>Ga0213837_1000975_pt1 | contig 19317 bp, 11 predicted proteins | sample SWPATP12_FD_160572 | JGI IMG/M metagenome (GOLD analysis project Ga0213837, IMG submission 160572) | Coastal seawater microbial communities from Marineland, Florida, United States - SWPA TP1 #2 | ecosystem: Environmental > Aquatic > Marine > Coastal | place: USA: Florida | collected 2016-08-06
CTTCCTCAACCTGCTGGCCAAGATCGGCGAGCAGGTGGTCGTCATCCTTTCCACCCACATCGTCGAGGACGTGACCGACCTGTGCCCGCGCATGGCGATGATCGCCAAGGGCACGGTGCTGCTGCAGGGCGAACCGCAGGCCGCGATCGACACCCTGAAAAACCGGGTCTGGCGGCGCACGGTGAGCCAGGACGCGCTGGTTCAATACCAGGAGCGCTTCAACGTGCTGTCGACCCGCCTGGTGGCGGGGCGGCCGCAGATCAACGTGTTCGCCGAGTCGCAGCCGGACGACGGTTTCGTCAGCGTGGAGCCGGACCTGGAAGACGTCTACTTCCTGCAAGTGCGCAATAGCGGCCGCGCCGCGGCGTCCCAGCCGGCGTCCGCGCCAAGTACCCCGGTCGCAGTGTAAGGAGCGGCCATGTTGAGAGAATTCTTCAGCTTCGAACTCGGTACCCAGCTGCGCCAGCCTTTATTGTGGGTCTGCGCGCTGCTGTTCGGCGTGCTGGCCTTCGGCGCCACCACCACCGATGCGATCACGATCGGCGGCAGCATCGGCAATGTGAACCGCAATGCGCCGCTGGTCGTCGCCCAGCTGCTCGGCGCCTTCAGCCTGATGTCGATCTTCGTCGTCACCATTTTCATCGCCGGCACCGTACTGCGCGACAGCGAAGTCGGCATTTCCGACATGCTGTTCGCCACGCCGATGAAGAAGCACGATTACCTGGTGGGCCGCTTCGCCGCCGGCCTGGTCGCCTGCATGGCCATCTTCGCCGTCGTCATCCTGGGCATGATGCTCGGCCCCCTGATGCCCTGGGTCGACGCCCAGCGCGTCGGTCCTTTCGCGGGCGGCGCCTACCTGTGGGCGCTCGGCGTGCTGGTCGTGCCGAACCTGTTTTTCATCGGCGCGCTCTTGATGCTGCTGGCCTCGACCACGCGCTCGATCATGCTGGTGTACGTCGGTGTGCTGGCCTTTTTCGTGCTGTGGATCGTCGCCGGCCGCTTCACCACCAACATCGACAACGAATGGGTCGCTGTCCTGCTCGATCCCTTCGGCATCCGTGCGCTGGGCCGCGCCACCCGCTATTTCTCCACCGCCGAAGCGAATGCCGGCCTGCCCGCTTTCTCGGGCTACATGCTGGCCAATCGCCTGCTCTGGGCGGCGGTCGCGCTGGTGCTGTTCGGCCTGACCCTGGTGCTGTTCAAGCCACAGCGCGCGGGCACCGGCAAGCGCCTGTTCGGCAAGGCCAAGGTGGCGGCGCCGGCCGCGCCCGTCCCGGCCAATCTCGCCCTGCCGCGCATCGCGCCGCGCTTTACCGCCACCACGCAGGCGATCCAGTGCTGGCACATCCTGACCTTTGACGCCGCCGCCGTCTTCAAGAGCGTGCCTTTCCTGGTCATGCTGCTGTTCGCCGTACTCAACCTGGTCGGCAGCGCTTCCCAGATGGGCAAGATGTTCGGCACCGATGTCTATCCGATGACCCACCTGATGGTCGAACTGATGAGCAGCAGTTTCACCTTCATGCTGCTCATCATCGTGACCTTCTACGCGGGCGAGCTGATTTTCAAGGAACGGCAAGTCAAGATCGCCGACGTCAGCGACGCCATGCCGGTGCCGAACTGGGCGCCGCTGCTGGCCAAGAGCCTGGCGCTGGCGGGTGTCGTGCTGGCCTTCCTGTGCGTCGGCATCCTGGCCGCGATCGCGATCCAGCTGGTCAAGGGCGGGGCGCCGGTCGAGCCGGCGCTGTACGCCCGTGGCGTGCTCATCGCCGGCCTGCCATTCATCCTCATGGGCCTGTTCGCCGTCGTCCTGCAAGTGGTCACCAACAACAAGTTCGTCGGCTACGCCCTGATGATCGTGCTGATGGTGTCGCAGGTGGTCGCGGGCGTCATGCACCTCGACCACAATTTGTACAACATCGGCGGCCTGCCGCGTGTTCCGTACTCGGACATGAACGGTTTTGGCCACTTCATTCCCGGCTGGTCCTGGTTCGCGCTGTACTGGACGCTGTTCACGGTCGCGGCCCTGATCGTGGCCCAGGCGTTCTGGGTGCGCGGCTTCTCGAACGACTGGCGCTCGCGCGTGCGCGAAGCGGGGCGCCGCTTGCGGGGATCCGCCGGCGTGGCGCTGGCCGTGTGCGGCCTCGCCTTTGCCGCCACCGGCGCCTGGATCTTCCACAACACGAACACCCTGGCGCGCTACGAAGCCAAGGACGTGACGATGGACAAGCAGGCGGCCTACGAAAAAGCCTATCGCAAGTACAAGGACTTGCCGCACGCGAAGATCACCGACGTCCGCGCCGCGGTCGACATCTACCCTGAGCAGCGCCGCGTGATGATCAAGGGCAGCTATGTCCTGGAAAACAAGACGAGCCAGCCGCTCGACACCCTGCGCCTGCAATTCAATCCCGACGTCGTCACCACCTTGTCCGGGCTGCCCGCGCACAAGGTCGCGCTGGACGACAAACAGGCCGGCTTCAGGATCATCACCCTGGCGCAAGCCCTGGCGCCGGGTGCGCGCCTGCCATTGGCGTTTGTCGTCGACGTGCGCCGTCCCGGCTTCACGAATGGCGGCACGCCCGATTCGATCAACCTGAACGGCACCTTCTTCAACAACCAGGATTATTTCCCGCGCATCGGCTACCAGACGGACTTCGAGCTGACCGACCGTAATGAACGCCGCAAGCGCGGCCTGGGCGAACCGGAGCGCATGGCCAAGCTGGAAAACCAGGCGGCCCGCGCCAACTCGATGTTCGGCGCCGACGCCGACTGGATCAATTTCGAGACGGTTGTCTCCACCAGCGGCAACCAGATCGCGCTGGCGCCGGGCTACCTGCAAAAATCATGGAAGGAAAACGGCCGCAGCTACTACCAGTACAAGATGGACCAGAAGATGATGCCGTTCTTCGCCTACCTGTCGGCCGACTGGCAAGTCAGGAAGTCCGACTGGCACGGCATCCCGATCGAGATTTATCACGACCGCAAGCACGCCTACAACGTCGACCGGATGATCGCGGGCACCCAGAAGGCGCTCGACTATTACACGGCCCAGTTCACGCCCTACCAGCACAAGCAGGTGCGCATCCTCGAGTTCCCGAACTACCAGGGTTTCGCCCAGTCGTTCGCGAATACGATCCCGTTCTCGGAGTCGATCGGCTTCATCGCCGACCTGCGCGACAAGCAGGCCATCGACTATGTGTTCTACGTGACGGCCCACGAAATGGCGCACCAGTGGTGGGGCCACCAGGTGACGGCCGCGAACGTGCAGGGCGCGACCATGCTGATCGAATCGCTGTCGCAGTACTCGGCGCTGATGGTGATGGAGAAGGAATACGGACGCGACAAGATGCGCCGCTTCCTGCGCTACGAGCTCGACCTTTACCTGCGTTCGCGCGGCGGCGAGGCCATCGAGGAGCTGCCGCTGATGCGCGTGGAGAACCAGCAATACATCCACTACCGCAAGGGCAGCCTGATCTTCTATCGCATGCGCGACGAGATCGGCGAGCAGGCCCTGAATCGCGCGCTCAAGCGCTTCCTGCAGGACAAGGGCTACCAGGAGTCGCCGTTCACGACCTCGCGCGAGCTGGTCGACTACATCCGTGCCGAGGCGCCCGCGTCCAAGCAGGCGCTGATCACGGACATGTTCGAGAAGATCGTCTTTTACGATAACCGTGTACTGGAAGCGAGCGCGAAAAAACGCGCGGACGGGCAGTGGGACGTGACGATGAAGCTGCACCTGGCCAAGCTGGAGGCCGACGGCAAGGGCAAGGAAACCCCGCGCGCCTACGACGAGCCGGTCGAGATCGGCGTGTTTGCGCGCGCCAAGGGCGCCAAGGAAGCGGATGAGCGGGTGCTGCTCCTGGAGAAGCGGGTGCTTAGCGGCGACAATCCGGTGCTCACCGTCACGGTCAAGGAGCGGCCCTTCGACGTCGGCGTCGATCCTTACAACAAGATGATCGACCGCGTGTCGAACGATAACCGCAAGGAAGTCAGCATCGATTGAATGGAAACTGGTGCCGGTATGTTTCCCGACCGCCGGCGCCGGTAGGGCAGCGGAGCTGCCGTGTTCTCGCGAACGCCTCTATCTTCGCGCCGGAATATGACAGGGGTTTGACCTATCTTTGATTTGCGGCGGGAACCGGCTTGTGCAGTCGGTTGTCGCACAGCGTCAGTACCGCGCGCACCAGTTCCGCCGGCGCCACCGGTTTCGACAGGTAGTCGTCGAAACCCGCTTCCAGCGAACGCAGGCGGTCTTCCTTGCGCGAGAAAGCGGTCAAGGCGAGGGCGCGCACGCCCGCCACTTGCGCATTGCCGGAGCCGCGGATGCGGCGCACCAGTTCCATGCCGTCCATGCCGGGCATGCCGATGTCGCTGACCATCAGGTCGGGCTTGAGGCTGTCGATCATCTGCAGGGCCTCGTAGGCGGTCGAGGCGGTGACGATGGTGGCGGCCATGTCGGCCAGCACGTAATGCACGATGTCGAGCGAATCGCGTTCGTCGTCCACCACCAGGATCGTCAGGCCGGCCATGGCGCCGCTGCTGGCGCGCACCGAATCGAGGTCATGCGCGAGGTCGTGCGGCTTGAGAAGGCAGTCCGGGCTGCCTGGCGTGGCGGCCTCCGCCGCCGGCAGCGGCATGCTGAGCGTAAAGGTCGACCCTTCGCCCTCGCCGGCGCTGGCCGCCGTCAACTGGCCGCCCTGCAATTCCACCAGCTGCTGGGCGATCGACAGGCCCAGGCCGAGGCCGCCATGGCGCCGCGTCGAGGAAGCGTCGGCCTGGCGGAAGCGGTCGAACACATGGGGCAGGAATGCCGGCGCGATGCCGATGCCGTTGTCGGCGACTTCGATCACGATGGCGTCCCGCACGCGCTTCGAGCTGACGCGCACTGCGCCACCGGCGGGCGTGAACTTGATGGCGTTCGAGAGCAAATTCGTCATCACCTGCTGCAGGCGCCCGGCGTCGGCGGCCAGCGGGCCGGCGTGGCTTTCGATCAGCATGTCCAGGCGCACGTTTTTGGCGAGGGCGGCAGGGCGTACCGTTTCCACCGCGGCGGCGATGAAATCCGAAGGCCAGGTACGGTCGACTTCGATGCGGACCTTGCCGGCGATCAGGCGGCTCATGTCGAGCATGTCTTCGATCAGCTGCGCCTGCGCGCGCGCATTGCGTTCGATGGTCTGCAAGCCGCGCTGCAGCATCTTTTCATCCTTGCCGCCATCCATCAGCAACTGCGCCCAGCCCAGCATGGCGTTGAGCGGGGTGCGCAATTCGTGCGACAGGGTCGAGAGGAATTCGTCCTTCATGTCGGAAAGGCGCTCGGCTTCCACGCGCGCCTTTTGCTCGTGCAAATACAGGGTCTGGCGCTCCGCCGAGGTGGCGAGCGAGGCGGCCAGGATGCGCGAGCGGTCTTCCAGGCGCGAGTCGTAGACGGCGACCAGGGTGGCGATGGTGAGCAGCAGCAGGGCCGTCACCGTGACGACCCCGGCCAGCAGGTCCTGGGTGATGCCGATGTTCGCTTCCAGGCAAATGCTGCCGGGTGCGAAGTGCGCCGCTTCCATGCCGGTGTAATGCATGCCGGCAATGGCGCCGCCCATCACGATGGCGGCCGCGACCTGGGTCAGCTTGCCATGCTGCATGCGATGGCGCAGGTGGAAGGCCAGCCACAGGGCGCCGGCCGAGGCGCCGATGGCGATCAGCACCGAGATGGCAAACAGCAGCGGGTCGTAGTCGATGCCGGGACGCATGCGCATGGCGGCCATGCCGGTGTAGTGCATGGCGTTGATGCCGAGTCCCATCAGCACGGCGCTGATCGCGAAATGGGTGGCCTGCGGGGCCGGGCGGCTGATTTGCGACAGCGCCAGCAGGGAAGCGCACACCGGCAGCAGCCAGGACACGAAGGTGATCGCCGTGTCGTAGCCGACCGGGAAGGGCAGGCGGAAGGCCTGCATGCCGATGAAGTGCATGGCCCAGATGCCGCTGCCCATGGCAAAGGCGCCGCCCGCCATCCACCACCAGGTGGCGCGGCCATGCGAGTGGCGCACACGTTCGGCCAGGCTGAGCGCGGTGTAGGAGGCGTAGATCGCGACCAGGATGGACACCACGACAAGGGTTGGTTCGTAATGGCCAAGCGACATGGCAAACCCGATAGTTCAGCGGGGAACAACACCCGGCAGTTGGAGAAAAAGACCGATAAACCAGTCTACACGGCGACGCCCGAGTCCGCATTAGATTTCCGTGATGCAACTTTTGGGCGGCACATCAACGCAACGCGCGTTCAACGGATCGCCTGGTATGGGGAAAAGGCCCGCGGCGGCGCGCCGTGGACAACTAGCGGCGCAGGAGGAAGGTCGCCATTGCCGCGACCGCGCCCGCCGCGGCCAGGGCCCAGGGACCGATGCGCATGATCTCGCCCGATTGCCCGGCCTGCACGGCCAGCGGACCGGAGAGCGGGCGCCATTCGTCGCGCTTGGCGTCGGCGGCGATCGCGGCGGCGGCTTCCTGTTCGTACAAGGTGGAAAAGCGTTCGAGGTCGGGCGGATTGAGCGTGGCCATGTAGGCGACGATCTGGTCGTGCTGGTCGAGCCGCACCTGGTAACGGTTGCGGCCGTTGGTCACCGCCTTGCGCAGGTGTTCGGATTCGGTCTCGACCAGTGCGCGCACGCTTTCCCGGGTAATGACGGATAACGCGATCCTGGGTCGTTCAACGGTTCGTCTGTCGGCTTGCACTTGCGGTCTCTCTCGGCATTCCATTTGAAGGGGCAGTCTACGCCGCCGCCACGGCGTGTGCCAACACACTTGGCTTGCGTGCCGTGGGTCAAGCCGCCCTAAAGCGTCTCTAAATTTCTACAAGGAAAGCTTTATTTCGCGCGATTACCAGAATGCCATCTAGTTTGCATAGGTAAGTGCGTTAACCTGAGCGGCTCGCCGCATCCGGCGCAGCGATTGGCAGACAGGCACAAGCAGATGACAGGCGGACAGGCGGCAATGGAAATGGATTTCGACGGCACCACAACGACGGCGGACCTGGCGCGGCTGGCCGAGGAAAACACCGCCCTGATCGAAAATTCGCTGGACCTGATCGCCCTGATCGACGCCGACGGCCGTTTCCTGCGCCTGAACGCGGCCACCTTCGACATCCTCGGTTACCGGCCGGAAGAGCTGGTGGGGCGCCGCTACGACGAACTGCTGGACGAACAGGAGCGCGCCTGGTTCCAGGCCTTGCGTTCCGAACTGCGCTCGGGCGTCTCGATCCGGCGCGACATCGAGCACCGCTGGATGCGCAAGGATGGCCGCCCGATCATCATGTCGTCCTCGGTGCGCTGGTGCGCATTGAGCCAGGTGACGTATGCCACGGCGCGCGACGTGACCGAGCAGCATGCCGCGCGCGCAGCGCTCGACAAATCGCAGCAACAACTGCAGGTCATGTTGGAAAGCATTGGCGACGCCTTTTTTGCGGTCGACCGCGAATGGCGGGTCACCTTTGCCAATCGCAAGGCCGGGCATTTCGTCAACGTCGACGCCGCCCTCGCCATCGGCAGGAACCTGCTCGAGGTCGCACCCGACCTGCGCGGTTCGCCCGCGCTCGACTACTACCGGCGCGCCATGGAAACCGGGGTCGCCTGCAGCTTCGAGACCTATTGGGAACCTTCGGGCGTCTGGGTCGAAGTGCGCGCCTATCCGAGCGAGGATGGCCTGTCGGTCTACTTCCACGACATCAGCTTCAAGCACCAGGCCGAGCAGGCGCTCAAGAAAAGCGAGCAGCGTTTCCGCAACCTGTTCCAGCATGCCGCCGACAGCATCGTGATCGCCGACCACGACCTCTTCATCGTCGCCGCCAACGGCCGCGCCTGCACCAATTTCGGCTATACCGAGGAAGAATTCCTGCGCCTGCGGGTGCCCGACATCGACAGCGGCTTCACCTATGCGCAGGAACTGGCCGGCCGCCTGGACGACGGGCAGACCCAGCTCCTGCGCATCAAGAAACGGCGCAAGGACGGCAGCACCTTCCCGGCCGACGTCCACATTTCGCGCTTCGAGGACAACGGCCACCAGTTTTTCCAGGCCATCATCCGCGACGTCACCGAGCGCGAGGAAACCCAGAACCGCCTGCGCGAACTGGCCACCCACGACACCCTGACCGGCTTGCCGAACCGCGCGCTGCTGGGCGAACGCGTGCAGCGCCTGTTCGATACCTGTCCGCACGATGCGACGGTGGCGACGATGTTCCTCGACCTCGACCGATTCAAGGAAGTCAACGATTCCTTCGGCCACGAGTTCGGCGATATTTTGCTGTGCGACGTGGCGGCGCGGCTGCGCCGGGTGCTGCGGCCGGGCGACGTCATCGCGCGCCTGGGCGGCGACGAATTCGTGATCGCGGCGCACTGCGCCAAGGGCAAGAACGCGGCCGCGCGCATCGGCGAGAAACTGCTCGACGTGCTGACCGCGCCGATCCACATTGCCGGCCAGGACGTGATCATCGGCGCCTCGATCGGCATCAGCCTGTTTCCCTGCGATGGACGCACCAAGGAGCAGTTGTTCCAGGCCGCGGACACGGCCATGTACCGCGCCAAGGCGGCCGGGCGCAACCGCTACCGCTTCTTCGAGCCCGAGATGGCGGTCGCCACGCGCGAACGCATGGCGCTGGAAACCTCGCTGCGCCCGGCACTGGCGCGCGGCGAGTTCGCGCTGCATTACCAGCCGCGCATCGACTTGCGCAGCATGGCCATGGTCGGCATGGAAGCACTGATCCGCTGGAACCATCCGGAGCGCGGCATGGTCTCCCCGGCGCAATTCATCCCGATCGCCGAAGAGACCGGCCTGATCGCGCCGATCGGACGCTGGGTGCTGCATGAAGCCTGCATGCAGACGCGGCGCCTGATGACGGAGTTCGATCGCGAAATCTGCGTGTCGGTGAACGTGTCGGCGCGCCAGCTGGCGCATGCGAGCTTTGTCGACGAAGTGCGCCAGACCCTGGCCGCATCCGGCATCCCGCCGCATTGCCTGGAACTGGAACTGACCGAGAGCGCGCTGATCGCCGACATCGAACGCACCGCCCTGATGCTGCACGAACTGCACGGCCTGGGCGTGAAACTGGCGGTGGACGATTTCGGCACCGGCTATTCGGGCCTGACCTACCTGCGCCGCTTCCCGATCGACGTGTTGAAACTCGACCGCTCGTTCATGGTGGGCGACGACGAGCGCATCAGCGCCTTCGATTTCATCAAGGCCTTCGTCGACATGGCCCATGCCCTGCACCTGGCAGTGGTAGCCGAAGGGGTGGAGACGCAGGATGTGGTGGAGTTCCTGCGCTCGGCCGCCTGCGACGAGGCGCAGGGCTACCACTTTGCGCGGCCGCTGACGCTGGCGGCGCTGCGGGACTACCTGGGCGCGCCCTGAACTACGGCGCGCCGCCGACGTCGTGCTCGCGCTCGTCGTCGCTGGGTTCTTCGTGCAGCGCCGTAAAACGTTCGGTCGCGGTGTCGTCCAGCGCGAAGCCGTCCTCGTCCCCTACCTCGGGCGGGTGCAGCATGTCGCGGATCAGCGCCGCCAGTTCGGGGGTATCCCACTCCTGGCCGGCGCGCTGGTGCGCTTCGATGAAATGGGTGATTTCGCGTTCCTGCTGCGCGCTCAGGGGCAAACCGCGAAACGCGGTGCCCGGATTCGGCTCATTCAACATGCTGGCCTCCTGCTGTTCCGGTTGCCCCACCCGTGGCATTCAATCTACGCCGATTCGGGCGGCGCGAGCGCACGTCAGTGCCTGCCCGGCGGCTGTCAATATTTTCAGCAGGCAAGAAAAAAGCGATAATCCCGGTTTCCCCATTCCAGCCACGACACGCCATGCCTGACCGCGATCTCCACGACACCCCGGCCGAAGCGCCCGCCAGCCCGTCCCGCCGCCGCATCTTCCAGGCCGCCGCAGCCGTCGGCCTGGGCGCCGGCCTGCCGCACGCCGACGCTGCCGCGCCGCGCCACGCGCCCAAGCCGGCGTCCTCGCTCGACGCCAAGCTCAAGGCGCACGTGAAAAACGTGGTCGTGATCTATCTCGAGAACCGCAGTTTCAACAACCTGTTCGCCAACTTCCCGGGGCTGGCCGCGCCGCTCCCAGGCAGCGCGCCGCAGAAGGACCGCGACGGCTCGACGTTGCCGGTGCTGCCGAAGATCTGGGGCGGCATGGTGCCGGGGCGGCAGGATGTCGGCGGCAAGGAATACCTGATCGGCGAGGACAAGATCGTCAACCTGCCGAACGCGCCGTTCGCATTGAAGGATGCCGAGGGCAAGCCCTTGCCGGAAGCGCTGGTCACGCGCGACCTGGTGCACAATTTTTATCACAACCAGATGCAGATCAACGGCGGCAAGAACGACGGCTTCGTCGCCTGGGGCGATTCCGGCGCGCTGGTGATGGGCCATTATGGCGAGACCGACAAGAACCTCGGCCTGTGGCAGATCGCCCGCGACTACACGCTGTGCGACAACTTCTTCATGGGCGCCTTCGGCGGCTCTTACCTGAACCACCAGTTCCTGATCAGCGGCCGCACGCCGGAATTCTTCAATGCGGCCGAGACCCCGGCGAAGAAAAAGATCGCCGTGCTGGAAGACGGGCCGCTGGGCCGCCGCCTGGCCGTGACGCCGGATTCGCCCAGGTCGGCGCTGGACGGCAAGCCCCACTTCGTCAACAACGGCCCCATCACGCCCGACGGCTATGCCGTCAACACGATGGCCCCGCCGTTCCAGCCGAGCTGGGTGCGCCCGGCGCCGGGCGGCGATCCGCAAGCGGCCGACCCGCTCGACCCATCGGTGCTGCCGCCGCAAAGCTACGACACCATCGGCGACCTGCTGTCGCGCGCGAAAGTCGGCTGGGCCTGGTATGGCGGCGCCTGGCAAGCGGCGATCGACGGCCGCGGCGCCGGCCAGCGCCCCAACTTCCAGCACCATCATCAACCTTTCAATTACTTCCGCCAGTTCGCGCCGGGCACCCAGGCGCGCGCCGAGCACCTGCGCGACGGCGGCCTGGGCGACAGCCCGATCTCGAACCGCTTCATCGCCGACGCCGTCGCAGGCAAGCTCCCGGCCGTCGCCTTTTACAAACCGCAGGGCAACCTGAACCTGCATGCCGGCTATTCCGACATCGAATCGGGCGACGCCCACATCGCCAACGTGATCGAGCACCTGAAAAAGTCGCCGCAATGGAAGGACATGGTCGTCGTCATCACCTTCGACGAGAACGGCGGCTGGTGGGACCACGTGGCGCCGCCCGAGGGCGACCGCTGGGGCCCGGGTTCGCGCATTCCGGCGATCGTCGTCTCGCCGCATGCGAAGAAGGGCGCGGTCGACCACAATTTCTACGACACGACCTCGATCCTGCGCTTCATTTCGCGCCTGCACGGCTTGCCGCGCCTCGAAGGCCTGGCGACGCGCGACGCCGCCTTTGCCGCGCGTGGCGCCCGCGGCCCCGGCGACCTGACGGCGACCCTCAGCTTCCGCTGAACGACGCGCCTATTTTTTTGTATTCCTGGAATTGTTGCTAAAAGGCTACCGCGCGCCGGGTAATCGAACGCGGCGGTACATTAGTTGTTGGCTCGATAACACGCTCGCAAGCGTGCAGGGTAGCCGATACCACATGTCACAGGAGCGGCGCATCGGAGACACGATGCTGCTCCTTTACCAATCCCCAGGAGAGCATCATGCAAAAGAATAAAGCGTTGAAAGGACTGCTCGCCATCTCGGCCGCAGCCGCCATGTTCGCCACCGTCGGTGTCCAGGCACAAGTTACTGCCCAGAACCCGAGCACCCAGAAAATGACGGACGCAAATCCGTCGACCCAGGTCGGCAAGACCAACACGGCAATGCCAAAGCACGCGGCCCACGACCAGAGCGGCGCCGGCATGAGCGGCAGCACCGGCACCGGCGCGACCGGCATGTCGGACACGATGGCAGGCCAGTCGGGCACGAAAGGCGCCATGGCCGCCGGCGACATGAAAATGAGCAAGATGGATACCAAGGCTATCATGGACATGGCGATGGTGAACATGGCCGAAGTCGAGATGGGCAAAATGGCTCAAAGCAAGAGCCAGAATGCCGAAGTCAAAACCTTCGCCCAGCAAATGATCGACGATCACGGCAAGGGCCTGACGGAAGTGCAAGCCGTGGCGCAAGCCAAGGGCATCACCCTGCCGACCGAACTCGACGCCAAGCACAAGGCGATGGCCGCCAAGCTGGCCAAGCTCGAGGGCGAGAAGTTCGACAAGGAGTACATGAAAATGGGCGGCACGGGCGGCCACAAGGAAGCGCTGGCCATGCTGAACAAGACCGAAAAAAGCGCCAAGGATGCCGACGTCAAGGGCCTGGCCACCAAGATGAAGCCAACGGTGGAACAGCACCTGAAGGCTGCCCAGCAAATGCCGGCTGCAAAGCCAGGCACCACGTCAGGCAAGTAATCGTCAGTCGATTGCTCGTTGCACGCGTTGACAGACAGCGCGTGTGACGGCAGGAAGCGCGCGTCGGGAGCAATCCCGGTGCGCGCTTTTTTTTATGGCCTCCCGCATACCCTACGTCCTGCTGCATTGGATCGTGACCCGGTCCAGCGTGGTCTCGTGCACGCTGGCGTATACTTGCGCCATGACGATCACCCGCTGCAGCTGGGCCAACCCGGCCAATCCCCGCTACCTCGATTACCACGACCACGAATGGGGCGTGCCCTGCCACGACGAGCGGCGCCTGTTCGAGATGCTCAACCTCGAGGGCGCCCAGGCCGGCCTGTCCTGGGAAACCATCCTCAACAAGCGCGAGACCTACCGCGCCGCCTTCGACGACTGGGACGCGGAAAAAATCGCGCGCTACGACGATGCGAAAGTCGCCGAACTGCTGGCCAATCCCGGCATCGTGCGCAACCGCCTGAAGGTGGCGGCGGCGATCGGCAATGCGCGCGCCTATCTCGCCTTGCGCGCCGAGGGCCTGACGCTCGATGGCTTCCTTTGGGCCTATGTCGACGGCCAGCCCCTGGTGGGGGATTGGTCGGACGGCGCCCGGCCGACGAAGACGGCATTGTCCGACCGGCTCTCGAAAGACCTGGCCAAACGCGGCTTCAAGTTCGTCGGCTCGACCATCGTCTACGCCTACATGCAGGGCATCGGCATGGTCGATGACCACCACCCGCGCTGCTTCCGCTACGCAGGACAAAAGTGAATCCGGCACGCTTCTGGCAGGGCCGCGAACGCTATACCGTGTTCGACACCGCCTACGGCAGCGGCGCGCGCACGCAAGCGCTGGTCGAGGCCTGGCGCAACGATCCCGAGCGTCCCGAGCGCCTCCACATCGTGGCGCTCGCCGACGGCCTGCTGCCCGGCTTTCACCGCATCCCGCAGCCGGACCCGGCGGTCACGCTCGACCTGGTCAACGCGCCCCTCGACGCGGCGCTGGCCCAGCTGGCCGCGCGCATCGACTTCGTGCAATTGCAAGGCCTGCGCGGCCCGAACACCGGTTTTGCACGCGGCCTGGCGCGCCTGGCGGCAGTCGACGCCCGGCTCGCATTCGACTGGCTCGAACAGGAACAAGTCGCGGCGCTGATGGCGCAGGGCTTCGTTTTTGAGAAGGGCGGGGCGCGCTTTGCCAGCCGCAAGCCGCGCCAGCCCCTGGCGCCGGTCCCTGCGCGCCAGGCAGTCGTGATCGGCGCCGGCCTGGCCGGCTGCGCGGCGGCCGAACGCCTGTGCGCACGCGGCTGGGACGTGACGCTGGTCGAGCGCCATGCGGGACCGGCGCGCGAGGCATCGGGCAACCTGGCCGGCATCTTCATGCCGCTGCTCTCGAAAGACGACAACATCCCGACCCGCCTGACGCGCGCCGCCTACCTGTACGCGCTGCGCTACTGGGAGACCCTGGGCGGCATCGGCAAGGCCATCGAAGGCGCCCAGTGCGGCGTGATGCAGCTCGCGCGTGATGCGGCGCACGCCGCCGCCTCGCGCGCGATCGCGGCCGGCGGCGCCTATCCGCGCGACTTTGCCGAGTGGCTGGAAGCGCCGCGCGCGGAAAAGCTGCTCGGCTTGCCGGCGCCGGACGGCGCCTGGCTGTTTCGCCAGGGCGGCTGGGCGCGGCCGGGCAGCGTCTGCGCAGCGATGCTGGCGGCCTGCGGCACGCGCCTGACCCGCCGTTTTGGCGCCGGCAGCGTGACGCTCGAACGCGCCGGCGAGGAGTGGGAGGTGCGCGGGGCCGATGGCGCCGATGGTGTGTCGATACTTGCGCGCGCAGCCACCGTGGTGCTGGCCGGCGGGGCGGACTCGGTCCGGATCGCACAAGCGTCGAAGCTGCCGCTGGCCGCGCTGCGTGGCCAAGTCACCCACCTCGATGCGGCCACGCTGCCCCAGCTGCCCTTCGTGCTGTGCCGCGAAGCCTACCTGACCCCGGCGGCCGGCGGCATCGCCTGCGCGGGCGCGACCTATGACCTCGATGCCGACCCGCGCCTGCGCGCGTCGAGCCAGCAGGAAAACCTGGAGCGTTTGCGGGCCCTGGTGTCGACCCCGGATGCCGGCACGGGTGCGCCGCTGGCCGGGCGCGTCGGCTTTCGCTCTGTGGCGCCGGACCGGCTGCCGCTGGTCGGCGCGCTGCCCGATGTCGATGCCGCCGGCAGCACCGAGCGCCTGCGCGACCTGCCGCGCCATCCGGGTTTATATAGCCTGCTCGGCTATGCATCGCGTGGACTGATCTGGGCGCCGCTGTGCGCCGAACTACTGGTGTCGCGCCTGGAGAACGCGCCCTTGCCGCTGGAGGCAACGCTGGTCGACGCCCTCGATCCGGCCCGCTTCGTGTTGCGCGCACGCCGCACAGGACGGGTCCAAACGCCATTCGCGCCCGATTAAACGCGTTCGCCTTGGTACAAGCCAGATTGTGTCCTGGAGTCCGCGTATAATTAACGCAAGGCAACTTTTTGCGATGACACCGTGGACGACAGCGCACCCTCCCAGGACTTGCTCCTGTTCCTGGCCTCGACGGCCCACGACATGAAGAATTCGATCAGCGTGCTCTCCGGGACCCTGGAGCGCCTGCTGGTCGACGCCTCGCCGCGCGGCGAGGCGTCCTACCCGCAGATGGCGCAGATGCTGTACCAGACGCGCCGCCTGAACGACAACCTGATGCAGCTGCTGGCCCTGTATAAACGGGTCGGCACGCCCGAGTACCCGTTCGACGTGCAGCCGATCGAGACGGCGCAGCTGCTCGACCAGGTGGTCGCCCTGGGCCAGGTGCTGCTCGACGCAAAGGGAATCGCGCTGGAGGTCGACGCCGCGCCCGACCTGATCTGGCATCTCGACGAGGACCTGATCGTCGGCGTCGTCTCGCATGCCGTCAACAACGCCGTCCACTACACGCGCGACCGCATCCGCCTGTCGCTGCGCGAGCAGGACGGGCTGCTCGAGATCGCGGTCGAGGATAACGGCGCCGGCTATCCGCAGGCGCTGCTCGACGCCGGCGCGGCGGGCCTGTCCGGGGTCGCCAGCGGCATCGACTTCCGCACCAACAGCGCCGGCCTGGGCCTGTACTTTTCGCGCGAAGTGGCGCGCATGCACCGCCACCGCGGGCGCGAGGGCAGCGTGCGCCTCGAAAACGGCGGGGCGCTCGGCGGCGGCTGTTTCATATTGAGCCTGCCATGAGCGCGGTCCTTCCCGCCAAGGCCGAACCGATCGACTGGGCCGGCAAGAACTACCTGGTCGTCGACGACTTCATCGGCGTGCGCCAGCTGCTGCGCGAGAGCCTGCGCAGCCTGGGTGCGCGCAACATCGACCAGGCGGCCAGCGGCGGCGAGGCGATGGGCTTGCTGGCCAAGATCCGCTACGACGTCGTGCTCTGCGATTTCAACCTGGGCGACGGCAAGAACGGCCAGCAGGTGCTGGAAGAAGCGCGCGTGCGCAACCTGCTGCTGCCCTCGAGCGTCTGGATGATGGTGTCGGCCGAAAAAAGCGTCGAATCGGTGATGGGCGCGGCCGAGCACCAGCCGGATGCCTACCTTGTGAAACCGATCACGGAGGGCGTGCTGCTCACGCGCCTGAACCGCGCCTGGCACCGCAAGCAGGTGTTCCGGCCGATCGACCAGGCCTATGCCGACAAGGATTACCTGCGCGCGGCGCGCTTGTGCGACGAACAGATCGAAGCAAGCAAGGTGCACGAGGTCGAACTGCTGCGCATGAAGGCGCGCCTGATGGAAAAGAGCGGCGAGCCGGAAAAGGCGCGCGAAGCCTACGAGCGCGTGCTGGCCCAGCGCGAATACCAGTGGGCGCGCGCGGGACTGGCCAAGATCCGCCTCGCCAACGGCGAGTTCGAGCAGGCGCGCCAGATGTTCCAGGGCGTGATCGCCGAGAACCGCTATTACATCGACGCCTACGACCAGCTGGCGCTGGCCTGGCAGGGCATGGGCAAGCTCGAGGAAGCCTGCTCGATCCTCGAACGGGCCGCGAAACTGTCGCCCAATTCGGTGCAGCGCCAGCGCAACCTGGGGCAGGTCTGCCTGAAACTGGGCAATGTCGGCATGGCCGAGAAAGCCTTCCGCAAGTGCATCGCGGTCGGCGAGTATTCGGTGCGGCGCACGCCCGACGCCTACCTCGGCCTGGCGCGCGTCTGCGGCCTGAAGAACGAGCCGAAGGAAGCGCTGGCCTGGCTGCAGGCGGCGCAGCGCGAGTTTGGCGGATCGAACGGCGATCTGCACCCGGACATCGACCTGCGCGCCAAGATCACCGAAGGCCTGGTCTACCACGAGAGCGGCGACTACCGCCGCGCGCGCAAGGCGGGCGACGAGCTCGAAGCCCTGCTGGGCGTGCGCGCGGAACGCCCCGATACGGCCACCTGCCTGGAGATGGCGACCCTGCTGTTCGCGGTCGGCGTCAAGGAAGCACCGAGCGAACTGCTGTGCTACCTCATCCGCAACAACCACGACAACGCGCTGCTGCTCGACGAGGTCCAGGCCATCTTCGACAAGGCGCGCCTGACCGACGAAGGCGGGGACCTGATCCGCTCCTCGAAAAAGGAAGCGGCCGACCTGATGAACCAGGGCGTGCTGCTCTGGAAGACGGGCAAGTTGAAGGAGGCTGTCGACTGGATGCGCGAAGCGCGCGCCAGGCTGCCGAACAACCAGCGCATCCTGTTCAACGCGGCGCAAGTGCTGGTGTCGCACATGCGCGAGCGCGGCTACGACGAAGCCCTGGCGCTGGAAGCGCACGAGGTCCTGGCCCACGTCGACCGCCTGCAGCCGGGTCAGCAGCGCTTTGCGCAGTTGATGGCGCAGCTGGCGGAACTGGCGCCGAAGCCGGAGACGCCGGCGCCCGCGGTGGACACGAGCGCCTGACTGTTACCGGAAGGCGTCGCGCATGACCGGTACCGGCGGCGCCACCGGCGCCGGCGCCAGCAACCCATGCTCGCGCAGCAGGTAATCACACAGCGTCGCCACATCATGCCCGCCGCCAGGCTGCGCCGCCACGGCCGCTGCCTTGGCCAGCGCCGACTTGGTGATGTGATACCCCAGCGCCCGATAGCTTTCGAACTGCGCCTCGTCGAACCACTGGTCCGCCGTGCTCTGGTGCGGATAGGCGGGATTGGCCTTGCGGTAGTTGAGCACGTCCGCATTCTCGGAGCCGACGATCGCCGGCTTGATGTACAGGAGCGTGCCGTCGAGGCCCTCGGGATCGACGTGGCTGTAGCGGATCGCACCGACCGCGCAACTGGCGCCGCACAGGCCCGTGTCCTTGACCAGGTCCATTTTCGAGACGTCGAGGTCGATGGAAACGTGCAGGTCGGTGGCGCATTTACGGATCGCATTGCCCAGGTCCTCGAAGGCCATCTGCTTGTCGCTGGCGACATCGACCGCCACGATCAGGCGCGTGCGCCGGCGCACCAGTTCGTAGATGCCCAGGTTTTCGAAATGGCCGCCGTCGGACAGGTACACGTAGTTGGCGTCGGCATTCGTCATGCCGAACAATTCGGCGATCAGGCTGAACAGGCCAATACCGGGCGAGGAGCGGGTCCACGCGGATTTCAGGGGATTCGGGCACCAGCGGCCGAGGCGCACGTTAAACATCGTCATCAGGAAGTTCAGCGGCGGCGAGGAGTGGGTGCCCATGTTCGGGCTGGCCGCGGCGCCCGACAGGGCCACCGCCATCCCGAGGCGCACGGTGGCGTCGTCGTCGCCGGCGCTCGAGCCGGACGCGTAGTCGCGCGTGGGCCGGTAGATGCCGCGCTGGGCGTCGTGCCAGCCGCCGTGCGCGCCGCTGGCGCCGCCTTGCGCCGGCATCAGCGGCATCTCGAAGCCGCAAAAGCGCGGCGTGAAGACGAATGACGCGGCCTTCCTGGTCTGCCAGGCCAGTTCTTCTCCGCTGACCAGGTTCAGGGCCGTGTTGACGATGTGGTAGGGGCGCTGGTTTTCCAGCTCGGCCAGCTGCGGATCGTCGCTCGGGTCGAAGCCGGTGAACGGGTGCGGTTTGCGCTGCGCGCTGCTGGCGCCGAAATAGGCGCGCACCAGGCGGTTCCGGTAGAGCATGTAGAGGGAAAATTTGTTGATGTCGACGCGCCAGCCGAGCAGCAGGGCCGCGCCCAGGAAGCAGCAGAAGGCGATCAAGAGCGTGCTGCCCTGCGTCGCCAGGGTCGCGTTCGCGTGCGCGGCATAGACGCAGGGCAGCGAGACCGGTTTTGCGCAGGCCAGGTGTGGCATGGCGACGACCGCCTGCACCATGCTCGAGAGCAGGGCGAAGATACCGACCGTGAAAAAATAGGGCGCCAGGCGTGCGATGATTTCGCGCTTGGCGCAGTTGCCGTCGCGCTTGCCGGTACCGCTGCCGCTGCCGGCCTTGAGCCCCATCCAGGTCATGGTCAGCCAGCCGAGCGCGGTGCCGGCGTTGACCAGCGGCGCATAGGTTATCCAGGCCCAGTGCAGCAGCGGCGCGCAAAAGAAGGCGACGCCGAAGATGATCACCCAGGCCAGCGAAAAGATAGACGACCAGGCGCCTTGCCGGCTCCACCATTCGCGGCTGGCATCGCTGTACAGGGAGCCGATCAGGCCGATCATCAGCGTCATCGTCACCGAGAACAGCGTCATCATCAGCGGCATGCCGAAGGTGCCCAGCGCAATGGCATTGTTCAGGATCGGGTGTTCCTTCGGATTGGGCAGCAGCGCCAGGCCCGCCAGCAGCAGCAGGGTGCCGGCGGCCAGCGCCCCGAGCGCGCATACGAAGTGGCTGAAGCCTTCCTTGAGTTCGGCGCGCGAAATGTCGGGCACCGGGCGATGGCAGCGCAAGCGCTGCTCGAGCGCCAGTCCGGCGCCGTAGAGCAGCAGCAGGACGGTGGCGGCGGGGC
>Ga0213837_1000976_pt1 | contig 19316 bp, 14 predicted proteins | sample SWPATP12_FD_160572 | JGI IMG/M metagenome (GOLD analysis project Ga0213837, IMG submission 160572) | Coastal seawater microbial communities from Marineland, Florida, United States - SWPA TP1 #2 | ecosystem: Environmental > Aquatic > Marine > Coastal | place: USA: Florida | collected 2016-08-06
GCCATTGGTACGGAAGCCGCTGGTTGCGTTTCGGTCCGAATCGATGAACACGCGAATCCAGGCCGGCGTAGCGCCGCTGAACGGAATCTTGAAGGTGACAGTCGTCGACGTGAAGCTGGTCGTCGTCTGGGCCGCAGTTGCCGAGGCAAGCACCGGCGTGGCCGACACGGCGGCCAAGGCAAACGGGGTCGATGCAAGACCTGCACAGACCAGCAGCAGGTGAAGTGGGCGACGAGCGAAGCGTGAAGACGACTTTTGAGCGTGAAACATTGAATGAATCTCTTTACAAGAAAACTAAAACCAGGAGCGTGACCATCCCGCCGCCTCTTGCAGAGCAAGTGGCAGAGATAATCCGCAGGAATAGGAGCGTGACAACTCAAGCGCCCGCGCGCAGGGCGCGGTGCAGAGTTACATCGCAAAAATTGCGGGAAGAAACTAACCGATGCTCATCACTCGGTTATTGGCGGCGACAGCACTTATTCGAGTGCCATGGCGGAAGAATGGAGTTGCTGCTCGGGCAATGAGACACTGCGGGACGATGCAAGAAAGATCACGAACGACGTACCTGACAAAGACTTCTCCGACGGCTGAAACAGTATGCGTTTTTTCATAAAAAAATCCCCAATTTCAATCTACTGAATCCTTTGAGTTTCCTCAAAGCGATTAGTTCCGCAATTCAACAAAAATATTTACTTTGCGAAACATGAAAAGTTGCTTCAAAGATTCATTTGCTGATGAGCTTTAGCAGAACCAAGCTCTGCATTTCAGAATCGATGTAGCTTGGAGGATCTTTCCAAGTGATAAGTTCCTCAAATCAAGAAAAATATTTTCTTTGCGAAACATGCAATATTACAATAAGCCTTCTCCCTATTGCATTGAGTCAATTTATTTTCAAGGGTTGGCGCAGCCTAAGGGACGCGCACCTCTGGCTGCTTCTTGACAGGCAGGTCCGCCGGCCTGGCGCAATGTGGCGGCTTTGCAAACACCTCTTCCCACATCGATGAAATCTTTTTCAACGAAAATCGTTCACGTGCTTCAATCGCGCGGGATGCAAAATCGCCACGCAGCCCATCATCCAGCATGAGTTTTTCCAACGCCCATTCCATTGCGCCCGCATCGCCCGGCGCCACCAGGAATCCGTCGATATCGTGCCGGATGATATCTCTTGGGCCAGTGTCGCAATCAAAGCTCACGGCCGGCAGGCCATAGGCCATGGCTTCCACCAGCGTATTCGGGAACCCCTCGAAATGCGAACTCATCGCGTACAGCGATGCCCGGCTATACCAGTCACCGACATTGCCCACTGAGCCAGGCAGGAATACACGATGCGCCAGTCCCGCCGATTGAATTTGCGATTGCAGGTCCTCCCGCAAGGGCCCCTCGCCCAGAATGACCAGGTCCCAGGCCGGATGCCTGGAAGCCAGGCGCGCAAAAATGGCGATCAGGGCCGAGAAGTTTTTCTCCATGCTCAGGCGCCCCACCCCCAGCAACAGGCGGCGCCCGGACGAACACCGTGAAGCCGGACTGATGCATGGTTCGTGACTCGCCAGCGGCCAGCCAACCGGATTGGGGATCACCGGGATGCGCCGCGCATGCGAATGGACGGCCAGCCAGCCCGCGCATTCGCGCGTCAACGCGACAACCGCAGCGAGCCGGCCATACGCGTGGCGCCGCATCGTCTCCCAAATGATGCTCATCGGCGCCTTGGGTGGGAAATTGTGTTCCGACCCGATGGTTCGCAGATCCGGCATGCCGTGGGCCGCAAGCGCGAGAACGACGTTGGCCGTATGCATGGCTGACAGCGCAACCTCGGGTTGGACCGTCCGCAAGACCCCGCGCAGGGCCCGGGCGCGTTTGAAGGTGCGCACGAATCCAGCAAACAGGTTCCGATGGTTGCCGGCCAGGTTCAGCGAAACGCGTTTGACGGCAGGGTCGAGCACATAGAAATCCGTCGTGTGCGACGCGACCGTCACCACCGTGACATCCCATCCGATCGCTACCCAATAATTGGCAAGATTGGAGACCACGCGCTCCGCGCCGCCGTTTTCAAGTGAATGAATATAGATAAGCAATCGCATCGTAAGCCCACTTTATGGTTGTGACACAAGAACAAACGATCCCGGCGTAGTCGTTGTCGCGCAGCGAGCCCGCTAAGGCGCACGCAGTCGAAAGAGCGGTGGGAGCACTTCACGCTTCCCCAATCTGGCCAGGTTCGCATCCAGGTAGACCGCGCCCGGCGAGGTCGTCACCGACGTATTCGATACGACCCTTCCTTCGAATTTTCCGGTCACCGTGCCATGCAGCGAAATGCGCTCCCATACCCGGGAAGTCTTGGCCTGCACGCCCTCGGTTTCATGATCGAACACGAACATGTTTTGCGCGGCATTGACATTGATCAGATTGACCGTGGCATCGATGTCGCGCATGCTGCCTGCCGCCTCCGTCCCCTGGTGATAGAAGTGCACATAGCTGCCGTGGATGCCCGCGCCCGAGGCATCCACCTGGACGCGCACCCTTTCCACGTTCCCCATGCTGGCGCCCCCGGACACGAGCGCAATCAGCCCGTTACTGCCCGGCCAGTTCGATGTGCTGTGGGCTTTCACCAGGATTTCGGCATCCTTCAATGCATAGGCGATGAAGGCGCGCCTGACGTTATGGCACACCAGGTCGACCTCCACCTGGTCCCTTACAAAATTCGCGCCCACGCCATAATACGTATTGCGCACCTCGCCTTCCACGCGCAGGTTCGACAGGTGCATCCGGCCGGCGGCATTATTATTCGAGGCCAGCAAACCCACCACGCGTTCAGCGTAGCAGTCCACCATCCTGAAACCGCTGCTCATTTGATCGGCCTGGATGCCGACGCAGTACATCCCTTTCCAGTTCACCCAGGGATCGAACCCCGCATCGATGAAGCTCGCGCCCGCAATCGTAATATTGTTAAAGTTAAAGAAATAAAACATGTTCGGCACGATGTTCGCTCGCGTGGCTGCAGTAAACGTCGCCCCATAGGCCGAGATGGCAATATTGCGCACATTGCGGCACAAAATGATGTCGGAAGCCTCGTCGACATCGCCGAAATCGTAGAGCCCGGCGGGCACGAACAGCGTGCCGCCCCCGGCCTCGGACAGTGCGGCAAAGGCTTGGGCGAACGCATCAACCAGGACTGGCCGCCCTGCTCCCGGCATGCCGCCGAAATCGGCAAGGCTGACGACGGTGGCGGGCACCGCGGCGCCACCGATATCGCCGACCTTGCCGCGCAAGGCCGTCCTGAACGGTGGGTCATCCCGGCGCATGGGCAGCAATCCGGCAAGGCCGGCGCCGATACCGCCAATCAGAACAATGCGCCTGTTCACTTGCTCAATTTATTCTGAATAAAGTAAGCCGACTTGAAGACCAGCTTGGCCCACTTTTCCTGCTTCTTCTGATGCAGCATCTTCTTCAACCGGCGCACGTGGGCGACGGCCAGCGCACGGGCCGCCACATCGGCGTGCGCCAATTTCTTGAAGTGGGAACGATAGATATGCAATTCGTCCATGGCGAGGACCTCGCCCAGCATGCGCTGCTTGAAATCGAACACGCCGCCGCCCAGGTAGAACTTCTTCCCGCCGCGTGCAATGCTTTCGCAAATCGTCTGGTGCACGCACAGTTTGCCCAGCCCGAATTTTTCATAATCGGTATCGTAGCCGGTGACCTCGCCGAAATAACTCCCACCCACCCGGTAATTGATGGAACCCGCACGGATCCTGCCATCGATCGAGAATATATTCACGAAGCCGCACTCGCGCGCCAGTTGCGTGATGCGGCCGACATCGTAGGCAAACGCCACGCCTTTGGCGTTTATTTTTTTCTCGCTGAAGCCGATGATGGTGCGGATGTGTTCCTCGGTGATGTCCGCATTCGTGAAGAACAGCGACTTGAATGACGGGAAGTGCCGATGCAGGCCATTGGTCTGCGCCCGGATATTTGCCCGTGTCGATTTTCCGATACTGCTCGTGTACTGCTCCGGCGTGACGGGCAAGGCAATGACATACGTGTCTTTCGAAGCGTGCTGCTGCACCGGAAAACGAAAGCCGTCCGCCGCCGTTTTCAAGGCCTTGAAATTGATGATATCGACCGTTTTGAATTGCGTGAAAATACGGGAGGCGAAACGTTCGAGCTCCGGCCGATCGATCTCGATCATCTCGTTCAGGACGTCCACCCGCCGCTTGCGGCGGGTGAATAACAGCACCGTGCTGGGACGACCGTCATGCCGGGCGATGTAGCAGTGCGTGTTTTCAAGCGACCTGAAAATTTTAAAGAAGGGCAAGGACGATTGCAGCATATGGTAGGCATCCGCCAAGGCGCTGCCGACCAGCGGCGCCATGTCGGAGGAATACGGGGAGATGGAAGCATCGTCCCCCTGAACCAGTTCGTTTGACATGATGCTTGGAACCTATCCGTGAATAATTAAAATTCCGCACAATTCAATGCGCCGGCACCCAGCGGTGCAGCGCTTCCCTCGGCATCCGTAAATCCGCCCTGCTCCAGTACCGTTTGCAGCTCGCCACGCAAAGCGCCACGGTAGAAAATATCCGTGCCGTGTGGCGTTGCGCGCAGGTCGAACACTAAATGCTCGATGAAATTGCGTATCAGTTCCCCTTTTTCGAAGCCCGGATGCACGTACAGGTCGAATAACACGATCTGATCCCGGGCTTCGGCGCTGACTGAACGCACCCAGCAGTAAATGGCGAGCCTTCCATCCTGGACCAGGGTAAACAGGTCAATCGACCTTTCCAGGCGTTTCATGACCGTGCCCAGAAAGTCGCAATACCTGGCGAACGATCCTTGCGCGTCAAACTTGACCATATCTTGCAAACTGTTCCTGGCGATCGGCAGCCTGGTGTTGACGGCCGGGAGCGCGCCAGCACGGTAGCGAAGTTCGCACACCTGGCCGCTGGCCTTGGGACGCAGTTTCTTGCCGAATACCGTGAACTCCTTCATTTGTTGAAACGCCGCCACTACCTCGGCCGGACGGACACCCGCGGCACGCAACCTGGCCTTTGCAAACCTGGTCGCGCCCAGCAGGGTTTCGCCGATCAGGCGGCTTGCCCTGTCGGGATAGACAATCAACTCGGACACGACATCGTGTCCGGTCGCGAACTGTTCCTTGTACTTGTCGCCTCCCGGTGTGAGATCGAGCAAGGGCACCCCTTCCGCGACTAGATGGACGCCCAGCATGGCCAACAGTAAATTGCCCGGCGAGTGAGCCGCAAACGTGGGATCGTAGGTATTGATGCCGAGATGTATCGCACGCCCCTTGCTCAACAAACCAATATGGGAAGCCGCCACCTTGTCGCCCACGGTCAATACCGTCGTGTGCAACAAGCCTCTTTTCTGCAACTGGATGTGAAACGGCTTTTTAAGCGGGTCGCGCGAAAAAGGCATGTTGCGAAAAAACGCAGCCTGCCTGAAATCGTACTGAAGACTTATTTCGTCAAACATGCCCAGGAAACGATGGTGCTCGACCACGCTTTCGAGCCGGACCTCTCCCATCCTTTTCAGGCGGTTGTAGTTTTGCCGGTGATTCTTCTTGTTACGTTGACGGCTCATTGCGGCGGCATCGATCTGCATCAACGGCCGGGCATGCGTGCGCAATGCGCATCGTCCCCCGGCGCCTGCTTTTTCTTCGGTCCAGTCCAGCGGGATCCCGGGCGGCAAATATTTGAGCCGCAGATCCGCGCCCGGGAATTGCGCGCGCAGGGCGCGTACCGCATGCGTCATGAACCCGCCTCCCGCGCCGGCCGCCTGCATCCAGCCCTGGTACTCGGCCTGATGGTCGCCTGCGCCTGTCAGCGTCTTCCCATGCGGACGCAGGGCGAGGGTCAACAGTGCAGCGAGGCTGCCGTCATCGCCTTCGTCAAACACGATCACGGGGAGAAAAGCAGCGCCATACAGTGCATACCAGGGCAGGACGAAATCCGGATGCTGGCAAGCCGTCGCCCAGGGACAGCTGTCGTACAGTGCGCTCCACCTGGCCCGAAAATGCTCCGAACCGAGGTACTGCAGTGCGCTGTCGCCAGTCAAGATCTGGACAGTCATCTCCACTCCCTTGGCCACAGATCTCACTCGACGCTTTCGACCGCCCGATTCAGATGCGGCACGGCCGACGCCTTGCCGACGGATTCGAGCAGCCCGATTGCATGCAGATACTTCCCGATCACGATATTTTCATCGAACTGGGCCATGACCTTTTTCCGCCCCTGCTGCCCCATGGCCAGGCGTTGCTCCTGCGGGAGATGCACCATCCGGACCATTTTGTCCGCCAGGTCCGCAGCGCTTTTCACCTTGCACAAGAATCCGTTCGCATCGTGGTCCACGACCTCCTTGCATCCGGCGACGTCAGTCGTGATGATGGGACGCCCTACCGCCGCCGCTTCGAGAAGCGAACGCGGCACGCCTTCCCGGTAGGATGGCAAGACGATGCAGTCGGCATCGGCCAGGAAGGGCCGGACATCATCGGTTTCGCTCAGGTACTGAATCAGGCCGGTTTTTTCCCATCCCCTGATTTTTTCCATGGGGATGGAATTGGGATTCTTCGTATCGACGGCACCGAGCAGTTGAAACTGGACGCCAGGCAAATGTCGGCGGACCATTTCCGCAGCCGCCGCATACTCTTCGATCCCTTTATCCCTGAGCATTCTGGCGACGAGCAGGAAGCGGAAGCACCGGCGCTGCAATGGCGCCGGCGGCAAGGGGATAAACCGTTGCAGATCGATGCCGGAACCAGGCAACAGGTCGGCCGCACTGGCCCGGGTCAGGCCGGCCTTGACGAACAGGTTGCGATCGTCCGGATTCTGGAAAAAGACCCGGTTCGATCGCCGCAGGGAGGTGCGATACAAGCGCTTGACCACGCAGGTCAGCAAGGTGTTGTTGATGAAGGTCGAACCGAGTCCCGCGATGTTATTGATCACCGGAATATCGAGTCCGTGTGCCGCGATTGATCCGTACACATTCGGCTTGATCGTATATCCCAGGTAAGCCATCGGCCGCACGGATTGCAGCACGCGCCAATATTTGATCAGGAGGGCGAGGTCCCGGGTCGGGCTGGTACCGTTGTTGTCCATGGGGAGCCGCTTGAACCGGCAGCCAAGCGGCGCCAGGCGCGGCGAGTAGTCGTCGTCGGGCGCCATTACCATGACATCGTAACCGTGCCGCGTCAGCGCCCTGACCAACCCGGAACGAAAGTTGTGAATATTCCAGGCTGTGTTCACAGAGATGACAATCTTCCTGTTCATAATTTATCGTCCTCGCTCAGTTACTTCATCATGGCTGTAACGCGTACCCTGCCTGGTCGCGCAACGCGCTATCGCCGTCGCCGCGCGTGGCTGCCGACTGCTGTTCGATCCATGCCTGGAACATCAGCACATCCCAGAGGTGGTACTGCCAATTACGTTGGCCCGAAAGATGCTCGTGCCATTTTTTCCTCAAGGGCAGAGGGTCGAAAAAACCTTCCCGGCGAATTCTCGTTTCATCGAGCAGGCTCTCGCACCAATCGCGCAAGGGACCGCGCAGCCAGTCGCCGATCGGCACGCCGAATCCCATTTTCGGGCGTTCGAACAGGGCTTTTGGCACATACCTGTGCAATACCTGGCGCAAGGCCCATTTGCTGGCGCCGTCGCGCAGTTTCATCGACTGCGGCAAGCACCACGCGAATTCGACGACGCGGTGGTCGAGGAAGGGGACCCGCGTTTCCAGCGATACCCGCATTGCTGCGCGGTCGACCTTGACCAGGATGTCGTCGGGCAGATAAGTCAGCAGGTCGAGCGCCATCATCTGCTCGATTCCGTCGAGGCCGGACAGCGCAGGCGTGTTGCCTCTTAATAAGGTGGGAGGTTCGGTGGCGCCGATGACCAAAGCAGCCGGGTCGTCCCAATGCGACACCAGGCCCAGGTACAAATCGTGGAGCCTTGCGCTTGCGAGCACGCTGGCGCCTTTATGCAGCTTGTCGCCGGCGTTCGGGAAGCGCATCGAAGCAGGCAGGCATGGCGCCAGCCGGTCCGCCATTGCCGACCATGCGTCGACAGACACGCCGCTGATTCCCCTGGCCGCCAGTCGACGCATGGGTAATGGGACGGCCCTGAGCGTCTTCCAGAGTTTGGCCGCGAACCGATATCGGTTATAGCCGCAAAATAATTCGTCGCCCGCATCGCCCGAGAGCGACACCGTGACATGCTGCCGTGCGAGCTGGGAGACGAGGAAAGTCGGCAGCTGGGACGAATCGGAGAAGGGTTCGTCATAGATCGACTGCAACTGCGGGATCACCGACTGCGCCTGCGCGGCACTGACATACAACTCGGTGTGATCGGTCCCGAGATGCCTGGCGACGGCCTTGGCATACTCCGCTTCGTTATAGCCGGCTTCGTGGAAGCCGATGGAGAACGTTTTTACCGGCCGGGCGGACTGCGCCTGCATCAATGCCACGACCGTCGACGAGTCGATTCCACCGGAGAGGAAGGCGCCGAGCGGGACATCGGCCATCATCTGTGCGCCGACGGCCTGTTTCAGCAAAATTTCCAGCTGGTCCACGGCCTGCTGCTCGCTACCGGTGAAGGGGCTGGCGACGCCGCTCCTCATGTGGTGCTCGGCCGACCAATAGGTGGAAAGCGCGGGTTCGGGCCGGCTGGCCGATACACTCAGGAGGCATCCCGGCGGCAGTTTGGCGATGCCGCGATAGATGGAATGCGGCGCCGGAATATAGCTCAGCCGCATTTGCAGGCAGATGCTGCCCCGATCGATGACATGTTCGAACGCAGGGTGGGCGCGCAAGGCCTTCAGCTCGGAGCCGAACAGGAATACGGCATTCTTTCCCCGGCCTTGCCATCCGTAGTACAGCGGCTTTTCGCCGAGCCGGTCGCGCCCGAGCGTCAGTGTTTTCGCCTGGCGGTCCCATACTGCGAAGGCGAACATGCCGATGGCGCGCTCCAGCGTGCCCTGCACGCCCCAGGCGTCGAAGCCTGCCAGCAAGGTTTCGGTGTCGGAGTGGCCGCGCCACGCATGGCCGCGCCACGCCGGCGCCTTTGCGCCGGCCTCGAGATCCTTGCGCATCAGCGCGTGGTTGTAAATCTCGCCGTTGAACACGATGACATATCTGCCGCCGGACGATGCCATCGGTTGGTGGCCTGCCGGGGAGAGGTCGACGATCGAGAGCCGGCGGTGCCCCAGTGCGATGCCATGCTCGCCGTCGGACCAGCCGCCGGCGTCATCCGGGCCGCGATGGATGATCGCGTCGCTCATGCGCTTGAGCAGGGCTTGTTGTTCGCCGCTGGCCTGGAACCGGGTACTACCCAGAAACCCGACAAATCCACACATTAGCGTGTCCCTTTGGCGATGACGTTTTCATAGATGCCCTCGAACCGTTTGCGGACACAGGCCATCGTGAACGTGGCGCGTATGCGTTCCTGCGCCTTTTGGCCCATTTGCTCGCGGTAGGCAGGGCCGAGCGCCATCAATCCGGCCACGCCCTGGGCCAGTGCGGCGGGGTCGGCCTTCGGCACGAGCACGCCGGTATCGGCCATCAGGACGCCGACGTCGCCGACGTCGGTGGAGACGCAGGGCAAGCCCATCGCCATCGCCTCGCCAACGACGTTCGGAAACGCTTCGGTCCTCGACGACAGGCAGAAGATATCCATCGCAGCCAGGCAGACTGCGACATCGGAACGCTCGCCCAGCAGGACGAAGCGGTCCGCATGGCCCGTCGCCTCGATCCAGCCCATGAGGACCGCGTTCCTGGCGTCGAGGTTTTCGCCCACCATCAGGAAGCGCAGGCGGGGATGGCGCCGGGCCAGCTGGCCGGCTGCCTGGACGAAGTTCGCGTGGTCCTTGTCGAGGTTGAACCGGCCCAGGGTACCGACCACCACGTCGTCATTGTCGAATCCGCATTGCGCGCGCAACTGGCCGCGCTGGGACTGGTCGGAGGTCAGCACCGACAGGTCGAAGCCGTTGCCCACCACGACCATGCGGCCCGTATCGTAACCAACGAGGGAATGGGAGCGCCGGGCGGCCTCGGCGACGCAAACGATGGTATGCGGGATCCAGCGCGACAAGGATGCGCAGGCGTGCCGCACGAAGGCCGTGGCACGCGAACAACCTCCATCGACATCGGTCGTCCGCACGCCCCAGATGACGTTGCGTATGCCTGCGACACGCGCGGCCAGTCCACCCAGAAAATCGGCATGGTACAACCAGGTCTGCACGATGTCGGGCTGGAGCGTGCGCATCAACCGATACAGGCGCAGCATGTCGGAGACGGGCGAGCGCCGGACGTCGAGGACGATCAGCTTGATGCCGGACTCGACAAACCGGCGGTACAGCCCTCCCCCGGGGGTCAGCACAATCACGGTATGCGAATACTCGCTGCCTCGGAACTCGAGAATGAGCCGGTAAAGCGCCATTTCCGCCCCGCCCACTGCCAGGCCGGTAATCACATGCAGGATGCGGCGCTTCATGAAAGCACCCGTTTCGCCGGATCCAGGGCCGTCCGGCTGCCGGCCCGGAATGCAGGGTCGGCCGAAGGGGAAAAATCGCCCAGACAGTGCGTCCGCATCCCATACAGGTCGGCCAGTAACTGGTAATGCCGCAAAACCGCTTCCAACATCGCAAGGTTCTCCTTGAGGTTCACGCCGAAATTATGGGGATGCCACCAGAGGTGAAAAACGCCCCCCGTCTGCGCGGCCGAGGTCATGCCTTGTTTGACCCGGTGCAGACGCAGTGCCGACAAGGTCCGGTGGCGGGCGGACCAGGGGTACAGGAACAGGCTCGCGGGCACGTTGATCAATCCATCCTTGCGCTGTTCACGCACGGTACGGCTGCCGCTCAGGGGAAGGCAGGCATCGGCAAACCGCGCCACGCGTCCGGCCAGCCCACCGACCACCGCATCGCCATTTCGATACAGCCAGTGCTGCGCATTTCCGCGATAGACCTCGATTCCGGCAGCGGGCAACACGGCCAGGAATTTTTCGACGATCTGGTTTCGGGGCAAGACCGCACTGCGCACATTCGCCCCCATGTCCGCTGCGACGAGGCCGGCACATGCCAGGTCGGCAGCGAGCTGGTCGGGGGTGGCACCTGCTTCACTGCAATAAAAATGGCTGTAGGTATGCGTCGCCAATTCCTGGCCGCCCGTTGCCAGTATCCGTTCGACCAGGGGTCTGGCAAAAAACAGTCCGGCATTCTCTTTCACAAGACTATCCATGCAATAAGGGGAAATATTCGCCCGATACAGGGGCAGGACCCGTGGCCGGATATCACGCCAATGTTTGTAGTCCCGGCACATCACCATCCCCACCGTGGCCCAGGTAACCCTGAGCCCATGGCGGTAGAACAACGCAAGCATGCGCGGTATTGCCTCCCATTCGCCCAGCACATTGCGGCCATAGCCAGCCACTGTCTGACGGTCGCTGACTCCCCAAAACAGCTCGAAGTCCAGCGAAACGACAAATTTTGCGTTAGTCATACAGTCGCACCCGGCGAGTAATCTTCATGATCTTCGCTAACCCGTATGTCATTTATTTACGCGGAGCATTCCCGATACAGCCTTGCCGGAACAACGAAATCGAGGGAAATCGCTATCAATCTTAGTAAGCCCATCAGGCCATGAGTTGATTGAAACGAACAGAACGGATGTTAAATAGAAAATATTTATGCAAATGGACCTGGACTATTCTTTTGCGCCGGGTCTTTATTTTTCCTGATAGACATTAGTGCGAATGTTGCCAGCCAGTATGATGCGGCGTCGAACATCTGATGCGTGAAGAGCGACATGAATAGAAAGAGGAATACCAATGACATCTGCAGTCCCTTCTCTGCAAAGAATTTCCCCTTCCACAAAATAATCAGCAGCCACATCCACAAAACGATCCCGAAGAAGCCATATTCCGCTGCAAGCAGGAGGAGCTGGTTATGCGTACTTCCCCGTTGCGACCAGAAATGGGTGGCGCCGGCTCCCGCGCCAAAAACGGGATTTTGCAAGAAGAGATTCCAGCCGGCCCGGATCACGCCTGCACGCTCCTCGGAACTGTCATCGTTAAACTTGAAAGTCGAAAAGAAATCCAGCCGGGACAGGATGTTGCTGGACGCCGCAGCCAGCTCCTGCCGCGACTCGACGTAATGCTCGAAGCTACCCAGCAAGGCCAGGGAAAGTGCAAAAACCGAAGCGAAGGTAATGAATGCCGCTTTGGGTAATGAGCGCTTGAACACGAGAATAAACAACAGCAACATCCATGCGATGATCGACGAGCGAGAAAAGGTCGTGCCGACCGCTGCGCCGGCCAGGAGGAACAGGGCTAGCCGGTATTTCGCCTTGATGGCGGAACACCCGATAATAAAAACGAGGAGGATGGCCTCGCCCGCCGCTGTCGGATTGATGAACATTGCCGCGGCGCGGCCCAATACTGCGCCTTCGGTGTCGAGCGGATACAGCAGCCCGGGTCGGGCAAAATCCAGAATGACCGCACACGGAAGCACGATCATCAGGGCCACAATTACGTAAAGATATTTTTTATTAAGGCTGATATAGGCGACAAAGCCGAGAAACACGGCGAACACGAGGTATTGGATCCGCGTCGTAATCAGCGCCTGGCGTGCATCGCTGTGCATGTCGACGAGATACGTGCCGTCCCAGCTATTGCTTGCCGCAACAACCCCAAGGTGAATCAGATTCAAGACCAGGAAACAAGCTGCCCATCGAACGAAGGGCGACATCAGGTAAGCACCGAAAGAACGCGATTTCAGCAAGATCAAGGGCGCGACCAGGAAAAATATTCCGATATAAGTGAACTTGGGGAGAAGGCCCGGGTTCAGGAAATACGCGTAGATCGGCAGGTTCGCATAGATGGCGCCCAGGGCGGCGGCCAGGACCGTCGTCTGATACCAGAGAAGAAAGCTGCCACCCGATTGGCGGCTGTCTTGCGCGGGAAACAGCGCGCCCGGAGCGAGGAATTTGGAAGTCATGGGCCGCACCGTTTCGCCACTGGGGCTTCGGTGTCTCCCCCTGCTATCCGGGCATCCCTGGACAAGTGTGCAAACAACGCTTCCCACATTCCGGCGATCTTTTCGACGGAAAAGCGCTCCCTGGCCTCCTGCGCCTTGCCGGCCAGGTTTTTCCTCAAGCCGGCATCGCCCATGACGCGGTCGAGGACCTGGACAAGGCATGCGGCGTCATTCACGGGCACCAGGAAGCCGTCGATGTCGTGCCGGATAATATCCCGCGGGCCGGTGTCGCAGTCGAAGCTTACCGCCGGCAATCCATGGGCAAGCGCCTCCGCGAGAGAATTCGGAAAGCCTTCGGACTGCGAGGTCATCACATAGGTATCGGCCCGTTCGTACCAGGCGCCCACATTACCGGCAATGCCTGGAAGGAAAATACGGCTCGCCATTCCCTCATCGCGCACGATCGCCTCCAAGGCGCGGCGCTGGGGTCCCTCGCCCAGAATGACCAGGTCCCAATCGTCGTGTTTCGCTGCAAGTTGGGCAAAGGCGCGTATCAATACCGGATAATTTTTTACCACGTCCAGGCGGCCTACCGCCAGCAATACCTTGCCCCCGACCAGGCAGAGGGAATCCGGCGCAATCATCGGGGAGTTGTCCGGCAGAGGCCAGACGACGGCATTCGGGATGACGGGAACGCGCGATGCCGAGGAATGGGTCCGAATCCATTCAGCGCATTCATTGGTCAAGGCAACCACCGCAGACAGGCGCCCGTACATCTTGCTGCACAAGGTCCCCCAAATACGCCCCAAGGGGGAATGCGGCGGATAGCAATGTTCCGACCCGACGGTGCACAGCCCGGTCAGTTTGTAGCTGGCGAAGGCCAGAAGGACGTTGGGCGTGCTCATCATGGAGAGCGCGACTGCCGGCCGTACCTCCTTGATGATCCGGCGCAGCGCTGCGATACGGCGGCCGTTCTGGCGCAAGGCATCCAGAATGCCGCCGCTCTGGCCTGCGAGATCGAGCGATATCCGGTTGACCAGCGGGTCGAGCCGATAAAAATCGTCGCTACCAGGATTTAATGTGACGACCGTGACATTCCACTGTTTGCGGGCCCAGAAATTGGCGAGGGTCGCTGCGACCCGCTCCGTGCCGCCGCCGGCCAGGCTGTTCAAGAAGATAAGGATTTTCAATTCCGCCTCTCATGTAGAACGTTTTATCGGCAGCCAGAAGAGAAGTGCGTTCAGTCCGTAGACAACAATTGCTCCGAGCGCTATTCCATTGATACCCAACAGCGGCACCAGCAGCAGGTTCCCCAAGATCTTTCCCGCGCAGCCAAGCACGCCTGACCAAAAAACAAGGGTGTAACGACGCTGGCTCAATGCATAACTGACGAGCACCATGCATGAAAAATAGAACGGCAGTTGCGGCAGCGAATAACGCAACACTTGCGTGACAATCAAGGTGTCGCGCGGGGAAAACTGGCCATGTTCGAACAGCAGTTTCACCGCCCAGGGTGCAAGCACATAGCTGATCGCCATCACGGCAATTCCCACCATGAACATCATGCGTGCCCAGTAAGTGGCAACGCTGTGAATAGTCCCTGCCCCACCAGGCCTGGCCTGCGAGAAAATGGGTAATGTGGCGCGCGAGACTGCGACTGCAGCCAGGCCGAGGATCAATGCGAGGATGCGATTCGCGTAGCCCAGCGTGGCAATCGATCCGGTTCCCAGGCTGACTGCATAAAACTGGTCGATGATGACAGTCAGGCTCATCAGCGCCTGGCCGCCGATCATGATGCCGAAGCCTTGCCAGAACCAGCGCCACTGCGGGGACAGGAGGCTGAAACTGGGTGCTTCAAGCTCGAACCGCCGCGCCATCGGGATCAGGAGCGCCAATGAATGAAAAACGAAGCCGGCAACCGTTCCCCAGACGAGCGGTGCAATACCGCCGCTGGGAAATGCCAAAATTGTCGCAGCAATAAAAAACGTCGGGATGCTGTCCAACAAGGTGTTCACGTGTCGACCGGCGGCAAGCATCCAGGCCGACTGTAGCGCCGCGAGCATTCCCAATGGAAGCAGGAGGACCAAGCCAGGAAGTGCGGCGCCGGCCAGTTGCGCGGAATTGGCCGGCAATCCGGTTCCGCCAAGCGCCAGCATGGTGCGAATTCCCAGCCATGCGAGCAATGCCAGTCCCCCTCCCAGCAAGAGCGTGAAACCAAACAGCTCCGATCGAAAATGCGGCAGCTCGTCGCTGGCGGAGTCACGCATGCGCGCGGCCAGGGGTACCAGGACTGCGGTCAGCACGCTGCACCAGATACCGGTAGGCCAGGAGATCAGGTTATAAAGGAAGTGGTAGGCATCTACCTCAGCCGAGATGCCATACCGGTAGGCCACCACCATCTCCTTGGCGGCACTCATCAGTTTTCCGACGAGCGTGAAGACGGCAACCGTCAGCATTCCCTTGAGAATCGCAAGATGATGCGGATCGGCCGCCCTGAAACGCCTTGCCAGTGTGTTCAGGATTAAGCCCTCGCACCACATCCAGATGCCCGCCACGCCTTAGCCGGCCATGAAATGTCGGGCGTCGTCGACGACCGGGTCCGGCTTTTTCACGGACTGGGTTTGCTTCGCGCTGCGTGCGACATACCAGGGTATGGCCGCCTCGAGTCCGTCATGAATCCGGAATGCGGGGGCATAGCCCAGTTCGCGCACTGCCTTGCCCACGTCCGCTTGCGAATGCCGGACATCGCCCTTGCGGAACGGGGCGTATTCCGGATTTTTCGTCACGGTGACGCCGTTAGCCTGCAGGATGGTCCGCAGATAGTCGAACAGCCGGTTCAAGGTCGTGGCGTCATTGACGGCGACATTGTAAATTTCGCTGCCGCCGTCGCGCGGCGACGTCGCTGCCAGTAAATTTGCCTGGACGGCGTTGTCGATATAGCAGAAATCCCTGCTCGTGTTCCCGTCACCGTTGATGATGACCTGCTGGTCGGCAATCATCGTCCCTATCCATTTTGGAATGACTGCGGCATATGCGCCGTCGGGGTCCTGCCGCTTTCCGAAAACGTTGAAATAACGCAGGCCCACCGTCTTGAACCCGTAGCAGCGCCCGAATACCTCCGCATACAGTTCGTCGACATATTTCGACACCGCATACGGCGACAAGGGTCTTCCGATGCGGTCTTCGACTTTGGGCAAGCCGGGATGGTCGCCATAGGTCGAACTCGACGCGGCATACACGAACGCCTTGACCTGCGCATTCCGCGAAGCGAGGAGCATATTGAGGAAGCCATTGACGTTCGAATCGTTCGTGGCGATCGGATCGTCGATCGACCGCGGGACCGAACCCAGCGCGGCTTGATGCAGGACATTGTCCACACCCGCAACGGCCTCTTTGCAGGCGGCGCCATCGCGAATGTCGCCGCGAATGAACCTGAAACGCCGCCATTGACTGTCGCTGACGATGCCGCGCACGTCATCCAGGTTATGTTGATGACCAGTCGATAAATTGTCCAGGCCGACCACCGTCTGGTCCAGCTTGAGCAAGCACTCGATCAAATTTGAGCCGATGAAACCGGCACACCCTGTCACCAGCCATTTTCTCGGACGATTGCGCAGTTCCGCGTGAATTCGTTCAATGTTGTTCATCAATCCACTCCCATCTTTTCACTAGTCGAACAAGACTTCCGCCGGTTGAAAAACGCCGATTCAGATCGACCTCCTGCGTTGTTGCGGACGCAGTCCGAGCACCACGGCCACATTCCGGCAGCGCCCCCAGTTGCCCCGGACCAGGCGCATATAGACCGCCACGTACATCAGCATCTGGAACACGACGAGGGACACGGCGCTGGCGACGGTGTTCCCGATGAAGACAGCCGCCACCGTGGCAATGGCCAGCCAGGCCGCGACGAACCAGGCAACGCCGGCATTGCGCACCCACGGATATTTTTTTATGCTGATGCGGTGGCAGGTAACCCGGCGATAAAAAAGGGAATGCAGGTGAAGCCGGTCCGGTGCGCCCACCAGGGCGTTTCGCAACATCATTCGGCGGTAGATGCTGAACAGGACTTCAATGACGGGATAGGCGTAAATCGCGAGGATTTGCCAGGCATTGATTTGCGGACTTCGAACAACGGTCAACACCGCCACTTCCGCTGCCCAAAAGCCCATGAGATAGGCGCCGCCGTCGCCCATGAACAGGCGTCCGGTCGGATAGTTCAGCAGCAGGAAGCCCGCTGTCGCGCCTATCCCGGTCAGGGCCAGCTGGGTAATCAGGGCGTCGCCCGCGCTCCACGATAGATAGCCGGTTCCGGCGAGGACAATCACGATGATGATGCCGGCAACGCCGTTGAACCCATCGACCATGTTGATCGAATTGGTGACGCCCACCACCGCAAACGCGGTAATCATCAAGGATACCGGGACCAGGGTCAGCAGGGTGTCGAGACCCCAGATGTCGAGACGCGGCAGGCAGGCGCCAAGCAGCCAGGCCGCCAGGATTGCGCTGACGAAGATCGAGCACAGGCGCGCCTTGACCGATACGCGTTTCGTCAGGTCCTCCACCACGCCGACCATAAAGGCGGGAATGGCCGCCAGGACAAGCTTGAAGATGACGGTGCGGGTTTCGGCCTGGAGCAGGCCGGGAAAATATTCGAACTTTGCGAGCAGGGGAACGGCAAGCACGCCGCACAGCATGGCAATCCCGCCGGTTCTTGGAACCACGTTCTTGTGCACTTTCTGGACGCCTTTGACATCCAGGTCAAAGGAATAGCGTCCATGCCAGCGCTCGGTAATTATATTGATCGCACATGCGGCCAGGCTGACAAGCAATGCCAACAAAAGTGTTTCAAGAAAGACGGACGCCTCTATTTCCGACAATGCGAATTGATACCACCCACAGATTGCTTCTTTCATTCTCATGGCCGGCTCCATTGCGACGTTGCTAGATCCTGATATTCCAACGCAATGAAAATTCGCCACCACTTCCATCAATACTTCGTTGCCCATTTGGAGCGTCGCAGATATTTACGGGGTGCAAATGTTTTAGAGCGCATCGGATTTATTACTCTAGCAAAGTCTTTCCGGACAAAAGATTAATAAAATCGATTTTATCTGTCGAATAATACCAGTCACATGTATTTTTATGATCAGTTTCGAACTGGAAAATTAATAGGCTAAAATTAAATTTCCCGACATCCATAAAGTTCAGCGAAGTAAAATTCAGCCAGTCATTAATTCCAAAATATTAATGTTTTGTTATTTTCACAGTATCGTTGTAAAGCGCAAGATTAAATAGAAACGCGCCACTACTGCGCTCGGAAAGAGAAATAGAAGATTCAGATCAAAAGCGACAGTCAGCTTACGTGACAGACGTGCGCGGCAGGCGGCGCCTGGCATGATGAATGGGATGGAATGGATGCGGGCGCGGAACCGGCCCCGGCTTGGCGGTGGGGCAAGCCCTTGCCGCCTAGGCGAAACGTGCACTACAGGAATGCAGTTCCTCGACAAATGCGGCAACGGCTGAATCGGCCGTGATCGGCCGTGCGGGGATCAGGTACAAACTCGTTTGGTAGCTCGATCCACTTCCCAGAGGCAAAATTCGGAGCTGATGTTCGGTCAGCCATTGTTTTGTCTGATACTTCGGCAACCAGGCATAGCCGAAACCATGCCGCATCGCGGCGATCGCGCGGTCGAGACTACTCACGTTCCACGGGCGCTGGTACAAGGGCAGACGCTGATGCGCTTCCGCGGCAATGTAATCGTTCACCCCGGAAACGACAATCTGGAACTGGGTTTTTAGGTCTTCGGAGGAAATATCCCGCTTCAGGGCGAACAAAGGATTGTCTGGATGGGCGACCGCGACGTGCTCGATATCGATCAGGCCTTTTCCCATGAAACCGATGGGTATGTGGGAACTGATTGCAAGCTCGACTGTACTATCGTGAAGCGCCTGCCTGGCCTGGTCCGGCGCGGCCTCCTTCACACTTAACCTGATCTTTTGCGGAAATGAGGAAAGTTTGCGGAGGGCAAGCGTGAGCAGCTCGTGCGGGAAGCTGGGATCGAGCGCAAGGCGAATTTCAGGCCCCCACCCATGCTTCAGGTTCTCGGCAAGTTCTTCGAGTTCCATTGCACTGCGCACCAGATCGCGTGATCGTTCCAGCAATACTTTCCCTTCCTCCGTGATGTGGGCCTTGCGCCCCCTTAGCACAAGCAGTGGGAGTCCCAGCTGTTCCTGCAATTTGGCAACCGCGTGGCTGATGGTGGACTGGGTGACGTGCAGGCTATCCGCGGCGCCAAAAAATCCCCCTGAATCAATGACGGCATGGAACATCTTCCATTGTTTGAGAC
>Ga0213837_1000979_pt1 | contig 19266 bp, 16 predicted proteins | sample SWPATP12_FD_160572 | JGI IMG/M metagenome (GOLD analysis project Ga0213837, IMG submission 160572) | Coastal seawater microbial communities from Marineland, Florida, United States - SWPA TP1 #2 | ecosystem: Environmental > Aquatic > Marine > Coastal | place: USA: Florida | collected 2016-08-06
GACTTTCAAGATAAGCTAACGGGTTTTAACCGTGCACGCAAAGTTAAAGATAAGCCTAAGTCAATACTTGCAGTAGATAACCCAGCTGACTTATCTATTGAAGCGCTACGCAGCCTGCGCACTAGCTTACACTTTGCAATGATGGAGGCTAAAAACAATATTATTGCAATATCAGGCCCAAGCCCAGGTGTGGGTAAATCGTTTATCTCGGTAAACCTGGCAGCAGTTCTGGCACAAAGCGGTAAAAAAGTACTAATTATCGATGCCGATATGCGTAAAGGTTACTTGCAGACTCAGTTCGGTATGAAGTGGGACGATGGTTTAAGCGATTTATTATCGGGCCGTTTAAATCTTGAGCAAGTGACTAAAAAGTCACAAGTTGAAGGGCTAGATGTAATCACCCGTGGTCAAATACCACCAAACCCATCTGAACTATTAATGCATAGTAACTTTAGCAAAATGGTTGAAGAGGTAAGTGGCAAGTACGATATTGTTATTGTTGATACGCCTCCTATTTTAGCGGTGACCGACCCTGCAATTGTAAGTGCCCATGCCGGTAGTACGTTATTAGTAACACGCTTTGGCCAAAACCATTTACGTGAAATTGAACTTACTCGTAACCGTTTTGAACAAAACGGTATAGACGTAAAAGGTGTTGTATTTAATGGTGTAGTACGTAAAGCAAGCAATGCATACGGCTATTACGGCTATTACAACTACGAATATAAATCTGATAAGTAATTAAAGACGTTCTAGGTTCTGCTTGACTTAATTGTCACCACGAAAAGCGTGTTGCAGAACCTAGAACCTAGAACCTAGAACCTAGAACCTAGAACCTAGAACCTAGAATAATAGAGTTAAATAAAAAATTTTAAATAATCTCGGTGATCGAAGTTAACTTCTGAAATCAAAGCACCGATATCCGAAAACAGACATCTGATATCTAAAACTGATATCTGAAACCTGATATCTTTCACTTGATATCTCCCGTCTAACCTCTGATATCTAACTTCTGACTTCTTTTTAGCTTCTTTCCTTCGAAACCTAGCATACTTTCATGGAGTAAAAATGGAAATCTCCCAAGCCCGCATGACTCACCTAAAGCAACTAGAAGCTGAATCTATTCACATTATTCGTGAAGTTGCTGCCGAATTTGATAACCCAGTAATGCTTTACTCTGTCGGTAAAGACTCTGCAGTAATGCTGCATTTAACAATGAAAGCGTTTTACCCTGCTAAACCACCGTTCCCTTTAATGCATGTTGATACAACATGGAAATTTAAAGAAATGATCGAGTTTCGCGACAAAATGGCCGAAAAGCTAGGTTTTGATTTATTGGTACATATTAACCAAGAAGGTGTAGATGCAGGCGTTGGGCCATTTACCCATGGTAGTGCAAAGCATACCGACATCATGAAAACTCAGGGCTTAAAACAAGCACTAGACAAATATCAGTTTGATGCGGCATTTGGTGGTGCACGCCGCGACGAAGAAAAATCACGTGCGAAAGAGCGTGTTTATTCATTCCGCGATAAAAACCACCGTTGGGACCCTAAAAACCAGCGCCCAGAGTTATGGAATACCTTTAACGGCAAGGTAAACAAAGGCGAAAGCATTCGTGTATTCCCACTAAGTAACTGGACCGAGCTAGATATTTGGCAATACATTTACCTAGAAAACATCGATATTGTGCCACTTTACTTAGCTGCAGAACGCCCAGTGGTTGAGCGTGACGGTACATTAATTATGGTTGATGACGAACGTATGCCACTTGAAGAGGGCGAAGTTCCAATGAAGAAAATGGTACGCTTTAGAACCCTTGGCTGTTACCCGTTAACAGGTGCGGTTGAATCTAACGCCACAACGTTACCAGAAATCATTCAAGAAATGTTACTAACAAAAACATCAGAGCGCCAAGGCCGTGTAATCGACCACGATTCATCAGGCTCAATGGAGAAAAAGAAAATGGAAGGCTATTTCTAAGCGAAAGCGACTGAAATCTGACTTCTGATAACTAACAACTTCCATTTTCAAAGGATTTATAATGACTGAACAAATTACCCCAAACCTTCTTGAAACAGATATCGAAGGTTACTTAAAACAACACGAAAACAAAGATCTACTGCGCTTTTTAACTTGTGGTAATGTTGATGACGGTAAATCAACACTAATTGGCCGCTTATTACATGACTCAAAATTAATTTTTGAAGATCATATGGCGGCAATCAAAAATGACTCTAAAAAATTCAATACAACAGACGAAGAATTCGATTTAGCATTATTGGTAGATGGTCTTCAGTCAGAGCGTGAGCAAGGTATTACCATTGATGTAGCTTACCGTTATTTTGCAACAGAAAAGCGTAAGTTTATTATTGCTGACTGCCCAGGGCACGAGCAATACACACGTAATATGGCAACCGGTGCATCTAACTGCGACCTAGCCATTGTGATGATTGATGCCCGTAAAGGTGTACAAACACAAACTAAGCGTCATAGCTATATTGCATCACTACTTGGCCTGAAGCACGTAATTGTAGCCATTAATAAAATGGACCTAGTTGATTACAGCCAAGATGTTTACCGCCAAATTAAAGCAGATTACAAAGCCTTTGCAGAGCAATTAGATATTCCTGATGTGCGCTTTGTACCAATTTCGGCGCTTAAAGGTGACAATGTTGTTGATAAAGGTGAAAATCTAGACTGGTACCCAGGTGCAACTTTAATGCAGTTACTTGATACCGTAACCATTAGTGACGATAAAAACCTAGATACCTTCCGCCTGCCGGTACAGTATGTTAACCGCCCTAATTTAGATTTCCGTGGTTTTTGCGGCACGATTGCCAGTGGCATTATTAATGTTGGCGACCAAATTACAGCATTCCCATCGGGTAAAACATCATCAGTAGAGCGCATTGTTACTGCCGATGGGGATTTACCAAGCGCCTTTGCCGGTCAAGCCATAACACTTACTTTAAAAGACGAAATTGATATTTCGCGCGGTGATGTCATTGTTAAATCAAGCACAGACCAAAAACAACTACCAACAACTAGCTCAAACTTTGCTGCAACAATTGTCTGGATGGCCGACGCTGCTATGCAACCAGGTAAAGAGTACGAGCTGAAAATTGGTACTAAAAATACTTTTGGTAAAATTAGCAATATTAACCATCGTATTGATGTAAATACCCTAGAGCAAATTGATGCCAACGAATTACAATTAAACGAAATTGCTAATTGTACAATCGAAACATCAGCACCAGTGGTGGTTGATCAATACGAGCAAGTGGTAGGTACCGGCTCATTCATCATTATTGACCGCTTAACCAATGTAACGGTAGGTGCGGGTATGATTACAAATACAACCGTGAAATCACTAACCTTAACTCTCGAAACTCGTACTTATACAGAGGCTGAAATTGCTTTAAATAAATATATACGGGAACACTTTCCTGAGTGGAACTGTCAAGCTTGTTAGGTTGATTTAATGAAGAATCTATTGATTGTTTTGTCTAGAGACTATTCAAAAGAAATGAACTCAGGTAGAAAAACTATTGTCAATAACTATTTGAAGTATTTACCTGAAGTTTGTAATTTGAGCACCGTAATAGTAAAAAATCCATTTGAAAGAAATGTATTTAACCTTTTTTTTCTATTACCATTTTCACTCTTTATAAGTGTCTTTTCTAAGTATCCATTTCAAGCATTAGCATATAAAATTTTAAATCGAAACATCCTTAAAGATTTAGAATTTGACAATGTTTTATTTGATGGGGAAAGGTTAGCTTTATTAGCGTCTGAAGTTGAATCTGAGAAAGTAATTATTGATTTTGATGATGTCTTAAGTCTCAGGTACGGCAGTATGGCAGCAAAGGGAGCTATCTCTTTTGGCAGCTTAGGAAGTGCGCTAGCTAAGTATCATAAGATTGTGCCTAAAAGCTTTTTTCAAAAGCTTCTAGGCACAGAGAACAAGAAGCTTGCCCACTTAGAGTCAACTATAATGAGGCGCTACTCTAAGGTTGTTTTTTCTTCTAATTCAGAGAAAGAGTTTTTAGTATCTAAGTATAGCTTTAATGGGGCTGCATTTCAGCAGTCTATTCCTTATGAAAGGAAAACACATATTAGTTATGAACGAGATGAAATGGTGTATGGATTTATTGGTGGAGACTCTGTACCTCAAAATAAAACTGCAATCTGTTTTTTAGTTGACTTTTGGAATAGAAATAAAATAAAGAGCAAGCTTATATTCGCAGGAAAAATTGATGATGAATATGAACATCCTGATAATGTTAGCTTTATGGGGGTTGTTGATACGGTTGATGAGTTTTATTCAAAAATTAATGTGTTGATTTGTCCTTCTTTTGTTGAGGGAGGGGTAAAAACTAAAGTTATTGAATCAGCAATATTTGGTGTTCCGGTAATAGGCAATGAAGTAACTTTTGATAGTGTAGAGCTTCCTGGTAATTATCCTCTAGTTTATAAAAATGAGCTAGAGTTACTCGAAATACTTAATAATCTAAATGATAAGAATTTAAACTCGGTTGAAATTTTTAAAGCATTAGAAGCTATAGCGAAATACCACTCTAAAGAAAAATACTTAAGTATTTATCGAGGTTTATTGTGATAACAATTGCAACAGTTAATTTGAATAATTTTGAAGGCTTAAAGAGGACTATTGAAAGTGTTCTTGAACAAAAATACCAGAGTTTCCAATTCATTATAAAGGATGGTGGTAGTACTGATGGTAGCTTGGAACTTTTAAACAAATATGCAAAAGTGCAGCATAACTTAATTGTTGATACCTCTAGTGATACTGGTATTTATGATGCTATGAACCAGTGTATATCTCTTGCAAGTGAAGATTATATAATTTTCATGAATTCAGGTGATGTTTTTTTAGATAATGAATCGCTTGAAAATGTAGTAAATGTAATTAATAAAAATAAACATGGTGATGTATATTATTTCTCATGTTATATGGATTTTGGAGGGCGAAAATTCCTTCGTAAGGCTAAAAAATGTTCATATGCATTGTATGGTCAGCCAGCTATACATCAAGCGACAGTCTTCAGGACATCAGTTCATAAAAATAATTTTTATAATTTAAAGTATAAGATATCTGCTGACTATGAAGTAATGCTGAGCATCTATAGGCAAGGGTATAAACAGCTAAGTTTCCCGGAAGTCGTTTTAGCATCATTTGAAGTTGAGGAAAACTCAGCAAGCTATAAGAATCAAAAGAAATCTAGATATGAAATGAAATTAGCTCAAAAGGAGCATGGTGTTAATAGTTTTCTTATATTACTTTTTAATATGATTCGTTTTATGAAAAATAAAGCTGCTAAATTGGTAATGCAGAAATGAATGCAATCAGCCTAACAAGTTTTTTAGTTTGTGTTAGCTTTATTTTTTCACCTTTTTCTATTTTTCCTGGCTTTAATTTAGCATATATATTTATTCTTTTTATGTTGCTTTGGATATCAAAAAAAGGGTTTTTAAAACTAAATTATGCATCTCTAATACTATTCTTTTTGCTTTTCTTTAAACTGGTGACAGATGTTTTTAGTGGGGAGGGAAGTGCTTCAAGTTTAAATAACTATGTTGTACTGTTTTTTGTTTGCGTTTTTACTTTGTGTAAGTTGCCTGAGTCTAAATATAGTAATGCCCCTAAATATTTTATTTATACAATCTTAATTCACAGCACTTTTTTGATATGCCAATCTTTACTCGCTAATTTTATAGGGGTTACTGATGTGTTTAATCCCTTTGGAGTTTTTTCACCGTTCGGGCCGGATCCTTCTTCAATTGACCCAGCTCCTTATAATCCTGAGTACCAATCATATAAGAGGCCAAACGGCTTTAATTGGGAGCCATCAGCTGCAGCACTTTGGACTATATTAGGCATATCAGTGCTTTTAAATTATAGCGGGTTTACTCCAAGGTTGAAAAATATATCTCTTGGTGTGTTAATTTTTTCTGTAGTTTGCACTGCATCAATGTCTGGAATGTTGTTACTTGTTTTGTATCTCGTCGCACATCACCTTATTTGTGTTGATAATAAAAAAAGTATAAAGACATATTTTCTTTCAATGTTAATTGTGTTTTCCGTTTTTGCCCTGTATTTCACTTTTTATGATGTGGTTGAGGGAAGGTTCAGTGAGATAAGTACTGAAGGAAGTTCTGGCTATTTAAGAATAACAGCTCCATTTATGTTTTTATACGATAGCTTTTCATTTCTGGGAGCTGAAGAGCTTGGAGGGAAGGCTTTTCAAAGCTCAGTTTATTTTCATGCGGATGGTAGGAATTCACTTAGTGGAATTGCAAATACTTACATACAATTATTGTATTACTTCGGGTTAGTTGGTTTTTTCGCTTTGATATTCTGTTTACTTAAAGTGTTATATTCTTTAGTTAAATTCAAGAGTAAAACACAACTTTCAATGGTAATATGTGTTTCCTTACTGTTGAATATGGGGGGGTATTTATTTAACCCCATTATGGTTTATTCATTTTTTGTATATATATACATTTTTAAGGTACTAAATAATGCTAATTTCCAAAAAACATAAGTTTTTGTTCATTCACATTCCGAAAACAGGTGGAACTTCGTTAGTTAGTGCCTTAAAAAAACATAGTGATAGGGCTCCTTTACCTCTCCGAGCAATAGGGTATTTTTTTGATGATCGAGGGATTAAGCTGCCTGAGTGGACTTATGGTATTACCGGATACCCCTATCATGTAAGAGCTAAACAAGTGCAAAAGAAATTAGGGAAACAGGAATACTCAAAGCTATTTAGTTTTGCTTTCGTGAGAAACCCTTGGGACATAACTGTTAGCGAATACGAATATATATGTCAAAAGAAAAGTCACCACCTGCATTCAATTGCTGTGCAACTAGGTAATTTTAGTAACTATCTCAACTGGAAAGTAAAAAATTATAATAGACAGCAATCAGAGTGGCTATTAGATGATAGCGGTTGTCTGATAGTAGACAAAGTTTATAAGTTTGAGTCTTATGAATTACATGCAAATGAGGCTATAGCTAGAATTGGTTTTGACTATAAAGTTCCCCACAAAAATACAACTGTAAGAAAAAGTTATCAAGATTACTATAAAAATAAAAAGGATATCGAGGCTGTTAGAGTGATGTATGCTAGAGATATAGAATTGTTTGGGTATGAATTCTGATGAATTTAATATTTATTTATAGCCTACCTAGGTCTGGCTCTACTTTACTCCAGCGTTTAATTTCATCTGATGAAATAAGGACAGCACCCGAGCCATGGGTTTTACTTGGTTTATTATCGATGGTTACACCTTCATTAGAAGTTAATTCTGATTACAGTTATAGTAATCTAAGACTTGCTGTTGATGAATTAAAATCAATGGGTTTCGATTTTAATGCTTCAGTCAGAGAGTTTATAAAAAAGTACTACAACATTAATGATGACAGTTTCTTTTTAGATAAAACCCCCAGAAATACTTATGTATTACCTGAAGTTCTTAAGACATTTCCAGATTGTAAGCATATTTTTCTTGTGCGTAGCCCTGTATGTATTATGAATTCAATGATTACAACTTGGGGGGGGGTTAAACGTTGGAGGTTCAGAGTACACCTAAAAGATTTTGATATTGGTTTGAATCACATGTTAGATCAATATAACAATGACAAATACTTGTTAATAAAGTACGAGGAAATGGTAATAAACCCTGTTGTAACTTTAAATAAAATTTCAGACTACCTTAAAATAAGTGCCAGAGACCTTTCATTGACAGATCTTCCTAACAGCACAATGGGTGATAAAACGGGTTTAAAGAAGTTCAAAACAGTTTCATCAGAATCTTTAAATAATAATTTAGCTTTTTGCAATTTTTATAGGCGCTGGAGGATGAAGAGGTTGCTTCTTTCTTTCGATGAAAAAAAGCTAGAGTATATTGGTTATAATCTGGAAGATGAGCTCAAGCTTCTATATGCAAATACAAGTAACAAATATATATTCAGAGATTTATTAGAAGAGCTTTTTCAGTTATTTAAGGTTTTACTTCCTTTACGGAGATTGAAATTGCATAAAATATCAGAGTTTTTTATAAAAGGAACAGAATTAAGATGAACAAAGTAGCTTTGATTACCGGTGTAACAGGACAAGATGGATCATATTTAGCAGAGTTTTTGCTAGAAAAAGGCTACGAAGTCCATGGTATTAAACGTCGTGCATCGAGTTTTAATACTGAGCGCGTAGATCATATTTATCAAGATATACACGAAGATAACCCTAAGTTCTTTTTGCACTATGGTGATTTAACTGATACATCAAACCTGACACGTATTTTAAAAGAAGTTCAGCCCGATGAAGTTTATAACTTAGGTGCGCAAAGCCATGTAGCTGTATCGTTTGAAGCCCCTGAATACACGGCCGATGTAGATGCTATTGGCACACTACGTTTGTTAGAGGCTATTCGCTTTTTAGGCTTAGAGAAGAAAACTAAGTTTTATCAAGCATCGACTTCTGAGCTTTATGGTGAAGTACAAGAAATCCCGCAAAAAGAAACAACCCCATTTCACCCACGCTCACCTTATGCTGTAGCTAAAATGTATGCTTACTGGATAGCAGTTAACTACCGCGAATCATATGGTATGTATGCATGTAATGGCATTTTATTTAACCATGAGTCACCGCGTCGTGGTGAAACATTCGTTACACGTAAGATTACCCGTGGCTTAGCTAATATTTCGCAAGGTTTAGAAAAATGCTTGTACCTTGGTAATATGGATGCACTACGTGACTGGGGTCATGCTAAAGACTATGTGCGTATGCAGTGGATGATGCTTCAACAAGATAAACCTGAAGATTTTGTTATTGCAACCGGTAAGCAAATTTCTGTACGTGAGTTTGTAACACTTTCGGCTAAAGAGCTCGGTATTACTTTAGAGTTTAGTGGTGAAGGTGTTGACGAAGTTGCCACTGTCGCTGCTATTGAAGGTGATAATGCTGAAGCACTAAGTGTAGGTGATGTAATTGTTCGCGTAGATCCTCGTTACTTCCGCCCAGCTGAGGTAGAAACCCTACTTGGCGACCCAACAAAAGCTAAACAAAAGTTAGGTTGGGTACCTGAAATTACTGTAGAAGAAATGTGTGCTGAAATGGTGCAAAGTGACCTAGCTAAAGCCAAACAGCATGCAATTTTAAAGTCGCACGGTTATGACATTAGTGTTTCTGTAGAGTAACTATAGGCTCTGGTTATAGATCTATTAACCCAGCACACAGCTGGGTTTTATTATGGAAAGAACAATGCAAGCTAAAACTATTTTTGTCGCTGGCCATAACGGTATGGTTGGTAGTGCTATTGTTAGGCAATTACAAAAGCAACCAGAAGTGAATGTTATCACTCGCTCTCGCTCAGAGTTAAACCTTTTGGACCAAACCGCAGTTGCTAATTTTTTTGAATCGAATGATATTGATCAAGTGTATTTAGCTGCGGCTAAAGTCGGGGGGATTATTGCTAATAACACTTACCCGGCAGAGTTTATATATGAGAACTTGATGATTCAAAATAACATCATACATAGTGCTCATTTAGCTGGGGTAAATGACTTACTGTTTTTAGGTTCTTCATGTATTTACCCTAAATTAGCTGAGCAACCAATGCAAGAAAGTGCCTTATTAACAGGTACGTTAGAGCCAACTAATGAACCATACGCAATAGCTAAAATTGCCGGCATTAAAATGTGTGAATCATATAACCGTCAATATGGGCGAAATTATCGCTCAGTGATGCCAACAAATTTATATGGTGAAAATGATAACTTTCATCCAGAAAACTCACATGTTATACCTGCATTATTAAGACGCTTCCACGAGGCTAAATTAGCTGGTGATGACAAGGTTATTGCTTGGGGATCAGGTAAGCCTATGCGTGAATTTTTACACGTTGATGATATGGCTGCGGCTTCGATACATGTTATGAACCTTAGTGATGATGTTTATAACTCAAATACTCAAGAGATGCTGAGCCATATTAATGTGGGTACAGGTGTCGATTGTACTATTCGTGAGTTAGTCGAAACTGTAGCTAAAGTAGTTGGTTTTAAAGGTGTAATTGAGTTTGATACTTCAAAACCAGATGGAGCGCCACGAAAGCTTATGGATGTTTCTAGATTAAAGTCTTTGGGATGGCATTATGAAATAAGCCTTGAAGGTGGTTTAGCGCAGACGTATGAGTGGTTTTTAGCTAACCAAGATAACTTTAGAAAATAGTATGTTTTTAGAGCAAAAAACGTTTGAAACAGTCATCGACAGTACCCCTCTGGTATCCATAGACCTTGTTGTACTTAACGAAAATAATGAAGCGTTACTTGGGCAAAGGTTAAACCGCCCAGCTGAAGGGTTTTGGTTTGTTCCAGGTGGTCGTATTTTAAAAAATGAGTCACTGGCTAATGCTTTTAAAAGGCTAACGCATAACGAGCTGGGTATTGAAGTTGAATTATCAATTGCTGAACTGCTTGGCCCTTATGACCATTTTTATGATGACTGTGTATTTAACGATGAAATAAAAACACACTATGTCGCAATTGCTTATGTTCTAAGGCTTACAAAGCAACAACTTGATGCATTACCATTAAACGAACAGCATGGCGCTTATAAATGGTTTGGTTTTGATGAATTACTTAAATCGCCTGCAGTTCATAAGCATACAAAATGGTATTTTGAAGCATTAACAAAACAAACACAGGGAATCTTATGATTTTACCAGTAATCATGGCAGGTGGCTCAGGCACCCGCTTATGGCCACTATCACGTGGCAACTACCCAAAACAGTTTTTAAAACTAAATGGCGAGCAGACGATGCTTCAAGATACGCTAAGTCGCTTAACGGGCTTAGCGCACTCACCAGCCATGTTAATTTGTAATGAAGAACATCGTTTTATTGCAGCAGAGCAAGTGCGTCAATTAGGTGCAGACCATGGCGGTATATTTTTAGAGCCTGTAGGGCGTAATACGGCACCAGCTATTGCTTTAGCTGCCTTTAAAGCCATTGAAAATGAGCAAGACCCATTATTACTTGTGCTTGCTGCAGACCATGTAATTGAAGACTCAGCTGCTTTTCAGGCTAGTGTAAATAAAGCTGCAGAGTTAGCAAACCAAGATAAACTAGTTACATTTGGCATTGTAGGTAACAGCCCTGAAACAGGTTATGGCTATATTAAACGTGGTGAAGCTGTAGAGCATGGTTATGTTGTTAACAGTTTTGTTGAAAAGCCGAACTTAGATACAGCCAAGCAGTATATTGAAAGCGGTGATTACTACTGGAATAGCGGTATGTTTTTGTTTAAAGCAAGCCGCTATTTAGAAGAATTAAAAGCATTTCGCCCAGACATCTACAAAGCTTGCGAAAAAGCTATTGCAGTACAAAACAGTGATATGGACTTTATTCGTGTTGATAAAGCGGCTTTTGAGGCCTGCCCTGATGAGTCGATTGACTATGCAGTAATGGAACACACAAAAGATGCCGTTGTTGTACCAATGGATGCTGGTTGGAGCGATGTGGGTGGCTTTGCTGCTCTTTGGGAAGTGTCGTCACAAGATGAAAATGGTAATGCCTTTAAAGGTGATGTAAAAGCGGTAGATACAAAAAATACACTTATATTTGGTGAAGATAAACTCGTTGCAACAGTCGGTGTTGAAGACTTAGTAATTGTAAATACGAAAGATGCCGTTCTAGTTGCCCATAAAGATAAATCACAAGAAGTTAAAGCGATTGTAAACCAGCTAAAAGCAGAAGAACGTTCTGAAGTGACTTTCCATCGTGAAGTGTATCGCCCATGGGGTAAATATGACTCAGTCGATAACGGTGAGCGCTTTCAAGTAAAACGTATTACTGTAAAGCCTGGTGCTAAGTTGTCGGTACAAATGCACCATCATCGCGCGGAGCATTGGATTGTGGTATCAGGCACGGCAAAAGTACAAATTGATGATACAGAGCAGTATGTAACAGAAAATGAGTCTGTTTATATTCCAATTACAGCGATTCATGCTTTAGAAAACCCAGGTAAAGTTGACTTAGAATTAATCGAAGTGCAATCGGGTTCATACTTAGGTGAAGATGATATCGTGCGTTTTGAAGACCGTTATGGTCGAGTGAAATAAACGAAGAGACAGATATCAGATGTTAGATATCAGGTGTTAGAAAAGCAGCTAGTGCAGTCTGTTTTGTGCTAGCTGTATGCTTATAGAATAGTTAAATAAATAGGTTTTTTTATGGATAGCCAGTTAGTTTGCTCTGAAGTCATTGCAAAGAGTGGTATAGAGTTCGGCACAAGTGGTGCGCGAGGTCTTGTAAAAGATTTTGCCCCAGATGTAAACGCGGCATTTGCTTTAGCCTTTATATCAGCGATTGAAAATGAATTTTCCTTCGATACTGTAGCAATTGCAATTGATAACCGCCCAAGTAGTTATGCAATTGCCCTGGCATGTGCAGAGGCGTTAAAGCAACATAAATTGAATGTTGTGTATTATGGTGTAGTACCAACGCCTGCACTTGCTTACAAAGCAATGCAAGATAATACGCCTTGTATAATGGTTACTGGCAGCCATATTCCATTCGATCGCAATGGTTTAAAATTCTATCGCCCTGATGGTGAGATCACAAAAGCCGATGAACAGGCTATCCTAACTAGCAAAACCATATTCACAGCGTTACCGGAACATCTAAATGAATTGCCATTAGATGTTTCTGCCTGTGAATCTTACACACAGCGTTACACCTCGCTTTTTAATGCTGATACCCTTAAAGGTAAAAAGGTCGGTATTTATGAGCACTCAAGTGCTGGGCGTGATATCTATAAGGTGCTGTTTGAGCAGTTAGGTGCAGAGGTTATTAGTCTAGGGCGAAGTGATGAATTTGTACCGATCGATACCGAAGCTGTATCTGAAGACGATAAGCAAAGAGCATTGGACTGGTCTATCAAATACAGTTTTGATGCTATTTTTTCAACAGACGGTGATGGTGACCGACCATTAATTGCTGATGAAAATGGCAATTGGCTACGCGGTGATATACTAGGATTGCTTTGTAGTCAGTTATTAAATGTCGAAGCCCTTGCAACGCCGGTAAGTTGTAATACAGCAATTGAAAAAACAGCGAGCTTTAAAGAAGTTAAGCGAACAAAAATTGGCTCGCCATATGTTATTGCTGAATTTGCAGAGTTAGCTGAGCAATACTCTTCAGTTGCAGGCTTTGAAGCTAATGGTGGTTACTTACTAGGTTCAGATATAATATTCAATGGCAAGTTACTAAAAGCTCTACCAACAAGAGATGCACTACTTCCAGCGTTAATTTTGTTAGCGCAACCTAAGCATGTATCTGAGTTACTAGCCAAGCTACCACAACGGTTTACTGCCAGTGACCGCATTAAGGATTTTGCAAGAGAGAAAAGTTTACAAATTATTGCTGCGTTACAGCAAAATGCGCAAAGCTTTTTGTTAGAACTAGGCTATGATGAAAGCTACGAATTAGACTTAACTGATGGTTTACGTATTTCGCTTGCATCTGGTGATATAGTGCATTTAAGACCATCTGGCAATGCGCCAGAATTAAGGTGCTATGCTGAGGCTAAATCAAGCGAAAAAGCGATAAAGCTTGTAAATAAAGCATTGGTTTTAGTACAAGCATCATAGTTATTCGAACAAGCAGCAAGACACTTGCTGCTATCCCTTTTGTTTAGTAAAAATAAACGTTGTAAAAATGGCAATAACCAACGGTTAGATTATACTTTAAAGGCTACCATAATGAACAAGTAGTATTGTAATTATGGTAACTATAACCACCCCCTCGTAATAATAAAAATGAGAAGTAAACATAAATGCATAAAGGTATTTTGCAAAGTAATTCGACAGTAATAGCATTCGTGCAGCGGATCCTCGATATTACTATTATCGTTGGTTGTTTATGGGTAGCCTTAGCTTTACAAGAAATCCCCTGGTTACTTCAGCATACAACAGCTTCTTTACTTGCAGTCTTCTTGTTTCACTTTACAAGTGAGCTCGACAAACTTTATATATCTTGGCGTGGTTTATCTATTTACAAGGAGCTTAAAAAGACTGTATCACATTGGTTTGTCAGTGCTGCTTTGTTATTTTTAAGCGTTAATTTTTTAGCTCCGCAATACTTAAACCCCGAAGGTTTACAGTTTTACTGGTTTGTTTCTGTATTAGTTTCGTTGTGTGTATACCGTGTTGTGCTGCGCTTAATTTTAAGGGCATTGCGTTCCCAAGGTATTAATACCCGTTCGGTTGTTATTGCCGGTGCGGGCACTTTAGGACAACAATTAGCAAATAATATTGTTGCTAACTCTAGCTTTGGTTTAGTTTTTGGTGGTTATTACGATGACACCGCACCAAAGCAAAAATTAGTGGCAGCTCAAACCATCGGTAATCTAGAGCAATTAGTTGCCGACTGTAAAGAGGGGGGGATCGATCGTGTTTATATTGTATTACCCCCGCAAGCCTATGAACGCCGTAAGTGGCTGGTTAAAGAACTAGCTGATAGCACTGCAAGTGTTTACATCGTACCCGATGTATTCACCTATCAGTTATTGCACTCACGTAGTGATGTCATAATGGGTATACCAACAATCAGTATTTATGATTCACCACTTGATGGTAGTAATGCCATTATTAAGCGTATTGAAGATATTTTGCTTTCTACGCTTATTTTAATCATGATATCGCCGGTTTTACTGGGTTTAGCCCTTGCCGTTAAGTTTACCTCTAAAGGGCCTGTGTTCTTTAAACAGAACCGTTATGGCATTGATGGTAAACCGATAAAGGTATGGAAGTTTCGTTCAATGAATGTAATGGAAGACGGCGCTAAAGTTACCCAAGCTACTAAAAATGATTCGCGCTTTACACCAATAGGGCAGTTTATTCGTAAGACAAGTTTAGATGAATTACCTCAGTTTATAAATGTACTACAAGGGCAAATGTCGATTGTAGGGCCAAGACCCCATGCTGTGGCGCATAACGAAGAATACCGTAAGCTTGTAGATGGTTATATGCTACGCCATAAAGTAAAACCAGGTATTACTGGTTGGGCACAAATTAACGGCTGGCGCGGCGAAACCGATACATTAGATAAAATGGAAAAACGCATAGAGTTTGACCTAGAGTACATTCGTAACTGGTCTTTATTCTTTGATTTAAAAATAGTGTTTTTAACTATTTTTAAAGGCTTTGTTAATAAAAATGCCTACTAATTTTTAGTAGACATTTTGCACTTATTACACCGCAATCAAATCGAGCCTCTCATGCTTTTAAAAGTCAAAACACTGCTTAGTGACAGTGAACATCGCCATACTGCAATTAATGCTGCTATTGCCCTCGCAATTAGGGTTTTGGGTGCTGGTATGGCATTTTTGTTTAATTTAATTATTGCTAGGCAATTAGGTGCTGAGCAAGCAGGTTATTTTTTTCTTGCGCTTGCCGTAGTTATGTTGCTTTCTGCTGTGGCTAGACTTGGCTTTGACAATGCCGTACTGCGATTTACATCAGCAGATGCAGGTAATGGCTATACAGTTAAGGCAATATTAAATTTTGCACTTAAATATACTCTGCCAGTTTCGTTTATATTTACTGTTATTACTTACACACTTGCCCCTTGGCTTGCTGAAAGTGCTTTTAATAAACCAGGGCTTGCAGCAAGCTTGCAATTTATTGCCCCTGCAATAATAGGTTTGAGTATTGTATTTTTAGTGGCAATGAGCCTGCAGGCTCGACATAAACTAATTACGAGTATTCCGTGCCAAAACATTGCTCATTTAATGTTATGTGGCTCGGTAGTTGTTGTGTTTTCGGCTGACTCAGCAAGTACAGCAGCGCTTTATTTTAGCTTATCATTAGGGGTAACCTCTAGCTTTTTTTACTGGCTAAGTATTAAAAACTTAAATAATAATGGCGAAAAGCCAGACCCTAAAAAGCTTTGGCATAGCGCAAGGCCTAATTGGGTCATAATAATAATGAGTCAAGCAGTTCAGTGGAGTGCGCCTATAATTATAGGTATATTTTTAGCTGCTGAGCAGGTGGCTTTTTTTAGCGTTGCACAGCGTATCGCGCTTTTAACCTCGTTTATTTTAATGGCTGTAAATATGGTCGTTGCTCCTAAGTTCGCTGCATTTCATGCCAAGGGGGATGATAATGGTACTCGTAAAACAGCTTTATTTTCCGTTAGATTATTAATATTAACTGTTGTCCCTATCATAATTTTTATATTTATGTTTCCTGAGTTTTTAATGGGACTTTTTGGGAATGAGTTTATGCAAGGCGCATTAATTTTACAGATTCTAGTTTTAGGACAAGCAATAAATGTGATTGCTGGCTCTGTTGGTTCTTTATTAACAATGAGTGGTTATGAACATGATATGAGACGTATTATGTTGATAAGTGGGGTTGGCATTTTACTATTTTTACCTCTTTTTACTAGTTTAACAGGGGCTGTAGGCGCTGCTAGTGTAATGGCCTTTTTTCTAGCTTTGCAAAACCTACTAGCCGTATATTTTGTTAAGAAACGCCTCGGGTTTAATACCTTAAAATTTTGGCAGAAGATATGATTGGCGAGCAACGAATAAGGATGTTTGAATGATTTTACAGCAATGGTTTATCTTGGTTATATTTATTACAACCATTGTAGGCTTAATTAAATTTCAAAAATTTCCTGAGCGTGTATTTGCAGCTGCTTGTTTAGCTTGCTTTGCTACAAATTTGGTTTCTACCGAACAATTACTGAATAATGCAGTGAACCCAGGGTTAGTTACCTTGTTGCTATTAGTGGTGTGTGCATTTGCCTTTGAGCGCACCAGTTTTTTACGAAAACTAGCCAATGTTTTATTTAATGGCTCTGTGGTTAAGTCTTATATCAGGACCTTATTTGCAACAGTTGTCGCCTCTGGTTTTTTAAACAATACCGCAGTGGTTGCTACTTTAATTAGCCCGGTTAAAAACAATAAGCTTATTGCCCCTACCAAACTTTTACTGCCCCTTTCTTATGCGGCTATTTTAGGTGGCACCCTCACCTTAATTGGCACCTCAACTAACTTAATCGTTAACTCTATGCTGATTGAGCGAGGTGCCGAGGGCTTTAAATTTTTTGACTTTTTACCTATAGGCCTAGCTGCTGTGGCTGCTTGTGTATTGGTGATGGCACTCACGATTAACCGCTTAAAAGGTAAAGTATGTAAAGATGAGACTACTAGCGATTACTTTGTAGAAGCTAAAGTGAATACAGGCTCACCGCTGATAGGTAAAACGGTAGAACAAAATGGCTTACGTAGCTTAGAGTCACTATTTTTAGTTGAAGTGGTTCGCGATAACCGCTTAATTTCGCCAGTAGCGCCGACGCAGATGATCCGTGAAGGCGATAAACTTATTTTTTCGGGCGATGTTACTAAAGTGCTGGTGCTTCAGCAATTTGAGGGGTTAAGTTTATTTGCAGAGCAAGATGGTTTACTACGCGATAACTTAACCGAAGTCGTTATAAAGCCTGGTGCTGCAGTGGTCGGTAAAACCCTAAAAACCGCGGGCTTTCGCGCAAGGTTCGATGCCGCTGTAGTTGCAGTGCGCCGTGAAGGTGAAAAGCTCTCGGGTAAGCTGGGCGATATTACCATACAAAGCGGCGATTTTTTGATTCTTGCCGTTGGCCCTGACTTTGCTAAACGTACTAACTTAACTAAAAACTTTTTTATACTTAGCGGTGTAAAAGCCGACAACATGCTTAAAGGCTTAAAAGAGCGCATTGTTACTTGGGGCTTTGTAACAACCATTGCGGGCTCGTTAATTTTTGATATTAGCTTATTAAAAAGCTTTATTTTTTACCTAGCCGTACTGGTGGGGTGCCGTTGTTTATCGCTAAATGAAATTAAGCGACGTTTTCCGTTAGAGCTTTGGCTTATTGTAATGAGCGCTTTAACGCTAGCTACAGCCTTAGATAATTCAGGTGTATCTAAACTAATAGCAGAGCAAGTCGAGGGCTTACTTGCTGGGCAAAGCGTTTATATTGCCTTTATTGGTGTATTTTTACTTACTCTATTATTTACAGAGCTAATTACTAATAATGCAGCAGCAGCGCTTACATTCCCCATTGCATTTAGTATAGCTCAAGGCTTAGGCGTAAGTTACATGCCATTTGTACTTGCAGTCGCCTTTGCCGCGAGTGGCAGTTTTATTAGCCCTTACGGCTACCAAACCAACCTAATGGTTTACAATGCCGGCAACTACAAGCTAACCGATTTCATAAAGTTCGGCCTACCGATCTCAATCACCTACAGCCTGGTGGTACTGACCCTGATACCTGTGTTTTTTCCGTTTTAGGTAATAGGCGCTAGGTAATAGGCGCTAGGTAATAGGCGCTAGGTAATAGGCGCTAGGTAATAGGCGCTAGGTTGCTAGGTGATAGGTACTAGGGGTTAGGTACTAGGCCCTAGGATGCTAGGAACTGGGCGCTAGGACGCTAGGCGTTAGCTAGAAATATGTCTTCAGGCTCTAGGCGCTAGGTTTATTTTGCGATAAGGTTTAGTTGTGAATGGATTTCACCTATGGCAAAGGGACTAATTATGAAATTTGAACAAATGGATGTGTGGAAGAAGTCATCACGATTAGTATGTGAAATATACAAATATAAAGTTCTGCCCATCGTTCCTAATCACATACCTCTCAGTACTCTAAAGTAAATGCACTGTGTTTTACGTTTCAAATCGAACTTTATAGAGGTAAGATATTAGAAGTCAGATATCAGAAGGAGCTGAGCTGCGATGAATTTTGAAAAGTTAGATGTTTGGAAAAGAGCCGTTCAATTAAGTGCAGAAATTTATAAAACAACGTCTCAATTAAATGATTATGCTTTCAGGAGCCAACTAACTCGTTCAGGCCTTTCAGTGCCAAGCAATATTGCAGAGGGAGTCTGTAGAGATAGCTTTAAAGAAAAGAGTCGCTTTATTGATATTGCTAGAGCCTCTTTAGCTGAAGCTAGAACTCAAATTTACATTGGTTTAGAGGTTGGTTATATAGGGCGTGAAGTTGCTTTAAGCTGGATTGCAGAGTCAAAAGAGTTAGCTGCTATGCTGACAAGTTTAAAGAATCGTTTTGACTCTGAAATCTGAAATCTGAAATCTGAAATCTGAAATCTGAAATCTGAAATCTGAAATCTGAAATCTGAAATCTGAAATCTGAAATCTGAAATCTGAAATCTGAAATCTGAAATCTGAAATCTGAAATCTGAAAT
>Ga0213837_1000981_pt1 | contig 19203 bp, 16 predicted proteins | sample SWPATP12_FD_160572 | JGI IMG/M metagenome (GOLD analysis project Ga0213837, IMG submission 160572) | Coastal seawater microbial communities from Marineland, Florida, United States - SWPA TP1 #2 | ecosystem: Environmental > Aquatic > Marine > Coastal | place: USA: Florida | collected 2016-08-06
GTTACGCTGAAAGGAAGCAAAACAACACTTTATGGTTTTTTTGAGGTTCGGCAACTTTCGTTGATATAATAAAGAGGCAGTCTTTGCATCCGAACAGATATCTGTTAATCGTAGATAAGGAAAACCATATGAAGAAGTTTCTCGCCCTGAGCGCTGCCCTGAGCCTGGTTTCGGCCCAAGCTTTCGCACAAACCGCGCAAACCCAGAACGCCGGCTCGGCTCCTGCTGCTCCAGCAGCCGCTGCTCCTGCAACCGGTCCTCTGGCAGGCCTGTCGACCGCGACCGGCCTGTCGACCGGTGCGCTGGTCGCTATCGGCGTCTCGATTGCTGCAGTCGCAGCTGTCGTTGCCGATAACAACGACGACGCAACGACCACGCACCACACGACCAGCCACCACGGTCGTTAATCTTCATGGGGTCTAGTACCCCGGGAGCTTGGTAAGTAAAATTGGCCGCTTGCGCGGCCAATTTTATTTTCGCCTTGCTGCGATCAGTAAGCCGTACTCCAGCTGACGCTCACGGATTTCGCTCCCGGCATGACTGCAAACTGCGATTTCGAATCGTCGCGTTGCGCCTGCCACAACCAGCTGCCCATCGCGTATCCCACCAGGCCGCCGGCCACGACGTCCGATACCCAATGCTGGCGATCGGCGACGCGCCCCATTGCGCCAACCGCCGCCAGGCCATACAGCCATGGCGCGTCGTACTCCTTGGCAAACGGCGTCACCGCGGCAAAGGCCACCGCCGCGTGATTCGAAGGGAACGACGTATCGGAACGCTTCGGCGTGCAGCCACAGGTCCCTTCGCGCTCCCCTGGCCGTTCCCGTTGCACGACGCGTTTGGTAACCATCGACAGTCCGGCGGAGGCAGCGATCGACTGCAGCGAAATAATCCCGATATTTTGCATGCGCGAATCGCCAAATGCGACAGCGGCGCCAGCGCCGGCCGCCAGCACAACGGGCATCGCCTTGCCGACATTACCCCAGGCATCAAACGCGCGTGCGTCCTGATGCTTGCTGACAAAGCGGTCGACCGGCTTGTCGAGCGCAGCGCCCGCGAGCACCGCGCCGCCGGCCAGGAGCGATCCCTTTGCCCACTGAGGCAAGGTCGGGGAAGTGGACACCGACTGCTGTACGCGCCAGCGGAATTCGGGCCATGGGTTAGGGATCGCGCGTACGGGAGGATTGACGCCAGGATGGTTCAGTTCGTCCTTGCGTTCGGCAAAATTCCCCAGACCGTCCACGGTCGTCAGGTCGCGGCGCGCATCTTCCATCAAGTCATACAAGTCTCCCGGACTGGCAACCATCTGGCCGACGTCGCGCGTCCAGGGCGATATCCCGAAACCGGCACTCGACTGGCTATCCGACAGCAGCATGATGTTCAGCGGGACGGAGAGGAATACACCTTTGTCGTTGTACGGATTGTCCGGCGAACCAGGAGCGGTGATGTCCTTGCCGTTGGTCTTGGTGTACCAGGCGCCGATCTCGACGCCGGAACTGAAGCGGCGCTTGAACTCCAGGCGTACGCCTTCGTCTTTTGCGAGGAAGCGCCCACCCCGCGCCGTCACGGTAATGTCATAGGGCAGGCGGTAATGCAGCGCACCCAGGGCGGTGACTGTGCGGTAATCGCGCTTGTCGAACAAGCCCTTGAAGCCGCGCTGTTCGAGCGCATCGACCGTCAGGTCCGCTGCCCAGCGTGAATCTTTCGGCAAATACAGTACCTGGCCTCCGACACCGCGGTACATTTCCTCGTACAAGCCGCCCGATACGCGCGCGTACAGGCGCTCGTCGAGCGTCATGTATTTATTGAGCAGCGCACGGTTGATCTTGAAGCGGCTACCGCGTTTGTATTCCGCGATATCGCTCCGGACATGCGGCAGCAGGCTGTTCGACGCCTGCGTTACGCCAGATATATTCTCGACAACATTGAGTTTCAATGCGCTGTTGAAATACAGTCCCGCGCCGAGCCGCTTGTCGAAATTCGATACCGCCGCCAGTTCGTAGCGCAGAGCGCCGCTCGGATCGTTAAAGAAGAAAGACGCGCGCGGCACTATCCGGAAACGGTTCGTTTCGCGGTCTTCCGAGCGCAGCTGTACCATCTCTCCGTCCTGATTGAGACGCACGCCAAGACCCGCATTCTCGTCGCGCACGGCGGCCAGTAGACCCTGCTCGTCCTCGCTCACCCGGTCCGCCGGCGTGGCATAACGCACCAAAACGGTTTGCAGGAACGCTTCACGGTCGACAAGGCCCGTGAAATAGTCGGTCAGGCGTTGCAGATCGAAGAATTCGTAGGTTGCGATCGGCTGCTCGAGCCGGGTATACGTCACGTGGATCGCGCGCGTACCTTGCGGCGCGAACGCCAGGGCGGTACGCGTAGCGCGCCCCACCGCACGGCCCATATTGGAAATACGGTTATTGGTCAACGTCAGCTTAAGTATGGAGTTATCCAGCTCGACGCGGATGTTCCTGAAGTTCTGTTTCGCCAGTGCCTGTACGAGCTGCGCGCCATGGCGTGCGTCGTTCTGCCATTGCGCTGCGCTGACGGGGGCTGGCGCATTCTTGGACTGGAATGGCGCCGGCTCCAGCAGTTTTGGCAGAAACTCACGCTCCGCGAAGGGAATACTGACGTAGGCATTGGCGCTGAAGTGGTCGCGATGGCGGGCAATCTGTGCGCCGAGCCAGCCCCAGCGATATTCCACACCGAGCGCCGGACCCTTCGACCGGCTCCCGGCCGCTGTATCGCTGGCACGATAGTCGTTGCGATAGTCGTTCGCATCGTACTCGGCCACCAGCGCCCAGCCCGGTGTCGACAACGGGGCCCAGCGTACACCCGCGAACACGCCGGTAGGACGGGTACGGCCATAGCCAATGCTCGCCTCGACATTCTGCGCCGCGCCAATCACCTTGGACGCGACGATATACTTGCCCTTGAAGCGCCCGGTTCCGAACAGGTCGACAGTACCCACGGCGACAGCCGGCATCCAGGTGGTCTCCGGCAACAACTGCAGCTTCGCGCCAACGACTTTGTCCTTGTAACGTCCATACTCGCTGCCGTATTGCCCAGGCACATTCGTAAAGCCGGGAATTCCATTAATCGAGACATAGCGGCCAGTCATCTGAAGGAAAGGCAGCGGTGTCGCCGTAACCCACAGGTTGCCATAAGGCCGGTCATAGCTATAGCCTGTCGTGAAGGTGCCATCGGCTTCGACCGTTGCGCTGGGCATGTTGATGTAGCCCGACTGGCCCTGCAGCGAGGGGGTGGCGCCGAAGGCACTGGCAGCGCCTGCAATCAGCCAGCCGGTAAAGGAATATTTAAAAGAGTTTTGGAACACGGTAAATAAGTGAAATTTGGCAGACTCGCGAAATCGGTTTTGTCACTGGACGACATACAACCAAGGCGATGACGAAACGCAACAGTGTAACACCTGTGGCTGCCTTTTCTCTTCGTCCGTGCGAGCTGCCTTGTGCATAATGAGGCCGCTGCCTGCTCCGAGAAGCCATCGCTATTCGTGCTGCGCAGGTGCAGCCAGTCCCGTCGGTCCAGCTCTATATGCGCCCCCTCGTCACTGCGGGTGGGGCGACGAATGAGGCTATTACGCAACAGTCAACGCGCAATGGGTGCGAGGAATTCGCTCGAATCATGTGTGAGCCCGTCGGGGCAAGAGAAGAGGTGCTCTGCCGTTCAGGCGTGCGTGCAGCCGCCTCGGGCATGGTTCCCGGCACTGGCGCAAAAATTCCCAACCTGAAAATATTTCGGCTCAAGCATGGCCATGCTACACAGCAGCGGGTAGAATTGTTCAGCTTCGGACAAATGGGCTTATTATCGGGCTCCGCTGGCTGGGAGTGCGTAAGCGTATTACGCACCGGGCTCCCATAAAAACTACGTAAATTCATGACAAGTCGGCAAGCGAAGACGCAGGAAGATACCTATTTTCGAATAATGCGTCTCCTGGAAGAAAATCCTGACCTCACTCAACGAGAACTCGCCGACCTGCTCGGCGTCAGCGTGGGTGGATTGAACTACTGCCTCAAGGCCCTTATCCACAAGGGTTGGGTGAAGATGCAGAATTTTAGCCACTCGAAAAACAAATTTGGCTACGTCTACATCCTGACGCCCCGGGGAATCGCAGAAAAGAGTTTCCTCGCAGGTCATTTCCTCCGGCGGAAAATGGAAGAATACGAGGCGCTAAGCGCCGAGATTGAAAAACTCAAGTCGGAACTTGCTGTTGTAAAATCCCACCCCGCGCCATCCCGGGATGTATAGGCGTCCCCTCCCCCCATTCATCAAACAGGAATATCCCCGTTGACTGCCGGGTTCAGACTACGTCAGGCATAACGTTTCAAGCGAGTGAACAAGAATGAGTGAATTGAATATAACCGGACCTGGTCAGGTAACGATTGGGAAAAGATGCAAAGTCGCCAGCGACGTCCAATTCGTGTTCCACAGCCCGGGTAGCGTACATATCAGCGACTACTGCACGATCGGGTCGGGAGTGAAGTTCGTTTGCGATGGCGGCGATATTACGCTGGGAGATTGGACGTCGGTGCACGACCGCTCCCTGCTGCTCTCCGGAAAAGGACTGGAAGTCGGCCAGCACTGCTGGTTCGGCCAGCATTGCGTCATCGACGGCACAGGATTCATGTCGATCGGAAACGGCGTTCGGGTCGGGATGTATTCACAATTGTGGTCCCATGTGGCCGCTGGCGAGCAGCTCGAAGGCTGCACCCTGTTCGGTACGCGCCCAGTGCACATCGAGGATGATGTATGGCTCGTCGGTACCTGCTTCGTTGCCCCAGGCGTAACGATTGGAAAGCAGACTGTTGCCCTCATCGGTTCCAACATTACCAAATCGTTCCCGGCGCACTCGGTGCTCGCAGGTTCCCCTGCCGCCCTTAAAGAAAAGATGCAGTTTTACACGGCCGTCACAATGGAGCAGAAGTGGAACATGCTCCGGGAGTGGACCAGCACCCTGGCGCAACAGTTCGAGCTCACGATGACCGAGCAAGCCGGGAAACTGATCGTTCTCGCCCGTGACACGGGGCCGAAGCCGGAATATGTATGTTTCGTCTTTGACGAAAGCAAGGCCCAAGGTGAACTGGAACAGTATCCGGCTGCAACGGTATGCGATCTCGCGACAAAAAAATACCGAAAAATGCTGACCGACCTGGAAGCACTGGTTCTTAAGAGTTTGGCCGGAAATAAAGCCCGTTTTTATATTTAAAAGTTTCTCAAATGATTCCACTTGTAAAAGTTGCAATGCCCGAAAAATCGGAACTCATGCCGGTACTGGAAGAGGTTCTGTACAGCGGCATGATTGCCGAGGGTGAACACGTTTATCGCTTCGAGCATGAATTTGGCCAAAAATTCGGGATCCGCACGCCGCTTGCCATGAGTAGCGGCACTGCGGCCCTGCATGCATCACTGACGCTGGCCGGCGTTGGGCCGGGCGACGAAGTCATTTCGACGCCGATGACTGCGGAGCCCACGAATACCTCGATCTTGTACTGCGGCGCGAAAGTGGTCTGGGCCGATGTCGATCCGCGGTCGGGCAACATGGACCCGGCCTCGGTGCGTGAGCGGATTACTTCCCGTACCAAGGCAATCCTGTGTGTTCATTACGCAGGCTACCCGGCCCGCCTCGCCGAACTCCGGCAGATCGCCGATGAACATGGCATCGCGCTCATCGAAGATTGCGCGCATGCACTCGGTGCGAGCTATGAGGGCAAAGGTATCGGCACGATCGGCGACTATGGCATCTACTCCTTCCAGGCCATCAAGCACATGACGACCATCGACGGCGGCATGCTGGCGCTGGGGAATCCGGATCAGACCACCGCCGCCAAGAAATTCCGCTGGTTCGGCATGCTCAAGGGTGTCCCTCGTACGGAAATCGATATCGATGGTATCGGGTACAAATACAATATGAATAACGTCACTGCTGCGATCGGCCTGCTCCAGTTGCGGCATATTTCAGGCGTTGTACAACGTTACATCGATAACGGAAAATTCTACGACAGCCAGCTGGAAGCGGTGAACGGCGTGGACTTCGCGCGCTGCGAAGCGGCCGCCGAACCGAGCTACTGGTTGTACACGCTCCTCAGCGACGATAGCGCCGACCTGGAAAAGGCCCTGAATGCGGCCGGGATTGCCGCATCGAAACTGCATCGCCCGAACAACCTGCACAGCATCTTCCGCTCATCGCAGACCGCACTGCCCGGCCTGGAGAGTTTCTACAAACGGCTGCTCCACATTCCGTCCGGATGGTGGGTCACGGACGAAGACCGCGCGCGCATTGTGGAAATTGTGAAACGAGGATGAAAGACGTGAATAAAAAGATTCCGATGTTCGGGATTTACCGCGATGCGGCCATGGACGCAGCCGCGCTGGGAGTCCTGAAGTCCGGCCAGATTGCCGCCGGTCCTTACGTGAACCAGTTCGGCGACGCTTTCGCAGCACTGGCGGGACGCGAGCGGATGGTCACGGTGAACGACATGTCCAGCGCGATCCTGATGGCGCTGCGCCTGGCTGGCGTGGGCGCCGGAGACGAGGTGCTGACGGCCTCGTACGCTTGCATGTCGACGAATGCCCCGATCGCCAATATCGGCGCCAAACCCGTCTGGGTCGATGTCGACGCGCACACCGGCCTGATGGATCCGGCCGCGCTGGAACGCGCCATTTCTCCGAAGTCCAAGGCCGTCATCGTCTACCACCTCGCAGGATATCCTGCGGCCATCCACAGGATCGCGCAGATATGCCAGGCGCGTGGACTGCAACTGATCGAAGACTGCGACAATGCGCTCTTTGCGACCGTCGGCGGCGAGCAGGTGGGCGGTTTCGGCGACTTCGGCATCTATTCCTTTTATCCGAACCGGCAAATCAATGCGACCGAAGGCGGCGCCCTGTATTGCAGGCGCGAAGAGGATGCGGGCCGGGCGGTACTGATGCGCCGTTACGGCATCGACCTGACGCGTTTTCGCGACGCGCTGGGAGAAATCAATGCCGAGTGCGACATCCCGGAAATCGGTTGGGCCGCGACCCTGAACAACCTGTGTTCGGCCGTCGGCTGCACCCAGCTCGAGGGAGCTCCCCATCGTGTCGCGCGCGCGCGTGCGGTGGCGGCGCGCTACCAGGAGGCGTTCGCAGACCTGGCCGGTGTCAGCGTGGTGGCGCCGAACCCCGACGCGGTTCCAGCCTACTGGGCCTTCCTCCTGACTGTCGACCAGCGCGATGACGTCCTGTCAGCGATGAAGCAGGACGGCGTGCAGGTGTCCAAACTGCATCACCGAACGGATTTGTACAGCGGCTTCGGCGTGCCATCCGCGACGCTCCCACAGACCCAGTCCTTCCTGGACCGGGTGCTGGCCCTGCCCTGCGGTTGGTGGCTTGACGATGACGATGTCGAGTATGTCATCGCTACCCTGAACCGGGCCGTGGGTGCATTAGCAGCGTGAGCAGATCCGAGACCAAGATATTCCCATGGCAAGGCGCCATGGGAATGCTGATGCTGTATGCAGGGAAGGCCTCGGGCATTCTCGTTACGCTGCTGTTCATCCCGCTGTACAACCGCACGCTGGGACCTGAACAATTTGGCGTGATCGCAGTATTGCTGTCCCTCCAGGCGCTCCTGATCATGCTCGATTTCGGCCTCTCGACCCTGGTCAGCCGGGATGTCGCCGCCGGACAGCTCGCACCAGCCACCTTGTGGGCCCAGATCCGCAATGCCGAACGCGCCTTGCTGAGCTTTTATCTGGTCATTTTGCTGGTCGTCCTGGCAGCCGGGGCGGCCGGTGTGTTCGGCACGATATCGGCAGCAACGCTCGTGTGCAGTATCGTCCTGTTCGGTTTCCTGGTGCTTCAGAACCTGCATTATTGCGTCATCATCGCAAGCCGCGAATATGTGCGGGCCAGCATCCTTCAGTCCACAGGCAACCTGGCGCGGGCGCTCGCAACGGCCTTGGTACTGAGCAATTTTTCCCCTACCATTGAAGCCTTCGTTGTCGTCCAGGCGCTTGTCGCCGGACTGCAGGCATGGACCACGCGCGCCCAAAGCGCACAGCTGAACGGCCAGCGTGGGGCGGGAACCGGCGATCCGGAAAGGTCCGGCAACTGGCCGGGAACGCTGCGCCTGATGCGCCGCAGCGCGCCGCTGGCCTTGTTCGCCGTCGCCGGCGCGGCCGTGATGCAGCTCGACAAGCCGATTATCTCGGCCTTCATGACAAGCACCAGCGTCGGACCTTACTTCCTCGCCATGACCCTGTGCATGGTGCCGACCTCGGTACTTGCGGGACCAGTGACGCAATACTTCCAGCCGAAAATGCTGGAAGACCCTGCCAACCGCGGCGCTGCCCCCTTGCATGCGACAATCGACCGCTTTACCCTGACCTTGCTGGCTGCAACCCTGGTGCCGTGCGCGATCATCTGGCTGTTGCGCGCCCCCCTGATCACCTTATGGCTGGGACATGGCCACGAGAATGCGCTGGTGGCGCACTATGTCGAAATACTGCTGCCCGGCGTGATGATCGGCGCACTAGGTTACATTCCCTATACCTTGCTCCTGCGAGCCCAGGATTACCGGTTCCAGGCACAGCTATCCCTGTCGCTTACCGTCGTCACCTTGCTGGCGGCGATCTGGGCTGCCTCCGAGAAATCGGTCACCGGGGTAGGACTGATTTATGCGCTCTACCACGTTGCCTCGACCATGCTGTCATGGGGAAGGTCGATCTACTTGCCGTCGACCAGGGAACCGGCCCTGCGTGCCGGCCGCAGCGCCCTCTTGTCCGTGCTCGCCGTCGGCGTAATCCTGCTGCTTTTGGCGGGGCCGGCAAATCGTTTATATCTTATCTGAAGACCGTCAATGCCTTTGCTTTCTGTAATCATTCCGACCCGGAACCGGACACGTTATCTCATCGACAGTCTGGAAGTGATCCTCGCCCACACCAGCGATAGCGAGGTCATCATTCACGACAATAGCGATACCGATGACCTAAAACATCAACTTGCGCCGGTCGTTGCGACGGGGCGGGTTCGCTACGTCCATGTGACCGAGCCCTTGAGTGTCGTCGGCAACTTCGAACGGGCGCTGCAGCTGGCGCAAGGAGACTACATCACCTTCATTGGCGACGATGACGCGATCGGTCCTGGAATCGAAAAAATCGCAGCGTGGGCAAAGGAACAGGAAATCGATGCAGTCGTTTCCTATCGCAACTCCTTCCTCGCCTCCTATTTCTGGCCGGGTGTGCGCTCCAAATATTTTGGCGACGCCTACTCTGCTCAGCTGTTCGTCAACGAGTACACGGGTCGCGCCTGGCGCATCGACCCACGCGCTGCATTGCGCGATGTAGCCGGCAAGCTCGGCGGCGGACTGGGCGAGCTCCCACGCGCCTACCATGGCCTCATCTCGAAGCGGGTTGTCGCGCGTATCCACGAGCGCCATGGCCACCTGTTCGGTGGCGTCAGTCCGGACATCTATAGCGCCACACTGATCGCAGCGCACGCCGACAAGGTCGTCGTGGTCGACTATCCCTTCGTGATTCCCGGTGCCTCGCCCAGCAGTACCGCCGGGCAAGGAGCAGAACGGTCGGATCGGGGTGCATTGCGCGCAACCGAACATATCGCGCGCTTCGGTCCCGGCCTGAAGTGGGATGAGGCGATCCCTGAATTCTATTCGCCGCATACCGTGTGGGCGTACTCGCTCTGCAAGGCACTGGAACAGGTGCCGGAACTCGGCATCCGCCCGAACTACGGACGGCTGTATGCCACTTGCCTGATGTATTGCAAAGGCCACAGCAGCGAAGTTACGCATGCAATGCAGCAGCTAGCCTCACGCCAGGGACGACTGCCGGTCGCCGGCCAGTTCGCCAAAGGCCTGCTCACCGAAGTGCAGTTCCTGATGCGCCGCGTCGCCGGCAAGCTGATGCACCCCCGTGCCGGCGGTTCGGCGCGCAAGATCGGCCCGAACGACACCATCAGCGCTGCCTATGTCGCGCTGGCGCGCGACAACGACGCCCGGCGCGTCGTCCTGGACCTGCCCACGCGATTGTAGAGCACATGACGAGTATGATCGACGGGCTGCGTCAGGGCGCCCCCCTGCGGTGGGCGCTGTATGCCAACATCCTGTTATGGGGTGTGCAACTGCCGTTTGGCGCGCCGGCGCTGAACGTGCTCGTGACGCTGGGCGCCGCAATCGCGCTGAAAACGCAGGAAAAGCGCGTTCCACTGGGATTGATCGTATTCACTTTGTGCCTGATCGGCTACGGCGTGGCCGCTTTCGTGGCAGGACCGTGTACCGACGGGACTATCAAGGTCCTGATCAGCCTTGCCGTGATGATCCTGATGCTGTTCTCTCTTTACTGGCTCGCCGCCAGTGCGCGCGGCGACCGCCCTTTGCTCGACACGCGGGAGACCATGTGGCTGCTCGCCTTGATTACAGGCGCGGCACTGGTGGAATACGCGAGCCGGCTTGTCGGTGGCACGCCGGTCTCGGAAATCCGGGTGGGCGGCGTCTATCTGGAGCCTAGCCATCTTGCGCTGTCCGGGGTCCCCTTATTGTGCCATTTGTTCTTTTGTGGCAAGCCGGCCCAGAAATGGGCAGCCCTTGCCGCCGCACTCCTGCTGCTGGTGGTGGGATATTCCTCCACCTTGATCGTACTTCTGTTGACGGTGCTGGGACTTCCCTATCTTGGCCGGCTTGCCCGGCGGCCGATGCAGCGTTCCACGCTCGTGGTGCTGGCGGGCCTGATTCTGGTGCCGGTATTGATCATGATATCGCCCGGCAGCGAGGATACGCTGCTGCGGATCACCGATACGCTCGATCTCAGGGAAGAGTCAAACTTATCGAGCCTGGTGTATGCGAACGGCTGGATGATGCTCGACTCTTACCTGGACACAACTACCGGCCTCGGGCTCGGCTTCAATGCGATGGGCTGCGAGCCGCGCGCCGTCACGATGATCACGGCCTGGCTGGAATTGCTGGACCTGGGCGACCAGAACTATAACGACGGCTCCTTCCTGCTGTCGAAGATTGGCAGCGAATTCGGCATGCTGGGCCTCTTCGGATTCGTCGTCATGATCGGCTACTCCCTGAAACAGTTGCTGGGACTTTTAAAGACCAGTCCGAATGCGACCGTGGTCATTTGCTCGGGCTGGATCGCAATCGTGTTTGTAGGCGGCGTTGTCCGAAGCGGCGGCGGCTATTTCAGCGGTCCGGTCCTGCTCGGCGTCCTCGCCTTCTTCGTCCTCTGGCGGAGAAGGCAGGCTTCCCCGCGAACGGTACTGCCCGGCGCGAACCAGGCGCACGCTCCGGCAGGTGCCGATACATTGCAATAAACAAGGGTGAACAAGATGCTGATCATTCAGGCGATGAACGTGCACCAGGGCGGCGGGCTGTCGCTGCTGATACCGCTGCTGGAAAGTGCCGTGCGCAGTGGCCCGGCGGTCGCCCTCCTCGACCGCAGGCTCCAGGGCGTGCGCACGTGGCCAGAGGCCTTGCAGATCAAGTGGGTGGAACCATCGATCAAAGCGCGCTTAGGTGCGGAAAAGTGGCTGAGGCAAAACGCAACGGCGGACGACCTTGTCCTATGCTTTGGCAACCTGCCCCCCTTGTGGCGGCTTCCGTGCCGCGTCGTGCTTTTCGTACAAAACCGCTTGCTGGTCGACGACATTGCACTGGGAATGTTTAACTGGAAGACGCGGCTGCGTTTGCATGCCGAGCGGCAGTGGCTGTCCCGTGCCGCCGCCAACGTCGACCAGGTCGTCGTCCAGACGCCGTCCATGCAAAAGCTCGTCTCCGAGGCAATGCTGCTACCGTTGTCCGCGGTATCGGTCTGCGCGTTCGTACCCGTGTCTCCGAACGACGCTTCGCCGCCCCTGGATGCGCCTGGCGCCGGCACGCAGGCCGCACATCCGGCATTTGTCTACCCTGCATCCGGCGACCCCTACAAGAACCACCGGCTGCTCGTGTCCGCATGGGCCTTGCTCGGTGCCCAGGGAATTCGGCCAACCTTGCACCTCACAGTGGACAAGGCGCTGTATCCGGAACTTGCAGAATGGATCGATACCGAGCGGGTGCAAAAGAACCTCCCGATCATCAACCACGGCCAGCTGCCGGCGCAGGCGCTACGCGCGCTGTATGCCACGGCGACTGCACTGATTTATCCATCTCTGTTCGAGTCTTTCGGCCTGCCGCTCCTTGAAGCACGTGCGGTCGGCCTGCCCGTCGTGGCGGCGGAACTCGATTACGTGCGCGATGTGGTCGTGCCAGTGCAGAGCTTCGATCCATGCTCCGCTGTATCGCTCGAGAGAGCAGTGCGGCGCTTCCTGCAGGAACCACCGGGAACGGTCAGCCTGGCAACCGCCGCACAATTCATGGAACTGGTTCAAGCAGGCCGTTCGGAACTAGCGGTTGCGTAAGCTGGCCACTCTGGCGCCGGCAACCCGGGCAGCCGATCGCCGGCGGCTGCATGGATCATTGTCGCGATGCCGGCTGTACCTTGCCCAACAATCTGACCGGCCATCCGGCGACGCGCTCTCGTAATTGCGCAAGGTAAAGCGCCGCCTGCCCACTCCCCTCTTCCGGCGACCACGCTCCAAACTCTTTCGCAGCCCGCGGGTCGAATGGCCCGGCTTTTATCTCCAGCAGGACCGCGGCCTCGGTCAAGGCAATCACCGTATGCCAGGTTTGCGAGCTTATTTCCACGCCGGGATCCGAAGAAGGAGATGTCGCCCCGAAATGGACAACGTCCTGCGGATCACCTGATTCATCAAACGTAATCAGTGCGAATTCCCCGCGCAGGGCAAACAGGGACTCGACTTTGGGATCGAGCGCGTGCCGGTGCGGACGAATGTAGGTATCGTAGCCTAAGGCATTGAATAAGCGCTGGACGGGGTCATCATAGCTCTCGTGAATATTCTGGTACTGCCTCATCCGTGGCGACTGGTTTGCCGAGCCGATCAGCTCGTTGAGTAGCCCTGCCGTAAATACTTTGACGTTCATGTTCCAATGCAGTCGTAATTTTGCTGACAGCAGCTTCGGACGAGAACATCGACGCTGCCAAGGTTTTGCATCGCACGGCGATGCCGTCATCTCCCGCCAGTTGCGCCAACAGCTCCTGGGCCAGGCGATGCAGGCTGGCCGGAGAATTATCGGTGCATGCGCGGCCAACTTTGTTTGCATCGATCAGGTCCACGAGGTCATTGCCTTCGTTGACGCTGGCGAGGACAGGAAGCGAGCAGTGCATATAAGACAGGAATTTTCCGGGAATATTATGGGTTTTGTGCCGTGGGTCCAGCGCTACCAGGCCAACATGACATTGCACATACAGACCCGGGATTTCGTCCGGATCGATCTCGTCAAAGAACACGACATTGTCCAGCTTCCTCGATTTCGCGTCGTCACGCAGGCGCCGGGCATCGCTGCCTCGCCCTACAAAAAGGAACCCAATGTCGCGCCTGTCCCTCATGATGTCGGCCAGATCCAGCAGGATGCCCATTCCTTGCGCAATGCCCATGTTACCGGCATACACGAATATCTTCCGGCCTTTCAGGATCGTGTTATCGACGACGATGCTGCAGCCAGTAGCCGGTGTGTCGGCAAGCCAGTTGTGCATGACTTCGACCCGCGCCTTCCCGTGCGTGCGGTCGCGGAAGTAGGCGAGGTTGCCTGGTGTTTGTACGCCAATCACGTCGGCAACTGAATATTGGTGGTTTGCAACCGTCTTGAAGAACCAATACGGCAGGCCACGCCCCATCAAGCCCATGTCTACCGCCCATTCCGGGAAAATATCGCGGATGATCAGATAACTAGGGCAATTACTTCTTGTCTTCAAGGCATGTGCGACAGGACCAAGGAAGATCGTCGGCGAATACCAGACGACGCCGTCCCAGGTCTCGGTCGCGGCTGGCGAACGCCTCAGGTTGCGGAGCATGGCATATGGCATCAGGAACTCGCCGACGGTGCGACGCGCATAGCTCATGTCTTTGGTTTGGGGTGTGCGCAGCCGCAGGACGCGCACGCCGCTCCACTGGTCGATCCGCCACGGTTCGTCCAGTCCGGGGGAGGCAACCATGACGGTGACCTCATGCCCCTGCCGGGCCAGTTCCCGGCTGAGATCGCGCAACTGCACCGCACCGGAGGACCGTAACGGCGGAAACGCGTCGCAGATAATTACAATTCGCATCGCAAGAGTCTCTGTCAGTGCTTCTTCCACACAACACGGTTCACATAGTCGGTATAGCTGTGCAAGATCCGAACGACCTTGTCGGAAACATTCGGCACCGAATAGTCGTCGACCAAGCGCAGCGAGCGCTCTTCGCCACGCTTTTGCTGATCGAGGATTGCCAGTGCCTGACGCACCCGGTCGACCTCGAGTCCGACCATCATGACGGCAGCCTCTTCCATCCCTTCCGGCCGCTCGTGCGCTTCTCGGAGGTTCAGCGCCGGGAAGTTGAAGATCGAGGCCTCCTCATTGATCGTCCCGCTGTCGGACAAGACAGCTCGCGAGGACAACTGCAATTTGACGTAATCCTTGAATCCGAGGGGCTTGAGCAAGCGGACCAGCGGGTGGAAGGTGACGCCTTTTCCGTCGACCTTTTTCTGGGTACGCGGATGGGTCGACACAATAACGGGCAACTGATACGTTTCAGCGATCCCGTTCAAGACGGAAACGAGCTTATCGAAATTGACCGAGTCGATGTTTTCCTCACGGTGGGCACTCACGACAAAATATTCCTGAGGGCGCAGTGCGAGGCGATCCAATGCGTCCGACGCTTCGATTCCTGGACGGTAGTAATTCAACACTTCGAACATCGGGCTACCGGTCTTGATGACACGGTCCGGGGCGAGCCCTTCGCGCATCAGGTACTCACGCGCGATCGCGCTATAGGTAAGGTTGATGTCTGCCGTATGGTCGACGATGCGGCGATTCGTCTCTTCCGGCACCCGCTGGTCGAAACAGCGATTCCCGGCTTCCATGTGGAAGATCGGAATCTTCCGTCGTTTCGCCGGAATGGCTGCCAGGCAGCTGTTGGTATCGCCGAGAATCAGCAGGGCATCCGGCTGTTCCTGAGCCAGCACCGCGTCGACGGCAATAATGATCTTGCCGATGGTTTCGGCCGCGTTGCCGCCGGCAGCGTCGAGAAAATGATCCGGCTTGCGCACTTCCAGATCCCTGAAAAAGATCTCGTTGAGCTCATAGTCGTAGTTCTGGCCGGTGTGAACGATCACCTGGTCGCAGTATTCGTCGAGCCTCGCCATGACGCGCGAGAGCCGAATGATTTCCGGACGGGTACCGAGCACCGTCATCACTTTTAGTTTCTTCATTATTGAACCTTGTATGTCTTCGTATCCGGCTTTTGACGGTCAAATATTTCGTTTGCCCACAACATCACGACCATCTCGTCGTCGCCGATATTGGTGATGTCGTGCGACCAGCCCGGTACGGTTTCCACGATCTCGGGCTGCGCGCCCGAGGTGCAGTAGGAATGCGTCGCACCGGTTTCGATGTGACGGAAGCAGAACCGTGCGGATCCCTTGATGACCAGGAATTTTTCGCTCTTGGTGTGGTGGTAATGACCGCCACGCGTCACGCCAGGGTGAGCCGTGAAATAGGAGAACTGGCCCGAATCGCGTGTCTTGAGCATCTCTACGAAAACACCGCGCGGGTCCTCGTGTTTCACGAGCGGGTAAGCAAATTGCTCGGGCGTGTAATAGCTGATATAGGTCGAATAGAGGGCACGTACCAGACCGATACCGACCGGCTCCGTGACCAGTGAATCACGGCTTTGCTTAAATGCCCGCAGTTGCTCGGCCAGGCGACCTACGGTCGTCTCATAGACCGGCTCAACCTGCTGATACAGGGAACCGTGTCCCTCTTCGTCCAGGTGAGACATGAACGCCGCGGCAACGTCGTCCACATATACCAGGCGCAAGGCAGCAGCTGGATCGTTTATCTGGATAGGCAGGTCATGGGCGATGTTGTGACAGAAAGTCGCGACGGCCGAATTGTAGTTCGGCCGGCACCATTTGCCGAACACGTTCGGAAGGCGATAAATGTAGACTGCGTTGCCGGTCTGCTCGGCCAGTTCGCGCAACGCGCCTTCGGCGTCACGCTTGCTGACGCCATAGGCAGTGTCGCGCTCCGCCTGGATCGAGGAAGTGTAGACGAGCCGGGTGGCACGGCCGCTTGCAAGGATCGCATCGCACAGCACGCGCGTCAGGTCATAGTTGCCATGCCCAAACTCTGCATCATCCTGGGTACGATTCACCCCTGCGAGGTGAAATACGACCTCGCATTGCGCAGCCTTTGCGGCGAGGTCAGCCATCGACTCGCCACGCACGAAACGCAGCACTTCGATCCCGAGCCGTTCCTGCAAGTGGGCGACAAGGTTCCTGCCTATAAACCCGTTTGCGCCGGTAACAAGGACCTTCATCGATCAGGTGTCCAATACTGGCGTTTCACCAGCAACGATCGCGCGCATGAATTCAAGCTTCATCAACAGGCGCTTCATTTCATTCTTGTCGAGGCGTTCGGTGTTATGCGAGTTATAGTCGTCGAGCTGCGAAATCTTTTCTTCGCCCTCTTCGACGAACTTGTTGTAGTTGAGGTCACGCAGATCTGGCGGAATGCGGTAATAGCCGCCCAAATCGGTGGCTGCTGCCATTTCCTCGCGACTGAGCAGCGTCTCGTATAGCTTCTCGCCGTGACGGGTACCGATCACGTTGACGGGATGCTTTGGCGCATCGAGAATCGACAACAGCGATTCGACCAGGGTTTCAATCGTCGCAGCCGGCGCCTTTTGCACGAACATGTCGCCGTTTTTCCCGTGTTCGAATGCGTACAGTACCAGGTCAACTGCATCTTCCAGGGTCATCATAAACCGCGTCATGGCCGGATCGGTAATGGTGATCGGCTTGCCCGCCTTGACCTGATCGACGAACAGCGGAATCACCGAACCACGCGACGCCATGACATTGCCGTAGCGGGTGCCGCAAATGACCGTCTTGTTATCGTCGAGGCCGCGCGATTTGGCTACCATCACCTTCTCCATCATTGCCTTGGAGATGCCCATGGCATTGATCGGATAGGCTGCCTTGTCCGTACTCAGGCAAACCACACGGCGAACGCCGTTCTGGATCGCGGCCTCGAGGAGATTGTCGGTGCCAAGAATATTCGTCTTGACCGCTTCCATCGGATGGAATTCACAGGATGGAACCTGCTTGAGCGCGGCCGCATGGAAAATGAAGTCCACGCCGCGCGTCGCGTTCAGGACGCTCGAGTAATCACGCACATCACCGATATAAAATTTCAGCTTCGAGTGGTGATACTTCTTGCGCATGTCGTCTTGCTTCTTCTCGTCGCGGCTGAAAATCCTGATCTCCGCGATACCGGTGTCAAGAAACCGGTTCAACACTGCATTACCGAACGAGCCAGTGCCACCGGTAATCAGAAGTACTTTGCCTTCAAACATAAATATCCCTCAGACTTTATCTACTAATTTAAATTATTACAATCGGCTATTTGCCCTGCAGGCGCGATTTCAATTCCTGCCACTTCGAACGTCGGACGGTGCCTGGCGTCGATGGTTGCGCACCGAACAGGAAACTCCACAACACTGCCAGGAACAACGAGACAAATGCCGCACCAGCCACGATCAGCGAGCGTTTGGGCTTGACTTTACGCTCGGGCTCGACGGCACGATCAAGGATCTGGATGATTGAGCTCTGCTTTGCTTCGTCCAGGCGCGCCGCCTCGTACTGCTTCGCGAGCAGCTCATACAGCATCTGATAATACTTGACGTTGCGCAACATGCGAATGTTTTCAAGGCCGCCCTGCTTGGCGTCGTTCGGCTCGGACTCCGCAGCCGACGCAATCTGACCCGACCGTCCGTTCTCGAGCCTGGACAACTCCTCTCTCAGGCTGTTCAGCTCTTGCTGAACACGCGCGAAATCAGGATTTGCTGTGGTAACGAAGGCGCGCATCGAGTTCAGCTCGATCTCTTTAACTGATACCTGGGCGCGCAGGCGACCGACGGTCTCGACGATCGCCCGGCTGCTGGCATCGACGCTAATGACGCCTTTCGTGTCCAGGCCCTTCTTTAGCGCCCATTCCGCTGACGCCAGGTTATCTTTTGCAAGTTCCAACTGACGCTCGAAAAACAAGCGGCGCTGGGCTGCTTCCGTCACCGCAAGGACTTGCGTCAGGTCCATCAATTCCTGAACATAAGCATTTGCCAACGCAGCGGCGCGTTTGCGATCCGTATCTTCGACCTCAATGGTAATCAACCCGTCTTTACCACTTGCAATCGCTGTATTCCCTTCAAGTTCGGCGCGAGTAATGTCCAGCGACGAAGTGCCGTACGCATTTCGCAACTGGAAACGCCCAATCAATTTGTCGGCGACGGTACGGCTTTTCACTATCCCCACATACAGATCGCTTGAATTCTTCATGCCGGCAGCGCCGACGACACTTCCAGCAGCACCAAGCTGCGACAACAGAGATGCGGCACTGGACTGCGCCGCATGCGGAGGCAGGAGCTTCGTGCGGGCGCGATAGACGTCGGGGATCAAGAGGCTGCCACCGGCAGCCAGGGCAGCCACCAGCAGCGGGAAGCCGATAATTTTCCGCCGGTTTCTGACGAGCACTACAAGGATATCGACGAGTCCGTAGGTCGCAGGACCCGAACTGCCCTGTTCTGTTCTCATACTTTGTTCAGTTTGATTCATGCTTGTGCCATGACAGCTGTTTGATTACTGTAGACGCGGTTCATTTCCGTCCGACTCTTCGCTTGTTTAGTCGCGCAAGGTCTTGATCGCCGCCGCACCCAGCCCAAAGTTCGCGAAAATCTGCGCCCACTCACGGGTACCCTTGGTGAACTTGGTCCACGCAGTTTCCTTGTCAAACTTTTCAGGAATGACGATGCTATCGCCCGGCATCACTTCCATGCCACCGATGCCCGTCGAAAGCCAGCTGGCCGAACTCTGGGTCATCACCGTGCCATCGACGCGGATCACGAACACGTTATCAACATCGGCATCGGCCGTCATGCCTGCAATGCGCAGGTAATCCTTGACGCGGCTGTTGGCGCGCCACAGGGGCGAGGCCTCGACGTTGACTGCGCCGAAGACATGCACGAACTCGGGACGGGACGGGACCACGAGCCGGTCACCATTGACCAGTTTGAGCTGCGGCAGGCGTGCAAACGACTTTT
>Ga0213837_1000982_pt1 | contig 19163 bp, 14 predicted proteins | sample SWPATP12_FD_160572 | JGI IMG/M metagenome (GOLD analysis project Ga0213837, IMG submission 160572) | Coastal seawater microbial communities from Marineland, Florida, United States - SWPA TP1 #2 | ecosystem: Environmental > Aquatic > Marine > Coastal | place: USA: Florida | collected 2016-08-06
TGATGTCGCCGGCCAGCTTGCGGCGATCGAGCGAGATGTTGGCGGCGCCGGCGGGCGCAAGTGCATCGTGAATCCAGGCCTGGGCGTCGCGCAGGGCGTGGTCGAGGCGGGCCAGCATCACCGGCGCAAAGCCCTGCGGGAACACGAGTGAATGGACCACCGTCGCACAGGTAATGCCGAGCAGGATCTCCTCGACCCGCGCCAGCGCGATGTCGAAGACCGTGCCGGGATCGTTCACGGCGGGGAAGGCGATCAGGCCGGCCGTGTAACCGGCCAGCATCAGCACATACGAACGCGGCGTGCGGTCGAGCAGCGACACGTACAGGCAGGCGCCGACCCACAGCGCCAGCACCAGCGACAGCAGTTCCGGGGAATTGGCGAACAGCGGCACCAGGATCACGGTGGCGAAGGCCCCCAGCAGCGTGCCGCCGAAGCGGTACACGGCTTTCGAGCGGGTCGGGCCGGCAAAGGGCGCAGCGACGATATACGCCGTCATCAGGGCCCAGAACGGACGCGGCAGGCCGATCGACATGGCAAGGTAGAGCGCCAGCATCGCAGCGCCAAAACTCTTGAAGGAGAACAGCGCCTCGTTTTTCGAGGGGAATTTCACGCCTGCTTGTCTCCGACTTGCGCCTGGACGTGGGTCAGCACGCGCAGGCAGGCGGCGATATCGGCCGGGTCGAGGCCGGCGAACACGCCGCGGCGGAAGGGCAGCAGCGCCTCTTCCATCTGCGCGGCGCGGGTGGCGCCGTCGTCGGTGAGCTTGAGGATCTTCGCGCGCCGGTCTTGCGGATCTTCGCGCCGCTCGATCAGGCCGCTGTCGATCAGCAGGTCGATCACGCGCACCAGCGAGGACGGTTCCAGCCCGAGGGCGTCGGCCAGCACGCCGGGCCGCACGCCGTCCTGGCCGAGGCGGCCGAGGATCAGCACCGGCAGCGCGGTCGCCTGCGACAGGCTGTACTCCGACGCCACCTTGTCCGCCATCGATTTATAGGCGCGCGCGGCGTGGGTCATGGTGGCGGTGAGCTGGATCAGGGTGCGGTCGAAGGCGTCCATGGGTGGTGGCAGGTATTTTGATTATGAAAGTTTAGCATGCGAAGTAAATTCTTGCATGTAGGGTGGGCGGGTTCCCCGCCCACGCGGTGATACGTAACAGCGAGATCATCCCGCACGATATCGGAGCCGGCAGGTATCACCGCGTGGGCGGGAGACCCGCCCACCCTACAAAGTCGGGATCGCAGCGAGGGAAGAAGGAAGGTCGAATTCGTGCGCGGGCCCGACCTTGCGCAGGACTTCGATCGGCGCGTAGCCCCAGTGCACGGCGGCAAAGGCGACGCCGGCCTTGCGCGCGGCATCGGCGTCGGTTGCCGAGTCGCCGATGTAGAGTGCCGATCCCGGCGCCACGGCGGCGCGTTTTAATACCTTGCGGATGCGCGCGGTCTTGCCGAAGATCGACATGCCGCATTCGTACTGGCTGATCAGGGCGGCCAGCTCCGGCCCCAGCACCTGGCGCACGTTGTCTTCGGCATTCGAGGAGACGATGGTCAGCTTGATGCCGCGCGCCAGTTCGCGCAAGACGGCGTCGACCTCGGGGAACAGGCGCACCTTCCCCGCGTTCTCGCGCATCAGGGTTTTGAAGCTGGCAGCGGCCAGCGGCAGTTTCCAGGCCGGCATGCCGACGTGGCGCATCATTTCGCGAGTGCCGTAGTGGCGCAGGCGCTCGATCTGGGTCACGTCGATGCGTTTAAAACCGTGCTCGTCAGCGATCCGGTTGAAGACGCTGAGCAGGAACGGAAACGAATCGGCCAGGGTGCCGTCGAAATCGAAGATGGCGAGACGGTAGCTCATGCTGCCGCATGATACACAAGCTGCATCATCGCCCGCTCACCAATGCCGCACGTCACTCCGCCGTGCTGCCGACGCGCTCCGGCGCCACAAAGGCCAGGCTTTCCTCGAACGAGCGCAGCACCATGTCGACGTGCTCCTGCACCACCGCCTGGTTCGCCGCCGTTTCGCCGAAGGGCAGGCGGATCGTCACCAATAAGGCGTTCGGCAGGCCGGCGCGCAGTTCGGCGGTCACGCGCAGCCACTGTTCCAGTGCGGACTCGACCGGATAGGTGATGAACACGGTCGAGATCAGGTCGGCCTTGTCCGGTCCCGGATTGTCCTGGTCGGCGCCGATGACCGTGCTGCGCGCGTCGACGTCGAGTTCGCGCAGCGCGCGCACCAGCAGTTCCGTCAGCAGGTCGTCGCGCTCGGTGCCGAGGCCGGCGCACAGCACGATCGATTGCGCGGGCACGTCGAGCGAACCCTGCCAGCGTCCCAGACGCGCTTCGCGCATCTTGCGCAGGTGGGTGCCGACCGTCGCATCGAGCAGGGAAACGCGGCTGCGCTTGCGGCGGCGGCGGTTCGGCACGTTCGAGTCAGGCGTCAGCGTGGCGGCGACGTCGGCGATGGTCGTGCGGATCTGCGCCACCTGCATTGTTTCGAGCTGGCCGTTGCGCTGTTCGGCGGCGGCCAGCGAAATCCCAGGCAACAGGATCTGGTCGCAATAACGGGCGAAGCTGTGGCGGGCAAGGTAGGCGCGCGCGTCGGAAATGATACTGTGCGTCTCGCCCGCGATCACGCGCTGATAAAAGCGCTGCGCCACGTTCACGTTCGGCACGTCGCCCAGCAGGATCGTCACCGGCTCCAGCGCGCGCACGTGGCGCCCGGCCACCACCAGGCACAGCGTCAGCGGCGTCGACAGCAGCAGCCCCACCGGCCCCCACATCGCGCCCCAGAACAGGGCCGAGACGATCACCGCCAGCGGCGACAGGCCCGAGCTGTGCCCGTACACCTTCGGCTCGACCACGTTCGCCACCAGCAGTTCCAGCGTCACGAACAGCGCCAGGCAGGACAGCGCCATCGACCAGCCCGGATCGATGGCGGCGACGAACAGGGCGATCAGCACGCCCGCCACCATGATGCCGAGATAGGGCACGAAGCGCAGCAGCCCGCTCAGGGCGCCCCACAGCGCCGCATGCGGTACGCCGAAGGCCCACAGCAGGGCGCCGGTCAGCGCGCCGAAGGTCAGGTTGACGACGAACTGCGACAGGAAGAAACGGGAAATGCCGCGCGTCGCGTCCGACAGCGCGCGCACCGTGCGGCTGATCTCGGCCTGGCCGGCCAGGCGGATCACGCGGTCGCGCAGGGATTCGTGTTCGAGCAGGATGAAGACCAGCAGCACCAGCACCAGGCCCGCTTCGCCGATCGGCCCCCAGGCCAGCGAGAACAGGCGCGCGAGACTGTCGCGGGTGGTCGGGCGCGGCGCGCGGATTTCGACCGGCAGCGGCTGGTTCGCGCTGGTGGTCAAGGTGCCGCGCCTTACCGTGACGGGCGGCGGCGGGGCGCTTGGGGACTGCGGCGCCACCGCACTCAGTTCGGCTTCGAGGCGCGCGAAGGGGCGCTCGGTGAGTTCGCGCACGCGTTCGATCTTGGAGCGGATCGCGGCCCGGTATTCCGGCAGGTCGCGCGTCACGGCGATCAACTGGAACGCAAGGACGGTGCCGATGCCGACCACGCAGGTTCCGGCGAACACCACCGCCACCAGCGTCGCCGGCCGGCGCGGCAGGCCGAGGCGGCGCAGGGGCCGGATCAAGGGCGCGAGCACCAGGCTCAATACGGTTGCCAGGGCCAGCGGTTCGAGGACGTCGCGGCCAAAATACAGCAGGCCGAGGATGCAGGTGGCGGTGACCACCGAACCGGCGGTCAGGTTATGGAACAGGCTTGAATCGCGCATTAAGTCGTCGAACTCCGGGGCGGTGCTGCTGCGTTGAGGCGGTCATTGGCTGGCGCCAGCAGTCTAGCACCGATGGCGTCCCGCTTGTTCGGTACGCTCGCCGTGCGCCGCACGTGAATAGTGTGTTTCGTTCCTGTGAACGGCCTTACAATCTTGTCATCTTCATCATTGCGAGGCGTCGATTTATGGCCCAAATCCACCCAGCCGGCTGGCGCGAGATGTCCGTCACCGGAAATGCCGCCCGCGAGATCGAAACGCTGGCCCTGCTCGACCAGCGATTGAGCGACGCGCCCTACAGCATCTACCACGGCGTGCACTGGACGAATGTCGAGAATGGCTATTCGGTGTACGGCGACGTCGACTTCATCATCCTCGCCCCGAACGGGCGCATGCTGCTGATCGAGCAGGTCGCGGGCCTGATGAACGAAACGGCGGACGGCCTGCTGAAGAACTTCCAGGGCAAGCCCCGCAAAATCCGCGCCCACATCCTGCACACCATCGAAGGGCTGACGCGGCGCTACAACGGCGAGCTGTCGATCGACTACCTGCTGTACTGCCCCGACTACACGGTGCGCGACCCCAACCTGGCCGGCATCGACCCGCGCCACATCGTCGACGCCACCAGCAAGGGCCGCCTGGGCAAGATCATCCGCGAAGCGCTGCCGATCACCGAAAAGACCGAGGACTTCGACAAGGTCACGCGCTTCCTGGGCGACACCCTCAGCCTGCGGCCCGACCCCAGCTCGATGATCGGGTCGGCCACCAGGATGGTGACGCGCCTCTCCGGCGGCCTGGCCACCTGGGCGCGCCGCCTCGAATTCGAACCCTTCCGCCTGCGCGTGGTCGGCACCGCCGGCAGCGGCAAGACGCAACTGGCGCTGGCCGAATACCAGGCCGCGATCGACGCCGGCCTGCGCCCTTTATATGTGTGCTTCAACCGGCCGCTGGCCGACCACATCGAACAACTGGTGCCGCCGGGCGGGCGCGTCTCGACCTTCCACATGCTGTGCGACGCCTGGATGCGCGCCCAGGACATCACGCCGGATTACGCCTCGCCCGAGGTCTGGAACGAGATCGAAACCGCGCTGTCCGAAGTCGCCCTGCCCGAAACCTGGCAGTACGACGTGTTGATCGTCGACGAAGGCCAGGATTTTTCCACTGCCTGGCGCGACATCGTGCTCGGCATGGTCAAGCCGAATGGCCGTGCGGTCTGGCTGGAAGACCCCGACCAGAATTTATACGGCCGTCCGATGGTGGCGCTACCCGGCTGGGTCAAGCTGCACGCCGACACCAACTACCGCAGCCCGCGCCAGATCGTGCAGATGCTCAAATCGCTCGGCGCCGCCAGCGACTCGGTGGAGGCGGGCAGCCCGTTCAAGGGCGGGGACATCGAAGAGCTCACCTATCCGGAGAACGACGTCGACGCCATGCTGGCCCAGACCCGGCGCGCGGTGACCTCCTGCCTGGCGGCGGGCTTTGCGCGGCACGACATCGCGATCTGTTCGTTCCGCGGGCGCGAGAAATCGGCCATCCTCAACCTCGACAAGCTGAGCGACGCCCACACCTTGAAATCGTTCACGGGCGCCTACGACCTGTTCGGCAACCCCGTGTTCCGCGAGGGCGGGCTGCTGGCCGAATCGGTGTACCGTTTTAAAGGCCAGTCGGCGCCGGCGCTGATTTTTACCGAGATCGATTTCGAGGAGATGACCGATCTCGTGCTGCGCAAGCTGTTCGTCGGGATGACGCGGGCGAGGCTGAAATTGGTGCTGGTGATGAGCGATCGGGCCTCGCTGCAGGTGCTGGACCGGATGTAGGGAGATTCTGAACGCGGCGGGCCGGGTCGCCTATTGTGAGATGGAAAACTTTCTAAAACTACAGTACATTGGCGCGGCAACGTCAACGCAGTTTCCCTGAAATCGCTGTTCAACCTGCCGCCCAATGAAACTCAAAGCCCCGTTCTTCCTCTGGCTCGCCTTCGTTTTCCTGATCACGAATCTGCTGCATGAAGCTGGCCACTGGCTGATGGGCGCGGCCCTCGGCATGGACATGAAGTTCGGATTGAACGGGGTGAAGTATCTTTCCGCCACAACAGACTGGCAGCGCGCGCTGGCCGATGGCGCGGGGCCGCTGGTTACCATCGTGCAGGCCATCGTCGCCTACGTGGTGGTGCGGCGCAGCGCCTCTTTGAAAGCCTTTGCCTTCCTGTATGCGGCAGCCTTCATGCGCATGGTGGCGGGCCTGGTCAGCGTCATGTATCCGAACGACGAAGCGCGGCTCAGTATGTATTTCGGGCTGGGCAAATGGACCTTGCCGGTGCTGGTGGCGGTGGCGCTGATCGCGCTGGCGATCCGGGGCAGCAAGCGCTTCAAGCTGACCTGGAAGGATCACGTTGTGTGCTACCTGGTCGCTTCGCTGGCGGTGTCCGCGATCGTCGCGCTCGACCGCTTCGTCCTGTAGGGCTTACGTCCCGGGCGCCATCAGCGGATCGCCCTTCGCCACCCGCACGCAGTTGCGCCCGCTGTGCTTGGCCTCGTACAGCGCCAGGTCTGCGGCATGCACCAGCGCCTGCATGCTGTTGCCGTGCTCCGGATAGGAGGCGACGCCGATCGAGGCCGTCGCGCCGATCGGCTGGCCATTGTGCAGGACGTCGTTGGCGCCGATGGCCAGGCGCAGGATGTCGGCGCGCTTGATCGCGTTCTCGATCTCGCATTCGGGCAACAGCACCACCATCTCTTCGCCGCCCATGCGGCAGGCGACGTCGCCCGAGCGGATGTTCTCGCGCAGCGTCAGCGCCACCTTGCGCAGGATGGCGTCGCCGGCTTCGTGGCCGAAGGTATCGTTGATGCGCTTGAAGTGGTCCAGGTCCAGCACCAGCACGCTCAAGGGCGAACCGTTGCGGCTCGAGCGCGCCAGCTCGCGCTTGAGCACCTCGTCCATGTAGCGCCGGTTGTAGAGCTGGGTCAGCGGATCGATGATCGACTGCTGCCGCAGCGAGACACGCAGTCTCACATTGCTCAGCGCCAGGCCCAGCTGCTCGGCAAGCTGGCCGATCCAGGCGCGCTGGTCCTCGGCGCCATGCGTCACGCCCTGGCCGGTGACGGTGAGGCAGCCGAGCACGTCGCCCTGGGTGACCAGCGGCAGGCATAAGCGGTCCATGTCGAGATTGCGCACGTGGCGGCAAGCGAGACCGCCGTCGTCGCCCGAATATGCATGCGGACTGCCGCGCCGCAGCGCCCAGCAATCGAGCGCCTCGATGATGTCCGGTTCGTCCTCGAAGCTGCCCCAGCCGGCTTTGCGCTCGAGCAGGTCGCGCGAATTGTTATACAGGTACAGGCTCCCCGACAGATTGGGCAGCAGCCGCGGCAGGTAGCTGGCGATGACGCCGGCTGATTCGTCGACCGATTCCGCCAGCTCCAGCGAGTGCATCAAGTCGGCGCTGCGAAACAGTAAATCGTTCTGCAGCGAGATGCGCTCGTTGGTCAGCTCGGCCTGGCCGGCAGCCTGTTTCGCCTTGTGCTCGGCCGCATCGCGCTGGCGCAGTACGCGCGAACCGGCGATCAGCATGGCGGCCAGCAGCAGGATGTTCGTGATCGTCGCCGCCAGGCTGGCGGTGGCCGCCGTATTCGAGGTGGCCAGCAGCTGGTCGCCGAAGTCGGCACGGCGCTGGGCATAGATGGCGAGCTCATTGCCGATCAGTTCGCGCAGACGGTCCATCTGCGCTTTGCCGGTGCCGGCGCTGATGAAAGCCGCCGCCTTGTCGAAGCCGTGTTCGCGGCGCAGCTCGATGGCCAGGGCGACGGTGCGCATCTTGCGTGCGCTGCCTTGTTCGATGGCGGCATAGCGTGCGCGTTCGTCCGGACTGCGCATTTCCGCACGCAGCGCGCGTTCGATCGCGGGAATGCCGTTCACCGCCGTGTGATACGGATCGAGAAAATTTTCGTTCCCCGTGATCACAAAGCCGCGCTGCGCGGTTTCGGCATTGACCAGCATCTCGAGCAAGGTCAGTTCCAGGCGCTCGACATTCGACGCGCTGCGCAGCGCCGACATCACGGTCGTCACCCGGTGGTTGACGAACATCGGCAAGGCCGCCACGGTCGACATGACGAGAATGATCGCACCGGCGGCGAACTTGATCTTTGTTTCGAATTTCATTGCTTGAAGCCGGGTGACGGCGTGGATGGCGCGGTTCCTGAACGCCCGGGACAGGCGGCGACAGGGAAGGGCATCGCAAAGGCGCAGATTACCATAGGCAAGAATGAGCCGATTTTCCGCTTCCACTGCAAGCAAGTTGAAATGTTTCAAACTGTGTATGGAGTGGTAACAATCCAGCATGCTCGGCTATGATGGCGCCCGCTCGGCACTATCCACGGCAATGTTTGCTTCGGTAAGTCGGAAGCCTTTGTTGAAGAGATAAGTTGGGATGCTAATGGCAGCAAGCAGTCGCATGGAAACCGCAGCAAGCGCGGTGCAGCAAACACAGTTCGGGCTCATCAATCTACTGAAAGCGGTCGCCGCGCAGCTGATCGTGCTGCATCACCTCGCCTTTTATGGCCCGATGGCGGACCACGCCCGGCCGCTGATGCCCGAGCTGTTCGACTGGCTCGCCGGCGACGCCCGCATCGCGGTCCAGATCTTCCTCGTCATCGGCGGCTTCCTTGCCGCCAAATCGCTGTCGCCGGATGGAGGGGGCGCGTTGCGCAATCCGCTTGGGGTCATGTGGCGGCGCTATACCAAGCTGGCGCCGCCCTTCGTGATCGCGACACTGCTTGCGGCCGGGGCCTCGGTCATCGCTTCCGCCTGGATGACGCACGACTCGATTTCCAGTGCGCCGAGCGTGTCGCAACTGGCTGCGCATGTGCTGTTGCTGCATAGCGTGCTTGGCTACGAATCGCTGTCGGCCGGGGCCTGGTATGTTGCCATCGATTTCCAGCTGTATGCAGGGGCGGCCTTGTTGCTGTGGCTGTGCGGGCGGTTGTCTGGCGGTGTTTCGCGGCCGTGGCTGGCGCCTGTCGTGGTGGCGGTTGCAGTCATTTCTTCACTGTTCTACTTCAACCGGGATGCGGACTGGGATGTTTGGGCGCCGTATTTCTTTGGGAGCTACGGGCTGGGCATGCTGGCGTGGTGGGCGGGTGATCCGACGCGGCGACCGCGGGCGGTGGTGCTGTTGTTTATGATGATGGGGGGGCCGGCGCTGCTGGCGTTGACGCTGGATTTTCGGAGCAGGATTGCGGTGGCGCTCAGTGTGGCGTGTGTGTTGATGTTGCTGGGGCGTGTGCGGGTTCAGTCAAGCGCGGGATGGGCGGTGGCGAACTGGCTCGGCAAGAATTCGTATTCGATTTTTTTGGTGCACTTTCCGGTGTGCCTGGTAGTGAATGCAGCCTTTACGCAGTTTGTGTCGGCAGAGCCAGCGCTCCAGATAATTGGGACCGTGCTCGCGTGGGCAGCGAGCCTGGTCGCTGGGGCGGCGTTCTTCTGCTGGGTTGAGACGCCGCTGGGGCGGATGGCGGGGGTGAAGAATATTGCGAGCCCGCTACGATCGTTTGATGGCCTAGTGCGGAAAGATGTTGTAACGAGCTAAGATCAGATTAGTGGCGGGGGTCGTTTCCTAGACTGCCGTGTGAAAATTTAGCAAAAGCACAGTACGTTTGATTCACATCGCACAAAGTGATGGCTGTTGTTTCAACTCATCGCTTTAAGACCGCAAGTCTCGTTTTACCTCTGGTTCGTTTTTGCTTCTCAAGTGTGCTACTTCTTTTGCGTCAGCGCACTGGCTGATTGGGCAGTGCGGGGCATTGACGTGGAGCTCCGCTTGAACGCAGTGCGTGCTCTGGCCAACATTGAATTGGCAGCGAAAGGTTGCTTTCCTGGCACGGACCATTGTTCAGGAAGTGTTTGTATATGTGCTAATCGACCGCGCCGCGACATTAAAGGCATTCGCCCTTCTTACGTAAGGGCCTCGATGCGCTTTACAGCGGCGGGGCCAGCGTGTTTAACCCGAACAACTAGGCGCGCCTAAATGTGTACTTAGTCTGTACTTAGACTTGCAAAGTAGACTTTGGTTGTATTAATTGCAAGGAATGAATACTGCTGGCCTGAACGGGCAGCGAGTACCTACAGCTGATGTAGAAAAATCACGCGCGCTGCTATTTGGCGCGTCGCTTGCTGTCTTAGCGACCGTAGCGGTCGATCGCGTCATGGTGTAACCTTAATTAACAGCCGATAGGAATTTCGCTGTCATTCTCGACTTTGCACCGATAGATGACGCAGCGATTTGACACATGGCCCTTGTGACGCCTGGCGGCTTCGCAATCCCTCTTCTTCACGCTGCCGCTTTAGCTCTTCATGAACTCAATGAGTTTCTGCTCGACACCGTCCATTTTCCTAATGTCGCACTCCCAAAGTTCTAAGACCGACCAATTCGCAGTCTGTAGCGCATCAAGGTTACGAACGTCCCGTTCTTGATTCCTTAGTATCTTTTCTGACCAGTAGCCAGCGTTAGACTTGGGTTTAGATGCCAGGCGGCAAGTGTGTCCATGCCAGAAGCAGCCATGGACAAGCACGATTTTTCGGTGTTTAGGTAGGACAATATCGGGTCGACCCGGAAGATCCTTTCGATGAAGACGAAACCGGTAGCCAAGCCTATGGAGGATGCGGCGCACCTCTAGCTCTGGCTTGGTATCTTTGCTTCGAATGCGGCCCATGAGGAGAGAGCGCTGCGTTTGGTTGATAGTGTCCATACCGTCAAGTTCGAGAGATTTAGTTGATCAGTTCTGTTTTCTAGGCGCCTTGATTTTACAATTAAGTGACTTTTTTACGACATTCGCTACTGGAACCGTGCGGCCCTCGACCGATGAAGATGAACCCTCCTATACAGCTGAGTTAGTCCGTATAATTCAGCTAGCGAATCACCTGAAATGTACTGATGAATATGAACACAATTGAGATGTGTGCCGGGGCAGGAGGGCAAGCCTTTGGTCTTCACGAAGCCGGTTTCACCCACTCTGTACTGATAGAGATTGACAAATTTGCATGCAAAACATTGCTGCATAACAACGAAAAACTTGAACTCGGCTGGGGTGAGGTTTTTGAAGGCGATTTAAAGGAGTTTGCGAGTTCCCGTGCCGGGGCAATGAAAGGAAAAATAACACTCGTCGCCGGGGGGGTGCCCTGTCCACCGTTTAGTAAAGCGGGGAAGCAGCTCGGATCGCGCGACGAGCGTGACTTATTTCCAACTGCGCTTGAAATCGTTCGAAAAGTTAAACCCCGAGCCGTTTTGCTTGAGAATGTTGCAGGTCTTATGGATGCACAGTTTGCAGAGTACCGCGAATCCATTAAGAAGACACTTGAAAGCATGGGATACAAATCCGATTGGCAGCTTCTCAATGCCTCCGAATTCGGCGTTCCACAGCTACGACCCCGCTTTATTTTAGTCGCCCTGGAAGAAGCTGCCTTCGATTACTTTAAGTGGCCAGAACGTAACACGGTACCTACTCCTACTGTCGGCGAAGTTCTTTACGAGTTGATGGCAGCACGCGGTTGGGCTGGTGCTGCGGATTGGCGGGATAAGGCATGCACGATTGCACCAACCTTGGTTGGAGGCTCTAAAAAACATGGAGGGCCAGATTTGGGGCCCGCACGCGCAAAAGCAGCTTGGCATAAGTTGGGCATTAACGGTCATCGCTTAGCCGCAGAGCATGAGTTGCCGGAACTCGACTTCAGAGGAGCTCCCTTGCGAAATGGCAGCGTGAGAGAAGGGTTCGAGCATATGCCGCTGCTAAACGTACGTATGGCCGCGCTAATTCAAGGTTTCCCAAAAGAATGGGAGTTCGTCGGAACGAAAACCCATGCATACAGACAGGTAGGGAATGCCTTTCCTCCTCCTGTAGCAAAAGCTGTAGGACTGAGCATTGCGGCGGCCTTGCGAAATTATGATAGTGCAAACCCCGAAAATCGGGCTATTGTAGATAATTCCGGATTTGGTAAGATGCCTTAGGGCGACAGAGATATTCCTCTCAGGGATTGCTACTTTAGTTCGATCAAACTTACTTCCTAAACCATTCATTATAAAAAGGTTCCAGTAATGTCAATACAAAACCCGCCAAATGGATCTGAGGTTGAAAAATTGGTGCAGGCAAGAGTCGACGCGTTGGAGTCTTTGAAGGATGCGAAGGAGACATTGACTGTGGAGTGGCGGGGAAAGCAAATCCACATCCCCGTAATATCAATGCCTGTTGAGTTGCTAACGTATAATCCGGGAACTCATCGCATTAAAGCACAACGTTCTATGGATCCGATCCGGGAGCGCGACTTAGATGTGGCACCATGGAGTCCGTCTGCACAAAACTATCTTCATAACTTGTTGATGGGGGACCCTGCGGATCCCACAAAAGTTGATCCAAGTTTCCTGGCATTGAAGGATGATGTGCGCTTGCACGGCCAGAATGATCCTGGAATTATTACACGGTCTGGCGTTCTAATTAATGGCAATACACGTCGGGCTGCATTAAAAGAGCTCGGGGAAGCGAATATCCGCGTTGGTGTGTTGCCACCCGATGCAGGTTATGAAGACCTACAGTCGATCGAATTGTCCCTGCAGCTTCGCAAAGACCACCGGCGAGAATATTCTTTCATGAATTTCTTACTAGCACTTGATGAGCGCGTGACTGCGCGTCAATTGGTAGCAAATATTCAACGTGATTTCAGAATTAGTTCGTCAATTTTTGACCGGTCACAATGGATTTTGGCGTTTGTAAGGGATGCAATTGAAAGAAGTATGGTCCGTCTTGAAGACGGCACTGTTGCGGGACTGAGCCTTGTAGAATTTGAAAGCCACCAGGGTAAGCTTGAAGAGCTCTACCGCGCTTATATAGCACTGGCACGGCGTTCTCCTGCAGAGGCGAATGCATTGCGAGAACAGCGACTCCTTGCACTAATTCTCAATAAATCGAAAACGGATTTGCGCTTGATTGAGCCGGATTTCGTTCGTAAGTACATGCGCGATAAAATGCCTATCACGGCGCCGTCGTCTCCGTTAACTATCCCAGGAACAACAATTAAAGTTGACGGGCCAGATGCTGAATTGACTGCTCTTCAGCAGTTGACGACAGAAGCGCTAAAGGCGCGCTCATTGACGAGCGCAAAAGTCGCGGCAACTCCTACGGAAATAGTCGGTGCGGCGAAAACGCTTAGTGATCTCGATGAGTCATTAATTAGGGCGTTAAATCATGCAGGAAAGCAAGCGCGCGTAATGAAACGCAAGCTTGCTGCGGCAGATCGCATATCTGACGCGTGCGATAATATTGATTTCGCTATCGAGGCTGTTGCCGGCGCACGCTCCACCTCTAACTTTGATCCTGAAGATCTGGACGAGGTCCTTGTAACGTTGAGATCTAAACTAGAGAAGCTTGCTATGATTGTCAGCAGAGGCACAGAAAGCATGTCCGACGGAATTGTCTGGCTTCAGACGGCTGCTTCTAAGTCTGCGGTTAAAGGTTAATTGTGCTTGATCTTAGATTCTCAATACTTGCCGGTCGTGCTGAAATTTCCGCTGATGATAAATACTCATATAATCTGCAAGTACTGAGAACTAGGTTTAGCTCAAGCAGAAGCCTAAGTGAGCTTGCGTTTGATGTTGAGATAGACGACCTGTTAGTCAACCTTGGTGTACTGGCCACATGGCCAGCGGATGATACAGACATTCGCTGGGATGAACGTTTGCTGCGGCTGGTCGTAGGTAATGCGGAAGATGCCAACGTATTGCAAACTAAGCTGACATCGGCCCCCCTTCACGAAAAGCCGATCACGCTAAGTAGCAGCTGGAAAGCGGGATTAACCGACTTTCAAAAAAGAGATATTGCAAAACTCTTAACGTTAACGCATGGCGCTAACTTTAGTGTGCCTGGTGCGGGTAAAACCCGGGTTTCGTTAGCGGTGTTTCATAGTCGACGCACAGCCGGCACAGTGACACGTATGCTAGTTGTCTGCCCTAAGGCAGCTTATGAAAGCTGGCGGAATGAAGCAAGGGAATGCTTTCCCGACTCTCCTGTACGCGTTGCGCTTATGGATAGTACGACCCCGCCTGAAGCAGACATCGTGCTTGTCAATTATGAGCGCCTCCCTGATGCGCGACCTGCATTGATAAACTGGCTAAAGTCGCAGCCAGCTTTACTAGTATTAGATGAGGCGCATAGAATGAAGCTGGGGGCTGCTGGTGCGTGGGGGGCCGCTTGCTTGGCGCTTGGGCCTTATGCAGCGGTGCGAATGATACTTACAGGTACTCCCGCGCCTAATGGCGCGAAAGACCTTGAAAATCTGTTCGGATTTGTCTGGCCTGGGCAGGGTCGCGCTCAAGTTTCCCGCGCGCTCGAAGACCGCGACATGCGAGCTGCCAGCTCATACTTGCGGCCGCTTTACGCTCGGACAACAAAAAAAGAGTTGGGTCTGCCTCCAGTCGATATTTCAGTCCGTCGCGTCGATCTTCCCCCACTACATCGTGACTTGTACAATGCTCTCTTGGGGCAGGCCTCCACTGCGTGGCGCGGCAGCACTGAAGATATCGAATCCTTGGGGAAAATACTCTTGTATATGTTGATGGCGGCCACTACGCCAGCATTACTTGCTACGGGTGCAAGTAAATATGAGCCGTTGCCTTACCGGATTCCGCCTTTGATACCTGTTCCTAACTCGTCACTGGCTGAGTTAATGCGAGACTTGCCCCAGTATGAGTTGTCGCCGAAATATCAGGAAGTCGTCAGAATAGTTGCAGAGAATGCGCGAAAGGGTCGAAAAACATTAGTGTGGTCGACATTTGTCAGAAACTTGAAGTCCTTGGAGTTTCTCTTGTCAATGTATGCCCCAGCAATTGTTCATGGAGGCAGTTCTGACCGCGAGGAACAAATCCTACGGTTTCGTAATGACAAAAATTGTTTTGTTCTGCTGTCGAATCCTGCGACACTGGGGGAAGGAGTAAGTCTGCATCACGACTGTCATGACGCAGTTTATGTAGATCGGGACTTTTCTGCAGGCCGGTTCATGCAGAGCTTGGATCGGATTCATAGGCTAGGACTTCCTAAAGATACCGAAACGCGCATTACGATTCTTGTTGCCAATGAAACAATCGATGAACTGGTCGTTCAGCGGCTAGCTATCAAACTTAAGTTTATGGGGGGCGTGCTGGACGATCCGGCGGTGACTGAACTGGCAGATCTAAGCGAAGAGCTCAACGAAACAGTCGGTATGGATGCAGACGACTTTGCCTGTTTAAAAGCCTACTTGAGCGGCCATGCTTCTTGCTGAACCGATCGCCCTTGCTGCTAAGCGTTGGTTTTTACTGCTGCGTACTTCGACCTACTCTCAGGCGTGGAGTCTAATCCAAGCTGACGCGAGATATACAGATGTCACTAAAACGCAGTACTCAGTAGCGTTCGACTGGCTTAGGATGCAAAGATTTGTATTGACCACTATTAACGGAATCGCGTTGGATGAACGTTACATCGCCTTACCAGTGGACGTTGCGACCGAGCTATTATTTGAGAAGATTTTAAGAACTGCCGATCTTCCCTGGCTGCCAGATGCAGATAAGTTGATTCGAGATCCGGATGAGTTGCCGCAAGATGCTGCGAATGTTGCGACCATTCTGGGGCTTACAGAGCAGTCTGCGTTTCTTGCTGTTCAGCGCGTTCACGGACATGTTGACTTAGAAAAGCGGGCAGCGATTGGCGCAGCAGGGGAACAGGCATTGTTCGCGCTATTAGAAGCTGCGTGGCCATCTTCAACCACCCATGTCTCTAAAATCAGCGACGGATTTGGGTACGATCTTTCATTCGTTCATGAAGGAAGGGAGTGGCATATTGAAGTGAAGAGTACCGTTCGGCAGGGTCGGCTGAGCATTTATTTGAGTCGATATGAATTTGAGGTCGGGTCGATAGATCCTAATTGGAGATTAGTCCTTATTGTATTAAACCAGGACTTTCAAATGCAGTCGCTTGCGACTGTTCAGTTCGAAGCAATAAAAAAACGTGCGCCTGTAGACACAGGTCCGGGTTCAAAATGGCAGACTGCCTCGTTCGTTCTTTCCCCGGGTGACTTAGCAGGAGGTCTGGATTTTATCGATGATCGAGCCAGACTCATCTGCGCGCCCGCTTTGGCGAAGAGCACTTGATTGCCTAGAATGCTCATCTACTTAGAAAATTTTTTCTTCTATGCGCAAGAAAGTGTCGAAAATCTCAACTGGGATTGCTTGAGGTTTAATCGCCTTCGCTAAGTTATAGCTGCTCAGAATTCGATATCCTTGCTGTTCAAACAAGATATTTAATGCGTTAATTACGTCAGTGCCTCGTACAACGGACGCTCTTGCGTCATAATTTTCCCACAGGCCATCGAACTCACGCTCCGCCCTAAGCAGCGCATCTACGGCTTGCCCTTCAGCAGCAGGTTCAATAAACGTTGTTATAAAGGCGCTTCGGCTGCGTTCACGTAATCCTTCATGGATCTGGGTCAGGGTTATGGCAATAGTGTCAGCCGAGGCACCTGAAGCCTTTGCTATAGTTTCTGGATCGAGCAAGTAGTTTTCGATCTCCAGGCGGGGAAGTACTGAGATGCTAACACCCGGGGCGCTTAATGTTTCAGCTATTCGACCATTCTGTGACGTCGTTCGGTATCCAGACTGCAATAATAATACAGCAGGAAGTGAATTGGGGAGGACGGAGCGAAGGCTAGCCCCCAAGTTTTCCAACCTTGAGAATTTTTCGCTCCCGCGAAGCTGAATAATGCTCACAGCATGCTCGTCTGCAATTTTCTCCGCCCCGATATGTCTGGCTAAGATGCGGATTACACGTGGATCAGCGCAGTCTGAGGCGATAACGAGTCTAGAACGCATGCTTCGGGCCAAAGCTAGATTGAAACTGCTTCCAAGCGTTACGCTTAGATCCGACAGGACACGTTGTGACTTTGCACGCCTGGCTCCTCCTGATCGCCTGTCGACCCACAAAATTCCGTCAGGAGGGGCCTCTGCAACTACATCGGCGGAATGGCTAGCTAATATTATCTGAGCGCCTAGACTCTCTAGAAGCCGTACTAGTCTGCGCTGTAAGTCCGGATGCAAATACACCTCAGGTTCGTCGAGAACAATAGTCGATGCGCCACGAGCTCTGTACAGATGCCAAAGTAGTTGCACCCAGATCTGTATGCCGTCGCCTGACCATGAGAGCTCTTTCGGAGTCCGGCTGCCTGCATCGGCGTAAAATACTACGAGCCGGTTGGAGGATGCATTAAACGCTACTTCGAGCAATTTAATCTCAGGAAGCCAAAAATCGCAAAATTCCTTAAAGTTCTCATATTCTCCGGCTTTCCTCATCAAGTACATATTGTTCCGGAAGTGGCGACTAGCAAGGCGGGTGGCCTGGTTTGCTTCAATGTAGACCGATGTCTTGAGCTCTTCGAATTTCTCCAATGGAGTAATTACAGGGACAATTGTGACTCGTTGGAACAATGCTTTGGTTGCTTTTAGTGACTGCGGCTGATTACCGCCGGTCTGAGTGAGGTAAAAATAGCCCCCGTCATCACCCTGTGTCTCTTCTGGCCACACTATCTGGACGCGGGCTCCATTTGTCCACTCGATATCTACGCGTGCCTCATCATTGCCGAAATCGAATCTGACTGGATCTTCTTCGCCAACGGGCGCGAGCGGTAGAGGATACGCTTGCCAAGATTGCCCCTTATCGATGATCCTGATTGATGGGAGCTTACGACAGGCGATACGTAGACACTGCTCCGCAAGAGCGATTGCTTCTAACACCGTACTTTTGCCGGCACTGTTAGGGCCAACAATATAGGCGTGCGGTAAAAGCTCGACACGGAGTCGTTCAAATCCTCGGTATCGTAAGAACTCGACAAGTTTAATCATTCCTGCAACCATTCATTCGTAGTATCCTGTTCAAGAAGAGAAACTGCCGAGCAATGTTATGATTATAACGTTTTCGTAAGGTGAGATATGTCAGATAACGGAATTCCTTCATGGAAATTAGAGAACGTGCGTTATGGGACGATGGTCCGAACGGCACTGTGGCTAATTCAGGAAGTCGGGCTCGGAAATGTATTTACAAAAGAGCAGCATCGCTCTGCATTTGCGGATATTACGCAAGCAGATCGAAGGCTAAGAGATTTGCGGCCGCATGGCTGGATCATTCATACAAGTGCTGAGGATCTGACGCTAAACCAGAATGAGCAGCGGTTGGTAGCGATCGGTACTGCAGTGTGGGATAGTACGGCTCGTAAGGTTGTAGGGTCTCCTAAACTGACTCAGAAGCAAAGAATGGAAGTTTTTGCCAAAAGCGACTACCAATGTGTTGTGTGCGGAATTGCTGGCGGTGAAAAATATCCTGATTTAGGCGGGGCTACAGCTGTTCTCTCAGCTATCAGGCGAACCGTTGTTAACGTTGACAAAGAAGAAACAATATATCGGGCGGAATGTAAGCTTTGCTCTGCCGGGAGCTTCAACAAGGTCGAAGATGTTTCTCTTTTCCTCGCCAAACTGCGATTACTAAATGAAGAGAATAGTTCTGCCATAAGAAAAATTATTCTTGAACACCCCGAAGGAGCGCTTCATGAGCTATGGCGTGAGTTTAGAAACATGTCAGCTGCATCAAGATGTCAGATTCGTGATGCCCTTATCTAGCAGAGATATGTCATCGTTTGAATATCTCCACCTTCTCAGTTGTTACTAGGGCTCAAGCAAGTCCGGCTACCTGATGGTGACCATGCGCTTTTTAACTGGTTTTGCATTCTGTAGCGCGATAAATCTTCTCATGAGGTGGCATGAGCTACAAGATTTTATGCTTGTCGAGATATTAAAAACGGCCTAATAAGGCCGTTTTTGTTAGATTTGTTGTAGCTTGTTATACGTCGATATTCCCCGCCCGCAACGCATTCGACTCAATAAAGTTCCTGCGCGGCTCCACGTCATCCCCCATCAGCGTCGTAAAGATCTGATCCGCCGCAATCGCATCCTCAATCTGCACGCGCAGCAGGCGACGCACCTTCGGATCCATCGTCGTCTCCCACAGCTGCTCCGGATTCATCTCGCCCAGCCCCTTGTAACGCTGTTTGGAGACACCGCGCTCGGCTTCTTCGCGCAGCCAGATCATCGCTTCGTGGAATTCGCGGACCGCAAACTCCTTCATCTTCTCGCCTTCGCCGCGGCGCATGATGGCGCCTTCGCCCATCAGGCCCTGGAAGGTGGCTGCCGCGTTGGCCAGTACGCCGTAGTCGTTGCTGAGCACGAAGTCGGCGTCGATCGAGGTGACGTAGACGTTACCGTGGCGCATGCGCTCGATGCGCAGGGAGTGCTTTTCGCTGATCTCGTCCGAACGCACGACCACGCGCA
>Ga0213837_1000987_pt1 | contig 19106 bp, 18 predicted proteins | sample SWPATP12_FD_160572 | JGI IMG/M metagenome (GOLD analysis project Ga0213837, IMG submission 160572) | Coastal seawater microbial communities from Marineland, Florida, United States - SWPA TP1 #2 | ecosystem: Environmental > Aquatic > Marine > Coastal | place: USA: Florida | collected 2016-08-06
GTCACCGACCTCGCCGACGCCATGTCGAGACTCGTGCTCGTCATCCCCACCGTCCTCGCCCACGGCATCCTCGACCGCGCCACCGAGATGGCCCGCGCCGCCGGCGCCGACGACCCGCGCACCGTCGACCAGCGCCGCGCCGACGCCTGCTGCGACCTGCTCCTCACCGGTGAACCCACCGATCGGGCACTCGCGGGCATCCGCGCCCAGGTGAGCATCGTCATCCCGGCGACCGTGCTCCTCGGCGACGACGGTGGAGATGGCGGGAGCGGCGGCGACGGCGCCAGGCTGCGCAGCGGCGCGCTCGTCGACCCCGACACCGCCCGCTGGCTCGCCGGCGTGACGAAGACCTGGACGCGGGTCTTCACCGACCCCGTCAAGGGACACGTCATCGCCACCGACACGTACAAGCCGTCCCGGCAGGTCCGGCGGCTGCTGCGCGAGCGGGATCAGCGGTGCCGGTGGCCCGGCTGCTGCGCCAAGGCCGAGCACGCCGACATCGACCACACCATCGCCTGGATCGACGGCGGGAAGACCACACCCGGCAACCTCGCCCACATATGCAGACGACATCACATGCTCAAGGGCGCCACCCTCCCGGCCGGCAGACGATGGAAGGTCACGCAGATCGAACCCGGCGTGCTGCGGTTCGAGTCGCCGATGGGCGCCGTCTACGTGGACGAGCCCGAACAGGTCGGCCCACGGTTCACCGAGAGCTACACCGAATGGCTCTGGCGAGGGACGTTCGGGCCAGCACCGAAGGCGCCGTTCTAGTCGATCGGTCTCGATGCGCGAGCCGCTCCGCGACGCGCTGCTCGAACAGCCTCATGGCACAACCGTCGCTCACAGCCGCACGCAGTAGCGTGCCGGTGTGCAGGCCAGGCTCGTCACCCGTCCCCGCCGGCAGGGCTCGACCCGGCTCGGCGCGGCCCTCGTCGCGATCGCGTCGCTCGCCCTCGCCGCCTGCGTCGCGATGCCGCCCTCCACGCCCGACGACCCGGCCATCCCCGCGAGCCCCACGCCGGTCTTCAGCGACATCGCGCCCGCACCGACCACCAACGGCCCGACCGATCCCCCGGTGCCCACCACGGCGCCCGGCGAGTTCTCCTACGGCGACACCGTGACGATCCACACCGACCGCGGCTCGACGTGGGAGGTCACGGCCCTGCGGTCGATCGATCCGGCCGACGACCTCGCCGCGATGACGGGCGGCGTCCCGCGCGCCGGCGAGCGCTTCGTCATCCTCGAGCTCGAGATCACGAACGTCGGCGTCATCACGACGCATCCGATGCACGACATGACCTTCGCCTACCAGCCCGACGGCGGACCCTTCACCGACCAGAACTCCGCGTCGACCGCCGCAGCGCCGAACGACCTCGGCTACATCTACGACTTCGCGCCCGGCGACAGCGAGATCGCACAGGTGATCGTCGCGGTGCGCGCCGACGACCCGACCGGATCGTGGGTCATCAGCCCGTCCGAGTCGGGGATCGACGCGGCGACGCTGTATCGGTGGCGCTGAGGCGCGACGTCAGAGCTGGCAGCCGGGGCACCAGTAGAGCTTGCGTCCCTGCATCGTCTCGAGCGCGATCGAGGTGCCGCAGCGACGGCACGGCTGCCCCTCGCGCTTGTAGACCCAGTGCCGGTCGGCGCGGTTCGCGAGCGCCGCAGCCCGCCGCGCGCCGCGCAGCCCGTCGATCGTGAGCATCTGCCCGGTCTCGACGCCGATCCGCAGCAGCTTCACCCAGTCGCGCCACAGCCGGCGCAGCTCGTCCTCCGGCACGACGCTGCCCGGGCGATGCGGATCCATCCGCGCCCGGAACAGCAGCTCGGCCCGGTACACGTTGCCGATCCCGGCGACCACCGACTGGTCCATGAGCAGCTGCCCGATCGCCTGGCCCGACCGTGCGGCGCGCGCGACGAAGCGGTCCTCCGCACGCCCGCGCGACTCGGTCGGCGCCTCCGGATCGGGCCCGAGCCGATCCGCGAGCGCACGCACCTGCGCGGGCTCGAGCACCTCGCACACGGTCGGACCGCGCAGGTCGGCGACGGCGGTCGGCGTGAGGATGCGCACGCGCACCTGCCCGACCGGCTCCGGCGGGAAGTCCGCGACCTCACTCGCCGTCTCGCGCTCCCCCGCCCGCAGGCGGGCGAGCCGCGGCGCCCCGATCGACGCGATCGAGTCCTCGTGCTCGCCGTCCGTGCCGGCGCCGCCGCCGACGCCGCGCATGCCGGTCTGCCCCATCCGGGCGGTGCCGACCGCGAGCGTGCTCGCGAGGATCGTCGGGTCGACCGAGATGGCGCCGGCGAAGTCCCACGCGCCGTAGATCCCCAGGTGCACGTGCAGCACCCGGTCCGGCGCCGCCGCAGTGCCGTCGAACCCCAGCAGCAGGTGCTTGCCGATCGCCTCCGACGAGGTGATGGTGCGGCCGTCGAGCTCGGCGGCGCCGACGTCGAAGCGGCCCTGCGGGCTCGTCACGGCGGCGCGGCTGCCGACGAAGTTCGCCCCGAACTGCCGGGCGATGCGATGGACGGAATGCCCCTCAGGCATCGGAGCCTGCCGTCATCAGTGGATCTCGTGGCCCGCGATGCTGCCGGTCGTCTCGTACTCCCCCAGCTGCGCGATCCGCCGCGCGTGGCGCTCGGCGCCCGAGAACGGCGTCACGAGGAAGGCGTCGATGATATCGAGCATCTCCTGCTCCGAGTGCTGGCGCGCACCGACGGCGACCACGTTCGCATCGTTGTGCTCGCGGGCCAGCTCGGCGGTCGGCAGGCTCCAGGCGAGCGCCGCACGCGCGCCCTCGACCTTGTTCGCCGCCATCTGCTCGCCGTTGCCGGAGCCGCCGAAGACCACGCCGAGCGCCTCGACGCCCGCGCGCTGGTCGCGCACGACCGCCCGCGCGGCGTCGATGCAGAACGAGGGGTAGTCGTCCTCGGCGTCGTACTCGGCCGGGCCGTGGTCGACGACCTCGTGGCCGGCGGCCTCGAGGTGGGCGACGAGCCGCTTCGACATCTCGAAGCCGGCGTGGTCCGTGCCGACGTGGACGCGCATCAGGCGACCTGCGGCTCGTCGGCGACCCGGTCGAAGACCGGACCGCGGGTGCGGGAGCGCTTGAGCTCGAAGAAGCCGTCGATCGACGCGGCCGCGACGACGCCGTCGAAGAGCCGCAGCGCCTCCTCGCCGGTGGGCGCCGGGCTCACGACCGGTCCGAAGAACGCGACGTCGCCGACCGCGACGACCGGGGTGCCGACGTCGTCGCCGACGAGGTCGATCGCCGCCTGGTGGGTGCCGCGCAGCGTCTCGTCGTGCGCATCCGTCTCGTCGGCGAGCGACGCGTCGAGCCCCACCTCGGCGAGCGCCTCGGCGACGATCGCGTCGTCGTCCTTGCGGCGTCCGTGGTGGATGCGCGTGCCGAGCGCGTCGTACAGCGGCTTCACGACCGCGTCGCCCCCGGCCTTGCGAGCCGCGGTCACCAGGCGCGTGAGGCGCATCGACCGCGGCATCCGCGCGAGGTACTCGGCGGGCAGGTCGCGGCCCTCGTTGAGCACGGCCAGGCTCATCACCTGCCAGTCGACGTCGAAGCCGCGGGTCTCCGCGACCTCGCCGAGCCAGCGGGACGTCATCCACGCCCACGGGCAGGTCGGATCGAACCACATCCGCACGCGCGGCTGGGCCTCGGGGACGGTCTCGATCGGGGTCGTCGCACTCATGCCTCGATGCTAGCGACGGCACGGCGGGGGCCGCACCGCGCGGCACTACGCTGGTCGCACCTGCACCACAGTCACAAGGAGTCCAGCGTGCCCGGAGAGAACCTCACTCGCGTCGAGGCCCAGGAGCGCGCGGCGCTCGTCCAGGTCGAGAGCTACGACATCGCCCTCGACCTCACCGCCGGCGACGAGGTGTTCCGCTCGACGACGAGCGTGCGCTTCACCGCCGAGGCCGGCGCCTCGACGTTCATCGACCACATCTCCCGCACCGTCCACTCGGTCACGCTCAACGGCGCAGACCTCGACGTCGCGAGCGTGAACGACGGCGTGCGCATCCAGCTCGACGGCCTCGCCGCCGAGAACGAGCTGACCGTCGTCTCCGACGCGCTCTACGTCAACACCGGCGAGGGCCTGCACCGCTTCGTCGACCCGGTCGACGGCGAGGTCTACCTCTACTCCCAGTTCGAGGTGCCCGACTCGCGCCGCGTCTTCGCGGTCTTCGAGCAGCCCGACCTCAAGGCCACGTTCCGCTTCACCATCACCGCGCCCGCTCGCTGGCAGGTCGTCTCGAACCAGCCCACGCCCGAGCCGGCCGTCGACGGCGAGACCGCCGTCTGGTCGTTCGAGCCGACGCCGCGCATCTCCAGCTACATCACCGCGCTCGTCGCCGGGCCCTACGAGGTGACGCGCTCCGAGCTCTCCTCGAGCGACGGCCGCGTCATCCCGCTCGGCATCTTCTGCCGCGCCTCGCTCGCCGAGCACATGGACGCCGACTACCTCTTCGACATCACCCGCAAGGGCTTCGCCTTCTTCGAGTCGCAGTTCGGCGTCGCCTACCCGTTCGAGAAGTACGACCAGCTCTTCGTGCCGGAGTTCAACGCCGGCGCGATGGAGAACGCCGGATGCGTGACGTTCACCGAGTCGTACGTGTTCCGCGCCCAGGTGACCGACGCCATCCGCGAGCGCCGGGTCGTGACCGTGCTGCACGAGCTCGCCCACATGTGGTTCGGCGACCTCGTGACGATGCGCTGGTGGAACGACCTGTGGCTCAACGAGTCGTTCGCGGAGTGGGCGTCGACGCTCGCGACCGCCGAGGCGACCGAGTGGACGAACGCCTGGACCACGTTCCAGGCGATGGAGAAGACCTGGGCCTACCGCCAGGACCAGCTGCCCTCGACGCACCCGATCGTCGCCGAGATCCGCGACCTCGAGGACGTGCAGGTCAACTTCGACGGCATCACCTATGCGAAGGGCGGCTCCGTCCTCAAGCAGCTCGTCGCCTGGGTGGGGCTCGAGGCCTTCATGCAGGGCGTCGGCGCGTACTTCCGCAAGCACGCGTGGGGCAACACCGAGCTCGCCGACCTGCTCGCCGAGCTCGAGACGGCGAGCGGGCGGGACCTCAGCGAGTGGAGCCGGCTGTGGCTCGAGACGGCCGGCGTCAACACGCTGCGCCCACGCATCGAGACGACCGCCGACGGCATCATCTCGTCGTTCGCGATCGAGCAGACCGGCCCCGCCGAGTGGCCGACGCTCCGGCCGCACCGCCTCGCGATCGGCTTCTACGAGGAGGAGGAGGGCGTGCTGCGCCGCACCCACCGCGTCGAGCTCGACGTCGACGGCGCCGAGACCGCCGTGCCCTCCCTCGTCGGCCACATCCGCCCCTCGCTGATCCTCATCAACGACGAGGACCTCGCCTACGCGAAGATCCGCCTCGACGAGTCGTCGATGCGCACCGCGCTCTCGGGCCTCCGCACGATCGAGGACCCGCTCGCCCGCGCGCTCGTCTGGGGCGCGGCGTGGGATGCGACGCGCGACGCCGAGACGCCCGCGAGCGACTACGTCGAGCTCGTGCTCGCCAACATCGGCGCCGAGACCGAGTCGACCACCATCCGCCTCGCCCTCGCGCAGCTCGGCCTCGCGGCCCGCTCGTACGTGCACCCGTCGCGCCGAGCAGAGACGATCCGGCGGGTGGGCGACGGCCTGTGGGAGCTCGCCGCCTCCGCCGAGGCGGGGTCGGATGCGCAGTTCCAGTTCGCCGGCGCCTTCGCGGGCCTCGCGTCGACGCCCGACCACATCGAGATCCTCCGCGGCCTGCTGAGCGGCGGGACCTCGCTCAGCGGCCTGGAGATCGACGCCGACCTGCGCTGGCAGCTGCTCGACGGCCTCGTGCTGAACGGCGCGGCCGGCGAGGAGGAGATCGCCGCGGAGCTCGCGGCCGACGACACCGCGACCGGCCGGCAGTTCGCCGCTCGTGCGCGCGCGACCATCGCCACGCCCGAGGCCAAGGAGGCCGCGTTCGCGTCGGTCGTCGACGAGGCCGGCGCGTCCAACATGATCGTGCGCTACACGGGCCTCGGCCTCGCGCACGTCAACGACGCCACCGTGCTGACGGGGCTCATCCCCCGCTACCACGACGCGATCCAGCAGATCTGGGACTCGCGCACCTACCAGGTGGCAGAGGGGCTGCTCGTCGGCCTCTACCCGGCGTCGCTCGCGAGCCAGGAGCTCGCGGATGCCACCCGCGGCTGGCTCGCGGACAACACGTCGGCCGTGCCGGCCCTGCGCCGCATCGTCGTCGAGCACCTCGCGGGCGTCGAGCGCGCGCTCGCCGCGCAGGAGCGGGACGCCTGATCGGGGCCGCCGGCATGAGGTTCGAGACGAGCACGCCGCCCGACGGCATCGACTGGGCAGCGATGGCCGCCTGGTGGGATGCGTGGGGCGCACCGATCGGCATCCTGATCGTCATCGTCGGCGCGTTCATCGCGTTCCGGGTCGTCAGGACGATCATCGGCCGCGTGGTCGGCGGCGTCGTGAGCGGCGTCAAGCGCCGCGCCGACGCCGCCGACACCGAGGCCCTCTCGAACTCGCCGCTCGCCCAGGTGCGCGTCGTGCAGCGCACCCGCGCGATCGGCAGCGTGCTCAACACGATGCTCGCGTGGGTGATCGCGGCGCTCGCGCTCATCCTCATCCTCAGCATCCTGGGCGTGAACGCCGCGTCCCTCGTCGCGATGGCGAGCTTCCTGGGCGCAGCGGCGGGCATCGGCGCGCAGGGCGTCATCAAGGACTTCCTCAACGGCCTGTTCATGGTCTTCGAGGACCAGGTGGGCATCGGCGACCTCGTCGACCTCGGCGCCGCATCCGGGGTCGTGGAGTCGGTCGGCATCCGCGTCACGCAGGTGCGCGACGTCGAGGGCACGCTCTGGTACGTGCGCAACGGCGAGATCCTGCGGGTCGGCAACCGGTCGCAGGGCTGGGCGCGCGTCATCATCGACCAGGCCGTGCCCTACGACGCCGACGTCGACCTCGTCGAGCGGCAGCTGCTCGACGTGGCGACGGCGATGAGCGAGGAGCCCGAGTGGCTCGGCCGCGTCATCGACAAGCCGGAGACCTGGGGCATCGAGTCGGTCTCTCCCGACGCGGTCGTGCTGCGGCTCGTCGTCCGCACGCGCGCCAACGCGCGCGAGGACGTCGCCCGCGAGCTGCGCCGCCGCGTCAAGGCCGGCCTCGACGCGCTCGGCCTCGATCTCCCCTCCGTGCAGAAGGTCGTCGGCGACGGGCTGGAGGCGAAGCCGTGATCCAGTCGCTGCACGAGGCCGTCGGCGGCGAGCCCTTCTTCCGCGCGCTCGTGCACGAGTTCTACGAGCGCGTCTGGGCCGACGACGTGCTGCGGCCGATGTACCCGCAGGACGACCGCGCGGGCGCCGAGGAGCGCTTCCGGATGTTCCTCGAGCAGTACTGGGGCGGTCCGCAGACGTACAGCGAGCAGCGCGGCCACCCGCGGCTGCGGATGCGCCACGCGCCGTTCCCCGTCGACCCGGATGCGCGCGAGCGCTGGCTCACCGCGATGCGCGGCGCCCTCGACGCGCTCGACCCCGCGCCGCTGCACCGCGCCGAGCTCGACGAGTACTTCGAGCGAGCCGCGACGGCCATGCTCAACCGCAACCCGCTCATCCGCTGATGGACGTCATCGTCATCGGCGCGGGCCTCGCCGGCCTCGTCACGGCGTGCGAGGCGCTCGATCGCGGTCGCACGGTGCGCATCGTCGAGCAGGAGGGACCGCAGTCGATCGGCGGCCAGGCGTACTGGTCGTTCGGCGGCCTGCTGCTCGTCGACTCCCCCGAGCAGCGCCGCCTCGGCATCGCCGATTCGCCGGGGCTCGCGAGGGCCGACTGGCTCGCGAGCGCCGGCTTCGACCGCGACGAGGATGCCTGGGGCCGGCAGTGGGCGGACGCCTACCTCGAGTTCGCGCACCGCGAGCTGCGCCCGTGGCTGCGCGAGCTCGGCGTGCGGCTCTTCCCGGTCGTGGGCCACGCGGAGCGCGGCGCCCGCACGCCGGGCGGGCACGGCAACACCGTGCCCCGCTTCCACATCGTCTGGGGCACCGGGCCCGGCCTCGTGGCGCCGTTCACGCGACGGCTCCGCGACGCGGTGGCCGATGGCCGCGCCTCGCTGTCGTTCCGGCACCGCGCGACGCGCCTGCTCGTCGAGGACGGTCGCGTCGTGGGCGTCGCCGGCGACCGGCTGGCCGACGACCTGACCGTGCGGGGCGAGCCGTCGAGCCGCGACGTCACGGGCTCGTTCGAGCTGCGCGCCGAGTCGGTCGTCGTCGCGACCGGCGGCATCGGCGGCGAGCTGGCGCGCGTGCGCGAGCTGTGGCCCGCGCGCCTCGGCGCGGCGCCGCGCGAGGCGGTGCGCGGCGTGCCGCTCCACGTCGACGGCTCGGGCCTGGCGATCGCGAACGACGCGGGCGCCCGGCTCGTGAACGGCGACCGCATGTGGCACTACACCGAGGGCATCGCGAACTGGGATCCGGTGTGGCCGCAGCACGGCATCCGGATCCTGCCGGGTCCGTCGAGCCTGTGGATCGATCACCGCGGGCACCGGCTGCCCTCGCCCAACTACCCCGGCTTCGACACGCTCACGACGCTCGAGCACCTGCGGTCGGTGGGCGCGGAGCACTCGTGGTTCGTGCTCACGCAGTCGATCGTCGAGAAGGAGTTCACGCTGTCGGGCTCGGAGCAGAACCCCGATCTCACCGGCCGCAGCATCCGGCGGCTCGCGCAGCGCGTGCTGCCCGGTGCGCCCGCGCCGGTGCAGGCGTTCCTCGACCACGGCGAGGACTTCGTCGTCGCGCACAGCCTCACCGAGCTGCTCGACGGCATGCAGCGGCTCGAGGACATCGATCGCGCCGCCGTGGTCGCCGCGATCGAGGAGCGCGATGCCGCGGTCGCCGACCCGGCGTCCACCGACCCGCAGGCCGTCGAGATCCGCCGGGCGCGCGAGTACGTCGGCGACCGGCTCGTGCGCACCGCGGCGCCCCACCGCATCCTCGACGAGCGCCACTGGCCGCTCATCGCGGTGCGGCTGCGCACGCTGACGCGCAAGACGCTCGGCGGCATCCAGACCGATCTCGACGCGCGGGCGCTCGGCGCCGACGGCGCACCCATCCCCGGGCTCTTCGCCGTCGGCGAGGCTGCGGGGTTCGGCGGCGGCGGCGTGCACGGCTACCGCGCGCTCGAGGGCACCTTCCTCGGGGGCTGCCTGCACACCGGGCGCCGCGCGGGCCGCGCCGTCTGACCTCAGGAGCGCCTCAGGCGATCCACCGGGCCCGCCCGCACGATCGTCGCGTCACTTAGGCTCCCCTCGTCGGACCGCTCCGGGGAGGCCCTGTTGTCGACGCTCGCACTCCCCGTCTCGCGCCGCTCCGCGATCGCCTGGGTCACGCGCTCGGGCCTCCGCTACTGCCTCGCCATCTGGCTGCTGCAGCGCATCGGCATCCAGCTCGTCGGGCTCGTCGTCGTGCTCGTCGCGGGCGGGCCGGAGTACGCCCCCGACGGCTTCTTCGGCCTCTTCTACCGCTGGGACAGCGGCTACTTCGCGTGCGTCGCCTCCTACGGCTACGTCGGGCAGCCGTGCGACGGCGGCTCGGGCGTCGAGCGGATCGCGTTCTTCCCGCTCTACCCGATGCTGTCGTGGGCCGTCGCCTGGGTGGTGTCGCTCGGCGCCGTCGGACTCGACAGCATCGCCTTCGGCATGTGGCTCGTGGCCGCGATCGCGTCCATCGTCGCGACCGTCGGCGTCTACCGCATCGCGCAGCACCAGTTCGACGCGGGCACCGCCCGCCGCGCCGCCGCGCTCTTCGCCTTCAGCCCCTACGCCGTCTTCCTGGTCGCCTCCTACTCGGAGGCGCTCTACCTCGCCGGCGCGGTCTGGGCCTGGCACGCGTGCCTCCGCGGCCGGTACTGGCTGGTCGGCGTCCTCGGCATCGTCGCAACCGCGAGCCGCGCGAGCGGCATGTTCCTCGTCATCGCGCTGCTGGTGCTCTACCTCGTGGGCCTCAAGCGCCGCGGCGAGCGCTTCCGCATCGTCGACCTCATCGCCGTCGGCAGCTCCGGGCTGGGCGTGCTCGCCTATTGGGTGTGGCTCTACGTCGCGACCGGCGACCTGCTCGCGTGGTTCCACGCGCAGAGCGAGGGATGGAACCGGCGCACCCGCTGGCCGTGGGAGACCCTCTTCAACCAGGGCATCCACGTGCTGCGCGAGCCGAAGCTCGACTGGCAGATCCAGGCGGTCCTCGAGGTCGTCGCGGCCATCGGCATCGCCATCTGCGTCGTCGTGCTCGCTCGCCGCAAGGACTTGGGGTCGGCGACGCTCGTCGGCACCACGGCCGCATCCCTCATGACGAGCAACAGCTACCTGTCGCTCGCCCGCAACACGCTCACGATGTTCCCGATCTTCATCCTGCTCGCCGACCTCACCCGCGGCCGGCGGAGGCGGTGGTTCTGGGTCGCCCTCTGGGTCGGATGCGCGCTGCTGCTCTACAACACCGTGCAGCTCGCGCTCGGCAACTGGGCCGACTGAGCGACGGAGTGTGCGTCAGCGGCTGAAGTTGCCGCGGTAGTACTCGTACACCCAGCCGACCAGCATGATCAGGAGCAGGCCCGCCCCGATCGGGATGAGGAAGGTCGGCCCCGTGAGCGACACGAACAGCACCGCGAGCGCACCCGCGAGCAGGATCGGCCACCAGCTCCACGGGGAGAAGTGCCCCTCGTCCGGGTCCGCGTCGTCGATCTCGGCGTCGAGCAGGTCGGAGGGGTGCTCCGCCTGCTGCGAGCGGCGCGTCAGCACCAGGTAGAAGCCGATGAACGTCGACATGATGCCCGTGAGCGCGAGCCCCAGCGTGCCGGTCCACTCGACGGCGCCGTCGTACGCCCCCATGTGCCACAGCGTGTACACCGCAGCGGAGAGGAAGAAGAACGCGGCGAGCACGCCGAGGATGATGATGTTCGCGCGCATCTCAGCGCACCTCTCCGTCTGCCAGGTCGACCACCGGTCGCTGCGGGGCGTCCTTCAGCGGCCCCACGCCGACGCCGTACTGCGGCCCCGCGTTCGGGTGGTGCAGGTCGAAGGCCGGCGACTCCGAGCGGATGCGCGGGATCGAGGTGAAGTTGTGGCGCGGCGGCGGGCAGCTGGTCGCCCACTCGAGCGAGCGGCCGGTGCCCCACGGGTCGTCGACGGTCACCTTCGGCGCGGTGCGCGCGGTGATCCAGACGTTCCAGAGGAACGGCACCATCGACAGCGCCAGCAGCATCGCGCCGATCGTCGAGACCTGGTTCATCCAGGCGAAGCCGTCCTCCTCCAGGTACGTGTAGTACCGGCGGGGCATGCCGATGACGCCGAGCCAGTGCTGCACGAGGAACGTCATGTGGAAGCCGATGAAGAGCATCCAGAAGTGCACGTGACCGAGGCGATCGTTGAGCATCTTGCCGGTCCACTTCGGCCACCAGAAGTAGAAGCCGGCGAACATCGCGAACACGACCGTGCCGAACACCACGTAGTGGAAGTGCGCGACCACGAAGTACGTGTCGGAGATGTGGAAGTCGAGCGGCGGCGAGGCGAGGATGACGCCGGTGAGGCCGCCGAACGTGAACGTCACGAGGAAGCCGAGCGCCCACAGCATGGGCGACTCCCACGTGATCGAGCCCCGCCACATCGTGCCGATCCAGTTGAAGATCTTCACGCCGGTCGGCACCGCGATGAGCATCGTCATGAGCGCGAACCACGGCAGCAGCACCGTGCCGGTGACGTACATGTGGTGCGCCCACACCGTCACCGAGAGGGCCGCGATCGAGATCGTCGCACCGACGAGCGTGTTGTAGCCGAAGATCGGCTTGCGCGAGAAGACCGGGATGACCTCGGAGATGATGCCGAAGAACGGCAGCGCGATGATGTAGACCTCGGGGTGCCCGAAGAACCAGAACAGGTGCTGCCACAGCACGACGCCGCCGTTGGCCGGATCGAAGATCTGGCCGCCGAAGATGCGATCCATCGCGAGGCCGAAGAGCGCCGCCGCCAGGACCGGGAAGGCGATCACGACGAGGATCGACGTGATGAGGATGTTCCAGGTGAAGATCGACATCCGGAACATCGTCATGCCGGGCGCGCGCATCGTGATGATCGTGGTGATGAAGTTGACGCCACCCATGATCGTGCCGAAGCCCGAGAGCGCGAGACCGAGCACCCAGAGGTGCCCGCCGATGCCGGGCGAGAAGGCGCTGTCGCTCAGCGGCGTGTACGCCGTCCAGCCGAACGAGGCCGCGCCCTGCGGGGTGAGGAAGCCCGCAACCGCGATGAGGGAGCCGAAGGAGTACATCCAGAACGCCATCGCGTTGAGGCGCGGGAAGGCGACGTCGGGGGCACCGATCTGCAGCGGCATGAGGACGTTGGCGAAGCCGGCGAAGAGCGGCGTCGCGAACATCAGCAGCATGATGGTGCCGTGCATCGTGAAGAGCTGGTTGTACTGCTCCTCGGTCGGCACGATCTCCAGGCCCGGCGCGAACAGCTGGGCACGGATCAGCAGCGCCATGACGCCGCCGATCAGGAAGAAGGTGAACGACGCAATCAGGTACATGTACCCGATGGTCTTGTGGTCGGTGGAGGTGATCCACTTGACCAGGACGTTGCCCTTTCGCTCCGCGGTCGGGCTGACCGTGGGCCGGGTTGCCGTGGCGGTCATCACTCGCCCTCGCCTTCGTTGGTCGTGTCGACGCTCTCGTCGCGCTCCGGGTCGATGTTGCCATCGCCAGTGTTCGTGTTCAGGTCCTCGCCGATGGCCCCGACGAAGCCCTGCTGCTCGAGGCTCTCGAGGTAGGCGTCGTACTCCTCGGGGCTGACGAGCTCGACGTTGAAGAGCATGGCGGAGTGGAACTCGCCGCAGAGCTCCGCGCACTTGCCGGCGAGGATGCCCTCCTGGTCGCCCGTCTCGAAGTACATGCGGTTCGTGACGCCCGGGAGCATGTCCTTCTTGTAGAGGAACTCCACGATCCAGAAGGAGTGCGCGACGTCGCGCGACTCGAGCGTGATCTCGATGGACGAGTTCGTCGGCAGCATGAGCGTCGGCAGGGTGCTCGCGTCGAGCTGGCTCGAGTCGGGCTCCTCCTGCACCTGGATGCTCTGGTAGTGCACCGGCTCCTGGCCCTCGCGGTCGTACTCGAAGTCCCACGCCCAGCGCTTGCCGTAGACGGTGATCGCGTAGTCGGGGTCCTCGATGGGCTCCTCGATGATCGCCTGGTCACGCGCCGTGAACGCGAAGAAGCCTGCGACGAGGATGACGGGGACGATCGTGAAGAAGATCTCGATCGGCATGTGGTATCGCAGCTGCACGGGCAGGCCGGTCTGGCCCTTGCGGCGGCGGTAGGCGACGGCGGCCCAGATCATCAGGCCCCACGTGATGAGGCCGACGGCCAGCAGCACGATCCAGGAGGTCGTCCAGAGGCCCATGACGCGGTCGACGTGGTTCGTCAGGCCCGGCTGCGACGGCATCCATCCCTGGAGCTGCGCCTGGGTGCATCCGGCCAGCGCAAGCGCGACCACCACCGCCAGCGGGGCAGCGATCAAACGGGTTCGACGATTGCGCAATGTCTTCCTCCGGGTCGGTCGGCGTCTCCCTCGATCCTAGTACCCACAGACCCCGCTCAGGCGCCTGCGACGCGGCTCACACGACCCCGTGGAACGCGACGACGCCGCCGACCCGGAGGGGATCGGCGGCGTCGGTCGGCCATGCGTCGGGGGTCTAGTGGAACGAGTCCCCGCAGGCGCACGAGCCCTGTGCGTTGGGGTTGTCCATCGTGAAGCCCTGCTTCTGGATGGAGTCCTCGAAGTCGATCGTCGAGCCGTCGAGGTAGGGCACGCTCATGCGGTCGACGACCACGCCGACGCCGTCGAAGTCGCGCACGACGTCGCCGTCGAGGGTGCGCTCGTCGAAGTACAGCTGGTAGATCAGGCCGGAGCAGCCGCCGGGCTGCACGGCGACCCGCAGCCGCAGATCGTCGCGGCCCTCCTGGTCGAGCAGTCGACGCACCTTGTCGGCGGCCACGTCGGTCAGGGTCACCCCGTGCGTCGCCACCTCGGACACCTGCTGATCCGTCATCTGCTGCTCCTCTCGCCAGACTCTGCCGGGACAACGCCCGACGGCACCATCCTATTCCGCGCTGCTCCCGGGCGTGCGATCCCCTGCTCGCGCGAGCAGCAGCGCCTCGGCGCCGATCGCCCGGAGCAGCACGCCGAGGTGCTGCGACTCGTTCGGGCTGTGCGCCATCGTGGCGGGGTCCTCGACGCCCGTCACGAGGATCTGCGCCCCCGGGAACTGCTGCACGAGGTCGGCGATGAACGGGATCGAGCCGCCGATGCCGGTCTCCACCGGGTCGGCGCCCCACGCATCCGCCATCGCCTGCTTCGCCTCGGTCGCGCCCCAGCCGCTCGCGTCGACGAGGAAGGGGTCGCCGAGATCGATGCTGTCGAGCTCGATGTGCGCGCCGAACGGCGTGTGCGCACGGATGTGCCGCTCGATCGCCGCGAACGCGTCAGCGGCCGACTGGCCGGGCGCGATGCGGGTGGAGAGCCGGAACCGGACCGTCGGCAGGATCGTGTTGGACGCATCCGGCACGCTCGGCGCGTCGACGCCCGTGATCGTCGCGGCCGGCTTCGCCCAGAGGCGGCGCAGCAGCGGACCGGTGCCGATGAGGTCGACGCCCTCGAGCACGGCGCCCTCCTCCCGGATGTGCGCCTCCGACTGCTCGGGAACGTCGAGGTCCGCCTCGGTGAGGCCCTCGATCGCGACCGAGCCGTCCTCGCTCCAGAAGCTCGCGGCGAGCTTGGAGAACGCCATCATCGCGTCGGGCACGACGCCGCCGAGCATGCCGGAGTGGCTGGCGTGGCCGAGCGTCGTGAGCCGCACGTTGAGGGCGACGTTGCCGCGCAGCGCGATCGTGAGCGACGGCACCTCGGTCGACCAGTTGTCGCTGTCGGCGACCACGATGAGGTCGGCGCTCAGCACGTCGGCGTGCTGCTGGAGGAAGCGCTTGAAGGAGCGCGAGCCGTGCTCCTCCTCCCCCTCGATGAAGAGCGCGATGCCGACCTCGGGGTCGAGCACCTCGGCGAGCGCGCGGACGGCGGCGATGTGCGCGATGACGCCCGCCTTGTCGTCGGAGGCGCCGCGGCCGTAGAGGCGCTCGTCGACCTCGGTGGGCTCGAACGGCGGTGTGCGCCACAGCGACTCGTCGCCCCACGGCTGCACGTCGTGGTGCGCGTAGAGCAGCACGGAGGGGCGGCCGGCCTTGGCCGCGCGGGTCGCGAGCACGGCGGGCTGGCCGAGGGCGTCGGTGTCGCCGATCGGCGCGCGCTCGATCGACACGCGCTCGAAGACCCCGGTGCCCTCCGCGAGGGCGGCGACGGCCTCGGCGCTCGCCTGCACGTGGGCGGGGTCGTAGGCGTCCCACGCGACGCTCGGGATGCGCACGAGGGCCTTGAGGTCGTCGACGGCGCGGTCGAAGCCGGCGTCCACGGCGGCGAGCACCGCCCGGTCCCTGTCGGAGAGGCCGGCGCGCTCGGAGGGGTCTGTCGGAAGGGTCATGCGCTCGATCCTAGGCGGCGCGCCCGCACATGCTCGGCGGTACCATGGGATGCTGCCGACGGGGCGATCCGACGGCGCAGCCCTCCGGCGCCGACGCACTCCGCGTCGACGCATCCGACGTCGAGAAGGACCTCACGTGCCGCTCTTCAGCCGCTCCGACGCCAGCAAGGCTCAGCCCGAGCCGCAGCCGGAGGTGCGCCGCACGCCGAAGCAGTCCGAGCAGGTCGCGCGCAACCGCCGGCCGCTCGTGCCCGCCGACCGCAAGGAGGCGCGCAAGCAGTCGCAGGACAAGATCCGCGCCGAGCGCGAGAAGGCCCGCCGCGGCTTCGAGCAGGGCGACGAGAAGTACCTGCCGGCTCGCGACAAGGGCCCCGTGCGCCGCTACGTGCGCGACTTCGTCGACGCCCGCCTCTCGATCGGCATGCTCGCGATGCCGATGATGATCGTCGTGCTCGTGCTGACCTTCATCAACGACCCGCAGTGGCGCATCATCGCCAACCTCGTGCTGTGGGGCTTCGTCGTCGTGGTCATCCTCGACTCGGTGCTCATGGCGTGGCAGCTGCGTCGCGCGATCCGCGCGAAGTTCGGCGACAAGGACGCGAAGGGCCACGCCTGGTACGCGACGATGCGGTCGGTGCAGCTCCCGTTCATGCGCATGCCGAAGCCGAAGACGACGCTCTTCAAGTACCCGGTCTGAGCGCGGCACCTGCTCGAGTGTCGGGTTGCTGCGGCAGTGTCCCGTCACTCCCGCCAGAGGTCGACACTCGCCGCGACTGAGCTGCGGCCGCTACGGCGACCGGCGCTCGAGGCTCGCGGCGAGGTCGGCGAGCCAGCGATCCGGGCTCGGCACGAAGTCGCGATTCGTGGCCCGCACGACCAGCAGGCCGACGCGCTCGAAGTCTCGGTACTTCTGGATGTCGCGGTCCCACTGCCCCTTCGCGCGGTGCCCGTCGCCCTCGTACTCCTCCACCACGCGGTGCTCGCGATGCGCGAGGTCCGCGCGCCCGAGCAGCAGGCCGGTCATCGGGTCGAACACCTCGACCTGCACCTCCGGCTCGGGCATGCCTGCGTCGACGATGAGGAGCCGCATGTCGGACTCGCGCGGTGACTCGACGCCCGCACGGATGCGCGGCAGCGCCGCGCGCAGCGCTGCGGCGCCGCTGCGGCCCACCCACCGCTCGACCTGCTCGCGCAGCTCATCGAGCGACGCGAGCGGGCCGGGGATCCGCCGGCCGGGGTAGTTGTCGGCTGCCGTGACGATCGCGTCACCGAGCACGACGAGCTCGTGCACGGTGCACCGGCCGCCCATCAGCGCCCAGGCGAGGGGTGCCGGTGCGACCGGCAGCCCCTCGACCCACCACGGCTCGAGCCGCTCGGCCGTCAGCCGCCGCACGCGCACGCCCTCCCGCTCGGGCTTGCCGCGGCCCGTGAGCGAGACGAGCTCGACGACCTGCTCGCGGGCGAGCCGCCACGGCACCGGCAACCCCAGGACGGCGAGGGCCGAGACTCCGGCGACGCACTGCCACGGCCGGATCAGCGGCGCATAGGCGGCCGCTCGCTCGACGAGCGTCTCGGGCGCCTCGAGCGCGCGGATGCCTCGGAACGGCTTCGCCAGTGCACCGGCTCGGAGGTCGTGCGGGCTGAGCCCAGCTTCAAGGGCCTCCCCGACCAGGAACCCGCGGGCGGCGAGGGTCTCAGGCAGCTCGTCCATCACGCCCGGAGGTTCGCACACCCGCGCGACCGGCGTCCGCCCTCTCCACAGCCCCGGCCTCCGCTCCCCGGCCGCGCGCACCGCCCGCACGCCCGCTCGACCGAGCAACCCGACACTCGGGCTACGACGAGGCGAGCAGCCCGCGGTTGATCTCCCGCGCCCAGCCGGGGCCGCGGTAGATGAAGCCGGTGTAGCCCTGCACGAGGCTCGCGCCCGCGGCGATGCGCTCGCGCACGTCGTCGGCCGTCTCGACGCCGCCGACCGAGACGACGTCGACCTCCGCGGGCAGCGCCGCGCGCAGCAGCCGCAGCACCGCGAGCGAGCGGGCGGCGACGGGCGGGCCAGACAGGCCGCCCTGCCCGGCCGAGGCGACGGCATCCGCCGGGCTCCGGAGGCCCTCGCGGCTGATGGTCGTGTTCGTCGCGATGACGCCAGCGAGGTGCAGTCGCGCGGCGAGCGCAGCGATGCCCTCCACCTGCTCGTCATCGAGATCGGGGGCGATCTTCACGAGCACGGGCACGTCGCCGGCCGCGCCGCGGATCGCGGCGAGCAGCGGCTCGAGCAGCCGCTCGTCCTGCAGGCCGCGCAGCCCCGGCGTGTTCGGCGACGACACGTTGACGGCGAGGTAGTCGGCCACCGGCGCGAGCACCCGCGCCGACGCGAGGTAGTCGCGCTCGACGGCGGTGGCGTCGTCGGCGTCGACGATGCGGCTCTTGCCGATGTTCACGCCGATCACCGGACGCGATGCCGCCTCGCGGGCCGCGGCGATGCGGTCGGCGGCTGCTGCCGCGCCGCCGTTGTTGAAGCCCATCCGGTTGACGAGCGCGCGGTCGTCGACGAGCCGGAACAGCCGCGGCTGCGGGTTGCCGGGCTGCGGGTGCGCGGTCAGCGTGCCGACCTCGACGTGGCCGAAGCCGAGCGCGCCGAGCCCGGCGATCATCGTGGCGTCCTTGTCGAAGCCGGCGGCGATGCCGAACGGCGTCGGGAACTCGCGCCCGAGCGCCCGCGTCCGCAGCCCGGCATCGGTGCGGACGCCCGGGCGGGCGGCGCCGATCGCGCGGATCGCGCGCGCCCCGAGGTGGTGCGCGGCCTCCGGGTCGACGCGTGAGAAGCCGTGCCGGAACAGCAGGTCGTAGGCGGTCACTGCTGCTCCTCGTCGGGCCGCTGGTCCTCGCGCAGCGCGCGGATGGCGTCCTCGAAGTCGTCGAGGGAGTCGAACGCGTTGTAGACGCTCGCGAACCGCAGGTAGGCGACCTCGTCGAGCTGGCGCAGCGGCGGCAGCACCGCGAGGCCGATCTCGTTCGCGTCGATCTGGCTCGCGCCCGTCGCGCGGATCGTCTCCTCGACCGACTGCGCGACACCCGCGAGGTCGGCGTCGGTGACGGGTCGGCCGCGCACGGCCTTCCGCACGCCCTCGATGACCTTCTCGCGGCGGAAGGGCTCGAGCACGCCCGACCGCTTCACGACCGAGAGGCTCGCCGTCTCGGTCGTGGTGAAGCGACGGCCGCACTGGGTGCACTGGCGGCGGCGGCGGATGGAGGTGCCGTCGTCGCTCGTGCGGGAGTCGACCACACGGGAGTCCGGGTTGCGGCAGAACGGGCAGTGCATCAGCGCCCCTCCTCGAAGCGGGCCTCGATCGCCTCGCCGTGCGCGGGCAGCCCCTCCGCGCCGGCGAGCGCGGTGACGGCGGCGCGCACCTCGGCGAGCGCGTCGCGGTCGTAGCGCACGACCTGCTGCGGACGCAGGAAGGTCGCGGCGCCGAGCCCGGTGACCCTG
>Ga0213837_1000988_pt1 | contig 19089 bp, 18 predicted proteins | sample SWPATP12_FD_160572 | JGI IMG/M metagenome (GOLD analysis project Ga0213837, IMG submission 160572) | Coastal seawater microbial communities from Marineland, Florida, United States - SWPA TP1 #2 | ecosystem: Environmental > Aquatic > Marine > Coastal | place: USA: Florida | collected 2016-08-06
GCCGCGCGGCACCGCCGTCGGGAATGCGGAGGCCGGTCAGGCGTGCTGGTGGGCCTCGTGTTCCGCGTGGCTGACCGGTTCGAGCTGGAAGGTGCAGTGCTCGGTGTCGAAGTGCGAACCAAGGCAGGTGACCAGCTTGTCCAGGACCCGGTCGGCGCCGCGGGCTCCCAGCGCCGCGTCCTCCACGACGACGTGGGCGGAGAAAACCGGCACCCCGGAGGTGATGGTCCAGATGTGGATGTCGTGGACGGACACCACCCCGTCCACGGCCAGGATGTGCTCGCGGATCATCTGGACGTCCACGCCCTTGGGGGTGGCTTCGAGGAGTACGTCGACGACGTCCCGGAGCAGGTGCCAGGCCCGGGGCAGGATCATCAGGGCGATCAGGATCGAGGCGATGGTGTCCGCAGCCTGGTAGCCGGTGACCATGATGACGATGGCCGCGACAATGACGGCGAAGGAGCCCAGCAGGTCGCCAAGGACTTCCAGATAGGCGCCGCGGACGTTGAGGCTTTCCTTCTGGGCGCCGCGGAGGATCAGCAGCGAGACCAGATTGGCGACCGCCCCCAGGACCGCGGCGAAGAGCATGACGTCGGTATGGACTTCGGGTGCCGAGCCAAGGCGCCGGATGGCCTCGGTGAAGATGACCACGGAGATGACGATGAGGACCAGCGCGTTGGCCAGTGCCGCCAGCACCTCCGCGCGCTGGTAGCCGTAGGTCCTCGCATCGCTCGCGGGCCGGGCGGCGATCCACGCGGCAAGCAGGGCGATGAACACGCCGGCGGCGTCGGAGAGCATGTGACCGGCGTCGGCCAGCAGGGCCAGCGAGCCGGAAACCAGGGCGCCCACCACCTGGATCAGGACCACGGAAAGCGTAATGCCCAGCACGGCGATCAGGCGTTTGCGGTGCTTGCCGGTGGCCGTTATGCCGTGCGAGTGGCTGTGGTCGTGTCCCATGCTTCCAAGGCTAGTCCCACCGGAGGCGCCTAGCCCCAGCCGAGGTCGTGCAGCCGCTCGTCGCTGATGCCGAAGTGGTGGGCGATCTCGTGGACGACGGTGACTGTCACTTCCTCGACCACCTCCTCGCGGGACGCGCAGAGGGCCAGGATCGGCTGGCGGTAGATGGTGATCCGGTCCGGCAGCGACCCGGCATCCCACCAGGAATCCCGTTCGGTCAGCGGAACGCCTTCGTAAAGGCCCAGCAGCACCGTGTCCGGGTCCTCGCCCGGCTGCGGGATGTAGTCGTCCTCGATGAAGACCGCCACGTTGTTCATGGTCTTCGCCAGTTCGGGCGGGATCCGGTCCAGGGCGTCGCCCACCGCGGCCTCGAACTCGTCCTCGGACATCGGGAACGGTGCGGGGGCGCCGCCGGGCTCGGCCCGGTGGCCGTCGTCGTTTCCGCTGGGAACGATCGGCAGGCCGGGTGGAAGGGAAGCGGGCATACCGGGAACTCTATGCCTTGGCCGCAGCGCCCCGCCGCGGCCGGGAACGGCGGCGGGTCAAAGCGACGCCGGCCAGGCAGATCACGCCGCCCACCAGGCCCCAGATGGTGGGGATCTCGCCCAGCACCAGCCAGGAGATGAGGATGGTCGTCCCGGGCACGAGGTACGTGGTCGCGGCGAGCCGTCCGGCGTCGATCAGCGACAGCGCGTAGGCCCATGTGGTGAACGCGATCGCCGTGGGAAAGACGCCGAGGTACACCAGCCCCAGCGTCGCGGGCAGCGGTGCCGCCTGCAGTTCGGCGACCAGCTGGCCGCTGAAGGGAAGGCAGCACACGGCGCCCACCATGATGCCGAACCAGGTGGCCTGGGCCGCGGGGATCTTCCGCAATACGGGTTTCTGCACAATCACGCTCACCGCGGCGAGGGCGGCCGCGAGCAGGCAGAGCAGCACGCCCGCGACATCCGCCGTCGAGCGCTGGCCGGAACCGAGGGCGATCACCGCAACACCGGCGAAGGCGACGAGGCTGCCGATGATCAGCCAGCGCGGGAAACCTTCCTTCAGGATGATTCCGGCCATCACGGCCACGAGGATGGGGTTGACGTTGATCAGCAGGGCGGCCGTGCCGGCGTCGAGCATGTGCTCCGCGGCGTTCAGGGCGACGTTGTAGCCGCCGAACCACATCACGCCGTAGGCCAGGATGGGCCACCATTCGCGGCCCCGGGGCAGCACGGCGGCCTTGCGGAACTTCGGCAGCACAACGAGGCCCAGGACGACGGCGGCGACGGCGAGCCGTCCCAGCGTCAGCGCGCCGGGGGAGAAGCTGGGTCCGACGGCGCGGATGCCCACGAAGGCAGACGCCCACAGCACCACGGTGACGACGACGGCGGCGATGCCGAGCCCGCTGATCTGCCCGGACCGCAGGGGTGCCTTCGCGGCGGGTGGCGGGGCGGCATGCGAGGCCGCTTCGTGGGTGCTGTCCGGAAGAGTATTTTCGGGATGCGTGCTGTCCGGATGCATGCTGTCCGGGGAGGGGGAGCCTGTCTGGGCCGTTGTTGCCATGGTGCCAATCTAGCCCGTGCGGCGGCCCGGCGGCTGGCGGAAATCGGTCAGGTCTAGTCGAGTTCCTGCCAACATGCGGCCGCCGTCGGCGCCGCTCCGGGTCGCGGCTGACCAGCCTCCGCCGTCGGCGGCCCCGGCTGGCCGGTCTCAGCGCACCGGCCCCGGCTCACCGGAGCGGGCGGGCGGCGGCCTGGATCGCCGCCGCTACCTCGTCAAGTGCCGCCGATCCGTGCCGCCATTGCTGCCAGTGGAGGGGCACGTCCACGTAAGCCGCGGGATCCAGGGCCGCCATGGTGCCGCGCTTCAGCTCCTCCGACACATCGATTTCGGGGAGCAGTCCCCACCCCATGCCCCAGCGGATGGCCTCGCCGAACTCGTAGGCCGCCGGGACGTAGTGCCGGGGCGGCTCGAGCGCCGTGCGGCTCACCGAGCGCAGATACCGGTCCTGCAAGTCGTCCTTGCGGTCGAAAATGATCACGGGGGCGGCGGCCAGCGCTTCCGGGGTGGCGCCGTCGGGAAACCAGCGGGCGGCGAAGCCGGGCGTGCAGACCGGCAGGTAGCGCATGACGCCCAGCCGCCGGGAGGAGCAGCCGGGCGCCGCCTTGGCAGTGGTGGTGATGGCGCCGGCCGCGGCGCCGCTGCGCAGGAGCTCCAGCGAATAGTCCTGGTCTTCGCGGAGAATCTCGAGCTGGACCCTCCCCGCAACCGCGGCCAGGCCGGCCAGTGCCCAGGTGTGCAGGGAATCACTGTTGATCACCAGCGTCAGGCGGGTCCGCCCGTGCGGCTCTTCCGGCTGGAGTTCCTCGGCGAGGCCGGCGGAGAGCAACTCCAGCTGCCGGGCAAACCGCACCACCGCCTGCCCGGACTCGGTGAGCCCGGCCGGCCTGGCCCGCGTAAGTACCGGGCGGCCGACGGCTGCTTCAAGGGCGCGAATCCGCTGGCTGACGGCTGAGGGCGTCACCGCCAGGTGCGCCGCGGCGGCGTCGAAGCTTCCATGCGTGACGATGGCCGCCAGCGTCCGGGCCTGCTCGGGGGAAATATCCAGCATTAGCCAATCTTACGTACCCGAAAAAAGATTAGCTGGCTTCAGCTTCGGCTGGCGCCTACCGTCGAAGGGTGATCCTTCCCCTGTTTTCCGGACTCTCCGCCGGCCTGTCGCTCATCGTGGCCATCGGCGCCCAGAACGCCTTCGTCCTCCGCCAGGGCATCCAGCGCTCCCACGTGGCCATGGTGGTGGCTGTCTGCGCCGTCTCGGACTTGGTCCTCATCCTGCTGGGCGTCGGGGGCATCGGTATTCTTCTGGACCGGGCCCCCGCCGCGCTCGTGGTGATCCGGTGGGCGGGAGCCGCGTTCTTGCTCGTCTACGGGGCGCTCGCGGCCCGGCGTGCCGTCCGGGGCGAACGGTTGGTCCTCCCCGGCGACAAGCCGGCCAGCAGCAGGGCAGTGGTGCTGGCGACCTGCCTTGCCTTCACCTGGCTGAATCCGCACGTCTACCTGGACACCGTCCTGCTGCTCGGCTCGCTTGCGGCCACCCACGGCGAGTCCGGACGCTGGTGGTTCGCTGCCGGCGCCGGCCTTGGAAGCATCGTTTGGTTCACCGCCCTCGGCACGGGGGCGAGATTCCTGAGCGCCCTGTTCCAGCGCCGCGCGGCCTGGCGGATCCTCGATGCCGTCATTGCCGTCGTGATGGTCAGCCTGGCCGTGTTGCTGCTCGTGTGAGCGCCGCGCCCGGCCGGACCGCCCCCCACGATCCGCCCGCACGATCCGCCCGCTAGTTTCCGCGGCGGGCCCATTCCAGCAGCCGCCCAACCGGCCAGGTGGTGATGATCCGCTCGGCGGGGACGTTGTTCCGGGCAGCGCGCTCCGCGCCGTATTGCAGGAAGTCCAGCTGGCCTGGGGCGTGGGCGTCGCTGTCGATGCTGAACAGGCAGCCGGCGTCGAGCGCGAGCTGGATCAGCTCGTCCGGGGGATCCTGCCGCTCCGGCCGGGCGTTGATCTCGACGGCGACGCCGCGCTCTGCGCAGGCTGCGAAGACTCGCTTCGCGTCAAACTCCGAGGGCGGCCGTGTGCCGCGGGAACCGTTCAATAGGCGGCCGGTGCAGTGGCCGAGCACCCGGGTGTGCGGATCCTCGATCCCGGCCAGCATCCGCCTGGTCATGGTCCGGCGGTCCGAACGGAGCTTGGAGTGCACGCTTGCCACCACGACATCCAGCCTGTCCAGCAGCTCCGGGGCCTGGTCCAGCGTCCCGTCCTCCAGGATGTCGACTTCGATGCCGGCGAGCAGGCGGGGCTGAGCGTTCCCGTCCACGTCCTTGGCTGCCTTGTTCCGGACCGCCTCAATCCGATCGATCAGGTCCAGTTGCTCAGCGAGGCGCTCGCCGCTGAGACCGTTCGCGATCCTGAGGGTGGGGGAGTGGTCGGTCAAGGCCAGGTACTCGCGGCCCAGCATCCGGGCCGCGTCCAGCATGGAGTCGACCGGCGAACCGCCGTCGGACCAGTCGCTGTGCGTGTGCAGGTCGCCGCGGAGCTTCGCCAGCAGCTCGTGGCCGCCGACGGCGAGCGGCTCGGCGCCGCGTTCCCGCAGGTCCGCGAGGTAGGCGGGAACGCCGCCGTCGACCGCCTGGGCGATCACCTCAAAAGTCCGGTCGCCGATCCCCTTCATGCGCTTCAGCCGGCCGTCGTCCGTCCGCGCCGCCAGCTCCTCCGGGCTGAGGTCGCCAATGAGCCCGGCTGCCTTGCGGAACGCCTGCACCTTGAAGGTGGTGGCGCGTTCGCGTTCCAGCCAGAAAGCGATCTCGTTGAGGGCGGCAGAGGCATCCATCCGCCATCATCCACACAGCCGCCCTGGCCTTGTCCAGAGCTTATTCCCGGTTTGTGGAGGGGATTTTGGAGATTCCGGAAGTTGGCCCTATAGTTTTATAGGTCCAGTTCGGAGGAACCCGAAGGGAACAAAAACGGCAGGCTTCGGCCCTTAATTTTTGCCCTTGTTGCAGTGGGTTTTACCGGATGGCGTCCTGGCCCCCATCGTCTAGCGGCCTAGGACACCGCCCTTTCACGGCGGCGGCACGGGTTCGAATCCCGTTGGGGGTACGCAAGGGACTGGTCAAGCCGGATGAAAAAGTCTGGTAGGCTAAAGGCCTTGAAAAATTGCGGTAGCGATACGGCAAGCAGCAAGAAACAGCAGTAAAGCAGTACAAGCAAGGCCCTGTAGCGCAGTTGGTTAGCGCGCCGCCCTGTCACGGCGGAGGTCGCGGGTTCAAGTCCCGTCAGGGTCGCTCTGATTGCCAGAAGAAATTCCGGCCGTCATGGTGACAAGTCACCTAGGCTCTGTAGCTCAGTTGGTAGAGCGTTCGACTGAAAATCGAAAGGTCACCGGATCGACGCCGGTCGGAGCCACAAAACCCCCGGTAATTCGGGGGTTTTTTGCGTCTAAACAGTCCGGCGCCCCGCATAAACCCCGCATATTCAGATCAGGCCTTGGAGCTGTTCCTGCATGATGGCACCCGCTCTGGTTTCCCCCTTGAGTGTGTTCATGTAGACGTCCTGGGTCATGGAAGGGTTTGCATGCCCAAGGAATGCCGCGATCTCCGACGCCGACATCCCGGCCCGGTCGAGCATCGTCGCTGCAGTCTTTCGGAACGTGTGGGTAGAGAGCTCCGGGTAGCCGAGGGAGTCGCGGATGTCGCGAAGTTCCCGCTGCGTGTTGGATGGGTCGCGGAGATGCATCAGCACCGTGGGGAACAGCAGTGGACTGTGCTCCTTCAGCCGCTCATGCCGGCGGCGCAACAGATCTACCGTCGGCCCGGGTAAGGGTGTAACCCGATGCGACGCTGCTGTCTTCGCCACCGGCTGCCGGACGAGGCCCACGCCCTTGACTCTGACGCTGGTTGCCTCCACCTCGGCGGTGTGGCCCACGAAGTCGACCGAGGAGCTTTCAAGGGCGCAGGCCTCTCCAACCCTCCAGCCCGAAGCAACCATGAAGTCGAGCAGTTCGACGGTGTCCTGCTCAATCAGACTCGGCGCTGACCTGAGCCTGGCCATGAGTTCCGGAAGGTCGCCGGGGCTAATGGCCGACGCACCCTTCCTACCCTTCGGCTTGGAGATGCGCTCAATGTCCCGCACGGGATTCCGGAGGGCCGCGCCGTTGCCTACAGCGAGAGCCATCATGCCGCTCAGGGTCGAGCGACAGTTCTTCGCTGCTCCGTGCCCCGATTCCTTGTGCACCGTGTTAAGAAACTTTTGTAGTCGCTCTGGCTTCGCCTCGGCGACGCTCAGATCGCCGATCCGCGGGATGATGTGTGCAGTGACGGCATATCCATACGTCTCGAGAGTTCCCTCGGAGCGCTGCAGGTCGCGCTTGTGGGTGAGGAACATCTGCCCCAGTACGCGAAGCGTTGTCGTTAGCTTGAGCTCGCCCCCGCGGCTGGCCTCGATCGTCAGAAGCGCCTGCCTCAAGGCGGACTCCGCTTTGGCCCGGGTGGTGCTGAATCGCTCGACCTGCCGCGCCCTCCCGTCGGCGTACCTGTAACGCGTTCGCGCCCTCCACTTGGCGGGCTGCACCTGGGTCGTGGATTGCCTGCCAAATCCTGGTATGTGTCTCATAACCTCAGCGCCTCGAAACCCTAGGGTATTAAGACACTTAGGTTATGAGACGCCGGGATGCAGCTGTCCCGTACGGGAGGGGTGCGGGCCGGATCCATCGTCAAGGCGTGCCCCGAAGATCACGGCACGACCTCCCGCCGATATCTGAGAGAGCCAAAGACCAGGTTTTAGCGCGGGCCTTCTCATCCGGAGGGCTCGAGCGGGCCGCTCCGCCGGTCCTTGCTGGACGCGGTTTGGTGGCCGCGTCCTTGCTCCCACACGGAGGTTAGTGCCCGCAGGGGATCGACCAAGCCCTCGACGGCCCAGGCCGGAGCTTCGGCGAGTAGGGCATCTTCGAGGGCGAGCTGGGCGGGAATCACCTCGTCCACGAGCGCGGCGCCAGTGTCGGTGAGGACGAGCAGGGACGAGCGGCCGTCGGCCGGGTTGGCTGTCCGACTCAACAGTCCCCGGGCCTGGAGGGTGTTCAGCCGCATGGTGATCGCGGAACGAGGGGCAAGCAGCTTCTGGGCCAGCGTCGTCGGGCTCAGAGTTTCGTCCGTACGGCGCAGTGCGGAAAGCACGTCCAGCTCACCGCGGGTGAGCCCGTAGTCGGCTAGGAAAGCGTCGCTGACTTCGAGGATGAGGCGTGAAGCGCGCAGCACGCGGTGGATCACCCCGAGGCTCGTGAAGCTCAGGTCCGGGCGCAGCCGGGCCCACTCACTCTGCATCCGGTCCACGGCGTCCCCATGAGCGGGCATGCCGCCTGCGTCCTGATCCATCCGACTCCTTCGCGCCCCGTGCCCGTCACCTTGGTCAAATCCAATAATAGTTCATAACTGTAGTAACCTTCGGAAGTACTTCATTCCTGTACCATCTCGAAAGGTTAAAATGATTCAGCCTACCCCCACGCGGTCCTGGTGGGCGGCAGTCTTCGACCTGGGCCCGCATGCAGGCGCGCATTGGACCGCCCTGCGCGCAAGCCTGGCGATCTTCGTGCCACTGGTGGCTTGCTTGGCGTCCGATCGCGGCGACCTGCTGCTATATGCGGCGATCGGTGCCTTCACCGCCCTGTACGGCCGACACGAGCCGGCTCGGGTCCGCCTAGCCATGCAGGTGCAGGCGGGCATGGTCCTGGTGGTCGGCGTCATCCTCGGCGCCCTAGTTGCGACCGTCCCGTTCCGACTCTGGCTGCTCGTCCCGGTCGCGGCCGCCTGGGCCGGCGTCGCGGTAGTGCTAGCCGAGACGGGCCGATGGCATCCAGCCGGAGCTCTCAACCCGGTCTTCGCCCTCACAGCCTCGGCCACGGTCCCGATCGCGCTGAGCACGGTGCCCACAGTCGCCCTCGCTGCAGCTGGCGCGACCGTCTTCGCGCTGCTGATCGCCGTCCCGGGTCGCACCGTTCGCGACGTCGGCGACCCGGTGCGGTATCGGCTGTCGTGGCGCGACCTACGCCCGTCCGACCCGGTGGGCGGCCACGTCGCGCGCTATCTGCTCGGTATCGCCGCCGCCGGCCTCACCGTCGCGACCAGCGGCATCGGCCACCCCTACTGGACCTTCGTCACGGCATCCGTGCCCATGTCGGCACCCGACCTGCACGCCCGCCTCGCGCGCGCTGCCCAGCGGGTGATCGGCACCGCCGCCGGCCTCGGCGCCGCAGCCCTTGTCCTGGCCGCCCACCCCGGCGGTTATGCCGCCATCATCGTGATCGCAGTGCTCCAGGCGTGCACCGAACTGACGACCGGGCGCAACTACAGCCTCGGCCTGGTCTTCTTCACTCCGATGGCACTTCTGCTCGGCGATCTCATGCTGCCAGCCTCGATTGGCACCCTCCTGACTCAGCGCGCCCTCGAAACCGTCATTGGCCTCACCATCGCCCTAGTCGCCACTGTCATCACCCACGAAAGGCGCACTCCTTCGAACCGGACCCCACCGCGCCATGCTCTGCTCGACCACGTGTAAAAGCGGCACGTGGAGGCGAACCTGCCCCGTCGGCCGTCCACGAAGGCATCTATCGCATCGAGCTTTGCGTCGCGAGTTCGGGTCCTACGTTGGGGACTCCGTGCTGCTAGATCGGCGCCGGCTCACGGCGTCTGCAACTGCCACACCTATGAGGGGGAGTGCGGCGCCTATAGCGGCCACGAAGGCCGGGACGAGAAAGCTCAAATTTGCCAGAACCGCCAAGGCTCCGATGCCGGCGAGATCAGACGGTTGGCGGTGGCCCAGGACCCGCCGGATAAAGAAGCCACGGCCGGCAAGGAAGAGTGCCGGGCCGCCAAAAAGGAACAGAACGGTGGCAAGATCGGGGCTGACAGCCGGATCGCTGATAGCGAGCTGATCACCCACCGCCACCAAGATCAAACCTGCCAGTAGCACGACCAAGGTGTTGCCCGCCAAGATGCCGGGTCGGAACTGATCATCGACAGACGCTAGTTTCTTGAGAATTTCGTCTTCGACGCTATAGAAGTAGCACCACCAGATTGCGACGCTTCCGGCCAAACTTACGGTCCCAGTAACAAATATCAACGGGTCTTCCAGGTTGCCGGCAATCGCCAGACCGGTTGAGAGGATCGTCTCGCCGAGCGCGATCAGGTAGAACAACCCGAACCGCTCGAAGATCCTTTCCCCCGGGAGTGGGACCCTGCTTCCTTCGGTCTTCTGCCCCGGCAACCGGTGCGCCAGCATGTGGCCGCCCAGATCGATAGCGGCAGCAACACCCCAGAACATCAGACGGGGCCCGGGTTCGAAAAAGACGCCGGCAATCCAGAACGGCGCGCTCATACACCCCCAGATCAGCGTGCGCACGAAATGGTTGTGGGTTGTGCGGTCAAGTCCCACCATGAGTAACCATGAACCCCGGCCCAGCTGGACCAGAAGGTAGCTGGCGGCAAAGAGCCAGCCGAAGGCGCCAAACGCTAAGCCGATTGAGGCGTTCATGAACAGTGTGATCAGCATGACGATCAGCAGCATCCACTGCACCTCAAACCGCGAAGTGTCCAGTAACGTAGCCGCCCAGGTCGTATATACCCACACCTTATAAACCGCGAGAAGAAGCACGAACGTCTCACCGGCCCCCACCCAGGAAGGATGCTCCAGCAAGTGATGGGATAGCTGCGACAGCGCGAACACAAAGACCAGATCGAAGAACAGCTCGAGTCGCGTAACCCGGCCTCCGGAGTCTGCGGAACGCATCAGCGACGTGGCACGAGACATGAGCATCCTCCACTGTGCCAGGAGCGGACGGATGCCCGTCCTGTTGTCGAAAGACTGACGACGGTCAGAAGAGAAGTCAAGGGGCTGGCCGGACAGGTGTTCGGGCGCCGCCTTCGTCGGGGCGCGGGCGAGAGTCACCGCCTAGGGGCGCGCTGGAAGCTCCGGGGCGGCACACCCTCGTCATCAAAGTTCATATTCATCCCACGACGAAGCCGGTTCCGCCCGGTCTTGACGGGTCCTGCACGAATTGATCGATCCGGATTCAAAGGCTGCACGCTTTGGAACAACCACGGCGTTTTTGATCGACCGCCGATCGTAGGATTTTTTCACAGCGGTCATGCACCGTTCGGCGGGTAGATCCTGCCGAGCTGCCATATCGCCGGCTCTGCTCCGGGATGCCGGGCGACAGAGCTACCTGCCCTTGAGCGCTACCAGAACAGGAACGATCTATGACCACCGCAGCCGCCGGGATGGTGTACCACGTCACAGCAGATGAACCCCGCTTGATAGCCGAGCGCCTCAATGCCGCTGAGGAACTGGCGCGGGCGCGGGCACAGGTCGAAGGAAATCACGGAATTCTCGTGACCCGTCATGGGCCGAACTCGTTCACAGTAAGCCTGAGCCCGGACGTCGCCTATGGAACCACACGGGAATGCGACCTCGCCTAAAACGGGAGCGTGCCGGCAGGAATGAAGTTCGGCCGGCCTGATCCTTGACGTACACCTTCGCGTCACGGCGAAGCCAGACAGATCTTCGATGCCGATCCGTAGGATCCAATCCGCATTGAGCGATGGAAGAAGAAGGCGCGCATGTCCCCAGTACCGAAAGCCACCAGCCAATCCCAGACATCCGCGTGGAGTCGATGGTTCCTGCCCGTTCTGTCACTCTGGCTGGTATCGGCCCTATCAATTCTTCTGCTTCTCTTGTTCGGCCTCGTGCCTTGGAACGGCCTCGGCGTTCCGGCCGAATTGTCCACCCTTGCCTCGATTCTGCTCCTTCCTGCTCTCCTTCATGCGGCCTGGGGCCTTGTACGGCAACAGCGCAGGGACCGTATTGAGGCATCGGCAAACGCCAGACTGATGGACGCAGTCCTGAGCGCTACCAAGGTTTGGCTCTGGGCGGTAGGAACAGACGGCAGGTTCACGTTCTCGAGCCCGGCGAGCCGGGAAATCCTCGGCTACGAGCCCTCCGACCTCCTGGGACGACCGTGCAGTCTGGTCATCGACCTTTCCGACCTCAAGACCGCACGGAAGCCCGAGGCGGGGGACGGTCGAGAAGGACTGCTACTTTCCGCCCGTCACCGGGATGGCCAGCGACGGGGCGTCGAGGTCGTCGGGTGGCGGCGAGCGGACGTGGAGGGCCGGGGAACAGGATTCCAGGGAATCGCACGGCCGCCAGCAGACTTCGCTGTACAGCGCGCTGCAGATCAGGCGATTTCCGCGCGTCTCGATCGCCTGATCGCCACTCGGGCCCTGATGACAGCGTTCCAGCCGATCTGTCATCTGGGGACCGGCGAGGTTATTGGCGCCGAAGCGCTCACTCGCTTTGTCAGCTCTCCCGGCAGGTCCCCGGATCAATGGTTTGTCGACGCTGATTCGATCCGCCGAGGTGTCGAACTCGAATTCCTCGCCTTGGACACAGCGTTGCTCGCCGCCTCGGATCTTCCTGACCACCTCTATGTCGCCGTCAACCTCTCCCCAGCGGCGTGCCTCGAACTGAAGCTAAGTGACATCGTGGAAAAATCGGGTCTGAAGCCTCGTCAAGTCGTCGTGGAACTCACCGAGCGCACGGCCGTGCCTGACTATGCCCGCCTCGCAGCAGCATTGGCTCCCCTGAGAAGCGCTGGCCTGCGCATTGCTATCGACGACGTCGGCGCCGGGTTCTCGTCGATGCGCCACATCCTGAAGCTCAACCCGGAACTGATCAAACTGGATCGGACACTGGTCGCGGGGATTGACAAGGACCCGAATCAGAGCGCCCTGTGCGCGGCGATGGTAAGTTTTTCGTCACAAATCGGGGCGCACCTGGTCGCGGAGGGAATTGAGACCCCTGCAGAACTGACGGTCCTAACCGACTTGGGCGTGAAGGCCGGGCAGGGCTACCTCGTGGGGCGGCCATCTGTCCTTTCAGCGGACTGGTCCCATTGGAGGCGGCCGAAGCATTCGTCCCCAAGTGGAGATGCGCAGTCGCATGTCACATGACGGGCCAAATCCGCGGGGCCGGCCAGTGTTCCGGCCCTCGTTTCTTGCAGGCGCTCACCCGGAAACCGTCCCGGCTTCGAGCCACAACGACTCCACTACTTCGCGGGAGGTCTTTAGATGACAATGGGTGCCGGAACCGTCCTTTGGGCGATGCTTACGAGTGTGGATGCCGCCCGGAACCTCCTCCACGGCGCCGCCGTCGAGTCCGGATTCAGGGCTACGCTCTGCGACGAGGACTGCATCAGTATCGCGGTACCGTTTTCCCTCCGCAAGCGACGTCGGGCAGTGCGGATGACCGCTACGGTGCAACTGTCCGAGCGTGGTGCCGACGTGGTCTGGACAGCAGATCAGGGGCCGCTCAACCATGGGCATCTGGCCGCGATTGAGGAAAGACTGCCCGATGGGGTGGTGGACTACCACGGGCTTGAGGATGCCGCGGTGCGGGCAGGGCTCTCCCTGGGCGGGCGGACTGAGTTTCGAGCCGTGGTCCGTTTGCTGGCGCGGGGCGAAACCGTGCTGGCGGTCGGGAAAGGGAACCTGAATGGGGCTTCCGGTTATGTCGTCCTCACGAGCAGGCGCTTCCTCGTCATCGAAACGAGCGTCCTCGGTTCCCGAACAATCTTCGATGCCCCGCACGGATCCATCGAAGCGCTGTCGCTGGGCAAACGAAGCACCGGGGAAACCATCCGGGTCGCTCTGCCCTCCGGCTCGATCGTCATTTCGCGGCTGGGCCACGGGGAAGGATACGGCGTCGTCAAGAGTTTCAGGGAAGAGACGAGGGAGCGGGAACGCTTCGTTCCGTCCTCGGCAGGGGGCAGTCCTGCCCCGGATTCCCAAAATCCATGAGGACGGCTCTTGCTTCCGACTAGATGTTAAGTCTTTGAACCTGCATTTTGTCCCCGGGGCGAGCCCGGGTATGCCTACCGTCCGATCGGGCTCCGAGATGTCCAGGGCCACGGGAAGATCGGCTGCCAGGTAAGGTTTCAGCCCGATCGGTTCACAGCTCGGTCAGTCTTCTCAGTTCGGCCGATCGGATCCGCAGCACTTCCGATTCTTCCTGCGCGTCCCTAAGCGACATACCCGTAAATTCCCTAATGGCACGTCGCATGGCTTGGAGGCTTGTGAACCCGCTGGCGCCCGCAATGTCCGTCAGAGAGCGTCTCCAGGCGGTCGTTTCGGCGAGGAGCTCAAGGGCTTCCAGAGTCCGAAGGGCGCGGATGTGGGCGCTCACCTGAAGCCCTTCACCTTCGAAGAGGTAGTAAAGAGCGCGGCGTGAAAGAAATGAATAGGTCACGACCTCGTCAACAGTGAGGGCAGGATTTCTGAAGTTCTTGCGCACGAACTTCCTGACCGCTGCGATCCGGGCCAGTTTAAGGTCGCAGGGATCGGCCGGGGTTTCGAGCAACGAACTGATCAGGGCCGTCATCATCGACCGGACAACCGGTTGAAGTCGTTGCACCTCCTGGGCCAACCCGGTCCGCTGCCAACCGGACAAGGCTGGAAGAACCAGCCCACTCATGATCGGGTTGTCCCTGATGTCGGCCAGCCCTTGCAGCCGTTTAACCGACCTGTCGTCCAAGCCGAGCAGCTCCCGGTCGAAATGCAACCGCACTGCGCTTAGTCCGGCCGGCGCATAATAGTTGCCCGGCACGGAAAGATCAAAGAACCTGACGGTACCGGCAGAGACGGCCTCCGAGTGCCCCGAGAAGCTGAATTTGTCACACGACGACCTGAAATGCAGCAGCCAGTCGCTGGGATACGAAACCCCGTTCCATTGGCAACTGGCCGGGTCATTCGTGACATCAACAAGGCTGAACCCGGGACCCTCGAGGCCCAGTGCGGTCGGATTGAAACCCGGCGGAACTGACTTGTCGATTTTTTCCAACCGGGCAGGAGCGTCAATGGCGCTGCCGTACCAGCTACGCCAATGATCGAATTTTTCCTCCGGGCTCAGCCCCGCCGGAACACTGTAGCGAACGATCTGGCCCTGGGGTGCCCCGTCCGAACCGCTGGCCGCGAGCTCGCCCTGAGATGTGTATTGCATTAGCTGGGGACCTTCTAGCTCGTCCGAAATTCACTGTGCCGCGCCGCTGCAACACAAGACCTGCCGGTGTTGTAAGGGGTGTAGAACGCCCGTCCATTCTAGCGCTGACCGGCCGGCCGTACGTCTGTGGCGTTCGGCCACTGGTTCTGGCACTGATGACATCAGCCCGCAGGGATGATGCTCCCAAGGCTGTGTAGCTTATGTCCCGACCTGCTTGTCACTGCCTGCGACCGGAATGGTGTTGCCGTCCCGTTATTGTTTGAAGGCGGCATCGAAGGAGGTGTTCGAGACGGGGAAGTCGTACTTTTTGAGGTTGGCGAGGGCTTCGGGGGCGCCGTGGAGTCGGTCCATGCCGGCGTCTTCCCATTCGATCGAGATGGGGCCGTCGTAGCCGATCGCGGCCAAGGCGCGGAAGGATGCTTCCCAGGGCACGTCGCCGCGGCCGGCGGAGACGAAGTCCCAGCCGCGGCGGGGGTCGCCCCAGGGCAGGTGGGAGCCAAGGACGGTGTTCCGGCCGGTGAGGCGCAGCTTCGTGTCTTTGCAGTCCACATGGTAGATCCGGTCCTTGAAATCCCAGATGAAGGAGACGGGGTCGATGCCCTGCCACATCATGTGGGACGGGTCCCAGTTCAGGCCGAAGGCTTCCCGGTGGTCGATGGCCTCGAGAGTGCGGACCGTGGTCCAGTAGTCGTAGGCGATTTCGCTGGGGTGCACCTCGTGGGCGAAGCGGACCCCGCAGTCGTCGAAGACGTCCAGGATAGGGTTCCACCGGTCGGCGAAGTCCTGGTAGCCGGCGTCGATCATCTTCGCCGGGACGGGCGGGAACATCGCGACGTACTGCCATATGGAGGACCCGGTGAAACCCACCACGGTGTCCACGCCGAGGGCCTTGGCGAGCCGGGCGGTGTGTTTCATCTCCTCGGCGGCGCGCTGGCGGACGCCTTCCGGGTCGCCGTCGCCCCAGACCCTGGCCCCGACGATGGCCTCGTGGCGAACGTCGATCGGGTCATCGCAGACGGCCTGGCCCTTGAGGTGGTTGGAGATCGCCCAAACCTTGAGGTTGTACTTGTCTAGCACTGCCAGTTTGGACTCGACATAGCCGGGTTCGTCCCAGCGCCAGGCGTCCAGATGGTCCCCGGAGACGGCGATTTCCAGGCCATCATAGCCCCAGCCGGAGGCCAGGCGCGCGACTTCCTCGAAGGGGAGGTCGGCCCACTGGCCGGTGAACAGGGTATAAGGGCGGGGCATGTCAGGCTCCTACAGCATGTTGGGATGGGCGATGAAATCGGCAAGATGTTGCTTCGATGGTTTGGGAGAGGCATCAAGGGGCGCACCAAGGATGCCTTCCGCGATAGTCCCTGGCTTTTGTCAGGCCAGCGGCGTAAGAGGAGTCACCGAAAACGGCGTGGCCAGCAGCGGCGTCACCATCTGCACAAAATCCTTCACGTGGCTCTTGTCGTTGTGGTCAGCGAGGTCTTGGCGGCTGCTCCATCCCTCAAACAGAACGAAGGTCCCGGATCGCTGGTCGTCGGTAAAGACGGTGTACTCCAGACAGCCTGGATCGTTGCGGCTCAGTGACTGCAGCTTGGCGAGCGCTTCCCGCACTTCGCCGCCTCGCCCTTTTTTGGCTATGAAGACAGGCAACAGCCAAACTTCCGCCGCGTTGCGTTGAGCTGGAAGTGCGCGGGCCATGTTTCCATCCTTTTCTCTGTTTTGGGGTCCGGGGGACGGCGGTCGCCGTCCCCCGGACGGGTGTCAAGCACTGATCTGTGGGACCTCGACCCAGGATTCTTTCGCAGCTGATTCGACGATCGCGTCGTCGATGAGGGCAACCTGATAGCCGTCTGCAAAGTTGGGGCTTACGCTGCTGCCTTCTGCGATGGCTTTGAAGAAGTCATAGGCCTCGATGATCTTCGTTTCGCCGTAGCCAATGCCGAGGGCGGGAATGGGCCAGAGTCCTTCTCCGTATGGATGTGCCGGACCGGTGTAAATGGTGCGGAATCCGCGCCGGTCGCCCTGGTCGGACGCGAAGCAGACCTGCAGCTCGTCGCGCCGCTCGTAGTTGAAGACGATGCTGCCCTCGGTTCCGTGGATTTCGAAGGTTATGTAGTTGTTCCTTCCATGAGCGTTGCGTGTCGCTTCGACGGATCCGACGGCCCCGTTTGCGAAGCGGATCATGGTCATGACTTCATCATCGACATCAACCTGGCCTCGGGGACCCTCCCCGCCCCGTACGGTGCCAAGTGCGTCCGCCCCGCCGGTTTGGAGCGGTCGTTCCGGGATCCAGGTGGACAGTACGGCATTGACTGCGCTGAACTCGCCGACGAGGTACCTTGCCATGTCAATGACGTGCGTTGCGATGTCACCCAGGGCACCGGAACCCGCGATGGATTTCTGGAAGCGCCACGACAGGGGGGAGTTCGGGTCGGCGCTCCAGTCCTGCAGATAGGTGCCGCGAAAGTTGAGGACTTGTCCGATTGCCCCTTCCTCGATGTACTTCTTTGCCAGCGCGACTGCGGGGGTGCGCCGGTAGTTGAAGGCGACCATGTGGACGATGTTCTTGTCCTTGACCGCGTCGTACATCGCCTTTGATTCTTCGCCGGTGCGGGCCAGCGGTTTTTCGCAGATGATGTGTTTGCCTGCTTCAGCGGCGGCGATGGCAATTTCGGCGTGGAGATGGTTGGGTGTGGCGATGTCTACGACGTGGATGTCCGGATCGTCAATGATGCTGCGCCAGTCAGCGGTGGAGTTCTCGAACCCAAAGCGGCGGGCCGCTTCGGCGGCGAGATCCGTGTTGGCTTCAGCGATGACTTTGCGGACCGGGAGCGCCGGTGCCGGCCAAAAGAACATGGGCATGGCGGCGTAGGCCAGGGAATGGGCCTTGCCCATGAAGCCGCCTCCGATGAGGCCGACATTGAGGTTCTGCATGTGAATCTTGTTCCTTCCGGAAAGTTCGGGACACGCCGGCTGTGGCTGCCCCTAGCGGTTGAAAATCGGTTAAAGGAGCTTCTCGAGGTATTTTTTGCTGATTTCTGCGGCGGCTCGCGGATCGCCGTCGTAGTTGTCGAGTTCGACCATGAGCCAGCTGTCATATCCGCTTTCGCGGATCGCGGCGATGATGTCCGGGAAGTCGAGTTCTCCCTGTCCCAGCGGCAGGAAATTAAAGGGATCCTTCTGGAAGTCCTTGAGGTGGACGTGCTGGATCCTGTCTGGGTACTTCCGGATGACTGCCGCTGGGTCTGCGCCGCCCGCAGCAAGGTGTGCCGTGTCCGGGCAGAAGCCGATCCGGGTCAGCGGCATGAGCCGATCCAGATCCTCCGGGCCTTCGACAATGGTGCTCAGGTGCGGGTGGTAGCTTGCCGACAGGCCAAAGCTCTCGGCGATGTCCGCCACGGTGTCCAGAGCCTCACCGAGGCGTTGGTAGTCCTCGTCAGTGGTTCCGGCTGCGCGACGTGCTCCGCCCCCCACTACGAGCCGTTCCGCTCCGAAGCTCGCGGCCAATTCGGCGGCGCGGTGAACGCGGTGCATTTCGTCCGGGAGGATGTCTGCATAGATGAAGTTTGCCCCGGTGTACACGCTTGTCAGTACAACTCCGGAAGTGCCCAGGAGCTCCCTGAGTTGCTCGGGCTTTTCCGCGTACTCCACAAGGTTCCCGTCGAACATCTCCACACCCTGATAGCCGGCGGATGCGATGTCCCTGACGGCGTCCCTCATGGAGCCGTGGGTCATGTAAAAGAGGTCCTTGACGCTCGTAACGCCTTGCGGGTGGCCAACGACGCCGCCCCAGGTGATGGAACAGTAACCAAGTTTCATTGCTTCTGCCTTTCAGATTCGGAGGAAGACTTGAGTGATTCGAATGGGTTGTCAACACCGGGAATGTCTACCCATGACTGTGACGCAGCGGATGTGACGAGGGCATCCGTCAGAATCGCTGCACGCAGACCGTCCCGGAACGTGGGCAGGCCTGCGGGCACCTGTCCCTGGACGGCTGCGTAGACATCGGCGACGAAGGAGTTGAAGCTGTCCTGATATCCCTGGGGATGTCCCGGTGGGAGTTTGGCGTAGCGTCTGCCGCCTGGGGTGGAAAGAGACTCCGGGCCGACGGGGATGTCGGAAGTGGATGTTGTACTTCCGATGTGAAGGGTGTCCGGCCGTTCCTGGTTGAAGCTGAATGACGCCTCGGTTCCGTCGAAGGAGAACCACAGCCGGTTCTTGCGGCCCGGGCTGACCTGGCTGACAACGAGGGAGCCCGTGGCCCCTTTGTTGGTTTCGAACAGGAGCGCGGCGCCGTCCTCCGTAGCGACGGAGGACAACTGGCCGCAGGTTTCACGTTGATCGTAGGCCCGGCTGGTCTTTGCCACGAGGCGGGTGATTCTGTGTCCGGTGGTGAACTCCATCAGGTCGCACCAGTGCACGCCAATGTCACCGAAAGCTCTGGAGGCTCCTCCGAGCTTGGAGTCGACCCGCCAGTTTGTGGCTTCCGCGCCCGCCAGCCAATCCTGCAGGTAGGAACCGTGCAGCAGCCAGAGCCGGCCGGCGTCGCCGCGAAGG
>Ga0213837_1000989_pt1 | contig 19083 bp, 18 predicted proteins | sample SWPATP12_FD_160572 | JGI IMG/M metagenome (GOLD analysis project Ga0213837, IMG submission 160572) | Coastal seawater microbial communities from Marineland, Florida, United States - SWPA TP1 #2 | ecosystem: Environmental > Aquatic > Marine > Coastal | place: USA: Florida | collected 2016-08-06
ATGATAAGCGCCGCGCAGGTTCCCCCTACAATGCCCAGCATGCACAACTGAATGGATGTGCGTGGATGAGCTACTTCCTCTCTTAAAGCCTGCAAGCGCATGTTGTGGTACAGTAGATTAACGTAAAAAGAAGCTTACCATAAACACCTAAAATTCATAATGTTTAGAGCGCCTTAGCGCACGGTGTTTTTTGTTGATGTAGATATCATGACGACAGATCAGTTAAAAGAAGTTTTAGGCAACTACAAGTGGACACTGTTAGTGGCGCTTATTATGTTTGCCATGGTTGGGTTCGGCTATAAGCTAGCGCGAATTATTGACGAGGGCGACAGCAAGAAAGTACAGGCTCAGCAAGAAACTATTGCTATTTTGTCTGAAGAAAATCATGCGCTTACTACCAAAGTGAATCAGCTGGAAGTCGCCATGGAGCTTGCCACGCTCGAGACGGAGAGCATTACCAATACGTTAGGCGAACAGAAAAAAGAACTTGAGGCGCAACAAGAATTACTGAGTTTCTATGAACGCGTCGTGGCGCCTGAGAAAACCGACGAAGGTTTTGCCATTGAAGGGGTAGAAGTTTTTAAGTTAAGTGACAATACCTATCAACTTAGGTTGGTTCTGCTGCAGTCTAAACAGCAAAAAGCAGTGATAAATGGCAGTTTAGATATTGCCGTAGTCGGTCAGCGAAACGGTGAAGTGATCACGCTGAAATCGGGCGAATCGAGCCTGCTGGCAGAAGATATTAAATATCGCTTTCGCTTTTTCCAAGCCGTTAACGTAACTCTCACTATTGAGGAAGATATAAATCCCGAAACCATTAGTTTTTCTACAACGGTCTATCAATACAAAACCCGTAAAGGCAACTATGAGATAAGCGTGCCGTGGAATGAAGCGCTTTCTGTCGAAATAGAGTAATCGCTGTGGGGCAGCGCTAGCCTATCCGTTAATTCAACCTTTTAACGCATCGAAAGCTTTATTCAAACAAATACCAGTAGCCATAACCCACAAGAAATGCAGGAATAGCAGAGTACACTGTGGCAATAAGCGCTGCTTTGGGTGAGAGCGCAATGGCGGGAAACAACGCGTCGCCGTCATTACTTATTGCATTGCCAAGTTGTGCTGAAAACGGAACTGCGCCATTAAGGTATAAGCTGGTTACCAATATCTGCGGACCGCAACCAGGTAAGAACCCGATGATGATCGCCAGGCCAACTAAGCCGGGGCCCATGGATTGAAGCAGCCCTGCAATGTCTAGCCCAAACCAGACAACAGACAGCTCGAACATAAGAAACGCGAGTACTACCCATGCCAATACAAACTGTGTGTCTAGTGCGGCTTTCTCTTGCCATTTAGGCGGAGGCGGAATTAAATCCTCTTTCGTAATCGAAGCGTATCCGCTTCCCGAACCACACAAAGACCATAGTCCAAGGCTCGAAATACATAACGCGGCACCAATCAGCGTTAGTGTACTTTCACTGATAGCAAGGTAACTGTGTACGGGAAGTTGAAAGGCCAAACCAAGCGCAATCGCCAACGAGGGTAAGCTCGCAATCATCCAGAATACTTTAGAAAGTGATATGGCTTTGTGGCTTACTGTTTTGGGTTTATCACAGTTTTGCGATTGTTGGAGCGCACCATCGGCTTCAGGAGCCTGGTAATTATGAAATTTATTGACCACTAGCCCCGTCATTGCACCCACCGTGACGCTGACGGCCATTACGGTTAAGGCATCTAACGGTGCTTGGGCGAGTAACAGAAATGCGGCATCGCCCATAGTGCTGGTTAGCACTGCTACCACAGCTCCAAAGCTTGTCACACCTCGCGTGTACTGAGTGACAACGATAATAGCACCGCCGCAGCCTGGCAGAGCACCAAGTAGGGCAGATAATCCTACCTCATGTACAGGGTGCGCTTTCATATAATTACCAATGGCTTCGGCCGAAACGCGCAACGTGGCGACGTAATAAAGCGCAAGCGATGCATATACAAACGCTGCCACTTGAAAAAATGCATCTGACAACACCGATAAGGTAACCGCACGGGTGCTGTTATAAGTAAGAAGAATGGCTATAAACAGCGGCATCAACAGCCGTTTATTGGTTAAGTGAGGAAAAAAAACGTTTTTTAATAGGGCGCTTGTAAAAGAAGGTAAGTGCTTATACCGGACCACCGCCTTAGCGCTTTTTGATGTGTGAGACGCCGTATCCATTACAACTACACCCTCGACCTACTGTTATCCATGTTTAAGGCGTGCCTAGTTAAGCACGCCTAGTTTTCGCAACGCCTTAGCTCGAAAGCGTAACTGTGCCTTTCATGATGCCGATGTGACCAGGGAACGAGCAGAAAAACATGTATTCTTCATCTTTGCTTAACCCTTCAACAGAAAAGGTCGTAGAAGTTTGTTCACCGCCGCCAATAATGTCAGTCGCGCCAATTACGCGCTCATCGTCTGGCTTAACGTAATTGTTGTCTAAACCCGCACTCATACCGTCTGTTGCCACTGCTTGTCCGTTGGCTTTTGTTGTCATCACCCAGTTATGGCCCATGGCTTGTTTAGGTAACTGACCAGTGTGCTTTAAAGTCACGGTAAACTCGCTACAACTCGCCGGGATAACAACGTTCGACGTATTGAATTGCATGGCGTCGTTTGATTCCACAGTCACTTCGCATTCGTTAGCAAATGCACCAGAGGCCATAAGAAAAAGGGCTGTGCCACCAAGTAACTTCTTGATCATAAATAATGTCCTTTGAATTTTGGTTAACTTCACCTATCGGTGGAATTGGAAGATTCAATTTTCTTTACGAAAAAGAATAGCACTGGATCATTGTAAATGCTAACGATTATCATTTATATTGAGTGATATATAAAGAAAGCTCTTTTATGTTCATCGAGCTTTTTTGTTTTTTCACGCACAAGGGATGCACATGTCTTCGATACGAAATGCAGTTCAACACGTTCGATTTGGAAACAACGACAATGAGCTGAACTTAACGCTTTTAAGAAACTATCTAGATGGCGTAACTTTCGTTGCCAACTTATTGCCAAGTGATAGAGACAAATTTTCTATCTATAAAAATGCGGTTGAGGTGCTTTATGAAACCCTGTGCGATCCGCAGGTCAGTCAGCAATGGCGGCATAGTTGTTTAGAGCATTTGTACAAGCCGTTACTTAAAGCTGAGCGCTACGCGTGTAACGAGAGTGATCGAATTGCGCTTGCGAGAATAAAAATAGACATGAACACCAGAGAGCCTGTTGATCTTTGATGTACAGCAAAGGTCTGCAAGCACTAGTGCACCATTTTTTATAATTCACTTACTAGGGCCTAGTTTTCTAATGCCATTAGCCCTAATAGGATTCTGATAAAAACGTGGCAACCACGCCGAAAAACTAGCTATATCAACACAAGGATACGAGTCATGACAGCAACACGCACAGAACGCGACAGTATGGGCGAGCTACAGGTCCCCGAAAATGCACTCTACGGCGCGCAAACTCAGCGTGCCATTCAAAACTTCCCTGTAAGCGGGCAGCGCATGCCCGAAGCCTTCGTACGCGCGTTGATTACAGTAAAAAAAGCCGCAGCACAAGCCAACATGAAACTCAAAGTGCTGGATAAAGATCGCGGCCAAGCGATAGTTAAAGCCTGTGATGAGCTGTTGGCACTTGATGATGTGATGCAGCATTTTCCCGTTGATATATTTCAGACTGGTTCAGGCACCAGCACAAACATGAACGCCAACGAGGTCATTGCTCGCTTAGCCTCTCGTTATTCTAGCGAAGAGGTTCATCCGAATGATCATGTAAATTACGGGCAAAGTTCAAATGATGTGATCCCTACCACCATTCACGTTAGCTCGGCTATTGCATTGTCAAACGAGCTTATACCGGCCGTTGAACGTTTAGTTCGTACTATTGAAGTTAAAGCAAAGTCGGTAGCGCAATACTGCAAAACCGGACGCACTCATCTCATGGATGCGATGCCTGTAGGCATGGATCAGAGCTTACTGGCTTGGGCCTCTCAGCTTAAGCAGCAGGTTAAAACCCTGCGCGCTGTGCAGCCTGCTATTCAAACCCTTGCCCAAGGAGGCACTGCCGTGGGAACAGGTGTAAACGCCCATGCGGATTTTGCTACGACATTTTCAGATGCGCTAGGGGAGCTGACCGACATTGCGTTTAAGCCCGCTGACAATTTCTTTGCATTGATTGGCTCTCAAGACACAGCAGTGACGCTTTCCGGTGCGACAAAAAGTTTAGCCGTCACCCTTATGAAAATTGCTAATGACTTGCGCTGGATGAATTCTGGGCCTTTGGCTGGTTTAGGTGAGATTGCGCTGCCTGCGCTACAGCCAGGTTCATCGATTATGCCCGGCAAGGTAAACCCGGTTATTCCGGAAGCAGTGGCGATGGCTTCAGCACAGGTAATAGGTAACGATACGGCGATTACTGTAGGTGGGCAGTCTGGGAATTTTGAGTTAAATGTAATGCTACCAATGATTGCCAGCAATTTGCTTTCAAGTCTGTCGCTAATGACCAACAGTGCGACGCTAATCGGCGAGCAGGCGATCGAGGGCTTTACTGTAAATCAAGATAACATTGAAGCGGCGCTTTACAGAAACCCCGTGCTCGTCACCGCGCTCAACCCTGTTATTGGCTATGCTAAAGCCGCAGAAATAGCAAAAACAGCCTACAAAGAAAACAAGCCTGTTATTGATGTGGCTGAAGCGATGACAGATATCCCCAGAGGCGAGCTAGAATCACTACTAGACCCGAAAAAACTTACCACACCTTAAGCGCTGTGAGAAAACGAAGATGATAAAAAGTGCGATCTACGATCGCACTTTTTTTGTGGTGAAAGAGATGTTTGTATACAAACAGGACGCACTAAAAACTCGCATAATTTACGCTTGATTAAAAACTGCTCAATGATTGGCACGTTCTTGGCTTGTTCTAGGGTTATTATCAGGGTAAAACGTGTTTTAACCGGTATACAGTTGCTGTATGCGAACGGGATTTTTGATACAGTGACGCAATAAATAAATTGTATAGCTGCGTAAGACAGCAACAGACACTAGCGCTAATAGGTTTTGCTTATTGTCATGGCTAATTGCTATGAGGAAAGTGACGCCTTTTCGGGAAGAAAAAATGACAGAAACTTGCTTTCGCATGAAGGGCACTACGCTCACCAGTATTGTGTTAGAAGTAATAGATTTTGAGCCAGATAATTTTGAAGCTCAGTTATCTCAGAAGGTCGCGAGCGCGCCGCAGTTCTTTACCCGTTCCTCACTGATTTTACATTTGATAAAGCCTTTATCTGCTACAGAGTTCGAGCTGCTGGTGGCGCTATGTCGTCGACTGCAATTACAGCCCATGGCCGTGAAAGGTGAGGTGGCAGAGCTGAAGCCTACCATCAATGATTTGGGGTTAGCCGATGTAAGCCAAAGCAAATTTACAGACAGCGCACTTCGTTCGCACAAAGCGAATGGTAGTGAAAACAATAACGGAAGCGGCGAAAACCCTTCTCAAACCGCACAACAAGATCAAACCGTTTCTGCGCCGCCAAAAAGTGAACCGGCTCCTGTAGCCGCAACCACGCTCAAACCTGCCAAAGTAATTAACCGTCCGGTACGTTCTGGTCAGCAAGTCTATGCCGAAGGCGGAGACTTGGTGGTAACGGCTTCTGTAAGCGAGGGGGCTGAGCTGCTTGCCGATGGTAATATTCATGTTTACGGCACCCTGCGCGGCCGCGCGTTGGCAGGCGTAAAAGGCAATACGGGAGCCCGTGTATTTTGCCAGTCGTTAGATGCGGAACTTATTTCAATTGCAGGGCAATTCATTATGCACGAAACCGTGAAAGGTGAATGCTGGAAGAAACCTGCACAAGTATATTTAGAAGAAGAAACATTACGTATAGAGCCGTTGGCTTAATGCTTTGTACGCACTAATAGGAAAGAATAGATGGCAAAGATTATCGTAGTAACCTCAGGAAAAGGTGGTGTAGGCAAAACTACATCGAGTGCAGCAATAAGTACGGGACTTGCGTTAGCAGGCCATAAAACGGTAGTGATCGACTTCGATGTGGGCTTGCGAAACCTTGACCTTATCATGGGATGTGAACGCCGTGTTGTTTACGATTTTGTAAACGTCATTAATAAAGAGGCCTCACTTAAACAGGCACTAATTAAAGACAAAAGAACGGAAAACCTTTTCATTCTTCCGGCATCACAAACTCGCGATAAAGACGCGCTTACCGTTGATGGTGTGCAGGCCGTATTAGACGAGCTTAAGAAAGACTTTGAGTTTATTATCTGTGATTCGCCAGCGGGGATTGAGCAAGGCGCACAGATGGCGTTGTATTTCGCTGATGAAGCCATTGTGGTTACTAACCCTGAAGTGTCGTCTGTACGTGATTCAGATCGTATTTTGGGTATTCTTCAAAGTAAATCGATGCGCGCAGAAAAGGGCGAACCGGTTAAAGAACACCTTTTATTAACCCGATACAACCCAAGTCGTGTTGAAAGTGCTGAAATGCTAAGTGTTGCAGACGTTGAAGAAATTTTGGCGATTCCACTATTGGGTGTTATTCCAGAATCTGAATCGGTGCTGAAAGCATCTAACCAAGGTCAGCCGGTTATTCTTGACGAAGAAGCTAATGCAGGACAAGCTTATGCTGACGCTGTAAAACGTCTGCTAGGCGAAACTGTTCCACATCGTTTCCTAGAAGCAGAGAAGAAAGGGTTCTTTAAGCGTCTGCTAGGAGGGAAGTAATGGGAATTTTCGACCTGCTCAAAAAGAAGCAAAAGCCAAGCACCGCAGCGGTCGCCAAAGAGCGGTTACAAATCATTGTTGCGCACGAACGTAAAAAGCGGACAGAGCCTGATTACTTGCCAATGATGCAGCAGGAAATTATTCAGGTAATTCGCAAATACGTGACGATTGCTGACGATCAAGTATCAGTACAGCTAGACAATAACGATGATTGCAGCGTACTTGAATTGAACGTGACTTTGCCAGACAGCAATAACTAAGGCTTAATCGCTTAATTAGTTATGGCTGCCTGCCAGCGTTCTTTCACTTTAGCCGCTCATTAGATCTTCATCGACATCTAGTTGTTTGGAGGCTAGCGCGATTAAACGCTCATCAAGTGGAGGCGGAGAGATATCTACGCCTTCACTGAGTTTGTCGATAACGGCGTCAAGTACGTTAACCCTTGCTTGCCACTTAAACTCTCCGTTAATTACATGCCATGGCGCATAACGCGTGTGGGTGTGCTTGAACATGTCATTTGTAGCTTCTACGTAGGCGTTTCGCATCTTGCGGTTATGCAAGTCTTCTTCGGTTAACTTCCAGCGCTTGAAAGGATTGTGCAGCCGCTCTTCAAATCGCTCGCGCTGCTCGCTTGACGAAATATGCATAAAGAGTTTGATAATACGAACCCCGCTGTCACTGAGCGTTTTCTCAAATGCGTTTATTTCTTCATAACCGCGCTGCCATACCTCTTCATCAACCAACTTATCTACTCTTTCTACAAGCACTCTTCCGTAATGTGAGCGGTCAAATATTTTAAGTGTGCCAGGGGAGGGGATGTGTTGCCAAAAGCGATAGAGAAAGTGTTTGTCTTGGTCTTCTTTTGCGGGCTTTGCCACAGGAAATACACTCACGCCACGAGGGTCTAATTTCTCAGTAATACGCCTTATAGCGCCGCCTTTCCCTGACGCATCCCATCCTTCAAACACAATAAGTGCTCGTTTTTTCTGATGAAAGTAAGATTGCTGAACGTGAAAGAGTTTTTCTTGCTGTTTCACTAACGCGTCTTTGTATTCTTCTTTGCTCGTAAAGCGAGACTGTCCGAAATCGTCAAACAGCACTGGGGTAGAAGAAGGTAATTGGGAGTTGTCGGTTGTACTCATATGCCGCCCCTTTATTCGTGTATCGTCAATATTTTAGATACGTTGACCACACTGCTATTTTCTATCTGTTAGTGTTAACTAGTTTACTTAACTTTTCTATCTCAACGTGTCACTTAACAGAAATGCCGTTAATGTGCAGTAACTTGAATCGTTAAGTTTTGCCCCAATAATTGCTAACTATCCGCAAGTATTAGATAATTGCGACCAAGCACAAAGTGCGAAAGCACGAGGTTAATGTAGAGGTGGGTATGTCTGTAGAAACGGCGTTGCCAATTGAGTTTTCAGACGCTGCAGCAGCGAAAGTGAAAGCCCTTGTTTCAGAAGAAGAAAATCCTGATTTGAAATTACGTGTTTACGTAACAGGTGGTGGTTGTTCTGGCTTCCAATATGGTTTCACGTTCGATGAGAAGGTGAACGAAGGCGATATGACCATTGAAAAAGACAGCGTAACTATGGTTGTCGACCCGATGAGCTTACAATACTTGGTCGGTGGCATTGTCGATTATGTAGATGGTCTGGAAGGTTCACGGTTTTTAGTTCAAAACCCAAATGCCACGACGACTTGTGGCTGTGGTGCAAGCTTTAGCGTTTAAGGGCTTAAGCTATACACTACTACGCTTTTTAAGCGTTGAACGTTCAGCTTTGAGCGCTTGATGTTAATACGATAGGCATACATCGCATCATTTTGTATGCCTGTCGGTTGTCTTGTTCTTAACACTTCCTTTTATTTTCAAATTCCGGCTACACTGATTTCATAGAACGACTACGGTTTAGGACAGCGTTTATGAAATTATATGGCTCCACCACTTCTCCCTACGTGCGCCGCATTCGCATCGTACTTGCGTCTACAGAACATGAATTTCTTAATCTTCAAATTTTTTCAGGTGAAGATCGCGAGTTGCTCGCCTCTCGCAACCCTACGCTTAAAGTGCCTTGTCTTGAAGATGACGGCCAAATGATTTTCGACTCTCGCATTATTTATAACTACCTTGCCGATAAGCTTGATCACGAAGGGTTAAGTTGGGAAGAAGAGAATCAACTAACCCTGATTGATGCAGCTAACGACTCCTTTGTTCAGCTTATGCTGCTGAAACGTTCAGACTTTGATATTAGCGAAGACAAAATGTATTACCGTCTTCAAAACGAGCGAATTGAAGCTGTGTTAGATGCGCTGTCAAACCAGCTTGATGCGGGTGGATTTAGTGGTTGGACTTATCCCGAAATCTGTTTGTACAGCATGATTGACTGGGTACTTTTCCGTGAGCTACACAGCATGAAGGATTATCCTCAGCTGTTATCGTTTCATGAAAAGCACCATGATCGCATTGAGATAACGGCAACTGACCCTAGAATTTAAGCGTCAGCGTAACTAGCTACAGACAGGCTGTATTTTAGCCTTGAATGGATGACGAGAAGGGCTATTTAAACACTAATAGCCCTTTGCAAAATCAAACTGATAATTAAGCGATTCACCGTTGATGTAACGCAGCGCATTCTCTAAAAACACGTCGGCTACGTCGCTTGGCTGTGATTCCGCTGCAGTGTGAGCGGTTACTGAAATACGAGGGTGCTGCCAAAACGAATGAGCGGGGTCGAGAGGCTCGTTACGAAAGACGTCCAATACTGCATGGGCCAATGCGCCGTTGTCTAAAGCTTGCAAGAGCGCATCGTCGTCAACCGCACTGCCTCGCCCTGCGTTAATAAATACACTGTGGGGTTTCAGCGCACTAAAAAATTCGTGAGAAAGCATGTTTTGCGTAGATGGCGTGTCGGGCATTAAATTCACCACGTGGTCACATGCTCTGGCAAACGCTTCGATAGTGTCGGGTGTATAAACAGCATAGGCACCTTCCACTGCTTGCCCGCTTCGGGTTAAACCCACAACGCTCATACCCAATGCGTGAGCAACGGGGATCAATGCTTGCCCAATACTGCCCAGTCCAGCAATGCCAAGCGTTTGACCATTTAGCGGCATTCGCTTTGATGCTTCCCATATTGGCTGAGCGGCACGCTGGTTTTGCTCAAAAGCCTTTACGTTTCTGGCATGCCCAAGCAAGTAAGCAAAAACATACTCTCTCATGAGTTTACCGAAAATTCCCTTTAGTCCGGTAAGTATGTAGTTCTTCTTATCGGCATTTAGAAGGGGAGCATTGCCTGCCCAGGTAGACTGACACCAGGTGAGTGCTGAACATGTATCAATAATTCGAGACGCAAGGTCGGGGTCTGCAAGCAGTACCGTAACGGCTTCTGAATTTACATCTTCAGGGCATTGAGCAATTTGTTTAAGCGTTAAAAGCGGGTGGCCATCAGCGCCTATGAAGTCGTTATTATCTGCTATTCTTTGGCGAATCGCTTCGGCAATATCATTCGCCTCATCGCTTAAAATAGTCAGTTCAATCCTCTTTGAACTCCTTGCTGTCATTTGCTTAACACTCCTAAAGTAAACTTTTCTTTCCTCTGTCTGACTGCACAATCGTAATGCCAATTGTTCTAAAAATGTGATTTAAGTTTTACATTTTTGTAAACAGTATTGGTGTCATGTACATGCACCTGAAGTCAATTTGCAACGGAATCGCTATGCAGTCAGAAAACAAATTCCAAAACTCAACAGATGTTGATGTAACGCACGCTAAGGTGCTTTCACCTAAGCGTAACACGACCCAAGCCGAAACAACGCAGGCTTTAGTTGAGGAACAATTATCTCATTTCGGTATAAATGCTGAGAGCGACTACGGTAGGGCACTCGCCAACACCGCTCATCACTTATATGGTGCTCAAGCCAGCGTTATGCAGCTATGGGATATTACGAGTAATACGCTACAAGGACTTGATAAAGAAGACAGACTGGCTTATTTCAACGCTAAAAAGTTTCTGTCTTTTCAAATTGCGAAGATACTGGATACGTTGCAAAACCCATTTCGTGCCACGTACCAAAGTTTGTCGAGTGGCAATGGCTCGCAAGGGCACTATCCACTGTTCGACAATGTCACGGCACTTTTTTCTGCAACACCGGTGGTGGTAAGAACAGCGACTTATGTGTATGCCTGTACTGAATGGGTCGACGACGCGTTTCAAGGCAAAGAATTTACTCACCAAATTTATTCACGTCTGTTGAACCCAACGAATATTTCCCTTGCTAACGCCATTGTGGATATGGAAGCGGGTCCTTACGCTGCCGAATATCTAGCCTGGAACTTCAACTCGGGCATGGCTGCCATTGATGCGTGTTTATCAAATGTTCTTAGTCATGGCGATGTACTGATTGTTTCGAGGAACGTGTACGGCGGAGTGTACCAGCTACTTCATGATTATTTCGCCCGCAGCAACCGAATGGACATACAGATTGCGTGGTTTGACGGTTATGACGCACAGAGCTTTGCAGAGTTCATGCAGCAAACTAAAACTGAACATGCGTCGCGCTTGAACAATGGTGCGAAAATGCACGTGTATTTAGAGTCGCCTTGTAACCCACATGGTTACGTATTGGATGTGCCTGGGATCTGTGAATTAGCGCATGCACAAGATGCGTTGGTAATGTTGGACTCCACCCTTGCGACACCTGTACTGCACCAGCCACTTCAGCATAAAAACAAAGCTGCACGACCTGACTATGTGATCCACAGCTACACTAAAGATTTGTGTGGTAGCGGTGCTACCACAGCAGGCGTAGTTATTGGCGAAGGGCACCGCATGTTCCAGCCAAAAGGCAGTTCAGCAAATGGTGTTGATTGGTCACAGACCATGTTTTGGGATGTGTACTACATCAAAGGTGCGTTCTTAGATTCTGAAAAGGCCTTTGATGTATTAAACGGCATGAAGACCTTAGAGCAGCGCATGATGACCAAGGTCATCAATACGCAAGTGTTTACTGCATTTTTGAATGCCCACGATCAAATTCGCGTTAACTGTCACGCACTGCCTGAACACAGTAATGCCGGTTTGCGTGAAAAGCAGCATACACACGGCTGGCCGTGTACTTTATTCACGGTTGATATGGCGCCGGCAAACCTTCCTCGCGATGTATTTGTGCGGTTCTTCGATGCCCTAGAGCCTGCATTCAGCCACCAAGTGAGTATTGGCCAGAATAATACGATAATTTTATGCCCGGCGCTGACCTCTCACTCTGAGCTCAGCTCAGACGAGCAGAAGAAAGCAGGGATAGAACTGACCACTATGCGTATCGCCATGGGTACCGACAACGTTAAACAGCTCATTGCCCACTTTATGCTAGCCGCCAAACATTTTATCGAGCCTCATGTTCCAGGATTTTGTGAAAAGTTTATGGCAAATGCCGACATCGACAATCTGTATTTGTCGGTAAGTGAAAGAGTAAGTTCACAGCACTTTGGCAGCAAGGCCAGTATGGATTCACTGATGAAAGGTGCGTAGGTTCATTTTTTAGCTCAAGAAGTTGCTTTGAGCTGTCGATAAAAAATATTGAGGATGTTCTCCTTCTCCCGGGCCTTTCCTTACGCGGGCTCGGGATTTTTTTATTTATAGCAAAGGTAAATGACGCTAGAGCGCCTAACTTTTGTTATAAGGTAAGATAGACACAGATCTTTAACGTCAAAGAATATCTAAGGCAGCCTTATGCACGAGTTTAAAATTGATGTAACGCTAGATGCATCATTGCCCTTTGTTTTTGCAGCATTTCACGAGCCTGAATATCTTAGTGAGTGGTTTGCGCCGGGCGATTGTTCGGTCACACAAATCATGAGTGATTTCAAGGAAGGCGGTCGCTATCGCATAAAGATGATGGATCCCAGCGGTATTGAAATGTCATTGACTGGTGAGTACGTGACTATTTTAGCGAACGAGCAGCTGTCGTTCTCTTGGGCGTGGGAAGATGATATGGAAGAGTCGGTGATGACATCAGTGGACATTCACTTCGAAAAGACCGAAGAGGGGAATGTCAGGTTGGTGCTCATTCAGCAGGGCTTTCTCAATAAGCAAGAGTGCGATCAGCACAACTACGCGTGGATGTCGTGTCTAGAAAAACTTGCCGTATTAGCCGCTAAGGAAAAGTCGTTTAACTAAGGCCATACTAAAATAGTGAGAACGCGTTAGCATTACGCATCGTGTTATTTCAAATAACGCTTTTGAAAAGGGCAGAGCGCTAGGCTCTGCCCAAAGACAATCAGGTCAGCGAAGTCATCGCGTCCTTCCCACTCTTCTCGCGGTAGGTTTCAAAATCGTTGTAGCCTTCAACACCACCTCCGTACCACGATGATGGATCGTCAAAGGACTCGAGAGGGTAATTATGCTTAAATCGTGTCGGAAGATCTGGATTCGTGATCCAAGGTCTTCCAAACGCAATCATGTCACCATCGCCATCAGATAAACGTTTCTCGGCTTCTTCTTTGGTGTAGCCACAGTTTCCAATGATCATACCGTCGAATAGTGCTCTAAATTCAGCAAGGGTCATGGCTTCGCCTCGTTCATGGAAGCCAAAGGCCAAGCCATCCATTACGTGTAAATAACCTATCTCCAATTTGTTTAGCTGTTGGGCAACAAAGGTAAAGGTTTCACGAAAATCATCGGCCCCCATATCGTTAAACACCCCGTTTGGCGATAATCTCACGCCAACGTGCTCTTTATCCCACACGCTCAATACTGCGTCCATCACCTCGGCCAAAAAGCGGTAGCGGTTATCGACACTACCACCATAATTATCGGTGCGCTGATTGCTGCGGCTATCCAAAAATTGATTGATGAGATAGCCATTTGCAGCATGAACTTCCACACCGTCGAATCCGGCTGCCTTGGCGTTAACGGCCGCTTCTTTGTAGTCTTGCACTGTGCGTTTTATATCGTCAAAGGTCATCGCCTTCGGCACTTCGTAGGGCTTCTTGCCTTTAGGCGTGTGAATTTCGTCCCCTTCAATTTTTATTGCTGATGCAGACAGGGGCAAATTTCCATTGTGGAAATCGCTGTGTGATGCGCGTCCAGTATGCCAGAGCTGCAAAACGATTTTTCCCCCTGCCTCGTGCACTCTATTGACCACCGAGCGCCAGCCCTCGACCATTTTGTCGGTATAAATTCCAGGGGTATCAACCCAGCCTATGCCTTCTTCTGAAATGGCCGTTGCTTCAGTAATAATGAGCCCTGCATCTGCGCGTTGTACATAGTGATCGCCCATAATTTTATTGGGTATGCGGTCGGCGCCAGCTCTACCTCTCGTCATAGGGGCTAATACCATGCGGTTTTGCAATGTATTCTCTGCCCAATCAAACGAGCTAAAAAGTACTGAGTCTGTCATTCTTATTCCTTATTCAACGTAGAATAGATTGATGTTGAAGCGCTAAGCGTATTGGTGCTCAAAACGCTATAAGATAGTAGTGAATACAGAGATAGCGAGAAGTTGGATTTGTGGAAAGTTGTCCTTGAAACTAATTAAACACAACGGCAGGGAATGGCATCGGTTTGAAAAAAAGCGCCCGAAGGCGCTGTAAAGTGTATTGCAGGGAGATTTAAAGTATCAAAGCCGCTAGGTTTACGTCGAACCTTAGGCCCAGAACAATCGCATCATCAAGTGCCATGACTCTGTCGCGCTGTGCGAATTGGTCGGGGTTGATAATGTAGTGAACGTTCGGCTGAATTCTTACGTGGTCATTGAGTTGATAACCATAACTTAGCTCTAACATGGTTTGGCTGCTTGCTGGTGTACCAACCCCGCCGTTTATGCTTCTTAATATACGCTGATCCTCTAGCGCTTCGTCACTGTACTGTTGACGGGTAAATACGAAGCCAATGGTATCGTCAGGGCGTGAGGCCAGTGTGCCTCGCAATACAAAGCCCGCTTTTATATAGTAGTCTTCAATCAGCTCGCCCGAAGTACCGGTTAGCACGGCACCGAATAGTGTTAACCCTTCTTTCGTAAGTGGGTTAGGACGAGTAACAGTTTGTTCAAAACGTGCGAATATACCAGAACGACCGTTTCTAACAGCGTAATCATTGCCTGACTGCGCCGCATAGTTGCCGTCCTCATCAAAGACTGGGTCGGTGTAGTCTGCGCCATCGTACCAACCGCCAATTTCGTAGCGTCTTGGAAGTTCGTCATTGTCCCACGTAGTTTGATAGCCCAGAGTGAAGGGCACAACAACACCTGTAGCCTCATTAGTCGCCCAATCGAAGCCGTGATCGCCTAAGTCTTGATGACTGGTGTTATCTTCATAGACGCCGGTATGAAAATATGTTTTTGGCGAAAGCCAGTATTTCGCATGGCCACCCCAACTCGAAACCGGCCACCAAGTAAAGTTACTGGTTCTAAATACAAAGGTTGGGTTCCCACAAGCAGCATTGGTTTGAAAGTACTGACAAAGTTCAGAGCCTAAAAAGCTGATATTCGCTACCGTACGGCCACCTTCCAGTTCTAAATCGCCATCTAAAAACGAGGAAGAAATCGTAAACCGTGCAAGACGGGTATTTTGGCCGCCAAATATTTCTTGTACGGACGTACTGTTCCCAATGTAGTGCTCGGCTAAGTTTTTGCCGTGTCGGTTTGTCATGGCAATATGGATTTTGGTGTCTTTCCAGCCCGCTAGCGTATTTAAATCTAATTCCCCACCTACAAAGAGCTGACCAGCATAGGCACTGCCTCTGCGTTCACCACCGTCAATATTGGTGGCTGACTCACCCGTATAACTTGCTTGAAAGTCAAACGCGTCTTGAAACTTACTTTGTGATGCTGACGCAGTGGCGGCAACAATGGCGGTGCTTGCGAGGAGCGCTGTTTGCAAGCCTGTCTTACATCCAGAAAAGCGACGGGTAATTGTAGGTGTTTTCATCATTATTCTCTCAATTAAAAATGTTTATCAACCGCAGCTTGTTATGAGCGTGTGACTGATGACATCTATGCATTTGTTGCTAACTCCTTGTTGACGCGAGATAAATCAGAGTTAGCTAACGTTACAACGCGTTAACATATGCTTGTTTTGAACGAAATCTAACTAACCTTTTTTATTAAATCAACCTTGTTTATTTATTTCTTTTGCTACATTTGTGTGTTTTTCGTTAATAGTGGGGAGGTGCGATGGCAATATTTCAAGGTGAGTAGAAAGCGCTCAGTGAGGCTTGCTATCTTGGTTATATTATTGTCTATTAAGAAATTTTCAAAGGACGTTTTATCCGTTTAATAACAGTCACGCATTGTCTGTTATCGGTCGTCTACATATAAAGTCTAATTTTTAACGCAATTTGAAATAAGTAAATCAAATTGATTTATTGACAGGGGTAAAGAGCAATGCTTAAATTGGTTAACTAATTTTTTACAAGCGAAAGGCCGTTCTTATGAAAAACAACGCCCCTTTGGTTTCCAAAGACACATTGATTCCCTTTGTATTGTTAACGATTTGCTTTGCTGCATGGGGTGTGGCTGCGAACATGACAGACCCTTTGGTAAAGGTATTTAGTAAAATATTTACCATGTCGTCTTTGCAATCGGCATTGGTTCAATTTGCCTATTATGGCGCGTATTTTTGCTTAGCCATTCCTGCTGCTTTTATCAACAAGCGCTTTTCTTATAAAACAGGTGTATTGACCGGACTGGGCTGCGCGGCCGCGGGGGCATTTCTGTTTTATCCAGCCAGTCAAACCATGACTTACGGTTTTTTCCTTGCTGCACTTTTTGTATTGGCTGGTGGATTATCCATTCTGGAAACGTCGGCGAACCCTTACGTCATGGCGATGGGAAATCAAAAAAGTGCGACACGCCGTTTAAATCTAGCTCAAGCATTTAATCCCGTTGGTACTAATTTAGGTGTGTTTTTGGCTGCAACGCTTATATTACCAAACCTGAATCAGGCATCTGCACAAGAGCGTGCCGCCATGTCGGTAAGCGAGCTTAAAAACGTGATAGGGGCTGAGCTTGATGCGGTAATGCTTCCTTATGTAGGTATGGCATGTGTACTCGTTTTGGTTTGGGTTGCAATCTTCCTGATCAAAGCGCCAATTCAAGAATCGGTTGAGTCTAGTGTGGAAGACGTTAAGTTGGGCGCTTCGCTTAAGCGGTTAGTAGCCAACAAGCATTATCGTTTTGGCGTTTTGGCTCAGTTTTTTAATGTCGGAGCACAAACGTGCGTGTGGACCTTCACCATCCAATATGCAATGAAAGCGACAGGTGGCAACGAAGTGAGTGGTGGTGAAATTTTACAATACAGCATGATTGTATTTCTAATTTCTCGCTTCGTGATGACGTGGGTTATGCAGTACCTCTATCCAGCTAGACTGCTAATGATCATGTCACTGATTGCCATGGCGCTATGTATCTTCATGACACAGTCTCCTAATTTAGCAGGCGTAATCGCATTGGTATCTATCTCTGCCTGTTTGTCACTCATGTTTCCAACGATTTACGGCATTGCGCTTGAAGGTCTGGGGGAAGACACCAAGCTAGGCGCAGCAGGTCTTGTGATGGCGATTCTCGGCGGTGCCATTATGCCGCTCTTCCAAGCCGCCATTATTGATAGCGCAGGTGTTGTTGTATCATATATTGTTCCAGCTATTTGCTTCTTGCTTGTAGGTGGCTACGGCTACTTCGATATGCGCGCTAAAAAGAGCAGCGCTAAGCCTCAGTCCGATATAGACGCAGATGCCCTTAAAAAGATGGAAATGGGAATAGCTAAATAGTATTTCTTCAGAAACGTGTACGGGGCCAGTGATTCTATCACTGGCCTTTTTTGTATATTGAATACGTTATGTATTCCACTTTTTTGAGGAATGCACTCAATTAGTTAACAGCATTTTTTCACCGTATTTTCATCAGTTTAGTGCATGTTGAATATAACTGATTTTTCCCCTTGTATAGCGCAGAACACCTGCTAAAGCATGAACAGCAATCGTATAATTCACCCCTGACAATTTGGGAGTAAAACGTATGCTGGACTATGTGCTCATTGGCATAGCGGTAATGGCATTATTGGGTGTGGTATTTGAAGAAGTGCTTCACGTGAATAAGGCCAAAACCACATTATTTTTCGGAACATTCGCATGGATCCTTCTTTTCATAGATGCGAATAGGGGCCCTCACCTAGCAGAGCTCAATGAACACCTCATAGAAAACATAAGCGAAATATCCACCCTCTGGTTATTCCTTGTAGCGGCAATGACTTTCGTTGCTTACCTTAACCGCAAAGGCATGATTGAAAACATGTTAAACATTATCATGCCGCAAAAAATAACCCTCAAAAAACTCATATTCTTTACCGCTATTTTTAGTTTTTGCTTCTCCTCGCTAGCTGACAACATCACAGCGACCTTGGTGTCTGTTGCCATGGTTTTATCCTTGGGTTTGCCCTTTAACCAAACCATGCGATTTGCCGTGCTAGTGGTATTTGCGGTGAACTCTGGGGGCGTGTCGCTAATAACCGGGGATGTCACCACTCTTATGATTTTCTTGGATGATAAGGTCACTATAACTCAGCTGCTCTTACTTATTATTCCTTCACTCACAGCAGTACTATTTCTAGCGTTACTGTTGAGTATAGGTATGAAGGGGGAGGTTAAAATAAAAAAAACACGCCATGAACTTAGGCCGGTTGATTACGTAATTGCGGGAATATTCCTGTCCACTATTGTACTGACGTTAATTGCCAATGTGCTTTTTGCTATTCCACCTATGCTTTCGTTTTTAGCGGGTATGGCGGTTATGTTTTTAGTGGCAACCTTTATGGGAGAAGAAAAATATGATGATCCTATCTTGGACTATATTCGCCTAATAGAATTCGACACGCTTCTGTTTTTCCTTGGGGTGTTGCTGCTTGTCGGAATGCTCGATCACATTGACGCATTGGGCGCACTTTTACATGTATATAGCGTAATGCCTTCAACAGGGGCCAACTTTGTGATGGGGGTGTTGTCTTCCATGATAGATAATGTGCCATTAACAGCTGCGTTGTTAAAAGCGGACATTGCCATGTCGACAGCTGAGTGGATGGCGTTCACGTATGCAGTAGGTGTGGGGGGCTCGTTACTTATTATTGGCTCATCAGCAGGTATTGTTACCATGAGTAAGGTTAAGGGCCTGACGTTCGCCAAATACGGCAAGTTCGTGTTGCTTCTTCTTGCAGCGTATAGCGTGGGTTACGCGTTGGTATTGGTAATGGCGAATATGTTTGTTACGGCAAGTTAAGGTGGTGACGTTGCTTTTATAAACAGAACCAATAAAGCGTTTGAGGG
>Ga0213837_1000996_pt1 | contig 18974 bp, 20 predicted proteins | sample SWPATP12_FD_160572 | JGI IMG/M metagenome (GOLD analysis project Ga0213837, IMG submission 160572) | Coastal seawater microbial communities from Marineland, Florida, United States - SWPA TP1 #2 | ecosystem: Environmental > Aquatic > Marine > Coastal | place: USA: Florida | collected 2016-08-06
GTCACTTCTGAACCAACATTTTAATGCTGTAAGTAAATGACGCCTAACGCTAAGCTTTGGGGCGCTAGCACGTGGGCTAAAATCCGAACGAAGTGAGTCAGCCCACGTGTTAGCGTCCCAGCGACCGAAGGGAGTGCCAACAGCGTTTTGTTAGGCGTACAACGAAACGTACGCAGCTTTGCTGCTACCACTAGCCAATTAGATCGCGTGTTTAAATTATTGAATTTAAGATAAAACAACCCTGTGCGAAATGCTAGATGTTAACGACAATACTGGATAAAAGAGCGAGTTTAAACAATTGGAGATGCAGAATGGTGGTGTTGCGATACTGGTGAAAAGCGCGTTGCTAAAGTCGTTTATACAGCAACAAGAGCCAGCCGCAAAGACAACCTAGCGAAACAGCCTTGATGCTTTAATGTCATGGTTAAACCCACTTTTTTATGCTGTAAGTAAATGACGCCTAACTTTCCAATAACGGGCGCAGGCATGTGGGGCATAATGGCGAAGCCGCCCCGCATGTATGCGTCCCAGCGAACGCAGTGAGTGTGTTTATTGGGTTGTTATGTGGCATCTAAAAACTTCCTAGATTGTTTATGATGAAAATAGCCAATGAGATAATGCCGAATATAAAAAATGCTGCGGAAAAGACAGCGGAATACATAAATGGGTTCTTGACTCTTTCATCTCTTAAACCGTCTTCTGCTAAGACTTTGGGGATTAAAAATAATACGGCTACAGACAGTAAAACGGATACTAATAGAAAGAGAACTGCTCCAATAGCGAAGTACTTGGCGCAACCTGTATTGGGTATGTTTTTTAAAAATGCCGCTAATAGAACAATCGAGCCTGAACTTAGTGTAGTAAGATGTTTAAAGGCGTCGAATAAAAGTTTGATCGAATCCCTTTTTTCTTCAGAAAGAAATTTTTCCATTATTTCTCCTTGCCACATAACGCCGCGCTCTGCGGAAATTTAGGAGCGCTAGCGAGTAAATTTTCCGCAGCAGCGCCTTGTTATATTTTTCCCCGGTTATACTCTTGTGGTTCAAGAAGGCCATTCCTGCGAAAATGCCTTTGTTAAATGCTGCATAACCAGTTTTATTCTTTCAACATTACGTAGATCAGGGTGTGTTAACAACCATAAGTTACTGGGTTTATTCACCTGAACGCCAAATAGCCTTGCTATTTCTGGTCGAAGTTGGTCGTCAGGCAAAAAAGCCAGGCCCTGGCCTGACTCTGCAAAGTAAGACATCGCGGTCAGATCATCACAGCGTGTTATCACTTGATCAGCAAAGTGTCTATCCAGCCAGACGAATGCTGGCAGATTGCGCATTGCTCCTGTAGCACCAATTAAAGAATGATTTATCAACTCATCCTTATCGTTAGGCAAACCAAATTTATCTGCGTATCTTTTGCTGCCAAACACACTCCAATTAAGTGTACTTACCTGTCTTCCAACCAAGTGTTCCGGCGGTGAAGATGTTGCTCTCACCGCAATATCAGCTTGACGATTCGACATATTGAATTCTTGATTACTCACCAATAACTCGACGTGTATCTCCGGATAAAGGCTATTAAATTCGGAAATATAGCGAGGCAAATAGCGATAAGCGATATTGTTGGGTGCGGTGATCTTCACGATACCCTTGGGTTGAAAATCCTTGCCAACAATGTAGCGATCTATGGTATCAAAAGAATTTTCGATATTTTGTGCGAGGTCAAGTAGTTCGTGTCCCAATGTTGTCAATTCGTAGCGGTTATTGACGCGTTCAAATAGCTGCCCACCAATTTCTGCCTCAAAGGCATTCAAGCGTCGGAAAATGGTCGTATGATTAACGTCAAGATCATTGGCCGCCCCAGACAGAGATCCACGACGAGCTATCGACAGAAACACTTTCAATGAATTCCAATCCATACAACATCCCGTGCATTGCAATTACGCAATATTATTTTGCATATTTTGCTAATTTACCACCAATAACGCAAGACGCATACTCTACAGTACTTACTTAAACGGAGATAACCACCATGAACCGCTTACTTAATCCAGATACCGGCGCATTTATCGTAAGAGTTTCCCTCGGCACCGTACTCCTGGCACACAGTCTCTACCTGAAACTAGTCGTGTTTACCTTGTCTGGCACTGCACAATTTTTTGGCTCAATCGGGTTACCGGAAATACTAGCCTATATTGTTTTTCTTGTTGAAGCGATCGTTGGTGTGGCCCTTCTACTGGGTTTCAAGACAAGGATTTTTTCTGCACTCGTTATACCCGTTTTACTTGGCGCGACCTGGGCACACTCATCCAATGGATGGTTGTTCACTAACGCTGGAGGGGGTTGGGAATACCCACTACTGCTCACCTTCATGGCAGTCGCACAGATCGGCCTAGGCAATGGGAAGTACGCAATTAGTCATTACTTTTTATCAAAACAATCACAGCTCAGCTAATTGGAAAACCATGCCATGAAACAACAAAATTTCCATCTCGTAACCCACGCCTTATGTCCATACGTGCAACGCTCAATCATCACTTTGGAAGAAAAGAGTATTGTCTATACCAGAACCGATATTGATCTTGCCAATAAGCCGACCTGGTTTAAACAAAAATCACCGATGGGAAGGGTTCCTGTTCTACTAGTTGATGAAAACCGAACACTGTTTGAATCGGCGATCATTTGCGAGTATTTAGATGAGGTGACACCCGGCTCTTTACACCCCACTGACAGATTGGAGAAAGCGTATCACAGAGCGTGGATAGAGTTTGGCTCCGGCATACTGCAAAGTATCGCCAGCCTGTACAACGCAAAAGACAGCGCAAGCTTCCATAAAATTCATGCTGAAATACACAGTAAATTCCGGATTATTGAAGGGGAAGTTTCTGGCACCCCATTTTTTACAGGTGAACAGTTTCATTTGATAGACGCTGTGTATGGCCCCATTTTTCGGTATTTTGATGTATTCGACAGCTTCACTGATTTGAATACTTTTACCAATTTACCTAAGTGTCAGTGGTGGCGTAGCGCATTGAGACAACGGAAATCTGTTCAGCAGGCGGTTGCAGAAAATTACCCGGCTCATTTAGTCCAATTTTTAAAAAATAGAGATAGTTATACATCACAGCTTATTCTGACAGAGGGCATGTAGTTGCCAGAAAACTATAACGCCCGCCATCACCGGTGACAAAACCGGCGCGAAGCAGAGGTTTTGGCATCCGGTGCATGGCTTGGTTATGCGCTCTCACGGATGGCACGAATATCCTCGATATCCACCGGCCGTGAGAGCGCAGATTTATACCGGATCAGATCTTCCTTCAGCATAAGGGGAAGCTCAAGACCCAGCAAATGCACCGTCGCATAGCGAGAAAAATCTATGTTGAGTGGAACCCACGTCTCGTTGCCTGCATCGAAGATTCGCGGACAGTCAGCGTTACCTACCTCCACTTTGATGCCTTCATACTTAAACTGGACGTAGGTTAGATCCCAGCCTTCCTCTTGGCGGTGAGCGGCGGCCTTGGATACAAATTCCTGGCCGGCCTGAACCACTGACGAAAAGTGCTCACAAGGGACGAAAAGGTCGATGTCATTCAGATCACGCTCAGAGCCATATCCCTTTGCAGCGAGTCCCCCACAGATCAGAAAAGGGATATTCCTATCTCTTAGTAACCCTACAATCCATTGGGCTGCCAAATGATGCACGCCTCCTCCTTTTGCGCATAACGCCAGCCATCACCGGTGACAAACTGTAGCGAAGCGGAGGTTTGGCATCCGGTGCATGGCATTGTTATAAGTTTTCTCGCTTTATCAACCACTTGCTTAATACTACGACGAGTGTGGGCCAGAAAGTTGTGTTGATCAGATCATGAAGGCTTGCCGACCAACGCATATAGCCTAGCGAGCCCAAATCATCTCGCAGGTCCAAAACCTCCATTCCTCCTGCCACAAGGAACACTGGAAGCAAAGCCAAGATATCAGGTTGACCACGACGCCACAGCACTATGGCCAGGAAGAAGACTAGCAAGCCTATATGTATATGGATCGCATCCTTGGACAGGCTCAAAACGTCCAGGATAACGAGCTTTAAATTTTGATATGCGGAAGTTTCCATGCTTCCCACCTACTTATAACAATTTAGTGTAAGGAAAAAATCCTTTATGCAAAGTGGATAGTTTCCATATATCACATTTATAGTTTTGCCACTTTCGCACGTAAATACACTTCCATCAATAACCTACACTTAGTATCTGAAAATACTGTACTTAAGTACGGAATCTTTCCTTTTTATTTTACGGACGAGTCAAAAACCGCAATTCTGTATTTATTTACAGTAATTAAAATCAAAAAAATGAAATCAATGTTCATGCAAATGGTGATTGAGCATATGCGCAACCGTCGCTATGCGAAGCGTTCGATTGAACTCTATAGTAAATGGATAATTAGCTTTATTCGCTTCAATAATAATAAGCACCCATCTGAAATGGGAGACAAAGAAGTTGAAGTGTTTCTGTCTCACCTAGTTAACGCTAAAAATGTGGCGCCGGCCACTCAGGCGAGTGCGTTAAATGCATTGGCGTTCTTATATCGCGATATATTAGAGCGCCCACTTTCATGCGAACTCAACTTTGTTTCAAGTCGTAGGCAAGCCAAGCTTCCAGTTGTATTAACGCAGGAAGAGGTCGTTTCTCTTTTTGAGCAAATTCCTGCCAACCTAAAGTTACCAATATCTTTATTGTACGGAAGTGGTTTGCGGTTAATGGAAGCGGTTAGGCTACGAGTTAAAGACATTGATTTTGACTACAACGCTATTCGCATTTGGGATGGGAAAGGCGGTAAACATCGCATTGTAACGTTGGCTGCGGAATTAAAACCGGGTCTTACACGGCAAATCGCTATGGTAGAAAACTTCTTGGCGGCTGATTTAGAAAATCCAAAATACGCAGGCGTTTATCTACCTCACCGATTACGTTTGAAATACAAAAACGCGCCCAGAGAGTTAGGCTGGCATTATTTATTTCCTTCTTCTCGATTATCTGTCGATCCTGAAAGCAAAAGAGTGCGACGACATCATATTGATGAATCGAGTATACAAAAAGCAATACGGAACACGGCAAAAACTTGTGACATTAAAAAGAAAGTTACGCCTCATACGCTGCGCCACTCTTTTGCAACGCATTTGCTGCAATCGGGCGCTGATATTAGAACGGTGCAAACACAGTTAGGTCATTCAGACGTAAAGACCACGCAAATTTATACTCACGTGCTTCAGCAAGGTGCGCAGGGGGTGATAAGTCCTTTATCTCGTATTTTGAAGTAATCTGAAAAGTAATTAGAATCAACAAAAAAGGGCCCGAAGGCCCTTTTCAATATTTAGCTTTAAAAGCGCTTATTTAAACGCTTATACACGCTCAAATACAGTAGCAATACCTTGGCCTAAACCAATACACATAGTCGCTAAGCCTAGGCTTACGTCTTGTGATTCCATTAGGTTGATAAGCGTACCCGAGATACGCGAACCAGAACAACCTAGTGGGTGACCAAGTGCAATCGCACCACCGTTAAGGTTAATCTTAGTATCTAGGTGGTCCATCCAACCAAGCTGCTTAATACAAGATAGCGCCTGTGCTGCGAACGCTTCGTTAAACTCAGCAAGTTCAATATCGTCCATAGTAAGGCCAGCGCGCTTAAGCGCTTTTTGTGTTGCTGGCACTGGGCCGTAACCCATAATTGCCGCATCACAACCCGCCACAGCCATCGAGCGAATTTTCGCACGAGGCGTTAGGCCAAGCTCTTTCGCACGGTCTGCTGACATAAGTAGCATACCTGATGCACCGTCAGACAGCGCAGAAGATGTACCCGCAGTAACAGTACCGTTTACTGGGTCGAACACTGGGCGAAGCGCCGCCATGCTCTCAGCAGTGCTCTCTGGGCGAACTACTTCATCGTAGTCAATTAGCTTTAATACGCCGTTTGCATCGTGACCTTCAACAGGCACAATCTCGTTAGCCCAACGGCCTTCAAGGTGTGCTTTGTGCGCTAGCTGGTGCGAACGCGCACCAAATGCGTCTTGTTGCTCACGAGTAATACCGTTTTGACGGCCAAGTAGCTCTGCTGTCATACCCATCATGCCCGACGCTTTCGCGGTGTACTTAGCAAGGCCAGGGTGGAAGTCGATGTTGTAGTTCATCGGTACGTGACCCATGTGCTCAACACCACCAATCATGTAAATGTCACCGCGGCCGCTCATGATGCCGCTTGTTGCATCGTGAAGGGCTTGCATTGATGAACCACATAAACGGTTTACCGTTACCGCGCCAGTTGTGCGTGGAATTTGTGTTAGTAGTTGCGCGTTACGTGCAACGTTGAAGCCTTGTTCTTTAGTTTGCTGAACACAGCCCCAAATGATGTCTTCAATTTCCGCTGGGTTTACGCCAGGGTTACGCTCTAGTAGCGCGGTCATTAGCGCAGCAGATAAGTCTTCTGCACGCACGTTTCTGAAAACACCGTTTTTTGAACGACCCATAGGGGTACGTACGCAATCGATTACGACCACTTCTTTCATTAGTTTTTCCTCTGGGTCTTATGCGAAATAGGATTTACCAGAAGCGGCCATTTCACGAACGCCGTCTGAGATCTGATAAATAGGACCAAGTTCAGCGTACTTGTCTGCCATAGCAACAAAGTTCGCCAAGCCAATGGTTTCAATCCAACGGAAAATACCACCGCGGAATGGAGGGAAACCTAAGCCGTAAAGTAGCGCCATATCTGCTTCAGCTGCGCTATCTACAATTCCTTCTTCTAGGCAGCGAATTGCCTCGTTTGCCATAGGGATCATAAGGCGTGCAATAATGTCGTCAGCTTCAAAGTCTGTCTTCTCAGCTACGTGTGGCGCCATTAGTGCATATGCTTCTTCAGCAGGTGTTTTCTTAGGCTTACCGCGCTTATCAACACCGTAGTTGTAGAAACCTTTACCGTTTTTCTGACCTAAACGCTCTTCTTTGTAGAACAGGGTTACTGGGTCGTTGTCTAGGCGAGCCATACGCTCTGGAATACCTGCTGCCATTACGTCTGCTGCATGATCGCCTGTGTCGATACCTACAACGTCCATTAGGTAAGCCGGGCCCATTGGCCAGCCGAAGATTTTTTCCATTACTTTATCAACAGCAACAAAGTCAGCGCCGTCGATAAGAAGCTTACTGAAGCCCGCAAAATACGGGAACAATACGCGGTTTACCAAGAACCCTGGGCAGTCGTTAACCACAATTGGGGTTTTGCCCATTTTAAGGGTAGCGGCTACTACTGCGTTGATGGTTTCTTCTGACGTTTTTTCGCCACGAATAATTTCAACAAGCGGCATGCGGTGCACTGGGTTGAAGAAGTGCATACCACAGAAGCGCTCTGGCTTGTCTAGGCTTTCAGCTAGCTGATTGATAGAGATAGTAGAAGTGTTTGAAGTGATGATAGCGTCGTCCGCTACATTGTCTTCTACTTCTTTAAGTACAATACCTTTTACTTTCGGGTTTTCTACAACCGCTTCAATAACAAGGTCTGCATCTTTAAGCGTGCTGTACTCAAGGGTAGGTGTAATTGCGTTAAGCGTTTGCGCCATTTTAGTCGCATCAACTTTACCGCGCTTCATACCTTTACCAAGAATTTTGGCCGCTTCTGAAAGACCAAGGTCTAGTGCACCTTGATTAATGTCTTTCATGATTACCGGTGTGCCTTTCACTGCGCTTTGGTATGCAATACCGCCGCCCATGATGCCTGCACCTAGAACAGCGTTAAGCTTAGACTGCTTAGTGGCTGCTTTTGCTTGCTTCTTGCCTTTGCTCTTAACTAGCTGGTCGGCAAGGAAAATACCAATTTGCGCTTTCGCAGCGTCTGTTTTCGCTAACGCTACAAAGCCTTCATTTTCAAGCTTAAGTGCACCTTCACGGTCTAGGCCCGCTGCTTTTTGAACAGTCTCAACCATTTTGTGCGGTGCTGGGTAGTGTTTGCCAGCTTGCGCAAATACCATAGCTTGAGCAGTACTGAAGCTCATCATGGCTTCGTTTTTGTTTAGCTGTAGTGGGGCTTTCTTAACCGCACGACGCGCTTGCCAGTCAAATTTACCGTCAGCGGCGTCTTTCACCATTGAAAGCGCACCTTCAACAAGTGCTTCTGGTGCAACAACGGCATCAACTGCGCCTTCAGCAAGGGCTTTCGCGCCTTTTCTGTCGCGGCCAGTGGTCATCCACTCAAGGGCGTTGTCTGAACCAATAAGGCGAGGTAGACGAACCGTACCACCAAAACCAGGCATTAGGCCTAGTTTAACTTCTGGCAAACCAATTGAAGCAGTAGTGTCTGCAATACGCATGTCACACGCCAATGCCATTTCACAGCCGCCACCTAGAGCGAAGCCGTTAACTGCAGCGATGGTAGGGAAAGGTAGGTCTTCGAAGCGGTCGAATACTTGTGATGTATTGGCAACCCACTGTAGTACTTCTGCATCGTCCATGGCGAATAGGCCAGTGAACTCGGTGATATCAGCACCCACGATAAATGCAGGTTTTGCACTGCGTACCACTAAGCCTTTAACATCGCCTTTAGCAATTAGGGCTTGAGTTGCTTCGTCAAGTTCACTCACCGTTTGGCGGTCGAACTTGTTTACTGAACCTTGGGCGTCGAATACCAGCTCAGCAAAGCCGTCTTCTAACAGGCTGACGGAAAGACTTTTGCCTGTGTATATCATTATCATCTCCTTCGGCATTGGCCAGGATGTTAGTGAAGTAATCCAACTAATTTGTAGGGTCGTATGCATTCACTAACGCGTTAGGGTGGCTAGATTCTTTACAAAGCCACACAAAATTTCAACAAAAAATCAAACAAGCGTTTCAATTTGTCTAAGGTAGTGGTCGGATGACTTAAATTCAAGTGTAAATATCGAATTCAAGCTTCATTTCGCCATTGGTGGTTGTATAATGAGCGTTATTGACGCAAAGCGCCAATCCAGCAAAAGAATAATCTACAATCATGTCAACTATGTGTGTAAAGCATAGCTAACGACAGCTGGCACAACATCTTCTTTGGCAAGGAGCCAGGCTGAAATTTTCCCTTCGTTTATCAAACGAACGTAGTGGATCAGTCGCAATGCTGCTTTTTCAGCAACATTTTACAATCAGCTCGATTCGGCAAATTTGCCAGCGCTCATAAGCGTTCGAGTGTAGAGCAGGGTAGGAGTTCTATTGTGTCTGGTTTTTATTTTAGTTCGTGGTTAGGTCAGCGCTCGCTGACAAAAAACAATAAATTGTTCGCCACCGTTGTGGGGGCATTTGTTTGCTCGCTCTCTTCATTTTTCTCTATCGGCGCATGGGCTACACAGCCTTTAACACTACCCGAAGATATTTTCGAAAAGGATCGCGCTCGTTATCTAGAAGTTGAAAAAAAGCTGTTAACGTATTCGAAGCGAAGCGTTCAGCGCCTCGATAACGACATTTATGAACTGGCGCATTATCCGCTTTATCCTTATCTACTTAGACTCAAGCTAGAGCGCACGATGTCAATAAGAACAAAGCGCGAGGTTAAGCAGTTTCTGGAAGATTTCAATGGTCAGCCGGTAAGCTACGGTGTGCGTTATAAATGGCTTAATTACCTTGCTAAGAACGATTATCGCAGCACTTTTTTAGACAATTATCGCCCAGGTATGGGCGCAAGGCTAACCTGTATTGCGCTTAATTACCGTTTAAAAGAAGGTGAAAGCGAACAAGCTATTTTGTCCGAAGTCGACGCTTTATGGCTTCACGGGCAGTCGCAACCGGATGAATGCGATCCGCTTTTTGCTAAGTGGAAAAAAGCGGGCATGATGACACCCGAAATGGTGATCAAGCGCATAGAGATTGCCGCGAAAGAAGATAACCGAAGCATTATCTCTTATCTTAAGCGCCAACTTCCCGGTGATAAGCAATACCTGGCTGACGCGTGGCTATCGGTAACCCGAGACACCGGCCGAGTAAATAGAACGGCGCTCTTTCCACTAAAAAATGCATCGCATGAAGCTGAGGTAATTGTATGGGCGGTCGAGAAACTTGCTTGGCGAAACCCTGACTTAGCCGGCACGGTATTTAACCGCTACAACGACAAAAACGTGTTCTCGCCAGCGCAGCAGCACGTTATGCGAAGAGCAATAGCGCTTAGCTACACGCTAGACCGCCTTCCTCAAGCGCATCATTGGCTTGAACTTGCTGATGTGCAGGGTGCCAGTGAAGATGTAAAGCTTTGGCATATTTCCCATTTGCTTCGCACGAAAAAGTGGCAGGAAGTGGTTAATGTTATTGATAGCGCTCCTGTCAGTTTGCAGCGAGAAGAAAACTATCGCTATTGGAAAGCCCGAGCTTTAGAAGCGCTTGGTCAAACTATGCAGGCTACCGTGCTTTATAAAGAGCTTTCTCAAGAACGCCATTATTATGGCTTTATGGCAAGTGCGCACATAGGCGAAATTCCGTCGCTTGCACACACGCCAGCACCAAGAGACACGGCAGCTATTGCCAGTGTGGCGAAAACCCCTGCCACCATACGCTCTGTTGAATTTTTCAGGTTAGACAGAACCACAGAAGCGCGCCGTGAGTGGTTTTATTTACTGTCACATTTACCCGAATCGAAAGTGACCGATGCGGGCATTTTGGCGTATGAGTGGGGCTTGTACGATCAAGCTATTACCAGTTTTGCGCGAAGTGGCTATTGGGATGATGTCGAGCGCCGATTCCCACTGGCCTTTAACGATGTATTCAGCGAAAAGTCGCAGGCATACAGCATTTCAAAGTCGCTGGCTATGGCTATTGCACGCCGCGAAAGTTCGTTTAGAAGCGATGCTATCTCTTCGGTGGGAGCGGCAGGACTCATGCAGCTTATGCCGGGAACAGCGCGTTATGTAGCAAAAGAGAAAGTAAGTCGTAACACACTTTTTCAGGTAGACGATAACGTTGAATACGGCGTGCAGTACCTGCGTTATTTAATGGACAAGTTAAACAATAACCCTGTGCTGGTGTCCGCATCTTATAACGCTGGTTGGCGCAAAGTGTTGGAATGGTTACCTGCTAATGAAGCGCTGCCCGTGGATATTTGGATTGAGAATATTCCCTACAAAGAAACCCGTGCTTACGTGAAGGCGGTGATGGCGTATCAGCATATTTACGACCAGCAGTTAGGTGGAAACGAGAATATCTTCCCTCAACTTACCCGCGATATGATCCCATCGGCAGATGCAGTAAGTACACATCCGGTAACAGGTACACTGCAACTAGCACCGCGATAGCAATCAAAGGTTATGCGTATACGGGTACGCCTTTCATTACGTTATTATTTTACCAGTATGGGAAACTTAACGTATACAACAGCACAGCGGCCTGAGCCAGTATGCATGTCATGCTGGCCTCGTGATACACTAGTAGCTAACTAACGACTAAAAAGATAAGAGGGGCTATGTCGCAACATAAAGCAACCTACCAACAGCATATCGAAGAGCTTCAAGCTAGAACTCGCGAAGCACTACAGCGAGAAGGGCTAGACGGACTAGTTATTCACTCAGGGCAGGGCAAACGTCTTTTCTTGGACGATAATCACTACCCATTTAAGGTAAACCCGCAGTTCAAAGCATGGGTGCCTGTTATTGATAACCCTAACTGTTGGCTGGTGGTAAACGGTGTAGACAAGCCTACGCTTATTTTCTATCGCCCTGAAGATTTCTGGCACAAAGTGCCACCAGAGCCAAATGACTTTTGGACTGACAGCTTCGACATTAAACTACTTCAACAGGCCGATGCGGTAGAGAAATTTCTGCCTTACGATAAAAGCCGTTTTGCCTATGTAGGCGAATATATTGAAGTGGCAAAAGCGTTGGGTTTTGACAATGTAAATCCAGACCGCGTGTTGCATTATTTGCATTATCAACGTGCTTATAAAACCGACTATGAACTTGACTGCATGCGTGAAGCTAACAAGCTGGCGGTGGCAGGTCATAAGGCCGCTGAGCAAGCCTTCCGTGAAGGCAAAAGCGAGTTTGATATCAATCTTGCCTATGCTGCAGCAAGTCGACAAGGTGACAACGACGTACCATATACCAGTATTGTGGCACTTAACGAGCATGCTTCAATTCTGCATTACATGCAGTGTGATACCGTAGCGCCAAAAGAATCACGTTCGTTTCTGATTGATGCGGGTGCAAATTATCATGGCTATGCGGCAGATATTACACGTACTTACGCTCAAGAAGGTGTTCATAATTCAGCGATGTTCCGCGACCTCATTCAAGCGGTAGATAAGGTAACGCTGACCTTAGTCGATTCGTTAAAGCCGGGTGTAGCCTACACAGACATTCACTTGTTAGCCCACGATGGTATTGCGCAAATTCTTCACGATACCGGCATGGTGAATTTAACGCCACCTGAGATTGTGGAAATGGGTATTACACGCACGTTCTTCCCACATGGCATTGGCCATTTCTTGGGGCTGCAGGTACACGATGTGGGCGGATTGGTTAATGATGACAGAGGCACGCCTAAGCCTGCTCCTGATGATCACCCGTTCTTACGCTGCACGCGTATGGTAGAAGCGCGTCAAGTGTTCACTATTGAGCCGGGCCTGTACTTCATCGATAGTCTACTGCGCGACCTTAAAGCGACGCCTGCGTCTAAGTACATTAACTGGGATACCATTGATGCATACAAACCTTTTGGTGGCATTCGCATTGAAGACAACATTATTGTGCATCGCGATAAGAACGAGAACATGACCCGAGATTTGGACTTAAATTAATCGACTTTTTGTGTATAGCCAACACAACCCATCGTTATAAATGCAAAGAGCAGCCTTAAGCTGCTCTTTTTCGTTACGCGCTTTTAAAATGTACGTTCTCTTTGTTGCGTCACCTCTATGTAGAACCACTATACCTGCGGTAACACGCCGCGATTACGAACATTTTAACTCTCGTTGAGTGGGTAATTATCTATGCGGACTGGTATTATTTGTAAACCAATGGTGCTGTGTGTAGTAATCAATAGGAAGATATACAAGTAATGGTTAGAAAGGAGTCGTTATGCCACAAGGCGATATTGTAGGTTTATTAATAATGGCAACGGTGGCGGGTCTTGCTATGCCCGCTGGCGCTATTTTAGCGACTTATCAAGGCATTCAGCCTAAGTGGCTAGAAAAAGAGTTACGCCATGGCATTTTAGCGTTAGGAGCCGGAGCGCTAATTTCGGCGGTGGGACTTGTGCTCGTACCTGAAGGCATAAAAGACGTATCGGTATTTGCGGCCATAATGTGCTTCGTTGGCGGTGCCTTAGCTTTCATGGCCCTTGATATTTACTTGGCGAAAAAGAAAACCGCAGGCAGCCAGTTAGCTGCCATGCTCAGTGATTTTGTGCCTGAGTCTATCGCACTTGGTACTACGGCAGCGTTGGGCGGAGGTACCATGTTATTAGGCCTACTGATTGCAGTTCAAAACTTACCAGAAGGGTTTAATGCATATAGGGAAATGTTGCCAAAGAACAAGCAGCGCAGTACCAAACTCATTATTATCTTTGTATTAATGGCGCTACTTGGCCCCTTGTTTAGCTTGTTAGGCTTTTATTATCTAGCGCAGTTCCCCGTTGTAATGAGCGGTATAATGCTGTTTGCCGCAGGTGGAATTCTCTATTCGGTGTTTCAGGATATTGCACCGCAAATTCGTATGGAAAACCATTGGCTTCCTCCGCTTGGCGGTATTCTTGGTTTTTTAGTGGGGATGATAGGTTTCATGCTCGAAGGCTAGCTTTTTAATAATTAGCTAGTTTTCGTAATTGGTAATTGCCAATAAAAAAAGCGTGTTGCTTACAACACGCCTTTTCATATCACTTATCGACAATTAGTTATCTATTGCTAGTTAGCTTGTACGCTCAATTGAAATATGTGCCAGCGCGATTAACGCCTCTTTATATTCAGAATCTTCAATAGCGTTTAAGCTGTTAATGGCCATGTGTACTTCTTGTTGCGCACATTCACGTGTGTAGTCCAAAGCACCGGTTTCTTCCATAATGCCTTGAATCCGCGTCAAGTGTGGTAGGCCATTGCTTTGTTCAATAGCTTCTTGAATAAGCGCTTTGTCGTCGTCATTTTTTGCGTGCCACATAGCGTAAAGTAATGGCAGAGTTGGCTTACCTTCAGCTAAGTCGTCGCCCGCATTCTTGCCCATTTCTTCACTGTCAGCCATGTAGTCAAGTATATCGTCAGCTAGCTGAAAGGCTGTGCCTAGGTGCTTGCCGTATTCTTGCATAGCGTGTTCAATGTGCTCATTTTGGTCGGTCAGCACAGCCGCTAACTGCGTAGCAGCTTCAAACAAACGCGCCGTTTTACCGTAAATAACATCAAAGTAACGAGCTTCTGTAGTGCTGGGATCATTACAGTTCATCAGCTGTAACACTTCACCTTCAGCAATTTGGTTTGTGGCTTCAGACAGTATCTCCATAACGCGCATGCGTTTAAGGCTCACCATCATTTGGAAAGAACGGGTGTAAAGAAAGTCACCCACTAATACTGATGCCTGATTGCCAAAAATGGCATTGGCCGTTTCCCGCCCTCTGCGCATGGTCGATTCGTCAACCACATCGTCGTGCAATAGGGTAGCGGTATGAATAAATTCAACAATCGCCGCAAGGGTATGGTGATCGTTGTTGTCTATTCCCATAGCCCGCGCACTTAACACGGTAAGAAGTGGGCGTAATCGTTTGCCGCCACTGTTTACAATGTAAAAACCAAGCTGATTAATTAGGGCAACATCAGAGTCGACTTGTTGTTGAATCAGCTGGTTGACCGCCTGCATATCATCATTAGACAGGGCGCGGATTTGATCTATATCCATAGGCATGGCAATAAATACTTACTCTTACGTCTTGGGCAATTATTGGTGGCGATTGTACCTTAATCATCTGTACTATCCACCAAATTGTCTTAAAAAATGACGGCTTAACGCATTTACGTGTAATTCCTCAAATACGGTTAAACCAGATGTGAAAAAGGTGGGGCTGCGTTCTTCATATAAATTCTGTTCTGTGTTTAGCGGTTTGCCGCACGTACGCCCCCTTAATCATGCGATCACATGCAATTATAGGTGCTCTCGATAATTTTTCCTGTTAAGTCGCTATTTTTTGACGTTTGTATGAAGAAAACGAAGTGTTTAAGAGCAACTTTGTTTCTCAATTAGGGGAGTAGCATTGCCCCAAGTCACAGATACAAAGTGGGGAAGTAGTAATCGCAAAAAACGATCCTATTCGTGGGATCCAACAGCTCGATCGCAGTCTGATCGCAATGCATATTTGGGGATCGTTTGCCGATCTCGCTCGCGTGATCTTGCGCTGTTTGGATCGCATTTCTATGTAATTTAACCTATCAATATTTCCATTTTGATTTAATACGACCTAAAAATTTTTACTGTTTTTTCAAAAAAATTTGTGAATTTTTAACGGTTTTTGGGCATTTGAAGCTGCATCAAATACGCAATTGGGGCATAATTCGCCCCATGTTGGAAAAATAATCTATTTTTCTGCGAATCGGGGTTGTGATTTACGGATGTTTCACGTACAATTCGCGCCCTGTTTTTTGAATTGAAGCGTCAGTGGACGCAGAGCGGAGTTAACTATGTACGCGGTTTTCCAAAGTGGCGGTAAACAACACCGTGTGGCCGAAGGCCAAACCGTTCGTCTTGAAAAAATCGAAGTAGCCCCAGGCGAAACGGTTGAATTTGACAAAGTTTTAATGGTAAGCAACGGTGACGACGTAAAAATCGGCACACCAATCGTTGCTGGTGGTAAGGTGACTGCTGAGGTTGTTACACACGGTCGTGGCGATAAAGTAAAAATCGTTAAGTTCCGTCGTCGTAAGCACTCTCGTAAGCAAGCGGGTCACCGTCAGTGGTTCACAGAAGTGAAAATCACTGGTATCAACGCATAATAGGAGCACGAACACATGGCACACAAAAAAGCTGGTGGTAGTACCAAAAACGGTCGTGATTCAGAAAGTAAACGCCTAGGTGTTAAGCGCTTTGGTGGTGAATCTGTTCTTGCTGGTAACATCATTGTTCGTCAACGTGGTACTCGTTTCCACGCTGGTGACAACATGGGTATCGGTAAAGACCACACGTTGTTTGCACTAAAAGACGGTAAAGTTCAGTTCGACGTTAAAGGACCGAAGAACCGTAAATTTGTAAGCATCGTAGCTGAGTAAGCGCGTAAGCTTCTCGCCGAACAGGCTTAGAAAAACCCCGCGCTTGCGGGGTTTTTTGTTTTGTGAAACCTTTCTTTCTTTTTCTGTTCTTAATTAATAGCGATTATATTCTGAAAATGAATTAGCGCTGAGCAAGGTTTTACTTCTCAATTTTTTAGAATGCTGAGTAGACTCAAAAGCGCCGATGCGCAATTTGGTGTAAACTTAGTATTCGCATTAAATAAGTTAATAACCCACGGCATTACAGCTCGGAGTGATAAATGAAATTTGTAGATGAAGCTGAAATTCGCGTTGAAGCCGGTGACGGCGGCAACGGTACAATTGGCTTTAGAAGGGAAAAATACGTACCTAAAGGTGGCCCAGACGGTGGCGACGGTGGTGACGGCGGCAGTGTATTTTTACAGGCCGATGAAAACCTAAATACATTGATCGATTATCGCTTTGAGCGCTTTCACCGTGCTGAGCGTGGCCAAAATGGTCAAGGCGGCAACTGTATCGGTAAGAAAGGTAAAGACCTCACCGTAATGGTACCTGTGGGCACGCGTGCTACTGATAGCGATACTGGCGAAGTGTTAGGCGACTTAACCCGTCATGGTCAAAAGCTTAAAGTGGCACAAGGTGGTTTTCACGGTTTAGGTAATGCCCGTTTTAAAAGCAGTACGAACCGTGCCCCACGTCAAAAGACCAATGGTACACCAGGTGAAATTCGCAACCTTAAGCTAGAGCTTATGCTTCTAGCCGATGTTGGCTTACTTGGTATGCCTAACGCAGGTAAATCGACCTTTATCCGCTCTGTATCAGCAGCTAAGCCTAAAGTGGCTGATTATCCGTTTACAACCTTGGTGCCTAACTTAGGGGTGGTTCGTCAAGATTCACAGCGAAGCTTCGTTGTTGCGGATATTCCTGGTTTGATAGAAGGTGCTGCCGATGGTGCTGGCCTAGGTATACGCTTCTTAAAACACTTAGAGCGCTGTCGTATCTTGCTTCACGTGGTAGATATTTTCCCTGTTGATGAAACGGATCCTGCCGAGCACGCAAAAGCGATCATTGAAGAGCTTGAAAAATACAGCCCTAAATTGGCAGAAAAGCCCCGTTGGTTAGTATTTAATAAAGTTGATTTACTACTTGAAGAAGAAGCTGAAGAACGCTGTCAGCACGTGATCGATGCGTTGGGTTGGGAAGGCCCAGTTTATCAAATCTCTGCGTTCCAAAAGATGAACCTAGATCCTTTGTGTAACGACATTATGGACTTCATTGAAACTCTTCCAGCTGAACTGGAAGAGGAAGAAGAGAAGAAAGAAGTAGAATTCAAGTGGGACACTTACCACAAGAATACACTTGAAGCTCATGATGAGTTTGAAGATGACCTAGATGACGACGACTGGGACGAAGACGATTACGACGTGGAAGTTGAGTATCGTCGCTGAGAAACAGTCGTTGAGAAACAGTCGTTGAGAAACAGTCGCTGAGTGACAGTCAATTTCGAAAAAATTACTGATAACCAGTGCTATAAAGCAAATTAGAACACCAAAAAGCTCGCATCGTTGCAAAGACAACGTGCGAGCTTTTTTGTAAGTAACGCGGTTAGGCTAATGCACCCTCATGGTGCTGGCTTACTCACTGGTATGATAGATAACCTTTCCCAGCAATTGAGCGCGAGTAAACTTACCCATGGCCTCTTGGCTTACAGAGTGGGCCTTGTTATCGCCCATTAAGGTAAACGTTCCGTCGGTGTTAACTTGGTCTACCCTTTTGATAATTACGCCGTAAGTGCTGCTTTTTACAACCACGATTTGCCCACTACGCAGCCACCTAAAAGGCCATCTCATTGCACAGACAAAATCACCGTCGTTTAGGGAAGGCAACATGCTGCTCCCCGTAACCCGCAGAATTTTGAACATTTAGAGGTCGGGATAAACCACTTCTTCAGAAGGTGGATAGGGGCACGTTGCTTTTTTGGTTGCGACATCCTTGGTTGCCCAGAAACGCTCGGCAAATTCATTCACTAACGAAAGCAGCTCTTCAGCTTTTTCTCTGCTGACGTGTTGCTTACACCCGGAACCGGCCAGCATGATTTTATGTACAAGCTCGTTAGTGTCTGGAAACTTCTCAAACTGAGGGGCTTTAAAGTAATCGCCCCATATTACCCTGACTTCTTGCTTTGCTTTCTCTGCATGGGTTTCCTTTTCTGCTACTAAGCGGCTCATTTGCGCTTGATCTGCAAACGTAAGTGTCTCTTTTTCGGCCAGTTCGTTAAGTAGGTCTACGAAGCGAATAACACTCAACGCAGCCAACTGCGCCGAAAACGGATCGTAAATTTTGCAAGGAATGTCGCAATGTGCGCTAGCCGCAGAGAAGGGGCTAACGGCATGGATTTTTGAGAGTAATTGATGAATCATAATCCGTACTCCCTTACTTTGCTGAGCGCTTTTTAGCGTTGAAGTATTTGTAAGCCGCAAAGCCACACGCAGCTGCACAGCCTACAAGCGACGCGTAAAACAGAGCATGCATAACACCGCTAGTCCAGTGTTCATGATCGTGTCCTGCATGAGCGAATGCGCCTGAACTAAATACAGCTGTACAAATGGTAAAAGCCGAGCGTTTAAGATTAACTTTCATATATTCTCCTAAAGCGTTAGTAAAAGTAAGGTGAAGTAGTTAGGCGCATAAGTATCGGTGCAACTACACGGCGAAGCGCAGTGGTACATTGCTGTTCACGATGTTGTTCGAGGCGCTGATGACAGTATG
>Ga0213837_1001000_pt1 | contig 18791 bp, 12 predicted proteins | sample SWPATP12_FD_160572 | JGI IMG/M metagenome (GOLD analysis project Ga0213837, IMG submission 160572) | Coastal seawater microbial communities from Marineland, Florida, United States - SWPA TP1 #2 | ecosystem: Environmental > Aquatic > Marine > Coastal | place: USA: Florida | collected 2016-08-06
ACCTGGTGCTGCACACCGGTAACCGCATCGACGCCGTGCTGGGCAGCGAAGTGTTCCGCCACATGCTGCGCCTGCCGCTGCCATTTTTCGAGCAGCGCCCGACCGGCACCCTGGTGGCGCGCCTGCACGGCGTCGAGACCATCCGCGAATTCATTTCGGGCGCGGCCGTCACGCTGATCCTCGACTTGCCGTTCCTGTTGATTTTCCTCGCCGTCATGTTCAGCTACAGCTGGCAGCTGTCCCTGATCGCGCTCGGCCTGCTCGGCGTGATCGCCGTGATGGGCGTCCTGGTCACGCCGCTGTTTCGCGATCGCCTGAACAAGCAGTTCATGCTGGGCGCGCGCAACCAGGCCTTCCTCACCGAATACCTGGCCGGCATGGGCACCGTGAAATCGCTGCAGATGGAGCCGGACGTCGACCGCAAGTACAGCGACCTGCTGGCCCAGTCGCTGGCGGCCGGCTTTTCGACCAAGCAGGTCGGCAATACCTATAACGTCGCCGCCAATGCGGTCGAGCAGGTGATGACGCTGTCCATCCTGCTGGTGGGCGCATTATTAGTGATGCGCAACGATGGCTTCACCATCGGCATGCTGGTCGCCTTCCAGATGTTCGCAGGACGCATGAGCCAGCCGATGCTGCGACTGTCGAGCCTGTGGCAGGAATTCCAGCAGGCGAACATCGCCGTGAAACGCCTGGGCGACATGATGGACATGCCGGCCGAACCCTATGCCATGACGCCGAGCCGCGAACGCATTGGAAAGGGCCTGGGGCAGGGTGCGCTCGACCTGGTGAATGTCGCCTTCCGCTATTCCGAACACCACCCCTACCTGTACCGCAACCTGAACCTGTCCTTCAAACCCGGCAAGCTCAGCGTGCTGATGGGGCCGTCGGGCTGCGGCAAGAGCACGCTGGCCAAGCTGCTGCTGGGCTTTTACCAGCCGAGCGACGGCCTGATCCAGCTCGACGGGCGCGACATCCGCTTCCTCGCCGCGAATGAGCTGCGCCAAGTATTCGGCGTCGTGCCCCAGGAAACCGTGCTGTTTTCCGGCACCATCTACGACAACCTGGTGATGGCCCATCCGCACGCTTCTTTTGAGGACGTGATCGCCGCTTGTAAAGCGGCCGAGATCCACGCCACCATCGAAAAGCTGCCGAACGGCTACCAGACCGAGATCGGCGAACGCGGCACCGGCCTGTCCGGCGGCCAGCGCCAGCGCCTGGCCATTGCGCGCGCGCTGCTGCGCAACCCGAACATCCTGATTTTCGACGAAGCCGTGTCGAACCTCGACCAGCAGACCGCCGAGCAGTTCGCGCGCACCGTGAATTCGCTCAAGGGCAAGGTCACGATGCTCTTCATTACCCACCAGATTCCCCGCGGCCTGCAGGTCGACGAAGTGTTCAGCTTCGATCGATCGGCCGCAAAAATGCAAGTCGTCCAGCCAGCCGCATCCGCCGCATCTGCTTAATTCCCACGCCTTCCGCCATAAGTAAATAAGAGGAAACGTCATGACCACCACCACCACTTCGTCCGTCACCACCACGCTCGCGCCTACCATCGATGACCTGATCCTGACGGGCACTGCCAACATCGACGGCATTGGCAATGCGCTGGCCAACACGATCACCGGCAACAGCGGCGCGAACCAGCTCGACGGCCGCGGCGGCGCCGATACCCTGATCGGTGGCGCCGGCAACGATACCTATGTGGTGGAGAATGCGGGCGACCGCGTGATCGAGAACGCGGGCGAGGGCACGGACACCGTCCAGTCCAGCGTCACCTATACGCTGGCCGACAACGTCGAGAACCTGACGTTGACGGGCGGCACCAGCATCAACGGCACGGGTAATGCACTCGATAACGTCATTACCGGCAACACCGGCAACAACCAGCTGTCCGGCCTGGACGGCAACGACACCCTGGTCGGCGGCGCCGGCAACGACATCCTCGACGGCGGCAGCGGCATCGACAGCATGGCGGGCGGCAGCGGCGACGACAGCTACGTGGTCGACAACGCGGGCGACGCCGTCATCGAAGCCGCCGGCGGCGGCAACGACACGGTGAATTCCAGCATCGATTACACCCTCGGCGACACCCTCGAAAACCTGGCCCTGCTCGGAGCGGCCGACTTGTCCGCCAGCGGCAACGCAAGCAACAACCTCATCAACGGCAACAGCGGCGCGAATACCGTGCTGGCCGGCGCCGGCAACGACACCGTCAATGCCGGGCTCGGCAACGACCTGGTGTTCGGCGGCGACGGCAACGACCTCCTCAATGGCCAGGGCGGCAGCGACGTCCTCTACGGCGAAGCGGGCAACGACACCCTCGACGGCGGCTCCGGCGCCGACGCGATGGAAGGCGGCAGCGGCGACGATACCTATGTGGTGGACGACGCCGGCGACCTCGTGACGGAAGCTGCGGGCGCCGGCCTGGACACCGTGCAGTCGGGCATCACGTACAAGCTCACCGAGAACACCGAGAACCTGACGCTGACCGGCGGCGCCGGCATCGACGGCAGCGGCAATACCCTGGACAACGTCGTCAATGGCAACAGCGGCGCCAACACCCTGTCCGGGCTCGAAGGCAACGACACGCTGAACGGCAATGGCGGCGACGACCGCCTGGTCGGCGGGCTCGGCAACGATACGCTGGACGGCGGGACCGGCATCGACCGCATGGAAGGCGGCCTGGGCGACGACACGTATATCGTCGACAACGGCGCGGACCTGGTCGTCGAGACTGGCGGCGAAGGCGTCGACAAGGTCTTCGCCGGCGTAAATTACACGCTCGCCGCCGAGGTCGAGAACCTGACCCTGACGGGCAGCGCCGTCAGCGCCACCGGCAACGAACTCGACAACATCGTCAGCGGCAACGGCGGCAACAACGCCCTGTACGGGATGGAAGGCAACGACAGCCTGTTCGGCAACGCCGGCAACGACACGCTCGACGGCGGCCTGGGCGCCGACGCGATGGACGGCGGCATCGGCGATGACACCTATGTCATCGACAACGCCGGCGACCGCGTCGTCGAGAGCGCGGGTGCGGGCAACGATACGGCGCGCGCCGGCATCGACTACACACTGACCGACAATGTCGAGAACCTGGTGCTGACCGGAAACGACAATCTGAACGGCACCGGCAATGCGCTGGCCAACGTGATGACCGGCAATGCCGGCAGCAACACCCTGGCAGCCGGCGCCGGCAACGACAACGTCAGCGCCGGCGGCGGCGACGACACCCTGTTCGGCGAGGCCGGCGACGACATCCTCGACGGCGGTACGGGCGCCGACCGCATGGAAGGCGGCAGCGGCAACGACAGCTACGTCCTCGACAACGCGGGCGACCTGGTGGTGGAAGCCACGGGCGCCGGCATCGACGTCGTCAACGCCGGCATCAGCTACACCCTGCTTGACAACGTCGAGAACCTGACCCTGAGCGGCACGGCGGACATCAGCGGCACCGGCAACGAGCTGGCCAATATCATTAACGGCAATGAGGGCGCCAACCTGCTCGACGGCCTGGCCGGCGACGACACCATCAACGGCAATGGCGGCGCCGATACCCTGATCGGCGGCGAGGGCAAGGACACCCTGAACGGTGGCGCGGGCGACGACGCCTTGCAGGGCGACGCCGGCGACGACAAACTCGACGGCGGCCTCGGCGCCGACCGCATGGCGGGCGGCACGGGCGACGATACCTTTATCGTCGACAACGCGCTGGACCAGGTCGTCGAAGTCGCGGGCGAAGGCCTCGACACCGTGCAGACCGGCATCGACTATACGCTCACGGCCAATGTCGAGAACCTGAAGCAGGCCGGCTTTGCCAGCGTGCGCGGTACCGCCAACGAGCTCGACAACACGATGACCGGGAATATCGGCAACAACGCGTTGTTCGGCCTGGAGGGCGACGACTTGCTCGACGGCGGGGCCGGCAACGATACCCTCGACGGCGGCCTCGGCGCCGATCGCATGCTGGGCGGCACCGGCGAAGACAGCTTCATCGTCGACAACGCCGGCGACCTGGTCGAGGAACTGGCCGGCGCCGGCAACGACACCGTCTATTCCAGCATCGACTACACCTTGAGCGCCAACGTCGAGAACCTGACCCTGACGGGTAGCGCCGACCTGAACGGCACCGGCAATACGATGAACAACCTCATCACCGGGAACAGCGGCAACAACACCGCCAGCGCCGGCGACGGCGCCGACATCGTCAAGGCCGGCGGCGGCAACGACGTCGTCAGCGGCGGCAACGGCGACGACCAGCTGTACGGCGAAACCGGCGACGACCAGCTGCTAGGGGACGCCGGCAGCGACAGCATCGACGGCGGCCTTGGTGCCGACCGCATGGCGGGCGGCCTCGGCAACGATACCTTCGTCGTCGACGACGCCGGCGACCTGGTGCTGGAAAGCGCGGCCGAAGGCACGGACCTGGTCCAATCAAACATCACCTATACGCTGACCGACAATGTCGAGAACCTGACGCTCACCGGCGCCCTGGACATCGACGGCAACGGCAACGAACTGGCGAACATTATTAACGGCAATACCGGCGCCAACGTCCTTGACGGCAAGGCCGGCGACGACACCATCAACGGCAACCTCGGCAACGACACCCTGATCGGCGGCGAGGGCGACGATGTCTTGAATGGCGACGCCGGCGACGACCGCCTGCAGGGCGACAGCGGCAAGGACACGCTCAACGGCGGCGTTGGCGCCGACAGCATGGCCGGCGGCCTGGGCGACGACCTGTACATCGTCGACAACGCGGGCGACGTGGTCGCCGAAAACGCAGGCGAGGGCAACGACACGGTCCAGTCCTCGATCACCACCACCTTGAGCGGCAATGTCGAGAACCTGACGCTGACGGGCGCCGCCGGCATCAGCGGCACGGGCAACACGCTCGACAACGTCGTCACCGGCAACAACGCGGTCAACCGGCTGAATGGCGACGCGGGCAACGATACGCTGGTTGGCAATGGCGGCGACGACATCCTCGACGGCGGCACCGGTGCGGACACCATGCAGGGCGGGATCGGCAACGATACCTATGTGGTCGACAACGCCGGCGACCTCGTGACCGAGGCGGCCGGCCAGGGGACCATCGACACCGTGCAATCCTCGATCGACTACACGCTGGGCGCCAACGTCGAGAACCTGGATCTGCTTGGCAGCGACAACCTGTCCGGCACCGGCAATACCCTGGCGAACAGCATCACCGGTAATGCGGGCAACAACCTGATCGATGGCGGCGCAGGCATCGACACGATGAGCGGCCGCGCCGGCGACGACACCTATATTGTCGACAACACGGGCGACGTGATCAACGAGCTGGCCAATGCCGGCGCCGACGCCGCCTACGCCAGCGCCACCTATACGCTCAGCGCGAACGTCGAAAAACTGGTCCTGACCGGCGCGGCCGGCATCAACGGCACCGGCAACGCCCAGGACAACAAGATCATCGGCAACGACGGCAACAACGTCCTGTCCGGCATGGCCGGCAACGACAGCATCGAAGGCGGCGCGGGCAACGACACCCTCGACGGCGGCAGCGGCGTCGACCTGCTGGTCGGCGGCACCGGCAACGACACCTACGTGGTCGACAGCGCGCTGGACCTGATCGTCGAAAACGCCGGCGAGGGCGTCGATACCGTCCAGGCCAGCTTCACGACGGCGCTGGGCGATAACCTGGAAAACCTGACGCTGACCGGCACGGCCAACATCGACGGCGGCGGCAATGCGTTCGATAACCTCATCACCGGCAACGGCGGCAACAACCGGCTCGATGGCGGCGAAGGCAACGACACGCTGCTGGGCGGCGCGGGCGACGACACTTATGAGATCGATGCGCTCGACACGGTCGTCGAAGGCGCCGGCGCGGGCATCGACACGGTGCGCGCCGGCTTCAGCTATACCCTCGGCGCCAACGTCGAGAACTTGATCCTTGCCGGCGGCGACCTGAACGGTACCGGCAATGCGTTCGCCAACGGCATCCTCGGCACCGCCGGCAACAACGTCCTCGACGGCGGCCTGGGCGCCGACACGCTCGATGGCGGCGCCGGCAACGACACCTATATCGTCGACAACAGCGCCGACGTGGTCGTCGAGGCGGCCGGCAACGGCGTCGACACGGTGCTGGCAAGCGCCAGCTACCAGCTCTCGGCCAATGTCGAGCACCTGGTCCTGACCGGCAGCGCCAGCATCAACGGCGTCGGCAACGCGGGCGACAACACGCTCACCGGCAACAGCGGCAACAACCTGCTCGACGGCGGCCAGGGTGCGGACATCCTGGTGGGCGGCGCCGGCAACGACACCCTGGTCGGCAGCGAGGGCGACGACCGCCTCGACGGCGGCGTGGATGCCGACCTGATGCAGGGCGGCGCCGGCAACGACGTCTACCTGGTCGACAACGCGGGCGACACCGTCGTCGAGGCCGCCGGCAACGGTACCGACACCGTCTACGCCAGCGCCAGCCATGTCCTGGGCGCCAACGTGGAAAACCTGATCCTGACGGGTAGCAGCGGCCTGCAGGGCACCGGCAACGCGTCCGACAACAGCATGACCGGTACGAGCGGCGACGACCGCATCGCCGGCATGGCCGGCAACGACATCCTGTCTGGCGGCGCCGGCAACGACCTGCTGCTGGGCGGCGCGGGCGCCGACACCTACCTGTTCGGCCTGGGCGACGGCCATGACCGCGTGGTCGATGCCGAGGGCAGCGGCACGCTCGCGATTCGCGGCGGCCTCACCGTCGCCGATCTCGACGCCACCCAGTCCGGCAACGACCTGGTGCTGACGATTGTCGCCAGCGGCGAGAGCATCGTGCTGGCCGACTGGCTGGTGCAGTCCGAAGGCATCAGCGAGATCGTGTTCGACGACGGCACCGTGCTCGACCACGGCGGCATCGCCGGCCTGCTGAATGCGGCGCCGACGGCGCTGGACGACGTGCTGACAGTCGGCGAAGACGACGGCGCGCTGCTGGTCCCGGTGACCCAGCTGCTGGCCAACGACAGCGACCTGGACTTCGGCGACGCCGTGACCGTGATCGCGGTCGGCGAGTCCGCGATCGGCGCGACCATCGGCTTCGAAGACGGCCAGGTCGTCTACGGCATCGGCGACGCCTGGCAGAGCCTGGCGGCGGGCGAGAGCGTGCAGGACAGCTTCAGCTACACCATCGCCGACGAGATGGGCGAAACCTCGAGCGCCATCGCGCGCGTCACCATCATCGGCGCCAACGATGCGGCCGTGACCACGAGCGACGCCGGCGCCACCGTGGAAGGCAGCACGAGCGCCGTCACCGGCAACGTGCTGGCCAACGACAGCGACATCGACCATGGCACCGTGCTGCAGGTGGCCAACGCGGGCACCTATGCCGGCGCCTACGGCAGCTTGACCATCGCGCAGGACGGCAGCTACAGCTATACGCTGGATAACGATGCGGCGAATGTGCAGGGCCTGAACGCGGGCGAGACCGTGCTGGACACCTTCACCTACGTCGCCACCGACGGCATCGAAGGCGTGCCTTCGACCCTGGCGATCATGATCGCCGGCACCAACGACGCGCCCGTCGTCACGGCCGACGTGGCCCAGGCCGGCGAGGACGGATCGATCAGCGCCAGCGGCAACGTGCTGGCCAACGACAGCGACCGCGACGCCGGCACCACGCTGGCAGTGGCCGCGCCGGGCAGCTATGCGGGCAGCTACGGCAGCCTGGCGCTGGCCGCCGACGGCAGCTATACCTATAGCCTGGACAATGCCTCAAAGGCGGTGCAGGCACTGGCCGCCGGCCAGACCGTGGTCGAGCACTTCGTCTATGCCGCGACCGACGGCGCGATCGAGACCGCATCCAGCCTGGCCATCACCATCACCGGCACCAACGACGCACCGGTGCTGCTCGGCGACAGCGCACGCATGACGGAAGATATGGCCGGTGTCAGCGGCAACGTGCTCGCCAACGACAGCGATGTCGACAGCGGCACGGTGCTGGCGGTGACCAACGCCGGCACGCTGGCGGGCAGCCAGGGCAAGCTGACGCTGGAGCAAGACGGCAGCTTCACGTATCAACTCGACACCGCGGCGGCGCAGTCGCTCGGCCGCAACGCCAGCGTCGCGGAACACTTCGTGATCCAGGCCAGCGACGGCATCGTCGCTGCGAGCTCGAACCTCAACATTACCGTGGCCGGCGCCAACGACGCGCCGATCCTGGTCAAGGCGCTGGCGGACAGGGACGTCACCTTCAACAAGGCCTTCTCGTTCACGCTCCCTGCGGACAGCTTCAAGGACATCGACCAGGGCGACAAGCTGACCTGGACGGCCGCACTGGCCGACGGCGCGGCGCTGCCGTCCTGGCTGAAGTTCGACGCGGCCAGCGGCACCTTCTCGGGCACTTCGCCCAAGCAGGTCGGCAAGATCGACGTGCGCGTCACCGCCACCGACCATGCGGCGGACGGCAGCACCGTCGGCAGCCTGTCGGCTTCGGACGTGTTCTCGCTGGCGGTCAGCCATGGCAACGAAGGCGTCGGCAATGGTCCGGACGCCCCACCTGCCGGTCACGACGAGAACCAGAACGATGGTCCCGGCACTTCGCCGGGCAATCCGGGTTCGAGCGGCGGCAAGAAACTGAGCCTGTCGATCAACCTGACGGCTGCGAACGGCGTCGCCACGCTGGCGGTCGCAGCCTCGATGGAATCCAGCGGCAGCACCGGCGCATCGACTGTCCCGGCCTACCTGAACTTCAACAAGGTCACCGAGTATGCACTGCCGGCCAGCCGCAGCATCGGCAACAGCACGTCGGCGCAAAGCTTCGGCCTCTGGCTGGCGGTCGACTTGGCGGTGTCGGCGGCGCAGGCGGACAAGCAGTCGCTGAGCTGGACCGCCGAGCGCAATGGCGCCGACACCACGGTGCTGGCACGGGCGAGTTCCGGCTTCCTGGGTTCGACCACGGCCTTCGGCGGCGGCCAGGTGTCGCTGGCGGCCATCGGCGGCGCGACGTTGAGGGGCTTCGAGGGGCTGGGCAACGGCGCCAGGAAGATCAAATAAACCAGATGGGTAGCCAATCGTGAAAAACCGACACCCCAGGGCGAATGCAAGCGTCCTCGATTTCTCGCCGCCGCTGCTGCGCCTGCAGACGGCGGCGCCGAATCCCCTCGGGCGCAAGGTGCTGTGGGCCTTGCTGCTGCTGTTGGCGGGGATCGCCCTGTGGTCCTTCTTCGGCCGCCTCGATATCGTCGCGGTCGCCGAAGGCAAGCTGGTCCCGCAGAGCTATGTGAAGATCGTCCAGCCGGCCGAATCGGGCATCGTCAAGGAAATCCTGGTGCGCGAAGGCGATACCGTGCGCGCCGGGCAGGTGTTGATGCGCATGGATACCCTGCTGACCGACGCCGACGCCAGCTCGGTGCAGTCCGACCTGCAAGGCAAGCGCCTGGCGCTGCGCCGGGTCGACGCCGAACTGGCCAACGCGCCCTTTGAACTGAAAGCGGGCGACTCGGCCCACCTGGCCGCCGCGGCGCAGGCGCAATACCGCGCCGACCGCGCCGCCTTCGAGGCGGCACTGGCCGAGGAACGCAGCCACCTGGCCAAGGCGCGCCAGGACCTGGCCGCCGCGATCGAGGTCGAACGCAAGTTCAGCACCATCCTGCCGCATTACCGAGAACAGGAAAAGGCGTTCGAGAAGCTGGGGCGCGATGGCTTCGCCAACGGCGTGCTGGTGAGCGACAAGCGGCGCGAACGGATCGAGAAGGAGCAGGAGCTGGCGACCCAGGCGCACATGATCGAGTCGGCCCGCGCCGGCGTCCAGCAATCGGAAATGAAGCTGGTGCAGATCGACTCGGACTACCGGCGCCAGCTGCACGTCGAGCGCGGCGACGCCCAGCGCGCGGTCGACCAGCTGGCGCAGGAACTGGCCAAGCAGACCCACCGCAAGGAGCTGATGGAACTGAAGGCGACCCAGGACAGCGTGGTCAAGGACCTGGCGACCCATTCGATCGGCACCGTGGTCCAGCCCGGGACTGTGCTGCTGACCCTGGTGCCGCGCAACGAAAGCCTGCGCGCCGAAGTCTGGCTGTCGAACGACGACATCGGCTTCGTCAAGGAAGGGCAAACCGTGCGCATGAAATTTGCCGCCTTCCCGTTCCAGAAATACGGCATGGTGCAGGGCAGGGTGGAGCACATCGGCGCCGATGCGAGCGATGCCAGCCAGGAGGGCGCGCCGAACGCCGCCCCGGGCGAAGCGAAGCGCTCGACCTACAAGGCGCTGGTCGCGCTCGACGCCGCCGCTTTGGTGGCCGACGGCGCGCGCTTCCCGCTCAGCGCCGGCATGCAGGCGAATGCCGAAATCCTGCTCGGCACCCGTACCGTGCTCGAATACCTGTTGTCGCCGATGCAGAAGGCCTGGCACGAAGCGGCGCGCGAGCGCTGAAGCGGCGTCGATGAAAAAAGGGCGCGTGGCGGACATTCCGCGACGCGCCCTTTTTACGCCAGGGTGTCTTACTGCTTGAGCACCCGGCGCAGCGTCGATGACAGGTCTTCCGCCGAAAACTTCGCCACATAGGCATCGGCGCCCACGTTCTTGACGTGTTCTTCGTTCGTCGTGCCCGACAGCGAGGAGTGGATCACCACCGGCAGGTTGGCGAAACGCGCATTTTTCTTGATGTTGCGGGTCAGCGTGAAGCCGTCCATTTCCGGCATCTCGAGGTCGGTCAGCACCAGGGCGACGCGGTCGTAGACGCTCTTGCCCTCGGTCTCGGCCGCGTTGGCGATCGAGTTCAGCTGGTCCCAGCACTCCTTGCCGCTCTTGGTCATGATGAAGGGCAGGCCCATCGCATCCAGCCCCTGCTCGATCAGGGCGCGCGCAACGACCGAATCGTCGGCTGCCAGGATGACGGAACCCGGCTTGATGTGGATCTTCGCCCCGACCGTCTGCTGGGTGATTTCCGGACCCGTATCCGGATTCATGTTGCGCAGGATGGTCTCGACGTCGAGCACCTGGGCCAGGCGGATGGGTGCGCCGTTCTCGCCTTCGAGGCGGGCGATGCTGGTGACGATACTGCTGCCGGCGCTTTTCTCGGCCGACATCACCTGGCTCCAGTCCAGGCGCACGATTTCCTCGACGCTCTCGACCGCGAACGCCTGCGTGGTGCGGGCAAACTCGGTGACCAGCATGATGTTCAGCCCCGTCTTCGGCTTGACGCCGGCGATCGCCGGCAGGTCCAGCACCTGGATGATCTGGCCGCGCAGGTTGACCACGCCCAGCACGTGGGAGGGCGAACCGGCTACGGCTGTGATCGAAGGCATCGCCACGATCTCGCGGATCTTGAACACGTTGATACCGAACAGCTCGTTTCGTTCGCCGTGCTCGTCGCCACCCAGGCGGAAGAGCAAGAGCTCGAATTTGTTGGTGCCCGCCAGATTGCTGCGCTCGTCGACTTCCTGCTGAACCGATTTCATATCTCGTCCTGAAAAGTTATGGTGCCATCAGGAAAGTATTCTAAGCGCGAAAACGCTTGAAAGTGTCAAACAATCGTCAGACGGGCATCGGTTTATTACTATTCAAATCCAAAAAACCACGAATTAGACGATATGCCTTCCACACCCACGCCACCGCCCACACCAGCCAGGCGAACGGAATGCCGATAATGGTGGCAAACAGGACGAAGCCCACCGCCATCCAGATGGCGTAGAACCAGAACGAGCGGATCATCCAGCTGTGGTGGCTGTAGACGATGGTGCCGCTGGTGTCCGGGCGCTTGATGTAGTTGACGATCAGCGGCAGGAAGGACAGCATGCCGAGCGAAAAGAAGAAGGTGCAGGCGTGCACCAGGTACAGGATGCGCGCCATCTGCTTGGCGTCTTCGGTCCCGCTGTCCAGAACGAGTTGTTGCGACATGAATGGCTCCTTGCGGGACGACCCCGCTTTGGCCCCGATTGTAGCAGCGATTTATGGCGATTTCGCTAACGTTTCGATATGCACGTCGGAATATGCACTCAGAGTTTCGACTGCACCCAGGCAACGATATTGCCCGCATCCATGGCCCCCGGCTGGCGCGCCACCTCGCGTCCGCCGCGAAACAGGGCCAGCGTCGGGATGCTGCGGATGCCGAACTGTGCCGACAGCTCCTGGGCGCGCTCGGTATCGACCTTCAGCAGGCGTACGCGCGGCTCGAGCCGGGTCGCCGCCTGCGCATACGCCGGCGCCATCATCTTGCACGGACCGCACCATTCGGCCCAGAAGTCGACCAGCACCGGGATGTCGTTGCGGGCGACGTGCTTGTTGAAACGCTCGGCCGTGACGTCGAGCGGACGCCCGGCGAAGAGGGGCGCGGCGCATTTGCCGCAGACGGGGTTGTCGACCAGGCGCGCCTGGTTCAGGCGGTTGACGGCGTCGCAGGCGGGGCAGACGATGTGGACGGGGTTGGTCACAGGGTCGGTCATGGGGAATCCTTCACGGGTAAGCGTTGGCGATATTGTAAGGCGAGTGCGCGGCCCTTGCCGCGCACGGTTCGGCCAGCCGCGGCTCAAGCATGCGCCCCGGCAAGCGACGACGGCGTAGAATCGGCCCATCACAATTGCAAAATCGTCAATGAAAAAACTGACTGATGCGGTAACCGAGGCCGCCACCCCGCTGATCGGTTGCGCGGGCTGGACTGTTCCCAAGGAAGCGGCTGCGGCCTTTCCCGAAGCCGGCAGCCACCTGGAACGCTATGCCGCCGTGTTTCCCGTGGTCGAGGTCAATTCATCCTTCTACAAGCCGCATCGCCCGCACACCTGGGCGCGCTGGGCCGAGAGCGTGCCGGAGGATTTCCGCTTCGCGGTCAAGGTGCCGCGCGCGATCACCCACGATGCCCAGATGCGCGACATCGACGCACTGCTGGCGCGTTTCGCCGGCGAGGTCGGGGAGTTGAAGCACAAGCTCGGCTGCCTGCTGGTGCAAACCCCGCCCAAGCTCGGCTTTCACGACCAGACCGCGCGCGACTTCTTCATGAAACTGGAGGATCGCTTCGGCTGCATGATCGCCTGCGAAGGGCGCCATCCGAGCTGGTTCAGCGAGACCGCCACCGAAGTGCTGCGCGAACGGCGGGTCACGCGCGTGATCGCCGACCCGGCCGCGGGCCAGCCCGGTCCGCACGTGCCGACCACGAACGACATCTACGTGCGCCTGCATGGGGCGCCGCGCATTTATTATTCCTCGTATCCGCGCGATTACCTGGATGCGCTGGTGCGCGACATCGCCGTGCACCGTGCAGCCGGGCGCCGTGTCTGGTGCATCTTCGATAACACCGCGGCCGGCGAAGCGGCGCAAAATGCGCTCGACGTGCTGCGCGCCTGCGGGGCCAGCGCGCCGCCCCCGGCCTGATCCTCATCCTTCCATGGCGACGGCAAGCTTTCGCTTTTTCGGCGAACTCAACGATTTCCTGCCGCGCGAGCGGCGCGACAGGGAATTCGCCGCGCCTTGCGCACGCGCCGCCACCACCAAGCACATGATCGAAGCGCTCGGCGTGCCGCATACCGAGGCGGGGCGCCTGCTGGTGAACGGGGAAGTGGCGGATTTCGAGCGGCTGCTGGCGCAGGGCGACGCCGTCCTCGTCTACCCGCAGGCGAGCCGCGCGCAGGCCGGGATCCGCTTCGTCGCCGACGCCCACCTGGGCGGGCTGGCGCGCCTGCTGCGCATGGCCGGCTTCGATACGCTTTACGACAACGGCTACCGGGACGAGGAAATCGTCGCCATTGCCGCAAGCGAGGTGCCCACGGTGCGCACGGTGCTCACGCGCGACCGCGAGCTCCTGAAGCGGCGCGACGTGGAACACGGCTGCTACGTGCACACGATCCGGCCCGAGGCGCAGTTGCGCGAATTGTTCGCGCGCCTGCAGCTGGCGCCCCTGGCCCGGCCCTTCACGCGCTGCCTGCACTGCAACCTGCCGCTGCGGCCGGTGGCCAAGGCCGATGTGCTCGAGCGCCTGCCGCAATCGGTGCGCGTGGACCACGATGCATTCACCACCTGCGACGCCTGTGGCCGGGTGTTCTGGAAAGGCTCGCACCACAGGCGGATGCTGGCGATGCTGGGCGGCGCGATTCGGCTAGAATCGAAGGCGTGAACCCTTCCTCGCCCCCGCTACCGTTTCCGATCCGGCCCGAGTGCCCGCCCGGCGCCTGCGTCTGCGAGCGCGAGCGCCTGCTGCTCGAACCGGATGCCGATATCCGCCCGCTCGCGCTCGACCGCAAGCAGGAATCCAGGCTGATCGAACGGATCGAACGGATCGACAGCTATGCCGACCTACGGCATGTGCAGGAACTGATCCGGAAGAATATCGGCGCCGAGTTGCACATCGCGCCGGGGCCGAAGGAAGTGCGCACGATGCGCGGCATCATCATCGTGCTCGAGGAGAAGCCCGGGCTGTGCAAGAAGGTGCGGCAGTCGGTGCCGGCGGCGCTGCGCAAGCGCCTGCAGGAAAAGCCCGAGATCGCCTGGGCGATTCTGGATGCGGGCGACCTGTTCGGATCGGACTGAACACGCCCGCTGCGATGCGCGGCTTCAGCGCCTGTTGCGCATCACCAGTAGCGACCCTAGCGCCAGCGCGACCAGCCACCCCGTGCCGGGTTCGGGAAGCTCGGTAGGCTTCGAATTTTCCTCGCCGGCAGTGGTCTGCGCAAACGGCATGGCGGTTTCGCGCTGCGGCATGGCGGCTTGTTCCCGCTGCGTCAAGGCGGATCCGGACGCAGGCTGCACCGTCGCGGCGGCGCTCGTGACGATCCCGGATCCTGCAGGCGCGCTCGGGCCGGCCTGCGCGTCGCTCGCTTGTCCGACACCCGTCGCCACCAGCAGCGCCGGCGCCGACGCCACATCGCCGGCCGACGCGCTGGCATCAGCTTGCAGCGGCGCGCCTGGCGTGCCGGCCGCGTCAACTTGCGCAATGGTCATGTTTCCGGGACGCTCGGCGATCCACGGCCTTGCGCCCGGTGCGACGCCGGCGGTGTTGCCGACCGTGGTCGACACGACTTGGCTGGCCGTGGCCCCCGCCAGTGCCGACAGCTGAGCTTGCTCCCCGACTCCGACGGCGATCGCGTCGGCCAGGTCCATCGCTGCGTTGATCCGGCGCCCTTCCTCCGCGTCGGCGAGATCCTCGTCGATAGCGGTATCGAGCAGCTCTGCGCCCGGCTCCTGGGCTGCGACTGGAAACTGAGCGACGTCGGACACGCGGTTCCCGCAGCGGGCGCGGATTTCGTTCTTGCCGTCGGAGAGCAGGGTTTCGCCTTCGCGCAGCATGACTTTCTTCGCAGTCCAAAAGACCTTGTTGCCCTTGCGATAAGAGACGTGGACCGCGCGTGGCGCTGCGACCGTCACCGGGTATGCACGGCTGACATCAAACGTGGCGTAATGTGAGGCGACAACCCGGTCGCTGCGCACGATGCGCACCAGTTCCGTCTGACTGGCAACCCCGCCGGGGACGATCGAGAAGGGATACACACGGCGCGTCGTGGCCGCGGCGGTCGGCGCGAAGGACGATAGCAGCGCGCTTGCCGGCGCCGTCGCCTCCATGCTGGCCCGGATCGGGTCGGGTTTCAAGCCCAGGGCGAATGCCGTCGCACAGATGGCTGCCCCGATGATGGCCAGCCCGGCCACGGATCGGACAAGGTGTGCGCGCCGTTCCAAACGGCGGATATATCGATAGCGGCGATCCATGGCGACCCGATTAGTAGGATATTTCCTACAGATTAAATCATTGCCTATGGTAAATCTACAATTTCATGCGGAAATTCTAAGATGTGTTGCGAAATGCGCATATTCGTCAAAAAAACCTGCGTTTTTGCCGCTATTCAGACTTTTACCACATATTTCATGACGAAACCGACGACCAGCGTTGCCGCCATCACCAGCGACAGCGCGCCATGCAGGGTGTCGGAACCGATCGACACCTCGCGCGTCATCTCTTCCTTGCCGATCTTCCCTGCCCGTGACAGGACGACCGGCCGCAGCAGGCCCTGGATGCCGAGCAGGATCAGGCCCAGTCCGATCATGGTTTCGCCGATCAGGCCTTGCCTGAGTCCGCTCCAGACGCCGGCGCCGCCGAGGATGGTCCCGAACAGGAACCAGAACAGGCGCGAGGCCGTGTAATGCGAGAATTTCGAAGTAGCCATAGGATAGTAAGCTGTCAAAAGCGCATTATAGTGGCACGGGTCATCACCCAGCCCTGGCTGCCCGGGGTTTGATGATGACCAGCGCCAGCGAAGCGACGACCAGCACGATGCCGGCCCATTGCCAGGGCGTGATCCTCTCACCCAGCCCGAGCATCCCGGCCGCGATGCCCACGGGCGGCACGGCGAGCGAGAACGGTGCGACGCGGTTGGCCGGATGGCGCTTGAGCAAACCGGTCCACATCGCGTAGCCGAGGATGGTGGCGAACCAGCCGAGATAGGCCATCGAGGCCCAGGCCGTGCTCGACACCGCGTGCCAGTCCCAGCGGGTCGCCGGCGGGTCGAAGGCCAGCGAGAGCAGGACGAAGGGCAGGATCGGCACCATGCTGCTCCAGACCATGAAGGGCAGCACGTCGAACTGCGGCGTGCTGCGCTGGGCGATGCGCACGACGATGTTCGAGGCCGCCCACATCGCCGCCGAGGCGATGCTGAGCAGGAAGCCCGCGAGCGTCACCTGCGAGCCGCGCCCGAGGGCGTCGACGCACAGGCAGGCCAGGCCCAGCGCCGCGATCCCCATCGCCGCCTGCAGCCTGCGTCCGACCTTTTCCTTGAGGATCAGCCACGCGAACAGGGCGGTGAAAAACACCTGCATCTGCAGCATCACCGGCGCCAGCGAGGCCGACATGCCCTCGCGCAGGGCCAGGAACAGCAGGCCGAACTGGCCGACTCCCTGGAACAGGCCATACAGGATCACCCAACGCGGGGCCAGCCTGGGCGGACGGACGAACAGCAGCAGCGGCAGGAGCGCGAACAGGTAGCGGCCGGCGCCGAGCTGGAAGGGCGTGACTTCGCGCAGGCCGAGTTTCATGGCCACGAAGTTGGTGCCCCAGACCGCCACGACGCACAGGGCGGCGAGGTAGTCACGTCCCTGCAGCGCGCCCGATTCGCTCATCCTAGTGGGCCGAATTAATGCGAATGACCGCCGCCCAGGTAAGCCGCCACCACCTTCGGATCGTTTTTCAGGCTCTCCGCCGGTCCGTGCACCGAGATGCGGCCGTTTTCCAGCACATAGCCATAATCGGCCACGTTCAGCGCCGCCGCCGCGAACTGCTCGACCAGCAGCATGGTCACGCCTTCGGATTTCAAGCGCGTGATGATGCGGAAGACTTCTTCGACCAGGATCGGCGCCAGGCCCATCGATGGCTCGTCGAGCAGCACCACGTCCGGGTTGAGCATGACGGCGCGCGCCATCGCCAGCATCTGCTGCTCGCCGCCGGACAGCGTTCCCGCCAGCTGGTTCCGGCGTTCTTTCAGGCGCGGGAACAGCTCCATCGCCTTTTCGAGGTCGCGCGCGACGTCGCCTTTCGGACGCGCCCGCGTGAAACGGGGGAAGGCGCCGAGCAGCAGGTTGTCGGTGACGCTCATGGTGGCGAACACGCGCCGTCCCTCGGGCGAGTGGGCCAGGCCGGCGCGCGCGATGCGATGCGAGTCGAGGCCGGTGATGTCCTTGCCGGCCAGGCTGATCGAGCCGGCCGTCGGCTTGATCATGCCCGAGATGGCGCGCATGGTGGTGGTCTTGCCGGCGCCATTCGAGCCGATCAGGGTCACGAGCTTGCCCTGCGGGACTTCGAGCGAAATGCCGTGCAGGACCTGCACCTTGCCGTAGGCCGCTTCCAGGTTCTGGATAGTTAACATGGTCTCTCCTCAGACTGCGGCCGCGGCCGGTGGGGGGGCTTCGCTGGCGCCGCCGAGATAAGCCTCGATGACTTTCGGGTCGGCTTGCACTTTCGACGGAATGCCCTCGGCGATCTTCTGGCCGAAGTCGAGCACGGTAACCGTGTCCGAGATCGACATCACGACGTCCATGTGGTGCTCGATCAGGATGATGGTGATGCCGTGGTCGCGGATCTTGCGGATGATGGCCATCAGCTCGCGGATGTCGGGGGCGGTGAGGCCCGCAGCCGGTTCGTCGAGCAGCAGCAATTGCGGGTTCAGGCCCAGCGCGCGTCCGATCTCCAACAGGCGCTGCTTGCCGTAAGGGAGGTTGCGCGCTTCCTCGTCGGCGAGGTCGGACAGCCCCACGAATTCGAGGATGGCCGCCGCGCGCTTGCGCGCCGCTGCTTCCTCGCGGCGCATGCGCGGCGTGGTGACCATCGCATCGAACACGGTGGAGCGGAAGGTGTGGTGCAGGCCGACCAGCACGTTTTCGGTGGCCGTCATTTCGCCGAACAGCTGCACGTTCTGGAAGGTGCGCGCGATGCCGCCCAGCGCGATCTGCGAGGGCGTGCGCCCGCTGATCGGCTGGCCCGCGAACACCACGCCGCCCGCGGTCGGCTTGTAGATGCCGGTCAGGACGTTCATCATCGTGCTCTTGCCCGAGCCGTTGGGGCCGATCAGGCCGTGCACCGAACCGCGTGCGACGTTCAGGTCGACCAGGTTCAGCGCTTTCAGGCCGCCGAACTGCATCAGGATCTGATGCGCCTGCAGCAGGACGCCGCCGGTCTCGCCCCTGGCGACGCCTTCGAAGGCATCGGCCGCCGCGTCCAGCCCGACCGCCCGCACGTGCGCCGCGCGCCGTCCCAGCAGCTGGCGGAAGAAGCCGACGATCCCGTCCTGCAGGTAGTAGACGACGAACAGCGTCATCAGGCCGAAGATGGTCAGGCGCC
>Ga0213837_1001002_pt1 | contig 18705 bp, 17 predicted proteins | sample SWPATP12_FD_160572 | JGI IMG/M metagenome (GOLD analysis project Ga0213837, IMG submission 160572) | Coastal seawater microbial communities from Marineland, Florida, United States - SWPA TP1 #2 | ecosystem: Environmental > Aquatic > Marine > Coastal | place: USA: Florida | collected 2016-08-06
CCTTGAAAAATAAACTTCTTCTTCGGCGGTCAGAAGTGGTGAAAAACCAATTTCGCTCAAATAAAGTTGGGTTGCATCTAAATTAGATGGGGTGTCATCCACTGATATTTCTGCGTTTTCCTTCGCTATGCAAGTAGAACTAACTACTTTAGTTTTTTCTTTTTCTATACCCATGCTATTTCTCCCGTATCAAAAGCACGTTAGCTGACTATTTATTCACTTTAACTCCGTTTTTATTCATATAGTTATTATAATTATCTTTTTGGCAAATACTTCATGGGGTTTACTGACTTTCCTCGAAAGCGAACTTCAAAATGAAGCATAACTCTTTGCGAATCTGTATCACCCATCTTTGCAATTACATCACCGACTTTGACAATTTGCTGTTCTTTTACCAAGATTGCGTCGTTATGTGCATATGCACTTAGGTAGTCATCATTATGTTTAATTATTATGAGCTTACCATAACCTCTTAACACATCTCCTGCATAGACAACTTGACCATCAGCAGCGGCTTTGATTTTATCTCCTCGCTTACCTGCGATATCTATCCCTTTATTTCCTTGCTGAGAGCTAGAATAAGTTCCGATAACAGGCCCTTTCACTGGCCATCTCCACTGGTTTACCTTCTTAGAGAAGGAGGAAGTTGACCGCGAGTTAGAAGAACTTTTTTTACTTATTTTCTGCCCACTTGCACTTCCACCATACGCCTGCTTTTTGGACGATGCAACAGTTTTTTTAACGACTGTTTGTTCTTTCTTTTGAAAACTTTCAGCGGACGCTTTATTTTTACTTGTCTGGGCAGCTTTTTTGGATAAGTAGATTTTTTGACCAGGATATATTCGGTAGGGAGCTACGATATTATTAGTAGAAGCTAGGTGTCTCACATCAGTATTCGAACGCCATGCAATAGAATAAAGCGTCTCACCTTTCTTAACGATGTACTCAGTTGCAGTAATACTATTTTTAACTCGTTTACTTAAAGGAGCAGTACCTTTTACTTCAACTACTGGTGCAGGTTTGTGTGACGAAGAACATCCATACCCCATAGATAGCAGCATTAAAACCACTAATACTCGCTTTGTCTTGGTTAATATTAGATGTACAGGCAAAAATAACTCCTAGTAGCAAGTGACTAAATATGCAAAATTAATTAACGCGGTTATCGGCCTACTAATTCCGTCTACCATTTGCTCTACTTTTTCTCGGTATAAAAACCATCATTTCCATAATGGCCTACTTTCGATAGATAGCTTAAACGGTACTATATAAAAACTTCAATAAAAACAAATCAAACTTGTCTTTCATTAAGCATTAAACACTATCAAATTTCGATTGATTTCCCAATTTAGCATTGAAGGCGCTATTCACCTATTTTGTAAGAAAGTTTAAAGGAACTTTAAATTAAGTCTCCAGGAACTAAAGGAACAAACCTCACCGCCTCAATTTGTTTTTCAGAGTAGCTGTCTCCTTGCCTCGTAATGATCTTTAGGATTTGAGTCTGCTCACCAACTGGAATAACTAATCTGCCTCCATCAGCAAGTTGTTCAAGTAACGCTTTTGGAACTTCAGTTGGTGCCGCAGTTACAATAATAGCTTCGAAAGGCCCCTTGCTAGCCCAACCTTTCCAGCCATCACCGTGCTTCATTGACACATTATGCAGATCCATCGACTGTAATCGCCTTTTCGCTTGCCATTGAAGTGACTTTATACGTTCTACAGAAAATACTCTGTCGGTGATTTGCCCTAAAATTGAAGTTTGATAGCCTGATCCCGTTCCTATCTCCAAAATACTGGCAGGTCTTCCAGCTTCTAACAACAGTTCAGACATTCTAGCCACAATATACGGCTGAGATATGGTTTGACCTTGCCCAATTGGCAATGCCGTGTTGTCATAAGCCTTATGAGCTAATATCTCTGGTACAAAAATATGCCTTGGACTATTTGCAATGGCATTAAGAACAACCTGATCTTTAATACCTTCATTCGCCAGCTTTTGCGCAAGTAACTCGCCACTTCTAACCGACTTTCCACCCAGTCGACTTCCAACTTTTAAATTCATTTAACTGCTCTTTATTAGGATATTTTATCTATCCATTTTGTCATTTTTTCTAAACTGTCATGCGCTGTCATGTCTATCGAAAGCGGGGTCACCGAAGCATAACCTTCTTCAACCGCCCAAAAATCAGTTCCGATCGCTGAATCTAGCGCGTTCCCCAATGAGCCATACCAAAATATATCTCGACCCCATGGATCTTTCATCTTTTTCATTGTTTCAGCGGTATGCCGATGCCCTAAACGGGTCACTTTTACACCTTTTAATTTTGAAAGCTCAATATCTGGGACATTTATATTAATAATTTGGTCTTGAGGTAACGGATGATCTTTTAAATTTTTAATTAAATCAGCAGTTACTTTTGCCGCAGTCTGATAGTGATTTTCATGTTTCCCAACCAAAGAGACGGCAATTGCAGGCAACCCCATATGACGTCCTTCTGTCGCTGCTGCAACTGTACCAGAATAAAGCGTATCATCTCCCAAATTTGCGCCATTATTAATACCTGCAACAACTAAATCTGGTTGCGTATTCATGAGCTGACTAATACCTACATGTACTGAATCGGTAGGCGTTCCATTAACCGAAATAAAACCATTTTCTAGTGTTTGCACTCGCAAGGGATTAATTAATGTCAGCGAGTTACTAGCACCACTGCAATTTCTATCTGGAGCAACTACAGTGACATTCGCAAACTTAATAAGTTCATCATATAAAACTCTAATTCCTGGCGCATGTACACCGTCATCATTACTTAATAAAATATTCATCGTTTACTCGCTTTCTCGCGTACCGGCACGTTCAGTCATGTCGGTATAATCTAGTAACTCTCGAAAAACGGTAGTCGCAAAGCTTCCTGCAGGTAGTTCGAATGATAAAGTGGCGGTATTATCTTTGACATCAATTAAAGGTTTAGTGAGTGACAACCTCATTCTACGACGCTCTTGCTTTAAGCCAAAACGTGGCAGTCCCTTGTTTATTTCAGGAAATTTCTCTATCACCTCAACTTCTAACTCTTTAGCACCATTCTTTGTCATTAGCTCTCCTGCCCCCCACATTGGAGCAGTGATATCGATGTCTTTTTCGATAAGCCTATTGATCAATTCAGTGTCCACTTCATCTGCAATAAAAACGGACTGAGTACCTGAAAGCATTAAAACATCACCGTCGGTGATATTGTCGAATAGCCCTTTTTCAATGCGCTTACTTACAACTTGATTAAAAAGCAATGACCTCGCTGCAGACAAATAAAATCCTCTTTTCTTTTTGTCTTTAATTTTTTTCCCTGCAAACAATTCTATGGCTTTATCAATATTGCCACCGTCAATCCCAAAACGCTGTTCCCCAAAATAGTTAGGAACGCCATGCTCACAAATAGCATGCCATCGCCTTTGTAATTCTGAACTATCACTTAGATCTTTAACAACTAACTGAAATCGATTGCTTTGAAGAGCTCCCGTTCTAAGCTTTTTGTTGTGTCGCTTATAACTAAGCACTTCAACACCTTCAATATTAAAGTCACTCAAATCAAATTCTTGCTTACCTGGAAGGTGCACACCAAACCACTGTTCAGTAACCGCAAATCGGTCTTTTAACCCCGCATAGCTAACTAACGCTTCTTTAACATTAAAGTACTTTGCTAATTGTCTGGCGACAAAAACAGTATTGGCCCCCGTTTTTCGAATATGAATAAATAGATGTTCACCTTCTCCACACGGTTCAAAAGGTAAGATCTCAAATACCTTAAAATCCGCCATTTCACATCGAATCTTTCCTGTACACGTAGGACGTCCAAAAAGATAATTCATTGGGTTACTCATGATCAGGGTTATAACTCTTTACTTTTTCCAGTAATACTACAGCATGCACGGCGACACCTTCTTTTCTGCCTGCATAACCCAGCTTTTCGGTTGTCGTCGCTTTCACATTAATTTGATCAATGTCACAGCATAAATCTTTTTTAAGAATCTCTCGCATCGTCAATAAATGTGGCGCCATTTTAGGTGCCTGAGCAACAACTGTAATATCTGCATTGCCTAAACAATACCCTTTGTTTTGCATCAAACCGACAACGTGACGAAGTAATATTCTGCTTGAAATATTTTCATATTCAGAATCTGTGTCAGGAAAATGGTTTCCAATATCAGCCAAACATAAAGCGCCTAATATGGCATCACATAATGCGTGAATAAGTACATCACCATCCGAATGAGCGATAAAACCTTGTTCATAGGGTATTGAAACTCCGCCTAAAACAATTGGGCCATTGCCACCAAATTTATGTACATCAAAACCATGACCGATTCGCATTTTGTCCTCTTTTAGGTGTTGTTAATTGGTTGAGCACCCAAAATCAGCTCAGCCAACATCAAGTCACTTGGGTGAGTAACTTTTAAATTATGATTAGAACCCTCAACTAATAAGCTGGGAAAGTTTGCTAGTTCAATCGCCGAAGACTCATCTGTAATCTCTAGCCCTTCTTCAATTGCTTTTTCAATAGACTGTATTAACTGACCCACAGGATACATTTGAGGGGTTAATGCATGCCATAAATTATCTCTACATTCCGTTTTGGCGATAAATAAATCGCGTTTTGCACGTTTCATCGTGTCTCTTACTGGAGAAGCGAGAATACCACCGCAATCTTTTTGAAAGCATTCAGTGATAAGGTTAGACAAGTCTTCAATTGATACACATGGTCTAGCTGCGTCGTGAACCAGAGCCCAAGAATACTTAGATGTATCAATCGATTTAAGCCCAGCTAGCACTGAATCTACTCTTTCTTCTCCACCAATCACAGTTGCTACTTTAGGGTTTTGGGGAAGAGCAGTTGTTTTATAGTATTCATCATCAGCACTTAATGCGATGACTGCAAGATCGATACTTGGATGAGATAAGATTCGTTCAACAGTATGTTCCAAAATTGTTTTACCGTTTATCTTAAGATACTGCTTTGGACAGTTTGACCGCATTCTTTTACCAACACCAGCCGCTGGAATTATAACAGCAAGCGGAAAATCACTTTCAAACATATTTAAGATCGGTCCTTGGTGTCATTACCAGTTTTGCTTCGATTTGGGATAATACGGAAAAATGTTTCGCCTTCTTTAATCATCCCTAATTCATTTCTAGCTCGCTCTTCAATTGCTTCTAACCCAGACTTTAAGTCTTCAGTATCAGCAAATAACAATTTATTTCTTTGCCTTAAGTCTTGATTGATTTTTTCTTGGCGAGCAACTTCACCTTCAAGTGCCATATAATCAGGCACACTATTTTTCCCAAACCACAGTCGATACTGTAATAGTATGAGTAAAATCAGAAGAATCGCCGTAAATATACGCATGGATGACAAAGCAAATGAATGATAATACCGTATTATAGGCAGCTTAACTTGACTGTAAACAGAAAAACTCGAGGATTTTAAACTTGAGGTAACCGATGAAAAGATTTCCAATCGATTTGGCAAGATAGTAACAACTCTCTCAAATTAAGAATAGAAGGACGCGCTCTCTTATTGTCTTGCCAAATATGACCACAGCAAGCTGCTACCATCACCTTCTTATTAGGTCGAAGCAACCTGACATTATTACTCTCATTATCTGATAACGTACTGTTCCATCCATAAAAATTAGTACGATACCGACCATTCACTTTGTCAACCCTATCAATACAATCTAACGCAATGCGATCACCTAAAAAGATTGGAACAACCAACCCTAACTTAATTTCGTGAGACTCATACCAAGTATTTATTTTTTCATCTGACTGATCGGAAATTGGTACTTTCGCACTTTGTTTAGCAGACCATGAGGCATTTTGAGGGTCTAGATCTAGTGGGGTTTTACATTGCGACATCGAATGAGCGGCGCGCTTAATATAATATGGAAGGCTGACAAGTTTATTTTTTAAAGAATCCGCTGATTGCGAATCATTGTGTGCAAGTAGTTTTATTTCTCTTTCATACAATGCATTACACAGTTCAGAGAATACCGAACTATGTTCTTCATTTTGCCAAAGAGAGGTTTGCTGAACCATAAATAATAATGAAACACGCGCTTAATTTCTATCAGGATACGTGAATTATAATAAATATTCAAAAGATCAACTAATTAGCAATAATTTCTAATGAGTTACAAATTTAGTACAACAAATAGCCTAGACTTAAGGGTAATAATTAGCCAGAATAATTAAATGAATATTGCATACAAACCTGTAAGTCGAAGTATCTATGTCTCACTATAGATATCTCCACAAAAGAACATTTATCAATGACCTTATCTGGTTAGTGATCTTTAATGCCGCAATGTTTGCGATATTCGCTTCTTTTGATACGCTGGAATGGATTTATCAAGTATCAAGAAAGTATGAGTATTTAGAACTTGATGAGCTTGTTCCATTGGGGGCGAGTGTGGCAACCAGCTTATTAGTATTTTCCTACAGACGTATCGTTGAAATATCGAAAATAACTCAGGCGTTTGAAGAACTATCAATGCGAGATCCGCTAACCAATACGCTTAATAGACGTTCAGGACAACTGTTACTCAACTCTTGGCACACAGAAGCAGTAACCTCAAATCGATTCTATTCTATGATTATGCTTGATATTGAAAGCTTAAAAAGAATAAATGACCTATATGGTACAAACATTGGTGATGAGATACTATTGCATTGCGCCGAATTTTTGGAAAAGACATTACCCAATGACGCTAAGCTTATTAGATGGATAGATAGTCGCTTTTTAATATTGCTACCACCGAGTATCGATAATCCGTACCTTTTATCTAACAACATACTAGATTCTTTGGCTAAAGATGTTTTTACACTTACCGACCCTGTAATATGTAACGCAGGTGTGGCAGTTTATCGAAAAAACTGCACCATCGAAGACATGTTGGACGATGTAGATAATGAAATAGCAAAGTCAGCTTATTCAAATGACGCTACAATGAAAGTTTGTTAACTTAACCACGATTACTGACTTAAACGCCAATAAGGTTCTAAACCTAAAGCGGTTTCTCTTGAATGCTCCATCGCCAATAATAAGTTTTCTACTTTTCCATGATGCCAGCGAATCAACTTTTCTGGTATCTCTTCCAAGGCGTCTAATTGTTCTTGTAATACCCACAGTGTATGCAACTCACTCAGTCCATGCTTGATATCTAACCAAGGGCTTCTGAAGTCGAGTCGTAACTGTTTATCATATAGTGATCCAAACCAGCTTCCTGTTAATAAACTACGGATAACGAGTTTTTGATGCGATAAATACTGCTCTGTAGTCAACGGAACGTCACTCGTTAATGCGTTTTGGGCCAAAGACAAACTTTCATCAAACGCCTTTCTCGCGAAACTTTGAATAGTGATATTTTCCTGTGGCTTTTGTTCAGCATCGTCTTCAAAATTTAACAATAATGCTAAAAGGTTGAGTTGAAGATTATTAAATCGTGAGGAATAAATAATTTCTTTTACTTGAGATTCATTAGGAAACTTTTGTTTTTCAATTTTTAGTTGTGAAATGAGCTGTTCACTGTATTCGATTTTTTTACGATAATTCCCTGTTTTATTTGTTAATTCACTCAAGTGAGTTGCATTGTCCACCCAAAGAAATGATTTCATGAAGTAGCTTAGCTCATCTCTAACCTTAATATGCTCTTCGTTTAGATGTGATTCAAACAACCAAAAGCCATGACGAATCAATGCCATTACCTCTAAAGTTTTGGCAAGATAAGACAATGACGGAGACTCTATATAAGCTTCAACCATCGCCTGCAATTGACCTAAACCGAAATTTAAACCACTCGTAAAAGATTGAAGAATATTATTGTCATGGCGCAATGGTACAAGCTCAAAAGGAGTGACTTCCACACTAGTATCAGTGTTTAACCAAAGGCCATAACCTCTTGCGGCTTTGCTTTTACAACCTGGTCTTAATAAAAGTGAATCGAATAACTTTGTCGCTAACTCAAATAAATCTGTCGCTTTACCAGATACTAACTCTAATTCAATTTCATTAATGTCAACTGACTGACTACCACTTAAAATACTGCCACTGTCATACGCTAATTCAATTTTGCTGCCATTTTTATTTTCAATTAACCAAATCTTACGTAAAAAGTTAGTACTAAATAGAGGTACAAGAGACTCTTGCAATTGCTCAACATTTTGATTGTCTTGCCATAATGCGCTAGGGAAAAGAGATAGGTCTGGCGAAGTTGAATCAATATCTACATTATATTCTGGTCGTTGATGCAAACCACCAACAACCTTACCAGCTGTTTTGATAGTTTGTTCATAAGTGTTTTGACAAGCCCGAACTCTTAACCCCATATCCGCTTGTCTAAACAATTGATCTGGCGTATCAAAATAAGTATTTGAAAGTTCTTTAGTAGTACGTTGGCAAGATATTGGTAATTGGCTTAATGTGGATTCAATGCGACTTTCAACTTCCTCACAAGCCACAATGTATTTGAGTTCAATCTCAGTATTCATAATATTATTTAAATAGAATTACTATTCTATTTGTTTAGGTTGGCCTCTCAACCAATTTGTTGTTAAGAATATACCTTACAAAAGGTCGTAGTGTGACGCAAATATTTTCAAACTAAGTCACTCATTTATCAATCTTAACTTGATATAGGTGCTGCAAAGACCTAATATCTTGTTCTTATTAACTATACGGTTGTATCCCCATGAATTTCCTTAAATGTGTTATCGCCTCCTTAATATTTTCACTTCCCGTTTTCGCCGAAGAATCTCCAAGCTCCACAACACCGGGATTTATTTCTGACGACTTGTTTATCTATATGCATTCTGGTGCAGGCAATAATTACCGTATTGTAGGAACGGTGAATTCTGGTACTGAAATACAGATAACCGGCCAGTCTAAAAATGATTATTCTGAAATCATCGATGATAAAGGTCGTGTAACATGGGTTGAGTCAAAATATGTCTCTACTACTCCCGGTTTAAGAAATGTTATTGCTGAGCTCAATGGAAAATTGGCAAATGCTTCTGAATCGATTTCTCAATTAGAAGAACAAGGCGCTAACTCAATCAATAAAATCGACAATCTATCTCAAGAAAATACGAGCTTAAAAAACCAAATTGCTACATTGAATACTCAATTAGCAGAAACAAAGTCCAAACTAAAAGATCAAGACACTAATATTAAAAAAGAGTGGTTCTTCAACGGAGCTATCGTGCTAGGTATTGGTCTATTATTTGGTCTACTTTTACCTAAACTTGTCGGAAGAAGAAAAACAAGTATGGATAGCTGGTCTTAAATCGGAATTCAAAAATGAATATTCTTGTAATTCCTAATCGAGGGCGCTCGTACAATGCTGTTCGTCCGGAAGCTGAGTGTTACCTTTCTATAGCTAAAGCTGGTCACAATGTCACTGTTATGACGGTACCAAGCAATGCATACTTAGAAGAATACAAAAAGTCTGATATCAAAGTATTAATGCTTAAAAGCAGCAAAAAGCACAGCTTTGCGGTGATTAAGCAAATCCACAATTATATCAAACAAAATAACATTGATATCGTATATGCAACTGAATCTAATGGTATTCCTAATGCTGCATTCGGATGTATAGGCACTAAAGCTAAAATGATCGCCTATCGTGGCACTATGGGCGGCATGTATAAGACAGATCCAACCAACTATCTATGTACACTTCATCCCAGAATTGACGGATATATCTGCATCTCCGATGCGGCAAAAGACAATGTTGTAGACAAAGTTCGTACTAACATAAAAAACAAATGTGAGACGATATACAAGGGTCATGATTTAGCTTGGTATCAAGCACCAGCTGTTGAACGGGAAACGCTAGGTTTAACCTCTGAAGACTTTGTTGTTTTGTGTATTGGTAGTGCACGCGAACACAAAGGCATGATTTACATGATAAACGCCATGTCACATCTGAAAGAATGTAAAAACATTAAGCTAGTTTTAGTTGGAGACGGTTTCGATGGCGAACCATACCAAACCCAAATAAAAGATACTGGGATGGCAGAGAATATCATACAAACAGGCTTTAGAAATGATGTCCCGCAAATAGCAGGAGCAAGTGACGTACTCGTATTACCTTCTATTAGAGAAGGTTTATCACGTGCAATTTTAGAATCGTTAGCCTACGGGACACCTGTTATCACTTCTGATTGTGGTGGACCTACTGAAATTATTTCCGACGATATAAATGGTTATGTTGTACCACTAAGAGATAGCAAAGCGATTGCAGATAAAATTAGTTACCTCTATGACAATCCGGAGCAACTTAAGCTGTTGAAAAACAATGCGCAAAACATCATAAAAAATGAGTTATCTCACAAGCAAACTGCTGAAAACATGATCGACTTTTTTGAAAGAATGATAAAGAGTTAGCCTAATTTCTCGCTAACTCTTTTTATTTAATCAGAGCCGAACAAATCCCTCGTATAAACTTTATCTACAACGTCTGCCAAATCTTTTGACATTCTGTTTGAAACAATAACATCTGCTTGTTTTTTAAACGAATCAAAGTCAGTGATCACCTTAGAATTAAAGAACTCTTTTTCTTCAAGTTCAGGCTCAAATATAATGACTTCAATTCCTTGAGCTTTTATTCTTTTTAAAATCCCTTGAATCGACGACGCTCTAAAATTATCCGATCCAGCCTTCATGATAAGTCGGTATATTCCAACAACTCTTGGTGCCTTTTTAATAATGGCGTCAGCAATAAAGTCTTTGCGTGTTGTGTTTGCATCTACAATCGCTTTAATGAGGTTGTTTGGTACATCTTTATAATTCGCCAGAAGTTGCTTGGTGTCTTTAGGTAAACAATATCCGCCATAACCAAAAGATGGATTATTGTAATGCGAACCAATTCTAGGATCTAAGCCGACACCTTCAATGATCTGTTTAGAATTAAGGCCATGAGATTCTGCATAACTATCTAGCTCATTAAAAAATGAAACTCGCATCGCCAGATAGGTATTTGAAAAGAGTTTGACCGCTTCGGCTTCTGTAGGATCCGTAAACAAAACTTCAATATCTTGTTTTATTGCGCCTTGTTGTAATAAGTTTGCGAAATCTTTTGCTTGTTGTGACTTATCGCCAACGATAATTCGCGAAGGGTGCAAATTGTCATAAAGTGCTTTGCCTTCTCGTAAAAACTCTGGTGAAAAAATGATCTGTACGTTTGTATGTTCTGCTTGGATACGCGTCGTAAAACCTACAGGTACTGTAGACTTGATTACAATCGTCGCATTTGGGTTAATCACAACAACATCTTGTACTACCCTTTCAACAGAAGACGTATCAAAGTAGTTATTATCGACATCGTAATCGGTTGGAGTCGCTATTATCACAAAATCCGCATTTAAATAGGCCAACGACTTTTCAGTCGTTGCTTTGAAATTTAGCTGCTTTTCTCGAAGAAATAGTTCTATTTCTGAGTCCGCGATAGGAGATATTTGCTGTTCGAGTTGCTTTACACGATTTTCGTCAATATCAAGAGCAATTACTTCGTTATATTGCGCCAATAGCATCGCATTCGACAAACCAACATAACCCGTTCCAACAACGGCAATTTTCAATTTTTTATCCAAAAGTACTCCATGCATAATCACAACTCAAACTGAAGAGCTTACCATCCCCAATAATTTAATTTCTTTCGCATTTTAAAGCGTCTTAACAGGTTTAGTGGTTTTGACTTTTTAGGAAGGTTTTCACCACCAATTAATTTATCTGCTGCATCAAGCACTCTTTGCGAAGATAACCCATCAACATACGGGTGCGTTTCTTCAATAAAACCTTCAATTCTTTTCATTAATTCAGCCGGTTTACTTAACGCGTATTCAATACTCTCTTCGACTTTATCTTCGTTAGTTACATCGATTAGATAATCTTTAGGGGATATGTTTTTAAAGGTGACAACCGGCTTATATTGCATTAAAAACATGATCAATACTGAAGAAGTATCACATAACATTACGTCAGCTTGTTGCAGCAAAGGTATTACATTATCCGTCTCAACAAATGATAGGTATTTACCTTCGAGGCTTTTATATTTATCTACAACATCTTTTGGCATTTTAGGGTGAAATTGAATAATCCAATTCCATTTACCACTAGCACTTATTCTTTTTACTGTTTCAAACAAATGAGGCGCACAAGTGAGCGCACGTGAAAATGTTGAGCACATTAATACGGTTGGTTTAGTTGAATCGTCAAAATTCACTGCATTTTTTTCAGGTAGTTCAAATAAAGGATCTAATGCTGACCAACCTGTTTGTTCAACAGAAAAGTGACCATGCTCTTTGGAAAGCTCAATAAACGGAAGCGTTGTATTGGGTCCTTGAGTACAATAAAGATCAAAACAATTCCTAATATTAAAATGATCTTGTTGCCCTCTTCTATTCACTTTTCCTGCATTAAATCCATGAAAAACAGCGACTTTAATACCAGGAACAAAGCGAGGAACAGTATTTCCAGGGACAAAAACAGCATCTGGATTAAAACCTTTTACTTCAGAAATGGTTTTTAGTTGAACTTCTTCCTTTGTTAAGAAAGCAGGATTGACTTCATCCCCTTCTAAAAACCAAGCAACTGAGTCACCACGTTGCAAAATGAGATTTTGAATAGGTCTTAAAATCGCATACGAATAGTTTTGCGAAATATAAAAAAGATAACGCTTGCTGGTCATTTATGTTCCAATCTATTCAAAAGAAGTGTGATTATAGCTTTTTATATCAGAGATTAATAATTCAAAATCACTTAAAAATTTGATTACAAAAATGGCATGCAAGAAAGTCTAAATCACGTATAATCTTCAACCGCTAATCAAGTATTAACTCAAGGTAACTCATTCTTAAATGAAAGCTGTTTTTTCAAAAATCATTATATCTGCTTCATTATTATTTACTTTTCCGCTTGTGGCAGAGCCATGGATTGATACTTCTGATATCTATTTAAAAGCTAATATTCGGTTACTGGCTGATTCAGGGCACTTTACAACCCCGGTTACAACATACCCTTTAATGTGGACAGATATATCAAGGGATCTTAAAAACATCGATGTAAGGTCACTTTCTTCCATCGAGCAAAATGCTTTTGCGTATGTTAAACATCAACTTAAGTTAGCTAAGCAAGATAAAATCGTTTTGCGTGCTGGTGCTTCTTCCGAAGGCAGTAAGTTTACAAGTTTTGGTGATAAAAACCGTTATCAACACAGCGTTCAAATCCATTCGAGTTATATGAATGATAGATTTGCGGTCAACGTTTCTCCCGGTTATGCATGGACGGCTGACGGTGAACATGATTACATCACAGACGGAAGCTATGTCGCCGCATATCTTGGCAATTGGATAGTTTCATTTGGACGTCAAGATCGTTGGTTTGGCCCGATGTGGGACAGTAGCCTTAGTTTGACTAACAATGCGCGACCAATGCAAGCTTTGGCCCTTACTAGAAAATCCGCGGAACCTGTCACAATCCCTTGGACAGAGTGGTCAATTCCTTGGACTGTTACTACCTTTATGGGACAGATGGACGACGAACGTGTAGTTGAAAATACGCTGCTTTGGGGATTTAGATTCAATTTCAAACCATTCAACAACTTAGAAGTTGGGGTTACTCGACTTGCTCAATGGGGCGGCAAAGGTCATTCTAAAAGTCTCTCAACATTTTGGGACGTATTAATAGGCCGCACAAATTGTGGTATTAACGGAGTGGTTTGTGATGACGAGAATGCGAACCCAGCTAACCAACAAGCTGGCTTTGACATGCGTTATTCTTTAAACCTATTTGATACTCCTCTCGGCGTTTACGGCAATTATTTTGCTGAAGATGGCGACGCAAGCTCCGGCGGATTGGTAACTAAGGCGCAGATCCAAGTAGGGTTTGACGCACAACTATCTTTTTTTGACACTCCAACAACTGCTTTTTTTGAATATTCAGACAGCATGGCCGATTGTGGTGCACGAGATGGCATAGGCGATTGTTTTTATGAGCATGCAGAATACGAAACAGGTATGCGTTATAAAGGGCGCACTATCAGCCACCTATACGACAACGATGCAGATACCTTTGTATTTGGTACAATCTCACAGCTAAGCAATTACTTTAAAGTGACCAATAAACTGCGTTATTTAGATCTCAATTATGATAAAAGTGACAAAGCTCCAGACAATCCAATTATCGGTAACCCATTAACTTCTGTGCATCAAAAAGTTTGGATGATTTCAAGCAATGTAGAACATAGTTATCAAAATTGGCGCTATTCTATTGGTGGCGATTTAAGCCAAACTAAAACCGTTGATGACAACACAAAAGAGAACGAAATCAACATATATTTCAATGTTGAATATATTCTATAGCGTTTGCATATATAGGTATTCGTATTAATTCGTTGACAATACCCAACATTATACGATATTAATATCGCATAAATAATTTGAAGCAAAAAAATGAACACTGTAATTACTACTATTCAACTTAACCTCCTCCTCCTCGTATTAAACTTGCGCGGATAGGTCGATTTTGCTTTTTAATTAGATAAAACAGAATACACATAAACCCGCGCTGATAAACGCGGGTTTTTTTTTGTCTTATCCCGAATAAATATTTATCAGTGCATAACAATAGAATCAAGCTAGCAATAGCCAACAGAGGAAACCACAATGGATAACCAAGTTATCATTTTTGACACCACGTTACGCGATGGCGAACAAGCACTAAACGCCAGCTTATCTGTACATGAAAAATTGCAAATAGCACAAGCGATAGAACGTCTCGGTGTTGATGTGATGGAAGTTGGTTTTCCGGTTTCATCTCCTGGAGATTTTGAATCAGTTCAACAAATTGCGAGAACAGTTAAAAACTCGCGTGTTTGTGCTTTAGCCCGTGCCGTAGAAAAAGATATTAAAGCGTGTGCAGATGCCTTGGCACCAGCAGATCAGTTTAGAATACATACCTTTATTTCTACTTCTGATGTGCATGTTCAACAAAAATTAAAACGTGAGTTTTCTGATGTTGAAGCAATGGCTGTAAATGCCGTTAAATATGCTCGTCAGTTCACAGATGATGTTGAATTTTCATGTGAAGATGCGGGTAGAACACCTATCGACAATTTATGCCGAATGGTAGAGCAAGCAATTAAAGCAGGTGCAACCACAGTTAACATTCCTGACACGGTTGGTTATACACTTCCATTTGAATTTCAAGGAATCATCGAACAGTTATTTAACCGAGTACCTAATATTGACCAAGCTGTTATCTCTGTTCATTGTCACAATGACTTAGGTTTAGCAGTAGCAAACTCTATGGCTGCTGTTCAAGCAGGTGCGAGACAAATTGAATGTACGGTTAATGGTATTGGCGAAAGAGCAGGAAACTGTTCGTTAGAAGAAGTCGCAATGATCATGAAGACGCGTGAACATTTGTTAAATGTGCGCACTAACATTCAACACCAAGAGATTGCTCGTACGTCTAAGTTGGTTTCAACTTTATGTAACATGCCAGTGCAATTGAACAAAGCAATTGTCGGTGGAAATGCATTCTGCCATTCTTCAGGTATTCATCAGGATGGTATGCTTAAAGCAAGCAATACCTACGAGATTATGACACCAGAAAGTGTCGGTATTCCAAAAACCAAACTTAACTTAACCTCTCGTAGTGGTCGTCATGTCATTAAACACCGCATGGAAAGCTTAGGCTATGCAGAATCAGATTATGATTTAGAAACTTTATATGCAGACTTTTTAGCGCTAGCCGACAAAAAAGGACAAGTTTTTGATGACGACTTAGAGGCCTTACTATTTAACATTCAACAGCAGGATACTAAAGATCACTACCAAATTGGTTTCATGAGCGTACAGTGTGGCGGTGAATTTTCAACCGCAAGTATCAAACTAGTTTCTGGTGAAGAAGAGCAAATCGAATCTGCCACGGGTAATGGCCCTGTAGACGCCTTATATCGCGCAATCAAACAAGCTGTCGATATTGATTTTGAAGTTGCCGACTACAAAATTGGTAACAAAGGTTCTGGCGAAGATGGTTTAGGTCAAGCCGATTTAGTCGTTTCTTGGCAAGGTAGAAATTTCCACGGTTATGGTTTAGCCACTGATGTTATCGAAGCTTCAGGTCAGGCACTTATCCATGCCGTCAACAGTATTCATCGTGCAATTACGATAAACCAATTAAAAAATGAAGCGTTGGGCGATAACCAACCAGCAAAGAGTTAAGGAATTAGATTAATGTCTAACATAGCAATATTAGCCGGCGACGGTATTGGCCCAGAGATAATGGATGAAGCAGTTAAGGTATTAAAAACTGTTTCTGAAAAATTCGATTTTCCATTGAGTTTCGAACATCACGACGTTGGTGGTGCTGCCATAGATAATCATGGAGTTGCACTTCCAAAAAGTACTGTTGAAGGCTGTGAAAAAGCTGATGCAATCTTATTTGGTTCTGTGGGTGGCCCAAAATGGGAAAACTTACCTCCAACTGAACAACCTGAACGAGCCTCGCTTTTAGGTTTACGTGAACATTTTGGCTTATTCTGTAATATGCGCCCTGCACAATTACAGTCTGCCATGTCACACCTTTCACCACTTCGAGCAGATATTTCAGATAACGGTTTCGACATACTAGTCATGCGTGAATTAACAGGTGACATATACTTCGGCCAACCAAAGGGTCGTAAAGGTGAAGCTGGAAGTGATGACGAAACAGGTTTCGATACCATGCTGTATAGCCGTAAAGAAATCGAGCGTATCGCAAAAATTGGTTTTGAATCAGCAATGAAACGCAATAAGAAAGTGATTTCTGTTGATAAAGCAAATGTTTTAGCAACTTCAATTTTGTGGCGTGAAGTCGTTATTGAAGTTGCCAAAGACTACCCTGAAGTAGAGCTAGAGCATATGTACGTAGACAATGCCGCAATGCAGCTTGTTCGTAATCCAGGACAATTCGACGTAATGTTATGCGGTAATTTATTTGGCGATATTCTTTCTGATATTTGTGCCATGATCACTGGCTCAATGGGCTTATTACCTTCAGCTAGCTTAAACGAAGATGGTTTTGGTATGTACGAACCAGCTGGTGGCTCTGCGCCAGATATCGCAGGCCAAGGTATCGCAAACCCAATCGCTCAAATACTATCTGCTGCGCTAATGTTACGTTATAGCTTAAATAACGAAGAAGCAGCACGCGCGATAGAAGATGCTATTGGTAAAGCATTAGATGCTGGCATGTTTACGCGTGATCTTTTATCAGCAGAGCAAGCTGACCAAGCTAAATCAACGTCTGAAATGGGCGACATTATCTGTAACTTTATTAAGGAAGCATAAAATGGCAACCACATTGTATGAAAAATTATGGCAACGCCATTTAGTGGAAGAAAAGGAAGGTGAAACACCTTTATTATACGTGGATAGACATTTAATTCACGAAGTAACTTCTCCACAGGCTTTTGCAAACTTAAAATACCATAACCGCCCTGTCCGCCATCCAGAGCGCACAATAGCGACAATGGACCACAATATTTCTACTCGCTCAATTGAAATTCACGCTGCCGGTGAAGGCGCTGCGAACCAATTGAGAACTTTGGAGAAAAACTGTAAAGAGTTTGGCATCAAGCTGTTCGGAATGGGACACAAAAACCAAGGTATAGTACACGTAATGGGCCCTGAACTTGGTTTAACTTTACCTGGCACCATTATCGTTTGTGGTGACTCTCATACCGCAACTCACGGTGCTTTTGGTGCATTAGCTTTTGGTATTGGTACATCAGAAGTAGAGCATGTATTTGCGACTCAAACACTTCGCCAAACTAAAGCTAAAACCATGAAAATCGAAGTCAATGGTGAAGTTGGTGTTGGCATTAGTGCAAAAGACATCATTCTAGCTATTATCGGTAAAACAGGTAGCGCTGGTGCTACTGGTTATGTAGTCGAATACTGTGGTAGCGCGATAGAAGCGCTAACCATGGAAGAACGCATGACAGTATGTAACATGAGTATCGAATTTGGTGCAAAAGCCGGCTTAATTGCTCCAGACCAAACGACATTTGATTATATCGAAGGCAGAGAATATGCACCAAAAGGAGAGCTTTGGGAGCAAGCGGTTGCAGACTGGAAAACACTAAAATCTGATGATGGTGCAGAATTTGATACCGTTATTACTTTGAAAGCAGAAGATATTAAAGCTCAAGTTACTTGGGGTACAACGCCCGGGCAGGTGACTTCGATTGTTGATGTTGTACCTTCACCAGATGATTTCGACGATCCAGTTGAAAAAGAGTCTTGTATTAGTGCTCTTGCCTACATGGACTTAAAAGCTGGAATGAAAATTACAGATATCGAAGTTAACAAGGTATTCATTGGTTCATGTACCAATTCTCGTATTGAAGACATGCGTGCCGCTGCTTCAATTGCTAAAGGGAAAAAAGTCTCAGATAAAGTGGACGCGATTGTTGTTCCTGGTTCATACCGAGTGAAAGAACAAGCTGAAGCGGAAGGTTTAGCCCAAATATTCATCGATGCAGGCTTCGAATGGCGCTTACCTGGATGTTCAATGTGTTTAGGTATGAATGATGACGTTTTAAGTGAAGGTGATCGTTGTGCCTCAACGAGTAACCGTAACTTCGAAGGTCGCCAAGGTCGAGGTA
>Ga0213837_1001005_pt1 | contig 18675 bp, 20 predicted proteins | sample SWPATP12_FD_160572 | JGI IMG/M metagenome (GOLD analysis project Ga0213837, IMG submission 160572) | Coastal seawater microbial communities from Marineland, Florida, United States - SWPA TP1 #2 | ecosystem: Environmental > Aquatic > Marine > Coastal | place: USA: Florida | collected 2016-08-06
CAGCCGCATCGCCGCAGGTGAAATTGAATCTTAGCCAGCGAAGCTTAGACGCAGCGTACTGCTCGATATCCCTTAGTTTGCCCACGCTGGTGGTGTTATCACTGACGCGTTTGATGGCTTCAAAGTTTTGCTCAACCCATTTGCCAAATTCGAGGGCTTCTCTTGCGTTAGAAAACGCGAACATAGGCGCTCGCTGCATGGCATCGTCAATGACTGTGGTCGTTATACCGCCTGCTTCTCTTGTTAAGCGCATGCCTCTACTGTAGCTGGCGGTCAAGGTGCCCTCTGTTGTTGCCATTGGAACGTAGAACTCACCTTTGGCGTGCTCTCCATTCACTAGCATTGGCCCTGCGAAGCCAATAGGCACCTGTGCGACACCGGCGAAGTTTTCTATGTTTCCCGACAATGTTTCAGGCGGGATAGAATAGTGTCCTAAGTGATTTAGCTGAGTGCCGGTTTCTCGCGCAATAAACTCGCGGCGTGTTCGGCTCATCTCTTGGGTATAGTCGTTGTCTGAGGAACGTGGGATTTTAGGCATTGGGCCACTCCTTTTTTCTTTCATAATAGGAGTGCTGATACCGAATGAGAACTGTTTACAATTTATACATGAGGATAAGTGCCACCTATGTATGCGCTTTTTATGTAGAAAGGCATTAAATACACCTTTCTACACGCAAAAAGCGGGGATGTTGCTTATTTCGAACTCATAAGCGACGCGCGATAGCCCCGCAAAGAAGCAAATGATACTATGCTTTTTTATCCAATTTTGCCTGAAGTATAGCAATCTCTTCTCTGCGTTTTTTATCGGCTAGAGGGCGGTTGGTTTTTTCAGGCGCGTTTTGAGCACGGATTAAAAACCCTTGGGCTTCTTCGTATTCACCATCGTCGAAAAGAAACTCAGCATAAAAGAAGTTTTGGTCCATACCATCTGGGTTAATTTCCAATGCACGCTTAAATAATTGTTTTGCCTTCTTATCGCTTCCAAAGCTAACTGGCCAGCCTGGTACTTTATGATAAAGTGCCGCTAATACAGTGAGTGCCGTCCCCTCTAATACCGCTTCCTCTTTTTCAATGGCACGTTCTAAATTTTCCTTCGCACTTTCAGCAAAGTCCAGGGCACCTAAACCGCCTTTCGCACTTGCAGTACTTGATTGAGAGATAGCTAGCCAGGTCAGTGCTTCAGCGCTATTTTCTGATTGCTCGACTAACACTTTCGCCTGCGCTATCAATGTAGAAAATGCCTCTAATTGGGCTTCACCTTCAAGCTTATAGTTCGCTTTTGCCCACGCGTGTTGTAACGGTAGTAAATCAGGGGTGCTTGCATGAACCGTAGATATCGACAACGTAGTAATAAGGATGAATAGAAAAGGAGAGAAGAAATTCTTTTTCTGCATGAAAAGTCGCCTTTATAAGATAGAGGTAGTTAGGAATAAACGAGATAACTCGACAAAATTGTTAGTAATTTCATGAATTATCGTTGAATCGGCGGCTAATCTAACGGTATTTGTAGCGAAAATCTAATACTTGTTGAAAATGGAAAGGCAATAAGAGCATTGCCTTTCCCTGTATACCTTTAGGGTGACTAACTTTTTCTCGCTATTTTCGCTTCCAATAAAGCGATCTCTCTTTTGCGACCTGAATCTGCAATAGGACGATCTGCGCGCGCTGGGGCGTCGAGCGCTTTCTTGGCAAACTTGAGCGCTTGCTCGTACTTTCCATTATCGAACAAGAACTCGGCGTAGAAATAGTTGGGGTCTATCCCGTCAGGGTTTATTTCAAGTGCATGCTTCAGCAATTTCTCAGCTTTTTTGTCGTTACCAAAGCTAATAGGCCAACCCGGAAGCTTATGGTACAGCACGCCCAGACTGGTCATCGCTGAGCCCGAGAGTGCATTTTCATCTAGTCGCATTGCATGTTCGAAACTCTTACGCGCATCCTTTGCGTAGTCCAGAGCACCAAGCCCCCCTTTGGCACCGGCTGTACTGGATTGAATTATGCCTTGCCAAATCAATAACTCAGGGTTATTGGGTTCTTCCTTTACGAAAGATTTAGCGGTATTAATAAGGGCGACGAATGCTTTTTCCTTTTCTGCATCATCAAGTTCATAGTTAATATGTGCCCATTGATGCTGAAGTATCTTTAAAGGGCTGGTAGCCGTTTCGCTTAAGGCTGATGTCGGCGCTGTACTTTCTGTGACTTCGTTAGCTTGAGCTATAGCAGTGTGACTTAATGCCAGACCGAGTCCCAGAATTACCGTGGTGCTAAGCGTGGTTAATTTCTTCATGATAATGTCCTCGTGTTAAACCAGCTTGTTACCCAGACGGGTTTCGTTTTGAGCGCTGGTCTGTTTGTCTTGTGATCGCGTTTTTTGAAAGGCATAGCGTTTAATTGTTGGAAGTTTCTTTGCCAACGCATTGTCAACAACACTGGGAACTAGCGCGTTAAGCTTGGCAAAAAAGCGTTCAGCATGTCCTAGCGCGACCCTTGGCAAATTGTTTTCTAACTGTTTAATGAATGCTTGTGCTACTGCATCAGGCTCGTCTGTCTGGTTGCCCAATGCCTCATTTAGCGCATTAGCGCGATCGTCATTTATATCGGTACGCGTTGCGCGTGGCGCTAGATAGTGAAATTTAATTTTGCTATCGCTGAATTCCCTGTGCATCGCTTCCGTCCAGCCTTTCAAAGCGAATTTAGTTGCGCAGTAGGTTCCGTGCGCAGCAAAACCTATGCTCCCAAAAGCTGAGCCTACATTCACGACGTGCGCAGACGGTCTACGTTCGAGTAACGGCAGTAGGCGTTGGGTTAGTAGCATCGGGGCCAGCATATTTGTCGACACAATTGACTCGATTGGGGTGCCATCAAACTCGCCCACATAGGTAATGCCAGCATTGTTAACCAGAATACTTAAAGGAAGTCGTTGGCAGGCACTTACTACTCTATCTCTGCCTTCATCTGACGTAATGTCAGCCACAATGGCAGTATGATGAAGGGTTAAATTTTGTTGCAGCTGTTCGAGCTTCGCCTTACTTCTGCCAGTTAGGATAATGTGCGCGCCTTTTTCATCAAGCGCCTTGGCTATTGCTTGACCAATACCGCCAGTTGCACCTGTAAGAAGTACCACTTGATTACGCCACTGAATATTCATTGTATTTACCTTAATGTGTTAGCAGTTTACCTCGGGGGATAAGCACCAGAGGCAAACCCTTGAATTCAAGCAACCTGTTCCAAGCCGTGTTCGGGTGTTAATTCGCGAAAGATATCTCCGTATAAGCGATAAAACATGTTCGCACTGTGAATGATCATTTGCTGCTCTTTGGGGTCAGTAATTTTGTTCATAAGCCCTTCAAAGAAAACAATGTGCTCTTGGTCTAGCGCACCGTGAGAGGTAAGGTATTTAAACGCTGATTTAGGCAGAGATAACTTATCTTTGATTTGTTTTGCAGCCGCGTCGGCAAGCGCAATACTTGTGCCCTCTAGAACGAATACCATGCCAAAAAAATACAGTGGGCTTTTGCGTGCTATTGCATCAAAAGCGTAGGCAACCATTAATTCGGTGGCGGGTGCCGGCTGACTTTTCCTCGCCTGTTCTTTATCAACGCCACAGGCTGCAAGGTCGTTAAGGATCCACTCTTGGTGACCCATTTCTTCTTCAATGTACTCACCAATTGCTTCTCTTAGCCATTCCTTATCTTCGTTAAGTTTGGCACCTGTAGCCATAAGCAGGGGAACAGTAAACTTAACGTGATGATAAGCCTGTTGAAGAAAGGCAATATAGTCGTTTAAATTAAAATCACCGTTAAAGCAGCGTTGTATAATCGGCGCCTGTAAGAACGTCTGTCTGGCATGTTCGGTGTTGCTTTGAAGTTGCTGATAGAAATTCATAAATTATTCCTTGATAACAAATTGAGAAGAAAATGCTGTTGTGCTTTGGACGCTGTACTGGTGTTGGTATTGGTCCTGGTAGAGCATGTCTAAGTCAGTCGCGTAGCGGGTAGTTATTGCGTCACGTTTCAGTTTTCCCGTTGGGGTAAGCAGTTGGTTTTCAGGCGTACAAAGACCGATGGTGGCGAAGTTAACAACTTGCGCATAGTCAGGTAACTGCTTATTGATAAGCGCCACGGCGCTTTGAATCTGTGTATTAGAAATAGTATTGGAAGCGGGTACGAGGAGCGCGACACAGTAGGGTTTAGCTTCGCAATACACCAAAGCCTGCCTAAACAGTCCTGTTCCCAGCAATAAAGATTCAATCCACTCTGGCGATACATTTCTGCCAAAGCTGTTCACCATTATGTTTTTTATACGCCCATTCAGCGTGAGCGTGTTGTCAGAAAAAGCGCCTAAATCGCCGGTTCTGACCTGGGTCGGATAAAATGAGGAAGGTTGATTCAGATAGCCCAGAAAGTGGTTGCCTGTAACTACAATTTCACCCTCTTCGATATGCAGTTGATTATGACCAAGCGTTTTTCCGGCACTGCCCATCGTATTGCAATTGGGTGTGTTCAATGTTGATACTGACACCGCTTCAGATAAGCCATAACCTTCAAATACCGGTAATCCCTTCGCTTGAGCTTTCGCCAGCAAAGCGGGTGATACATGTGCACCGCCAACAGCGATGAACATTAGTGATGAAGGTGGTGTCCAGCCTTGATTACATGCCTGTACTAACACCATTAGCAAGTCGGGCACCAAGATAACAGACGTTGGTTGAACGCGGTCTATCAGTGACAGCAGTGCGTTTGGATTGACGAGTTTGCTTCCTTGAAATCCGCGTTCAGATGCAGTGGCTAAATAAACCGTGCCGCCGTGGTACAGAGGGGCGTAAACACCTGCAATATTTTCAAGCAGGGTAGACAATGGCAGTAAACACAGGTGGTTCACTATTTCTGGTTGAACAGCGCGCTCAATAGAATGGGCGACTTTCCATTGCGATTCAGTTGACAGGCACACGCCTTTCGGTGAGCCCGTAGAGCCAGAAGTAAAGGTTATTTTGTTGGTACCTACAGGCGTGTATGCACGAGAGTCATGTTCGAGCGGATGAGCGACAATGTCGTTTTCGCTATCAATAACAGTCGGTGATTCACTCCATTCACTTAGTTCACCACTGCGATTGGTCAATAAAAAGTGACACTGGCTCTCATTTAATACATGTTCTTGTTGGGAAGCGCTAAAAAATAGCGGAACGGGGACGCAGCAGACGTCAGCCTGTTGGCAGGCTAAATCAGCAATCACCCATGCAAAGCTATTGTCAAAGGCAATGCCGACCCTCTCGGCATTGTGGTTTGTTATCCAGCTTGCGAGGTTCTCGACGGCGCTCAAAAGGGCGCGGTAAGTCATTGAACCGTCTTTGCATTTCAGCGCAACGTCATCGTCGTGCCCGTTTATATACTGATTAAGCAACATACGCCGTTTCCTTTTTTGTGCACATACTTTGCGTTAACGCATCCACATTTGGTGAAATAAGTTCAATTGCACGTTGGTAATGAGCATTAAGTTCAGGGCAGCCAATAATGTGTTGGGTTACGTGATTTAGCGACAGGGCAGTAACCTGAGGAGCGGTGTCATAATAGGTGCCCCAATCATCGCTATCCCCTTTAAGTTTTGATACATCGGCTTTAACAAGGGGGAGGAGTTGAATACCCGCGCCCATGAGTAAAGAGGTGAGCTGTGAGGTCGCACTGAATACCAGATATTTGCTACCACATCGTTTTAAAACGAAGAACAGGGCAAATAACAAGGGGAGGGTATAGCGCGATGCACTGCTAAAAAGGTTACCAACTTCAGCAATATGCGCTCTGTTTACGGTTATCCCTTGTAAGGCGAGGGCAGTTTCTACCGAAGTGTTAAGGTATTGCTCTATAAAAAGAGAATTATACTGACCATCATATGCGGCAAATCTTGCGCCTGCGGCGGCTTTAACTCCCTTAGCTTCAATAGCAAACAGCATAGGCATAAAAGAAGTCACTCGTGCGTTGTAGCGAGCTTTAAAACCACTCGCTATAAACGCTTCAATACGGCGGCGGGCATTATGTCTATGTTTTGCCGCGATAAAGGTTATAGCGGGCTTTTCCTTTGAGACAATCGCAGATTGCTGACTAGCAACCTGGGTTGGAACAGAAGCTAAAACGTGACTCATAAACATGCTCATTGGTTTTGCGATGTTATGAGTATTTACGCGAGACCTTAAGAGAACCTTAAGTGGGAAAAACTTTTATAAATGTCAGGCCAAAATGTTAAGAACGCCCAAGCTATTTAATTGCTTGAGCCTTTATAGCTATTAAAAACGGGGCCGTTAGCCGGTAAATCACAGGTAGCGTTCGCTGCAGTGCCAGGAAGCAACAACCATTCGTCACGGTGGGCTACACCCAGTGAAGTGGCTTGTGATAAGTCTACACATTGAAATTTGTAGTCACTAGGCACTAACAAAAAGCGTTGACGTATTGGCGGCCTAACCCGCTGGCCTGAAGTCTTTGTTAGCTCGGGGGAAGGCTCGGAAGTATCGGTCAACCAAGCCCACGCGGTACCGTTTTCTACTTCTTTCGGAGTATGGTAACCAAAATGAGCCATTTCAAAGGGGGAATAAAGCAAATACTGTTCTTTAAAGCTGACTATCCCTACCTCGAAGGCAGTTGAATCCTTCGTCAACATATTACTTATTTGGCTTTCTGCATTTTGAAGGACTATACGGGGAGTACGGTAGTCATTTAGCAGCCATGCACCGAATGTGGAAGGAATTACAGTTAAAATGAAAAGCCAAGCCAGTAATTGGCGGGCGAGTAATTTTCCATCCCCTGCGCTGCGCTTTTTATTGTAAACATAGTAGACAATATGCGTACAAAGCCCAGCGAAACCGAGTACAAGTAATACTATGCTTAAACGAACTAGGGTTTCGCTGTCGCTGTCAAAGCGCGTCATCAGCTTAACAGTGGTGGGCTCGTGAAATAGCAATGCTAAGCCAGCAATCAATAACACGGCAGAGATTAGCGAAGTAACTGCGCGCGCAAAAAGCACCAACCCTCTTGATACAGTTGAATTAGCAAGTACCAGACCTGCAACCATACTCAACGCAGGCAGTGCCGGTAGAACATAAACACCACGTTTACCTGGGCTGATACTAAAGAAAATGACAACCAATATTACCCATATCAACAAGGATGAGTAAGCGGGGTTGTGAGTAAGTACATCTTTTAACGACTTAGCTTTTGATACAAGTATGGCAATTGGAGTTATCCAAAATACAGGAATAACTTCAACAATATAGTAATACCAAGGCTCTATGTGGTGCCAGGCATTGGCATATCGCTCAGCCGTTTGTTTAAACAAAATGTTCGACAAGTATTGTTGTATTTGAGGCTCTTGTTTTATCAAGCCAAGATAAAGCAGAGGTGCAAGCCACATCGCCACAACTGATAGCATGACTAAAGGGCCAAACAACATGCGTAATGACCACTTGCCGCGCTGTGAGCCGCTGGTAAATGCGAAAAATGCAATGGGAATAAATAAAAGAACCGGTAAAAAGCCAACGCCTTTGGTTATGATCCCAAGCCCCATAAAGAACCATGCTGCAAAGTACCACCGCCAATTAACATGCACATAAAAGTGCTGAATGAGTCCGTAGACGCCAATCCAGATAAAGCAGGCGACAAGGGCATCTATTTGAGCAAATTTGGCTTGAATAAGAAACTGAGGGCTCAGTAGGAGTACGAGCATACTCAACATTGCCACTTTTTCACTGGTAAGTCTTAGTGATAGCTTGTAGGTAAGCGCCAAAGTGACAAGGCTTGCGATAGCGTTAGGCAGGAGCATAGCCACCTTCAGGCTACCCGTTATAAGGTAAAAGAAGGCAATACACCACATAAACACAGGGGGCTTGTCCGGATAAATTTCGCCACCGCGCATGGGTACAAGCCATTGCCCGCTGTTCACCATCTCTTTTGCGACCAAGGCGAATCGAGGCTCATCGGGGGGCCAAGCATCTCTGAAACCCAGACCAATAAATATCAGAGCACAGGCAAAAAAGAACAGGGTAGATGCATGGCTATTTAAATTAAGAGGAAGCCTCACGACGGCTCACTCCTACGAGAAATGCCTGATAAGGATAGAAGTAGAAAAAGGCTAATGATTAAGCCACCAATTTGTAAAGGCTGTTCGAGGGAGCTGACAAATCGAGAACCGCTTCCAAGCAAGGTAAACAAAAAAGTTTGAGGCGCAAAGCCGATTGCACTTGCAGCAATAAACGGGACAAACGGAACGCTTAGCACACCTGCGACGGCGTTTGTGATTAGGTTGGAGCCAACTGGGAATAAACGAACAATTAGCACATTGCGAAAACTTCGCTTGGCCAGTTTGTTTTCAACAGGCTTTAATTTTGTACCTAAAAGACGGACGGCAAGTGAGCGCAGAGGGCCATTGGCTAATGCATAGGCTATACATGCAGACAATACCGTTAGCAACAAGGCAATTAATCCTCCCTGCAATGCGCCAAAGCCCACTCCGCAAAAAAAACTGACAGCCTGACGGGGAAAGCCCATGGTTAAAAGTACAACACAACCACTCAGTATCATGCACAGCGATTGCCAATTTAAATTTGAAATATAGGCATTCAACCAATCTGTATCATCACCGTGCTTCCATACTTCACCAGTGACCTCAAGCGACACATAGCAGACAAGCGCGATGCTTGCTGCCCCGATGAAAAACTGTATGAATCTTTTGAGGCGGCGAATATTAGTCTTCATGACCAATTCCGCTGGCAATGTGATTAAGCTTATTTCTGTACATTAGCCATCTGACGCCAAGCATATCGACGAGCCCTGCCCAGCCACGATTCCACGCTGTGTAATTTGATTTACCTTCTAAACGCGCGCGATGATTGACCGATACACATACCACTTCTCCCCCAAGCCTTTTAGTTAAAGCGGGAATATATCGGTGCATATGGTCGAAGTAGGGTAAAAGTAAAAATGTACTTCTTGGGAGGAGCTTCAAGCCACAGCCCGTGTCTGGTGTGTCGTCCTGTAGGATCCACTGGCGAACACGATTGGCAACTTTAGACTGAAATCGCTTCCACGGGGTATCTTTTCGCTTTTTACGATGTCCGATAACGCAGAAGTGCGCTGCATTAGTCTCTTTAGCTGCGCGAATAAGTCGCGGTATATCAGCAGGATCGTTTTGCCCATCAGCATCAAGGGTGATGATCCACTTTCCTTTTGCCTGTAAAACGCCGTGAAAAACCGAAGTGCTTTGACCGCAGCTCATAGGATGGACGATGACACGACAACTTACCGGCAAGGTGCTTGAAAGGTTATGCAGCAAGGCTAGGGAGTCGTCGCTGCTACCGTCATCAACAACAATAATTTCTGTTGTTGTACTTGGAACAACCTCTGCAATTTCTCGTAACAAAGCAGAAAGGTTTTTGGCTTCATTTTTAGCAGGTAAAACAACACTGACGTCAAACTGGTGCATAAGAACATTTGGTAAATCATCGAATGACGTGCACTTTAAATGTTGAACCTTAAGGAAAGCTTAAGTTGGGCGCTAAAGTGCAATCTTGCATTAAAATTCGTATTCCAACGACATGCGAAGTGTGTGATCTTTACTGTCGCCATTTAGTCCGGCAATGAAGCCCAGTTCCCATTTTAACTGCTTCTGTCGGTCAAAGCGTTTTATACCCATGAATGCAGGACCAACCCCGATAAAGTCCTCTGCTACATACATTTCCAATCCAGGTTGTACTTCAGGGATCCAGCGATACCTAAACTTGGCTTTAAATTCGCTTTCCCATTCATTCTCAACAGTTTGACCCCACTCGTACACCAAGCTAATGTTAGTTGTTAAACTGAATTGGCCAAATTCTTTTTCTGTTAATATCCCCGCTTTAACTTCCCAGTCATCGGTATTGTGCTGCTTTTCCAGCTCAAACAGCGTTGCCCAATCAGCCCAGTATCGCCCTTGTTCAGTCATCATCCAGCGTAACTCTACTTCGTAGCTTTCTAAGCCAAAATCTTCATTTTCATCCCGCGCACCGACAAGGTATGTCTCGAGGATCATAAATTCTGAAAGTGCATGGCCGAATGAGAAGCGTTGCATTAAAACATTGCCATCGTCATTTTGTCTTGAGGTAAGTCGCCACTCAAACTCACGTTCAAAGGGTAATACATAAGGGTGATAAACCTTATCTACGGTAAAATTATCTGCATAACCGTTACTTGAAAACACGGCGCATAATGCGATAGCAGTAAGGAGAAAACGTCTCACTGTGCGACCTCCTGAATTTCATCAGAGAATCTCTTTTTTGAAGAAAAGAAAGCAATTAAATTAGGCACGATAAGTGCGAAGAAAAACACCAATAAATAGCTCATAGAGGGCGTAGCCTCATAGCCAACGAGAGAATTCAGAAGATGACCATATTCGCTATTGTCGCTAATTATTGTGCTGCTATCCCATAGCTGCCTTGGCGATGGGAAGGTGTCAGTTTGTTCCAATAGTAATGCGATATTAGCGGTTTGAGCTGCCACAAATGTGGTTGCAAAAAAGTATGTTGCTCGCTTGCTAACAAAATGGGTGAGCAAAATATTAAGTAGAATCGCGATGCTAATACTTATACCCAGACCAATAATAGTGCCCAAGAGCAATAACGTACTATCACTATTACGTGATAACTCGGAAACAAAATAAACTAAAAAGTGCAGCGAATTGGGTAAGCCAATACCTATTACTAGCAGGGTGAGGCCTAGACTGAACCTATTTGAGATACGTGACGGCAAAAGTACAACAAGGCACATACCCAACCACGCAATAAAAAACAGTATTGATTTGAGATACTCAAATCCGGCACCTTCTGATAGCTGCGATACCAGTCCTAGCTTGGGGTAGGTAAATACAGCGAGCAATACCAGCAGCAACACCCGCCACGCAACGGCAAGCGTAGACACACGCGGCAGCGCCAGCAATACACTAATGAGCAGGAATATGGGCAAGGTGTCACGCAAGAAGAGAACGACAGTATTAATTAGCATCCAGCATGTCCTCTTTGTTTTTAACTATTACCTTTCCTACGGCGCTATTAGGATGAAACTCGCCAAAAAAAGGATACTCACCGGCTTTTAATGGGCCAATAAAGATGGTCCCTCGGCTTTTCGCAAATATCACTTTTTCTCTGTTCAACGAAAAGCTATCTATTTCTTCGGGAGTATCATCGAAATTGACAAAGGTTAGCTTTACTTTTTGCCCTGCAGGCACAATCACTTCCTGAGGAAAGAATAAGTGCTCTTTAATTTCCACCACCACTTCAGGTAAGGCGAACGCAAGGGGCGTATAAAATGCACAAAGGGCTGAAAAGCAGAATAAAGAAATCTTAGAGTATGTAGTCATTGGAAAATGCCACCCTAACTTCTAATCCCCCGAGCGAACTTTCATCTAAAGAGAGCTCAGCCCCGTGTAATACAACGATTTGTTCTACAATGGCTAGCCCCAAGCCGCTTCCCGAGTGAGGGGAGCTGTTAGATGCTCTTTTGAACCGGTTTAGCACGACAGCGCGCTGGTCAGCAGGGATGCCTGGCCCAGAATCGCATACGCTTAAAATAAGCTCGTCTTTCCGTCGTTCAATCCTAATTATTATTTGTGCACCGCTAGGCGAGTATTTACTCGCATTGCTCACTAAGTTCTGAAGCAAGGTGTAAAGGACAAATTGAGAACTTAGCAACCAGGCCTCTTCTCCTTCCAGTGCTATCTCTTGGTTTTTATTTTCAATAGCGCCGTATAGGTCACTAATTACCTCTTGCGCGACCACGTGCACATTTACAGGTTCTCGCTGTTCTGCAAACGTTTCTGGGCTGGTGCGAGTAAGCAAAAGGAATTGATTTACCGCGTGGATCATTCTGTCAGTGTCTGCTTTGAGCGGAGCTAACACGTGGCCTTTTTCACCTAACTCGTTCGCTATATTGTGAATGTTTATTTTCATCACGCTGAGCGGAGTTCTAAGCTCATGCGCTGCGTTTGATGCGAATTGCTGCTCTCGTTCGAACGCTGAATTTAGTCGCGTGAACATAGTGTTTAACGTACTAACAACAGGGCTAAGTTCACTGGGCTCACGGGATAACGCAATGGTAGAAAAATCATTACCCTGTCGGCTGGCAAGGAGTTTTGATAGGTGTTTTAACGGCGATAGTCCCCAAGTAATGCCAAAAAAGAGAATGAGTGCAAGAATAGGCACACTAATTATAAAAGGGGTGATGGCGGCTACAGTTAGCGAGTCAGTTAAAGTAAAGCGACTACTTACGGGTTGAGCCACCATATACCAGCTATCATTATTCGGGTTAAACCGGGTATGTACCCGCCAGCGTGTACCCAGTGCGTTTACTTCAGAAAAGCCCTCGGAGAAGCTGGTTAATGGCGTGCTTAACGCATCAGTAGATGAGCTGGCCAGCTTACCTTGTCTCCATACTTGGAAGAAAAGTGTCTGTTGCTGTGTGCGGGTGCCGCTATCTACATATGAGATTGCGCGGGATAGCTCAACTAACTCGTTATCTAACAAGGTATTCGATATACCCAGCGTTGCGCGGTAGCCTTTAAGTGCTGCACTAAATATCACTAAAACAAGCGCGCTGATCAGTGTAAGAATTAGAAAGCGGCGAATTGAAGACAATTCACTCCCCCGATTTTGAAATGCAATAACCGACGCCTCGAATAGTCTTAATAAACTCAGGAGGCATTTTCTTACGCAAATTACTCACGTGTACTTCTATTGTGTTGCTTGCCACTTCCTCTCCCCACTCATAAAGTTTATTTTCCAGCTGATCTTTACTCAGTATGCGCCCTGCGTTTTCAATAAGCGCTTTTAGTAGCATGAGTTCACGTCGAGGTAAGTGAACGTTTTGATTGTCGATAGTAAGCGTATGATGGGCAGTATCAAGGCTGACATTCTTAACACTAACAATGCTGTGAGATGCTGTGCTCAGACGACGCTCAAGTACTCTAATCCTAGCTAACAGTTCTTCTATTTCAAACGGTTTAGGTAAGTAGTCGTCGGCGCCTGCATCTAAGCCAGAGATTTTGTCTAGCGTTTTGTCCCGTGCAGTTAAGATCAACACAGGAAGCGTTGCGTTTTTCTTTCGAATAGATTTTAGTACGTCGAGGCCATCTGTGTCGGGTAAACCCAAGTCAAGAATGACGATGTCACTTTGGCCCGCTCTAAGTGTTGCAAGAGCATCTGCGCCTGAATAAACACAGTCTACTGTGAAGTTGGCATTCTTTAGTGAAATGGCGAGGGCGTCAGACAACGGCCTATCGTCCTCTACAAGCAGTACACGCATAAAAAACTCTTTGATAAAAAACAAATCAAAACACTAAACAAGAAATCTTAAGAAAACCTTAAGCGCTTAGTATTTTACTCTAATATCTCTTTTTGAGCGCGCGTATTGCAAATTCTTTGTATTTATTCCACCGCGCGTAATCTAGTTTGTGAGGTATTGTTGGGTTGCCGAGTTTGTGTACTTTTCTATTTTTAGCATCGGCAAATATTTCTGCTTTTCTGTGCTCTTCGAAGTTATTGAAGATGCGTTCGAGTTCTCCATTGTCTAGTATCCTGATAAGACCTAATCTCAACCTATTCGCTAGGTCGGGTTATCTGGGCTAACAAAGAAGTATTCGTAGTTGGGGTATTTTAATAAATGAAACTGCTCTAAAGTGACATACTTATCTTTGTGACGCTCCAGATCGCGGTGTACTTCGATGACATTGCAGGGAAAGGCGTCGACGAGATTGCGAGAGACCATTGAGTACATTGAGTCAAACCACAAACTCCAATCTTCCCCTTCAACGCTGTACCCATTTGCCGTTAATACGTCAATATCGGGCCAATCGCTGCCTTGAACCATCGTAAGGCTTTTTAAGGTTCGGCTATCTGCGCTTTTGGTAAGCTCCTCTCGCCGTGATGGATTAATGACAAGTACTTTGAATCCAGAAAAAACTTTGAGTAAAGGGAGCTTAATAGGAATAAGTTTTTGCTCTCGAGCTTGGTTCGTTACGCTCCACATTATGTCTGCTTCTCCCTTTAATAAGGATAGCATCTGTCGACTTTGCGTTATTGGCTGAGGATAAGGGACAAGGGTTACATCGCCATATTCCTTTGTTGCGTTCAATAGGGCATGGAGCACCGCTACATGATAGATGCCATAATCATCATCAGCAAACGCACGTGTGTATACCAATTCCTTAGCATTTACATCTGCGGCAAGCAACGTGTGTAGCATCATCATTGAAGCTACGAAGCGGGGCATTTTCATTTTTTATTAAGAATTCTGAATAAGTCTTTTCGACGTTACCCTAAATCGTTTTTTTATGTCATCGGCAGATGATGGAATTTTATCCATGTTTTTTGTTCTTGGGGGTTCGCATTTCCTTCAATTCCTGTATAATTCGCGCCCTGCCCAGTTACGCCCACCTTTGGGAAGGTGGAAGAATCAGCCGGCTCGAAGGGGTCATTGTGTTGATTTTAAGGTGATTTCTGGTGTTCAGAAATCAGTAACGACGATATTATTCGGGTGAATTTGAAAATGAAAACTTTTGTTGCTAAGCCAGAAACGGTACAACGTGACTGGTATGTGGTAGACGCCACAGACAAAACTCTAGGCCGTTTGGCTTCTGAAATCGCACTACGCCTTCGTGGTAAGCACAAGCCAGAGTACACGCCTCACGTGGACACTGGTGATTACATCGTAGTAATCAATGCTGAGAAAGTTGCGGTAACAGGCCGTAAAGCGCAAGACAAAATGTACTATGCGCACTCTGGTTACCCAGGTGGTCTTAAAGAGACAAACTTTGAAAAACTAATTGCTCACAAGCCAGAAATGGTTATTGAAAAAGCAGTTAAAGGCATGTTGCCAAAAGGCCCTCTAGGCCGCGCAATGTTCCGTAAAATGAAAGTTTACGCAGGTGCAGAGCACAAGCACACCGCACAGCAACCACAAGTTTTGGACATTTAAGGAGCTATTAACATGGCAGATACTCAATACTACGGCACAGGCCGCCGCAAAAGTTCTACTGCTCGTGTGTTCCTACGTCCAGGCACAGGTAGCATTAAAGTAAACCAACGCGCTCTTGACGAGTACTTTGGTCGTGAAACAGAGTGCATGGTTGTTCGTCAGCCACTTGAACTTGTTGAAATGACTGAAAAGTTTGACGTATACATCACTGTTAAAGGTGGTGGTTCTAACGGTCAAGCGGGTGCAATCCGTCACGGTCTTACTCGTGCTCTTATGGAGTATGATGAGGCACTACGTCCAGCACTTCGTAAAGCTGGCTTCGTTACTCGTGACGCACGTCGCGTTGAACGTAAGAAAGTTGGTCTACACAAAGCGCGTAAGCGTCCACAATTCTCAAAGCGTTAATTTTTACGTTTTTTGTATTTGCAAAAACCCGGCTTATGCCGGGTTTTTTTTGCTCTTTTTTCTATTACAAGTTGCCTGCGTCCCACATTCAGTAAAGTCTTCAAGCCTCTACAATTCATAACAAAGGTTTAATTTGCTGGTGTTATCTAACCAAATATTCTTCAAAACCTTGATTTTAGGCCTTTCCCTCACTAAACCTAAACACACCTTTTGAATTAATTTATCGCTTAAATATCAGTAAAACCTTGTGTTTATAAGGGCTTTTCTTTTATCATTTGCGGTCGAAAATTTTGAAAACTTTCGTGACCTCGTAAACCAGTAAATTTTTACTGTTACGTCGCTGTCATGACAAGCCATATGATGCATGACGCAAGCGTGATAAAACCAGTATAAGCTTGGGTTACACATCATAATTATCCAAACCTGGAGAAATGTGGATGAGCAATGTATCTGTAGATGCAACAGAGTCTGCACACAATGAAAACCAGCCAGAAAACAACACTCGTCGTCGGTTCTTGACCGTTGCCACGTCGGTAGTTGGTGGTGTAGGTGTCGTTGGTGCTGCTGTGCCTTTTATTGCGTCCTGGAATCCAAGCGCCAAAGCGAAAGCCGCCGGTGCTGACGTTGAAGTAGATATCAGCGGGATTGAGCCTGGACAGTTAGTACGTGTGATGTGGCGAAGCAAGCCTGTGTGGATTGTACGTCGTACGCCTGAAATTCTTGAAGAACTAGGCACGCACGAAGATAAGCTGAAAGATCCTAACTCTGAAGCTGAGCAGCAGCCTGCCTTTGCTCAAAACCGTTTCCGTTCAATGAAGGAAGAGTACCTTATCCTTGTTGGTATCTGTACTCACCTGGGTTGTTCTCCACAGCATCTTAAAGACGGTGCATTTGAAGAAGTGGTTGAAGGCGTTCCAGATGGATTCTTCTGCCCGTGCCACGGTTCGAAATTCGACATGGCTGGACGTGTATTCCAAAACGTTCCTGCACCGTTGAACCTGGTTGTACCGCCATATCAATTCGTTGATGACAATAACATCATCATCGGTTCAGAAGCGGAGGCCGTGTAATATGAATGCTTTCCTAGGTTGGATTGAAGAGCGCATCCCAATGATGCGCGTTGCGAATATGCACGCTCTTCAATATCCTGCTCCAAAGAACATGAACTTCTGGTATGTGTTCGGTTTTCTAGCAACTATTGTTTTGGTTAACCAGATTGTTACTGGTATTTGGTTGACCATGAACTTCGTTCCATCTTCAGAAGGCGCATTTGCTTCTGTTGAATACATCATGCGTGAGATCGACTACGGTTGGATCATCCGTTACATGCACAGTACTGGCGCATCGGCGTTCTTTATTGTGGTATATCTACACATGTTCCGTGGCATGATTTACGGCTCTTACCAGAAGCCTCGTGAGCTTCTATGGGTGTTTGGTATGTTTATTTACCTAGCGCTTATGGCAGAAGCTTTCATGGGTTACGTTCTACCTTGGGGACAAATGTCTTACTGGGGTGCGCAGGTAATCGTATCACTATTCGGTGCTATTCCTGTTGTTGGTCCTGACCTTGTTATCTGGCTACAAGGTGACTACGTTATCTCTGGCGCTACGCTTAACCGTTTCTTCGCACTTCACGTAATTGCGCTGCCTCTGGTTATCGTTATTCTTGTGTTCCTTCACATCATCGCTCTTCACGAAGTGGGCTCTAACAACCCAGACGGTATTGCGATTAAGCACAAGAAAGGCTCACTGCCTGAGTCTGAAAAGACGAAGTATGAAATTCACGAGTACTACACAAGCAAGTACGACATTGCTGATGACGTGTTACCGTTCTTCCCGCACATTGTTCTTAAAGACCTTGTGGCGTTCTGCGTGTTCTTAGCACTATTCACTTATGTGCTGTTCTTTGCCCCTGAAATGGGTGGTAAGTTCCTGGAACACCCTAACTTTGAAATTGCTAACCCGCTGAAGACTCCTGCGCACATTTTCCCTGTTTGGTACTTCACGCCGTTCTACGCCATTTTGAAAGCGGTACCTGATAAGCTGTTCGGTGTACTTGCCATGTTTGGTGCTATTGCTGCGCTATTTGCTCTGCCTTGGGTTGACCGTGGTCGCGTTAAATCATGGCGCTATCGCTGTGGCCTACACAAAGTAAACCTAATTGTGTTCGCTATCGTGTTTGTTTTCCTTGGTTACCTAGGTGGTACGCCGCAAGAAAACTGGAAAATCATTGCCTCGCAAATCGCAACAGTAATGTACTTCGGTTTCTTCATTGCACTGTTCCTATACAGCAAAAACGAAAATACTAAACCAGTGCCAGAGAGGATTTCTAAATGAAAAAAATGATGTGCTTTTTAGCCTTCTTCCTACCTGGCGTCGCGTTTGCGGCAGGCGGGAACGTACACCTAGATGAAGCGCCTATCGATTTGACTGATAAGGCGTCTTTACAACGCGGTGCACAGTTGTTCATGAACTACTGTTTGGGCTGTCACTCAATGAAGTATCAGCGCTATCAGCGTTCATTCCAAGATTTGGGTATTCCTGATGAACTAGGCCAAGAGTATTTGCAGTTCACGGGTGACAAGGTGTCTGACTATATCACTCGTGCAATGCCTGAAGAGGCAGCAGCAGGGTGGTTTGGTGCTGCTCCACCAGATCTAACGCTAGTGGCTCGTGTTCGTGGTGAAGACTGGATTTACACTTACCTGCGCTCTTTCTATGTTGACGAAAGCCGCCCGTTTGGTGTTAATAACACAGTGTTCCCAGAAGTGGGTATGCCACACGTGCTTCAGCCACTTCAAGGTACGCCAACGCGCACTTATGAAGAGCAAATGGTTGATGGTGAGATGGTCAAGCGTTATGTAGGCATTAAGTCAGATGGTACTGGCGCAATGTCTCCTGACGAGTACGACCAAGCCGTTGCCGATATCGTGAACTTCTTGGAGTACACAGGTGAGCCTGCGAAACTTGAATCTCACAAAATCGGTAAGTGGGTGCTTATCTTTATCGCAGTATTGTTCGTATTTGTTTACTTATTGAAGAAAGAATACTGGCGAGAAGTGCACTAATCGCACAGATTTATGTATAATATGAAAAGGGGGCTTCTCGCCCCCTTTTTTTGGTATTTACTCGTGCTACCTGAAAACCCTTTTGTATAGGGTGTTCAGGTAGCACGAGTTAACGTAATAAGCTTACCGTTTGTAAGCGTAAACTTGTTTCTCGACGGAGGAAATTGAATGGCCGTAGCCGCGAATAAACGTTCTATTATGACGTTGTTCTCTGACACAAT
>Ga0213837_1001010_pt1 | contig 18484 bp, 12 predicted proteins | sample SWPATP12_FD_160572 | JGI IMG/M metagenome (GOLD analysis project Ga0213837, IMG submission 160572) | Coastal seawater microbial communities from Marineland, Florida, United States - SWPA TP1 #2 | ecosystem: Environmental > Aquatic > Marine > Coastal | place: USA: Florida | collected 2016-08-06
CAGCAGCCCCCAGCCGCGCGAGCTGAAGATGTGCCTCGGGAACCGGTCCAGCAACGCCACAGCCGCGTCCGCCCCTTAGCGGCCGGCGGGGAGCGTCGGCGGCTGCGCGGCCGGGTGTGCGGCGGCGCGGCTGCCCTCGCGGCCGGCCCGGGCAGGCGCCGTCTCCGTCCCGACCGGAACCCGCGCGATGATGGACCGGATGACGCTCTGCGGCGTCTCGCCGGTGCTGGCGGCCTTGCGGTCCAGGATGATCCGGTGGGCCAGTACCGCTTCCGCCACGCTCACGACGTCGTCGGGCAGCACGAAGTCCCGGCCCTCCAGCGCGGCGGTGGCTTTCGCCGCGCGCAGCAGCTGCAGCATGGACCGGGGGCTCGCGCCGAGCCGGAGCATGGCGCTCTCCCTCGTGGCGCGGCCCAGGGCCACCGTGTACTCCTTGATCGGGCGCGAGACGTAGACCTGCTGGACGGTGGCGATCATCGACGCCACCTCGTCCGCGGTGACCACGGCTGTCACCCTGGTCAACGGGGACGTGGCCTGGTGGGTCTCCAGCATCTCCATCTCGGAGTCCCGGTCCGGGTAACCCATCGAGATCCGGGCCATGAAGCGGTCACGCTGCGCTTCCGGGAGCGGATAGGTGCCTTCCATCTCGATCGGGTTCTGTGTCGCCACCACCATGAACGGTTCGTCGAGTTTGTAGGATTTTCCGTCCACCGTGACCTGGTGCTCCTCCATGCACTCCAGGAGGGCGGACTGGGTCTTGGCGGAGGCGCGGTTGATCTCGTCCCCGATCACGATGTTGGCGAATACGGCGCCGGGGCGGAACTCGAACATCCGCGAGGCCTGGTTGTAGATGGACACGCCGGTGACATCGGACGGCAGCAGGTCGGGGGTGAACTGGATCCGGCTGACCGAACAGTCGATGGTCCGGGCCAGGGTTTTGGCCAGGAGCGTTTTGCCCACGCCCGGGACGTCTTCAAGGAGCAGGTGTCCCTGGGCCAGGAGCACCGTCAGGGCCAGCTTGGCGGCTTCGGCCTTGCCATCGATCACCGTGTTGATGGCCCGCAGGATGCGCTCGCTGGCGGCGTGGAATTCCGCGGCCTCCATCGGCTCCCGCAACGCAGGCCCGGGGAGCGGCCGGCCCCCGGTCCCGGCGCCTCCTGTGACGCCGGCCCCTGCCGCGCCGGCCCCCGAGGGGAACTCTTGTGGCTCGGGCAGCGCTTCGTCAACGGAGGTGCTTCGGTGGTAGTCCATCGGCAGCCTTTCAGCCCTGGTGCGGTCCGGGCGGAGCGGCAGGATAAGCCGGGACCCGCCTCTCTGCACGCCTGTCTCTTGGTATCAGCGTACTAACACAACTGACAAAGCAGACAGAGAGTTCCGGGTAATTCTCCGCCCGGCCCGCGGCTAGGCTTGAAGGATGTGCTCTCCGCAGACCCCCGCCCCCTACCGCGAAACCGGCAACCAAGGCACCGGCGGTGCCTCGACCGGTCCAGTGCCGGCCGGGCGGAAGCCGTATCCGCCGGCGCCGGAGCCACTGCCCGTTCCGGTGATGGACAACCACACCCACCTGGACTTCCCGGATGCTGACTATTCCGCCGGTGGCCCGGCCGTCAGCATCAAGGACGCCCTCGATGCCGCCGAGGCTGTCGGGGTCCAAGGCGCTGTGCAGGTGGGCTGCGATCTTGAGTCGTCCCGCTTCACCGTGCAGGCGGTGGAGGCGGACTCCCGGCTGCTGGGCGCCGTCGCGCTGCACCCCAACGACGCCCCGGCCTACGCTGCCCGCGGCGAACTCGAGGACGCACTGGCGGAGATCGAAGCCCTGGCCACCCACCCGCGGATCCGGGCGATTGGCGAGACCGGACTGGATTTCTTTCGCACCGAGGGGGAGGGGCTGGCCCAGCAGCGGTACTCCTTCCGCCGGCACATCGACATCGCCAAGCGGCTTGGCCTGACGCTTCAGATCCACGACCGCGACGCCCACGATGACGTGGTGCAGGTGCTCCGCGAGGAGGGCGCTCCGGAACGGGTGGTCTTCCATTGCTTCTCCGGTGGCGAGGAGCTCGCCCGGACCTGCAACGCCGAGGGCTGGTACATGTCCTTCGCCGGCACCGTGACCTTCAAGAATGCGGCAAACCTGCGGGCGGCCCTGGCCATCGCCGAGCCCGGACGGATCCTGGTTGAAACCGACGCCCCGTTCCTCACGCCGCACCCGCACCGGGGGAGGCCGAACGCCAGCTACATGATCCCGTACACGGTCCGGGCGATGGCGGAATTGACAGGCCGTGACCTCTCCGCGTTGTGCGGCCAGCTGGCCGAAAATACCCTGCGGGCTTACGGATCCTGGGACTAAAAGCGGCACCCGGCGTCACTCTGGCAACACGTCTGCGGACATACCGGGTATGCACAAAATCTTGGCTGGTTTATAACGCTACGGTTACAGTGGACAACTATTAGCCGGGGTCGGGGAAGGCCTTCGGATAATTTCACTACCTCTGGGCGCGCATCGTGGCATTGGATCTACGTGTGCGCTCTCGTTTGGAAGTGTGGCAGTGCCCGCGTTTTCCGCAAATATCCGGAGCTCTTCCGGAGCTGCCCTGTGGGGCGTTTGCGCCGGGAAAACGCGTGCTCTTTTCCCCGTGCCCGGATGGTCCAAAAGATATGGGCAATCGTGGTCAAGTTCTTCACATCGGACGGCAAGGTCAGCTTCGTCAAGGTCGGCACGCAGCTGGTAGTGCTCGTAGCGCTCGTGCTCGGCCTGGTCGCCTTCGTTGGCAACAACAAGACGGTCACCCTCAACGTCGACGGACGAGTCAGCTCCGTCCAGACCTTCGGCGGAACCGTCGGCCAAGTGGTCCGCGGCGCCAAGGTAGAGCTGCAGGCCGCGGACAAGGTAACCCCGTCCGCTGAATCGCATGTGCAGGATGGCTCCGTCATCAACGTCAACCTCGCCAAGGCCGTGAAGGTCAACGTGGACGGCGCCGAGCGGACCATCACCACCACCGCCCCCACCGTCGAAGGCCTCGTGACGGAGCTCGGCGTCGCCTCCGCCTCGAAGATCTCCGTCCCTAAGGACGCGCAGCTCGCCGTTTCCGGCTCCTTTGTGAGCATCTCGACGCCGAAGACCGTTACCCTCGTGGCAGACGGCAAGGCCAGCAAGACCACGACGACGGCGGCGACCGTCGGCGGCGTCCTCGCCGACGCCGGCATCAAGCTCGGCGCCAGCGACCGCACCTCCCAGCCCGGCAACGCGCCGGTCGTGAACAACATGGTCGTCAAGGTTTCCCGCGTGGATGTGTCCAAGACCGCCTCCACCACCGAGGCCGTGCCCTTCGAGACGCTGACCGCCGAGGACGCCTCCCTGCCGAAGGGCGAGCAGAAAGTCGTCCAGGCCGGTGTGGCCGGCAGCATCAGCAAGAGCTTCAAGCTGGTCCTCGTGGACGGCCGGGTCGCTTCCCGGACGCTCGTGGCCCAGAAGGTGACGCGTGAGCCTGTCACCGAGAAGGTCAGCATCGGCACCAAGGAAAAGCCCAAGGTGGAGGCTGCCCCCGCCGCCGCCAACACCGGCGCCGCGGCCCCGGCGATGATGAACGAGGCCATGTGGGACAAGATCGCCCAGTGCGAGTCCGGCGGCAACTGGTCCATCAACTCCGGCAACGGCTACTATGGCGGACTGCAGTTCGACATCCAGACCTGGCTCGGCGCCGGTGGCGGCGCCTACGCCCCCAACGCCAGCCAGGCCAGCAAGGCCCAGCAGATTGCCATCGCCAACCGCGTCTACGCGGAACGCGGCCTGTCCCCGTGGGGCTGCGGCTGGGCAGCCTCCAGCTGACACCCGTGTCCGGCCCGCGCGGCCGGTCCTGCATCAACCTTTGCCGCACCGGCTGACCACCACCGCGGCGCACCTTCGAAGGCCGGTCCCGGATCTCCGGGACCGGCCTTCGCCGTTGGCGCCGCGGGATAGGATACCTAGGTGACTGAACCGACCCCCTCCGCCCCCGTCGAGCCCTCCGCGGCGCACCCGGGTGCGCCTGCGCAATTACTGGGCGCCTCCGACATCCGCCGGCTGGCCGAGGAAATCGGGGTCCGTCCCACCAAGACCCTGGGTCAGAACTTCGTCATCGACGGCAACACCATCCGGCGCATCGTTGCCGCGGCGGACATCAGTGCGGATGAGACGGTGCTGGAGGTCGGCCCCGGCCTCGGATCGTTGACGCTGGGCCTGCTGGACGCCGCCACGTCGGTCGTCGCCGTCGAAATCGACCCGGTCCTCGCCGCCAAACTTCCCGACACGGTAGCCCGCTGGCGCCCGGACGCCGTCGCGAACTTCCACCTGGTCCTCGCCGACGCCATGAAGGTGACCGAGCTGCCGGTGCAGCCCACCGCGCTCGTCGCCAACTTGCCGTACAACGTGGCCGTCCCCGTGGTCCTGCACCTGCTGCAGCACTTCCCGACCCTGCGGCACGGGCTGGTCATGGTCCAGGATGAGGTTGCCGACCGGCTCGCCGCCGGCCCGGGCTCCAAGACGTACGGCGTCCCCTCGGTCAAGGCAGCCTGGTACAGCGGCATGCGCAAGGCCGGCGTGATCGGAATGAACGTCTTCTGGCCGGCGCCCAAGATCCATTCCGGCCTCGTCGCCTTCACCCGCAGGGAACCACCAGCCACCACCGCCAGCCGGGAAGAGGTCTTCGCCGTCATCGACGCGGCTTTCGCGCAGCGGCGCAAGACCCTCCGGGCCGCCCTGGCTGGCTGGGCCGGAAGCGCCGCCGAGGCCGAACGCTGCCTCCGGGCCGCCGGCGTCGACCCTACTGCCCGCGGCGAAGTGCTCGATATCACCGCCTTCGCCCGCATCGCCGAGGCCCACGCCCAGCCCGGGTCCTGAACGCCGCAGCCAACGCTTCTGCTTGGAGCCTCAGCCTGCCATGCCATAGCGTGGAGCCATGAACGCAGTGAGAGGGCGCTTTTCCGCGAGGACTGTCCGGGTCAAGGCTCCCGGCAAAGTTAACGTCTCACTCGATGTCGGGCCGCTGCGCCCGGACGGCTACCACTCGGTCGCGAGCGTCTACCTGGCCGTCTCACTCTACGAAGAGGTCGCGGCCACCAGCACGGACACCGGCGGGATCACGGTAAGCATCAGCCCCGCCAGCACCCTGGACCTCGACGGCGTCGACATCCCGCTCGACGAACGCAACCTGGCCTACAAGGCCGCCGCCATCATGGCCGACGTCTCGGAGCACTCCACCGGCGTCCACCTCGAAATTACCAAGCGGGTACCGGTCGCCGGAGGCATGGGCGGCGGCTCGGCAGACGCAGCAGCCACCCTGCTGGCCTGCGACGCGCTGTGGAACAGCGGACTTTCGCGCGACGAGCTGGCCCACCTGGCCGCCGAACTCGGCGCCGACGTGCCGTTTTCCCTGCTGGGAGGCACCGCCGTCGGGCTCGGCGTAGGGGATGAGCTTTCCCCGGCGCTGGTCAAGGCCCAGACGGACTGGGTGCTGGTTACCGCTGATTTCGGGTTGTCCACCCCGGACGTCTTCCGCACCCTCGACCGGCTGCGCGCCGCTGAGGGCGTCGGGATCGAAGAGCCAACCGCTGTGGATCCGCGTGTCCTCACCGCCCTCCGCAGCGGCGACGCCGATGCGCTGAGTCGGGTCCTGGTCAACGACCTGCAGCGCGCCTCGATCGAGCTGGCGCCAGGGCTGCGCGACGTGCTGGGACTGGGCGAAGCCTGCGGCGCGGTCGCGGGGATTGTTTCGGGCTCCGGGCCGACCGTGGCGCTGTTGGCCCACAGCCCGGCCGCGGCGGAAGGACTCGCCGGGGAACTGCGCCATCACGGCCTGGATGCCCAGGCGGTCCACGGCCCGGTGCACGGAGCCCGGATCATTTCCGATACGCTCCTTTAGTAGCTTTGACTGTATATACGTCACAGATACGTCGGCTGAACAGCGTCTTCGGCCCGACCATTTTCATCTAGGAAAGCAGTTCCCAGTGGCACACCTGCTCGGCGGCGAGAACCTTACGGTCTCGTATGCAACCCGCACCGTCCTCGACGGCATCACCCTCGGCCTCGAAGAGGGTGACCGGATCGGCATGGTGGGCCGCAACGGCGACGGCAAATCGACCCTGATGCGGCTACTGGCCATGCGTTCGACCCCGGACTCCGGCCGGGTGACCAAACGCGGCGACGTCAACATCGGCTACCTCGACCAGAGCGACGTGCTCGACGGCGACCTCACCGTCGGCGCCGCGATCGTGGGCGACCAGGCCGACTACGAATGGGCCCGCAACCCCCGGATCCGCGAAATCATGGGCGGCCTGGTCTCCGATGTCGACTGGCACGCCAACGTCCACGCCCTCTCCGGCGGCCAGAAGCGCCGCGTCGCGCTGGCCAAGCTCCTGATCGAAGACCACGACGTCATCATGCTTGACGAGCCCACCAACCACCTCGACGTCGAGGGCGTCGCCTGGCTGGCCCGGCACCTGAAGACCCGCTGGCGGACCAACCAGGGCGCCTTCCTCGTCGTCACCCACGACCGCTGGTTCCTCGACGAAGTCTGCAACAAGACCTGGGAAATCCACGACGGCATCATGGACCCGTTCGAGGGCGGCTACGCCGCCTACGTGCTGGCCCGCGCCGAACGTGACCGGACGGCCGCCGTCGTCGAAAGCAAGCGGCAGCAGCTGGTCAAGAAGGAACTCGCCTGGCTGCGGCGCGGCGCCCCGGCCCGCACCGCCAAGCCCAAGTTCCGGATCGAGGCGGCCAACGCCCTGATCGCCGACGTCCCGGAACCGCGCGACTCGACGGCGCTGAGCAAGATGGCCACCGCCCGGCTCGGCAAGGATGTCCTGGACCTCGAGAACGTCTCGCTCGACTTCCTTGGCGGGGACGCCGGGCAGAAGCTCTTCGACAACATCACGCTCCGGCTTGCCCCCGGCGAACGGCTGGGCCTGGTGGGCGTCAACGGCGCCGGCAAGACCACCCTGCTGAAGCTCCTCAACGGCGAGATCCAGCCCACCTCCGGGAAGGTCAAGCGCGGTAAGACGGTGGTGACCGCGGTGCTGAGCCAGGAGGTCAAGGAGCTCGACGACGTCAAGGACCTGCGCGTCATCGAAGTGATCGAGCGCGAGAAGCGCTCCTTCAATGTCGGCGGCAAGGAATTCACCGCCGGCCAGCTCGTGGAGCAGCTCGGTTTCACCAACGAGAAGCAGTGGACCCCGGTCAAGGACCTCTCCGGTGGCGAACGCCGCCGCCTCCAGCTCCTGCGCCTGCTGGTGGGGGAGCCCAACGTGCTGATGCTCGACGAGCCCACCAACGACCTCGACACCGACACCCTCGCCGCCGTCGAAGACGTCCTGGACGGCTGGCCGGGCACCCTCGTGGTGGTCAGCCACGACCGCTACCTGCTCGAACGCGTCACGGACCACCAGATGGCCCTGCTCGGCGACGGCAAAATCCGCGCCCTGCCGCGCGGCGTGGACCAGTACCTGGAACTGCGCGAAGCGGCACTGGCCGGCTCCACCATCACCGGCGGCGGCAACCCCGTCACGGCAGCCGCCGCCCCGGCCGCGGCAGCGTCGGGGCCCTCCGAGGCCGAGAAGCGCGACGCCCGCAAAGCCAAGAACCGGATCGACCGCCAGCTGGGCAAGCTCAAGCAGCAGGAAGACAAGATCCACGCCCAGATGACCGCCGGAGCCGGAGACGCCTCCAAGTTCGACGAGCTCGCTGCCCTGAACGCCAAGCTCCAGGAGCTCGCCGGAGAACGCGAGGCCCTCGAACTCGAATGGCTTGAGGCTCTCGAACTCCTCGGCGAATAAGCCCCCCAACGCGCAAGCGGCGCCGGGGTCCTTCGCGTAGTCGCGCATCGCGGTGCAACGGGTCCCGCAGGTCGCCCAGCGACCGTAGGGCCCGTTGCGCCGTGTCTAAGCGACGGCGAAGGGCCACTGCGCCGCGTAGGCGACCACGGCTGACCACTGACGACGGACTCAGTCGTCGCTGCGGAGCTCAGGTTCCTTGCGCAGCCCCGTGAGGCCGTTCCAGGCCAGGTTCACCAGGTGCGCGGCGACTTCGCGCTTGTCCGGGGTGCGGCTGTCCTGCCACCACTGGCCGGTCATCGCGACCATGCCGACCAGCATCTGGGCGTACATCGCCCCGTCGGCGGCGCTGAAACCGCGGCGGGCGAACTCGTCGGCCAGGATGTACTCGACGCGTGCCGCCACCTGGGAGAGCAGGGTGGAGAACGCGCCTTCGGGCTGCGACGGCGGGGCATCGCGCATCAGGATGCGGAAGCCGTCGGTCCGGTCCTCGATGTAGCCCAGCAGTGCCAGCGCCGCCCGTTCGACCAGGACACGCGGCTTGGCTTCCTCGGAGAGCGCCTCATTGATCGAGCTGAGCAGGATCCGGAACTCGCACTCCACGACCTGCGTGTAGAGGCCTTCCTTGGAACCGAAGTGTTCATAAATCACCGGCTTCGATACCCCGGCGGCGGCGGCGATTTCTTCCAGGGTGGTGCCGTCCAGGCCGCGGAGGGCGAAAAGGCCCCGGCCGATCTCGATCAGCTGGGTGCGGCGCTGCGGACCGGTCATTCGCGTCCTGGGGATGTAGCCGGGAGCCCGCACCGGCCTGCCGGTGCGGTGGTCCGCCCCTCCGGACCCGCCTGCGCTGTTGCTCACAGCACCATCATGCCCCATCACGGCCCCCGTGCCCGGGCGCTGAGTCGCACGAGCAACATCCTTCGTGGCAGAATTGTCTCTTGTGCCACCGGCTCGCTGCCGTGGCATGGTCCGCTCTGGTGTAATGGCAGCACCCCGGCCTTTGGAGCCGTGGAGTATAGGTTCGAGTCCTATGGGCGGAACTGTCGCGGGGCCTGCGGCCGGGGAACCGGTCCGGGCGGGCGGGGGCCGGCGGTAGTCCAGTAGGATGAAGAGCAGGCCGCGACCGGAAAAGCGGTCCGGCACGGCCGCGCGGAGCCGGCAACAAGGTGACCACCTGGCTGCCGCCCCGGGTCAACCGAGATCGACCGAGCAGCGGCACTGAGTCAGGCCGCTGAGCAAGGAGAGCCCGTACGTGAGCCCCGAGAACACCGGCCCAGCCGCCGTCATTGTCCTAGCTGCAGGCGCCGGTACCCGGATGAAGTCCCGTACCCCCAAAATCCTCCATGAAATTGGCGGACGCTCCCTCGTTGGCCACGCCCTTCACGCCGCGCGCGCCATCCGGCCGCGCGAACTGGCCCTCGTGGTCCGCCACGAACGTGACCAGGTCGCCTCCCACATTGCCGAGATCGACCCGGACGCCCTGATCGTCGACCAGGACGAGGTCCCCGGCACCGGCCGAGCCGTCGAAGCTGCGCTTGAAGCCCTCGACGCGCGCCATCCCGAGGCCCGGCTGAGCGGAACGGTCGTCGTTACCTACGGCGACGTCCCCCTGCTCACCGGCGAACTGCTTTCCGAACTGGTTGCCGTGCACGAGGCGGACGGCAACGCCGTCACCGTCCTGACCGCCGTCCTGGACGACGCCACCGGCTACGGCCGCATCCTCCGCGGCGAGGACGGCACCGTGACCGGCATCCGCGAACATAAGGACGCCACCGACGCGGAACGTGAAATCCGCGAAATCAACTCCGGCATCTACGCCTTCGACGCCGCCGTGCTGCGGGACGCCCTGGTCCAAGTAACCACCGACAACGCGCAGGGCGAGAAGTACCTCACCGACGTCCTCTCCCTGGCCCGCGCCGCCGGCGGCCGCGTCGCCGCCGTCGTGACCGAGGACCGCTGGCAGGTCGAGGGCGCCAACGACCGGGTCCAGCTCTCCGCCCTCGGTGCCGAACACAACCGCCGCATCGTCGAAGCCTGGATGCGCGCCGGCGTCACCGTCGTCGACCCGGCCACCACCTGGATCGACGCCACCGTGACCCTCGACGAGGACGTCCGCCTGCTGCCCAACACCCAGTTGCACGGCGCCACCACCGTGGCCCGCGACGCCGTCGTCGGCCCGGACAGCACCCTGACCGACGTCCAGATCGGTGAAGGCGCCAAGGTAATCCGCACCCACGGCTCCGGCTCCACGATCGGCGCCCGGGCCAGCGTCGGGCCCTTCACCTACCTGCGCCCCGGCACCGTCCTGGGCGAGACCGGCAAGATCGGCGCGTTCTACGAGACCAAGAACGTCACCATCGGCCGCGGCTCGAAGCTCTCCCACCTCGGCTACGCCGGCGACGCGGAGATCGGCGAGGACACCAACATCGGCTGCGGCAACATCACGGCCAACTACGACGGCGAGAAGAAGCACCGCACGGTGATCGGGTCCGGTGTCCGCACCGGCTCCAACACCGTGTTCGTGGCTCCGGTCCAGGTGGGCGACGGCGCGTACAGCGGCGCCGGCGCCGTGATCCGCAACGACGTCCCCGCCGGCGCCCTGGCCCTGTCGCTGGCCAAGCAGCGGAACTCCGAGGGCTGGGTCGTCTCGCACCGCCCGGGCTCCATCTCCGCCGCGCTGGCCGAGGCCGCCGGCGCCACCTCATCATCTTCCAGTACTCCGGCATCGACAGAAGAGGGCTAGCAAACATGAGCGAAATTACGGCACACGGGGAGAAGAAGCTGGTGCTCGCCGCCGGGCGGGCGCACCCTGAGCTGGCGCGGGAGATCGCCAAGGAGCTGGGCACCGAACTGCTGCCCCTGGACGCCTACGACTTCGCCAACGGCGAGATCTACGTCCGGGCCGGCGAAAGCGTCCGCGGCACCGACGCCTTCGTCATCCAGGCGCACCCGGCCCCGCTGAACAACTGGCTCATGGAGCAGCTGATCATGATCGATTCGCTCAAGCGGGCCTCCGCCAAGCGCATCACCGTGGTCTCGCCGTTCTACCCGTACGCCCGCCAGGACAAGAAGGGCCGCGGCCGCGAGCCGATCTCCGCCCGCCTGGTCGCCGACCTCTACAAGACTGCCGGCGCCGACCGCATCATGAGCGTGGACCTGCACACCTCGCAGATCCAGGGCTTCTTCGACGGCCCCGTGGACCACCTGATGGCGATCCCGCTCCTGGCCGACTACATCCGCACCCGCGTCGGCTCGGACAACATCACCGTCGTCTCCCCGGACACCGGCCGCGTCCGCGTCGCCGAACAGTGGGCCGAACGCCTCGGCGGCGCCCCGCTGGCCTTCGTGCACAAGAGCCGCGACCTTACCGTGCCCAACCAGGCTGTTTCCAAGACCGTGGTGGGCCAGATCGAAGGCCGCACCTGCGTGCTCATCGACGACATGATCGACACCGGCGGAACGATCTCCGGCGCAGTCCAGGTGCTCAAGAACGCGGGCGCCAAGGATGTCATCATCGCCGCGACCCACGCCGTGTTCTCCGATCCGGCCTCGCAGCGCCTCGCCGAATCCGGTGCCCGCGAAGTCGTCGTCACCAACACCCTGCCGATCTCCGCGAACAAGCACTTCCCGCAGCTCACCGTGCTCTCCATCGCACCGCTGATCGCCCGGGCCATCCGCGAAGTGTTCGACGACGGCTCCGTCACGAGCCTCTTCGACGGCAACGCCTAGCAACCGCTACGCCGGGCCCCGTTTTCGTGACGGGGCCCGGCACTGCTAAACTCGTTCCGATACCTTGGCGAGGGAGAGCCCCGGCTGCGACAGCCGGATTGCTGGTCTCCGTTATCGACTGGGTCTGAATCTCCCTTCGGAAGGGCGGCCCGGCCGCCCGGCGTTGAAGGTCGCTGACAGACCTCCGCCCTTGCTGAACACCGCTAGTCCCAGAGGAGACACCCATGTCTGAGCAGAAGCTCGCAGCAGAAGTACGCACCGAATTCGGCAAGGGCTTTGCCCGCCGCGCCCGCATGGCCAACCAGATCCCCGCCGTCATCTACGGCCACGGAGCCGAGCCGATCCACATCACCCTGCCGGCAAAGGCCACCACCCTGGCCGTCCGCACCGCCAACGCCCTGCTGTCCCTGGACATCAACGGCGAAGAGCACCTGGCCCTGGTCAAGGACATCCAGCGCAACCCGATCAAGCAGATCATCGAGCACCTCGACCTGCTGACCGTCCGCAAGGGCGAAAAGGTCACCGTCGACGTCCCCGTGCACGTCACCGGTGAAGTTGCCCCCGGCAACGTCCACAACCTCGAAATGACCACCGTCTCCCTCGAGGCCGAGGCCACCCACCTGCCGACCGCCATCGAGGTCAGCGTTGAAGGCCGCGCTGCCGGCGAGCACGTCCACGCGTCCGACCTGGTGCTGCCGAAGGGCACCCTGCTGCTGGCCGACGCCGAGGCCCTGGTTGTCAACGTCTCCGAAGCCGTTGAAATCGCCGTCGAGGAAGAAGAGACCACGGAAGAAGCTGCTCCGGCCGCCGAAGCCGAGGAAGCCGAAGAGTCCTCCGAGGCTGCTGCCGAGTAATTACGGCGTATTCTCAGGTGGCCGGGTCCCTACGGGGCCCGGCCGCCGTCGTTTCCGCACTACGCCCGCCCCGCCTCCACGAAGGATGGATCCATGTCTGAAACCTGGCTGATCGTAGGCCTCGGCAACCCGGGTGCCGAGTACGCCCACAACCGGCACAACGTCGGCCAAATGGTGCTTGACGAACTGGCACACCGGGTGGGCGGCGGCTTCAAGTCGCACAAATCGAGGGCCCAGGTCCTCGAAGGGCGGCTGGGCATCGGCGGGCCCCGGGTGGTGCTGGCCAAGCCGATGAGCTACATGAACGTCTCCGGCGGCCCGGTGTCCGCGCTGGCGAAATTCTACGACGTCGAGCCGGCCCGCGTGATCGCCGTCCACGACGAAATCGACATCCCCTTCAACACCATCAAACTCAAGATCGGCGGCGGCGAGGGCGGCCACAACGGCCTCCGCGACATCTCCAAGGCGCTGGCCACGAAGGACTACCTGCGCGTGCGGGTGGGTGTCGGCCGCCCGCCGGGACGGATGGACACCGCCGATTTTGTGCTGCGGGACTTCGCGACTTCGGAGAAGAAGGAACTCCCGTTCCTGATCGATGAGGCGGCGGACGCGGTGGAGGCGCTGGTCCGCGAGGGTCTCCTGTCCGCCCAGCAAAAGTTCCACCCCGCAAAAGCCCAGTAAGCCCCGCAGCCTTAACCCCGGCGCGGGGTCGGCCCGGTGCCATCTGCGGCGTCTCACGTGCCGGTTTTCCCTTCCAAGTGTCCCCGCTACCGGCTATGCTCTGTCTACTTGTCGGGGGATAGAGTTACGCTACCTTCTAGGCGGACGGTTTCAGGTTTGCCGTCCGCAGAGCGGTACGAAGGAAACTACATGTCGAGGGATTCACTGGGCTGGGGGAATGTTTCCACTACATTGGCGCCGGCCGAAGTTCAACGGGCCGCAGGGCCGGTGAACAGGCACGCGTGGTCGGGCCTGGCACGCGGGGCCGACGCCGAGCGCGTGCGGAACGCTTTGACCGCGCCCGAGAGCATGGGCGTCGTCATCACGGGGGACCGCGGCGTTGGTAAATCCCTGGTCGGCCGCAGCGCCCTCGCAGGCTTCGGCCCGGATGTCTTCACCCTCCAGCTGCGAACCTCCGGATCCGGCTCAGCCACGCCCTACGGTTGCCTGGCGTTCACCCTGGCCAGGCTCCCGCAAAGCGCCCTCGGATCGCCCACCGCCATCCTCCACGGCATCACCTCACTGATACGCAACGACGCCGCAGGCCGCCCGTGCGTGGTCCTGCTGGACAACGCCGGGTCCCTCGACGAGCAGAGCACCGGGGTGCTGCTGAACCTGCTGCAGACTGGAACGGCCCGGCTCATTGCCACCGCCCAGCGCGCCACCGACCTGCCGCCCGACTTCTACTGGCTCATCACCTCCGGACAGCTCGCCGAGGTCCGGCTCGACAACATGACCGAGATCGAAACCCGCGAGGTGCTCCAGGCCGCGCTCGGGCACCGGGTCTCGACCGCCCTGGCAAGCCAGATGCACGAACTGGTCGGCGGCAGCCCCACGCTGCTGCAGGCCGTCGTCTCGGAGCAGATCGAACGGGGCAACCTGGTGCTGTCCGGGTCAGTGTGGACGCTGGTGGACGAGGTGGTGCTGGACGGTAAGACGGCGCTGGAGGACATCGTCAGGTCCCGGTACGCCCGGGAATCGCCGGAAGCGCGCGAAGTGATCGAGGTGCTTTCCTGCGCACGCTGTATGTCCCTGTCCCGCCTCGCGCGGATGTATGGTCCCGGACTCATTGCGGACATGGAGGACGCGGGGCAGATCGTCGTCGACCGTACCGACCAGCACCTGGTGACGCTCGGGGACCGCTACCTCGGCGACATCGTCCGGAACTGGCTGAGTGTCGAGCGCCGGCTGGAGCTGCGCGACAAGGTTCCCGGGCACCAGCAACACGAACTGGCGGAACTGACCGTCGAGGACCTGCTGGCCTACGCCGCCTGGACCCACGATTGCCACGCCGAACTGGCGCCGGCCCACGCGCTGGCGGCGGCCCAGGCCGCTGTCCGACTGTTCGATCCGAAATTCGCGCTCAAGTGCGCGGGCAGCATCAGCTCCGGCGACAGTGAATGGCCCGCGGGCCAGTTGCAGAAGGCCGCCGCATATCTGCAGCTGGGACTTCCCCTGCAGGCAATGTCATCCCTCGATGACATTTCCGAGGCCCAGAGCAACCGGCTTGGACCGGAGGCCTTCGCCGAACTGATCGCGGCGAAGGCCGATTGCATGGCGTGGCTGGAGGACCGCAGCGGCAAGGTCCCGGAGCTGATCCGGCAGGCCCGGCTGCGGCTGCAGGAATTACGCCAGGACAGCGGGCAGGACAGCGGTCCGGACGGGTCGGACCAGGCCGACGCCCTCGCGCGCGCCGGCCTGTGCCTGGACCTGTGCGAGTTCAATTATCTGTCCTTCATCGGCGACTACGAGCCGATGATGGATCGGCTCCGGGCCGCCGCCACGACCACCGACGCCGACGCGCTCGCGCCGGTGCACCGGCTCCGGGCCTCGATCATCCTGATGGAAGCCCTGTGCGTGACGGGCAAGGAGCTCGAGGCCCGCCAGCTGATGCGGGAGATCGGCGGGAAGCTGGGCGACTGGTCCAACGTTCCGCGGATCCGTGAGAACTTTGCCTGGCGGGCGTTCAACGTGCTGTTGCTCTCGGGCCAGTGGCGTCAAGCCATCGACATGCTCAAGGATGCCAGCGGGCGTGCCGGCCACGGCCTGCATTCCGGCAGCGCAGCCACGGACCTGGCCGTCGGGCTCGCCTACGTGTACGCCGGCCGGGGCTACCTGGCCCTGGACCCGCTGCTGGCCGCAATCGCCCAGCTTGAAGTCAGGACGAGCCTGCACGCGTTGCGGCAGGCCTACGCCGCAACGGCCTTTGCGTATGCGCAGATGGGCAATTCCGTGCAGGCCACTGTTTATCTGGACCGCGCACGGTCGGCCGACGGTCCGGCCCGCTTCGTGGTCAGCAGTTCGTCCGAGTTCTGCCTGGACATGGCCTCGCGGTGGCTCGGGGATCCCGAGGCCAAGGACCGGCTCGTGCAGGCCGCGGAGCGGCATTTCCGCAGCGGCCGCTACACCCTGGCGGGGATCTGCATGCTGGGCGCGACGGTCAACGGCAGCGCGAAGGACTTCCAGTTCATGGAAGAAATCGCTGCGCTCCGGCAGGGCCCCCTGGCGGAACTGTCCCGGGTGGTGGCTATCGGCAGCCGGAAGAAGGACGCCGTCGTGATGCTCCAGGCCGCCGGACAGGCGGCCGCCCTGGAGCTCGACGCCGTCCAGGCCAGGTGCGCTGCCCTTGCGTTCGACTTTGCCAAGGCTGCCGGGCTGGCGGCGAACGCGACCGCGGCGCACAACATGCTGGAGGTCCTGTCCGAATCGGTGCCTATGCTGCCGATTTCGCCGCGGACCAAGGGGCCGCTGCTGACCGAGCGGGAGCGTCAAATCGCGGCCCTCGCCGGCAGTGGCGTGACGAACAAGGACATCGCCCAGGAAGTGGGTATTTCGGTGCGAACGGTGGAGGGGCATTTGTACCAGGTATTCACGAAACTCGGGGTGTCCTCGCGGAGTGATCTGCTTGGCCTCATCTAGATCCCAGGCGGGGGCGCCCGTCGATGAGCCTCGCCGCGCCCTGACCGGCCGGTCCGAGGATGTGAGCTCGGCGGTGGAGGCCCTCCAAGGAACCACACGGACCGCCGTGCTGCTGTTGGGCGACCACGGGATCGGCAAGTCCACCCTGATGGAGACCGTCGCGGCCAACCTCGACGGCGAGGTCACGCCGGTGCGCCTGCACGGCAGCCCGGCCCTGAGCCACGTGCCGTACGGCGTGCTGGCGCCATTCATCGTAGACCTGCCCGTCGAGGACGCTACCTCCCAGCTGGCTGTGTTGCGGATCTTCTGGAGCTATCTCGAGAAGGAACGGCAGGCGACCGGGAAGCCGCTCCTGCTGATAGTCGACGACGCCCACGACCTGGATGAGGCCACGGCCGGGGTCCTCGTGGAACTGGCCACCGCCGGCTGGGCAAAACTGCTCGTCAGCGCGGCGCCCCGCCCGGGACTGCCGGAACCGCTCCTGCAGCTGTGGTTCGAGGGCATCGCCGAACGCCACGACCTGCGCCCGCTCACCCGGGAGCAGACGGCCGAAATACTGGCCAACGAACTGGGTTCCCAGGTCCTGCCCAACGTCGCCGAGGTCCTCTGGGAGGCCTCCGCGGGCAACCCGCTGCTGCTGAGCTGCCTGGTCGACGACGCGAAGAGTGACGGTACGCTGCTCCAGCGCAACGGGGTGTGGCTGCTCACCCGCCAGCTGAACAGCCACGGCGAACGGCTGACCGACGTCGTCCGCCGCCAGCTGCTCCGGCGCTCGGCCGAAGAACGCAAGGCCCTGAACCTGGTGGCGCTCGCCGAACCGGTGTCCCGGAAGCTGATTGAAGCCATCGTGGACGAAGCCACCGTGGCGGGGCTGATCGAGGAGGAACTGATCCGGGTGTCGGACGCACCCGAACCCGAACTGCGGTTGTGGCACTCGGTCTATGGCGACACGCTCCGGAACCTGATCTCCCCGGCACGCAGCCTCCAGCTCCGGCAGAGCCTGCTGCGGCTGATGGACCGGGAACCGGCGTCGGCCGAGGGGCTGCTCCGCCACGTGAGCTGGTCGTTGGAGTGCGGCGTCGAGGTCGAGGACCGGCAGCTGCTCCGGGCCGCGGTGCTTGCCAGCAGGCTGTTCGAGGACGAACTGGCCCGCAAGGCGGCAGCCCAGGTCAAGGATCCGGAGCTGCAGATGGTGGCGCGGTCGGTGATAGCGCGCACGCACTACAACACCTCGAACCACCCGGCTGCCCGGGACATCCTCGAGGCGGATTTCGCCAAGGGCGGCACGGTGGGGAGCCTGCTCACCGGGTCCCTGCTGTGGGCCGCTGTGCTGTCCGCGCTGGGCCATTCCCCGGCCGACATCATGCAGCGCGCCGAGGCGCTGCTGCGCGCAGGCGAGCGGCTCGCCGCGGATAACCCCGGCGACGCCGAAAGTATTCTTGCCGCCACGCGGAACCGGGTGCGGAGCATTCGCGGCATGGTCCAGGCCCTGGCCGGCGACGGACAGGACGCAAAGGCTCCGCATGCCACGGACACCGCCATCGCAGGCCAGGCTGCCGGCCCGGACGACGACGGGACGCCGGCCAACAACGTGGACAGAGCCTTCAGCCTGGCCCTCCACTCCGAGCAGCTGCTGGTGCAGGGCAAAGCCCGCAGCGCCTACGCAGCGGCCGCGGCCGCCCTTGAGGCAGCAGGAGCCGAAGACGACGAGCTCTATTTCCTATCCGACTTCCTGGTGGTCCGAGCCGTCACGGCGGTCATCCACGCGGGGGACTGGACTGCGGCCGACGGCTTGCTGGGAGGGTTCGTGGCGGGCTTTGGTCCGAGCATGATCTCCTTCGGTGGCGGGGTGCATACGGCCACCGGCATCATTCTGCTCTACCAAGGCAGGGCGGCGGAGGCCAAACGGACGCTGCGGGCGGCTCTTGAGGCCCTGCGGATCGCCGACCCCCAGCAGCTGTTTTCCGTGACGGCGGCCATGGCCTTCGCCGCCGCTGCCGAGATCGGCGCCACGGAGAAAGCCGCAGGGTTGCTGGCCGACTACAAAGCCGCCCGACCGGCCGTTTCCAGGTACCTGCGGACGCTCTCCGAGATGGCCGTGGTCTACGGCAAAGCCAGGCTGGGCGCGCATCCCCGCGCGGCGGAGGAACTGGAACGGCTGGCCACGCCCGACGGCGCCGGGAACACCCCGGGGCTGGAGTTCGACGCCTTGTTCTTCAGGCTGGCACTCGGCGACACCGCCGCGGCCGCGCGGCTGCGCGAGCTCAAGCCGGCACTTGAGGGCAGCCGGGCCGCAGCCGTCTGCGGCTACGCGGAGGCCCTAGGCGCCGGGCAGCCCGCGCAGCTGATCGATGCAGCCAAGAGCTGCGAAGAAGCCGAGCTGTGGGGTTTCGCCGCCATGGCCTACGAAGCCGCCGCCGTCGCCTACCACGACGCCGGCGACACCCTGCGCGAGC
>Ga0213837_1001012_pt1 | contig 18454 bp, 14 predicted proteins | sample SWPATP12_FD_160572 | JGI IMG/M metagenome (GOLD analysis project Ga0213837, IMG submission 160572) | Coastal seawater microbial communities from Marineland, Florida, United States - SWPA TP1 #2 | ecosystem: Environmental > Aquatic > Marine > Coastal | place: USA: Florida | collected 2016-08-06
CGATCGTGGCGAAGGCGAGCCGGCTCGACAGGTCGTCGGGATCGGCGATCTCGAGCAGCCAGCCGCCCTCGGCCTCGACGATGGCGGGGTCGGCGATCGTCACCCGCAGCATGCCGCCGTGCCCCGTGAGCGCGACCGAGCCGCGGAACGCGAGCCCACCGACGCCCTCGAAGCGGATGCCCGCGTCCGTCGTCGTGGCGCCGTCGCCGGCCTCGACCGAGCCGTCCGGCATCCGACGCACGTACGCGAGCAGCGAGGCCTTGATGCCCCAGTCCAGCGTCGTCATCGCGGCTGCGGCCAGGGCAGCGAGCGGGCGAAGCGGATGAGCTCCTGCACGCGCTCGGTCGGCGCCGGTGCGGTCGGCCAGATGACGTCGATCCCGACGGGCGGCACCGCCGGGGTGATCTCGAGCATGGCGACAGGGTAGCCCTCGTAGCTCGCGCGGTTCGCGGGCCGCTGCACGAGGATGCCGTAGCCGAGCCCCCGCCCCACAAGCGCCCGCACCGCCTCGTAGCTCTGCACGCGGTGGCGCACGCGCGGCACGAGCCCCTGGGCGGTGAAGAGCGACATGGTGTGCTCGCTCGAGGGCGGGGCGTCGAGCAGGATGAGGTCGCGCTCGACGAGCTGCTCGAGCCGCACAGTCTCGTCGGCGGCGAGCGGGTCGTCGGCTGCGAGCACGGCGTGGGCGGGCAGCTCGAACAGCCGCGCCCGGCTGGGCTGCCCGGGCACGAGCGTGTCGTAGACGAAGGCGACGTCGACCTGCCCCGACTCGAGCCGGCCCTGCAGCCGGTCGTGCGTGGCCTCGACGATCTCGAGCTCGACGCGCGGATGCGCGCTGCCGAAGCCCTGCAGGATCGGCGGCAGCACCGTCGGCGCGAGCGTGGGGTAGCAGCCGATGGTGATGGGCCCGACGAGCTCGCCCGCCGCGCCGTGCAGCGAGCTCTCGAGCTCGCGCGCCGAGGTGAGCAGCTCGCGCGCGCGGGCGACGACCTCCACGCCGGTGCTCGTCAGCGTGAGCCCGCGCGCGCGGCGCCGCACCATGAGGCGCGCGCCGAGCGATCGCTCGAGCTCGGTGAGCGCCTCCGAGACCGCGGACGGCGAGGCATGCACCCGTGCGGCGGCGCCGGCGACGGTGCCCTCGTCGGCCGCGGCGACGAGGAACGACAGCTGCCGCAGCGTGAAGGGCGGCGAGTCGAAGGCATGCATGTTCGGTCCATCCGACGTTGAACGGACGATCAATCCGCTTTTCCAACAGTAGACGCGCGGGCAGACTCGAGACGAGCACCGATCGGGCTGCTCCGACCACGAGGACGTGTCATGCCGAGCAAGGAAGCTCCCGTCGCCGATTGGGTGACCATCCCGGACCTGTACCGCGATCCGTTCCCCATCTACGAGCGCCTGCGCGCCGAGGGCGGTGTGCACTGGGTGCCGGCCGTCGGTCGCTACCTGATCACCTCGTACGCGGCGGTGCACGAGACGGAGCTCGACCAGACCGTCTTCTCCGCGAACGAGCAGGGCTCGCTGCAGATCCGCGCCATGGGGCACTCGATGCTGCGGCGCGACGACCCCGAGCACTACCTCGAGCGCAAGGCCTGGCAACCGACCCTGCGCCCCGGCGTCGTGAAGCGCCACTGGCAGCAGGTGTTCGAGCGCACGGCCGAGCGGTACCTCGACGAGATGGTCGCGAAGGCGCAGCGGGGTGGCGATGCCGACCTCATCTGGGACTTTGCGGCGCCGTTCGCCGCCGAGAGCCTGCGGCAGATCATCGGCCTCCACAGCGCGAGCCAGCAGGATCTGCAGCGCTGGTCGCAGACGCTGATCGACGCGACCGGCAACTACGCCGACAACCCCGAGGTGTGGGCGAAGGGCAAGCGCTCGTTCGACGAGGTCGACGCGGTGCTCGACGAGATGCTGCCGTGGCACGCGGCCAACCCCAACGAGTCGCTGCTGTCGCAGCTGCTGCGCATCCCGGACTACGAGATGCCGATGGAGCGCATCCGCGCCAACGTGAAGATGACGATCGGCGGCGGGCTGAACGAGCCTCGCGACGTGCTGGGCGTCGCGGCGTGGGGGTTGCTCGCGCACCCCGAGCAGCGCCGCGCGGTCGAGGCGGACCCGAGCCTCTGGCACGCGGCGTTCGACGAGACGCTGCGCTGGATCGCCCCGATCGGGCTCTACTCCCGGCAGACGACGCGCGACGTGGAGCTGACCGGTGTGCGCCTGCCGGCGGGTGCGCGACTGGGCATCTGCATCCTGTCCGCGAACCGCGACGAGCGCGTCTGGGACGACGCATCCGCGTTCGACATCCGTCGGGAGGTCAAGCCGCACCTCGCGTTCAGCAAGGGCGTGCACGTCTGCCTCGGCGCGTGGGTCGCGCGCTCCGAGGTCGCCGACGTCGCGCTGCCGATGCTGTTCGAGCGGCTGCGCGGGCTGGAGCTCGTGCCCGAGAAGCCGGCCGAGATCGGCGGATGGGTCTTCCGCGGCATGCTGCGGCTGCCGGTGCGCTGGGCGTCGGTCGCACCCCGCACGGCGGCAGACCCCGGCGCGTCGGTAGCGCCGGGGACAGGGCAGGCCGTCGCACCGCGCATCGCCGTCGTCGGCTCCGGCCCCGCCGGCTGCTTCACGGCGCAGGCGCTGCGGCGCCGGTTCCCGAGCGCCGAGCTCGACGTGCTCGACGCGCTCCCCGTGCCGTACGGGCTCGTCCGCTCGGGCGTCGCCGCCGACCACGCAGGCACGAAGTCGGTGACGGCGCAGTTCGACCGCCTCTTCCTGCGCGAGGGCGTGCGGTTCCGCGGCAACCTGCGGCTCGGCACCGACGTCTCGCTCGACGCGCTGCGCGGCGCGTACGACGCCGTCGTGCTCGCGACCGGCATGCACGCCGATCGTGGGCTCGGCATCCCGGGCGCCGCGCTCGACGGCGTGCACGGCGCGGGCCGCATCACCCGGCTGCTCAACGCGCATCCCGACGAGGGGGATGCGCCGTCGCTCGGCGAGCGGGTCGTGGTCGTGGGGCACGGCAACGTCGCGATGGACCTCGTGCGGCTGCTCGCGCGCGACGCCGACGGGCTCGAGGGCACCGACGTCGACGACGAGGCGCACGCGCGGCTCGCGGCGGGCGTGCGGACGATCCACGTCGTCGGGCGCAGCGGCCCGACCGCGGCGAAGTTCGACCCGGTCATGGTGCGCGAGCTCGCGGGCCTGCCCGGCGTCGCGCACCGCGTGCACGGCGCGGCGCTCGAGGCGCTCGCGGAGGGCAAGGACGCGCGTGCGGATGCGGTGCGCGCCCTCTCGGCAGCGTCGGCGGAGTCTCCGCGCGTCGAGGTCCACTGGTGGTTCGGCCTCGCGCCGGCCCGGATCGAGGGCGACGGCCGCGTCGAGCGAGCGGTATTCGCGGGTGCCGACGGCGAGGTCGCGTTCGCGGCGGACGCGGTGGTGACGGCCGTCGGGTTCGAGGCGGACGCCGACTCGCCGAGCGTGCCGGGAGCGCATCCGGACGGGCGCGTCGAACCGGGCCTCTACACAGCGGGATGGCTGCGGCGCGGACCGCGCGGCACGATCCCCGACCAGCGGACGGATGCGCGTGAGCTCGCGCGCGCGATCGCCGACGACATCGACTCGGGCGCCGTCGCGCTCGGTGCGCCGGGGCTCGCCGCGACGCCGGGCGAGGTCGGCTTCGACGGCTGGCGCCGCATCGACGTGCTCGAGCGGCTCGGCGCTGCCCCCGGGAGGGAGCGCGTCAAGCTCAAGGCCGTCGAGCGGATGCTCGCAGCCGCCGCGGACGACGGCATCCCGCTGCCCGAGGTCGCCGAGGACGCCGTGGGATCCGGCGGCGGGCTGCCCGTCACCGTGCTCTTCGGCACCGAGTCGGGCGGCGCGGAGCTCGTCGCCGACGAGCTGCGCCGGGCGCTCGCGGATCGCGCGTCGGTCGAGGTGCTCGACCTCGCCGAGACCGACCCGTCCGGGCTCGACGCGTCGCGCCTGCACCTCGTGGTGTGCTCGACGTACGGCGACGGCGAGGTGCCGACCGCGGCGCGCGCGTTCCTGCGTGCGCTCCAGGAGCAGCGGCCCGATCTCGGGGCCTTGCGCTACGGCGTCTTCGGCATGGGCGATCGCAGCTACACGAAGACCTACTCGCGCGGCAGCGAGCTCGTCGACGAGGCGCTCGCGGCGCGGGGCGCGCAGCGCGTCGGCGAGTACGGCCGGCACGACGCCGGCGGGCCGGTGCCGGCCACCGAGGCGGCGCGCGACTGGGCCGACGGCGTGCTCTCGGTCGCGGGAGCGGCGGTCGGGGTCTAGGCACTGCGATGGCCGTGCACGGATCGGCAACCCGAGCACCGTGACGCGATAGCCGGCGGTCGCGCGGCTCTGTGAGCATGGCGGCAGCCGTGCGACGGAGCGCGGCGGAGGGGAGCCCCATGCCGGACGTCATGGAAGGACGAGGGACCGTGGAGACGTACGAGAGCCTGCTGGCGGCGGTCAGCGTGGAGCACGGCACGCCGGTGATCGACCCGGCGACGGGGCAGGCGTTCGCGCACGCCCCGCGCGCGACGCTCGACGACCTCGAGCAGGCCATCCTGGCCGCGCGCGCAGCGCAGCCCGAGTGGGCCGCCCGCACCGACGAGGAGCGCCGTGCCGCGCTCTCCGCCGCGGCGGACGAGGTCGAGGCGAGCGCGGAGGCGCTCGCGCAGCTCATCGCGCGCGAGCAGGGCAAGCCGCTGAGCGGCCCCGGCGCGCGCTTCGAGGTGGGCGCCGTCGTCGGCTGGCTGCGCGCGACGATCGCCACGCCGCTCGAGCCGGAGGTCGTCGTCGACGACGGGCAGGCCAAGGCCACCGTGTACTACCGCCCGATCGGCCTCGTCGGCGCCATCGGCCCGTGGAACTGGCCCGCGATGATCGCGACCTGGCAGTTCGCGCCGGCGCTGCGGATGGGCAACGGCGTCGTCATGAAGCCGAGCGAGTACACGCCGCTCAGCGTGCTCGCCACCGCGCACCTCGTGAACCGCCACCTGCCAGAGGGCCTCTTCACCGTGCTCGCGGGCGACCGCGAGCTGGGCGAGGCGATCGGCAGCCACCCCGCGTTCGGCAAGGTCACGTTCACCGGCTCGGCGCGCACGGGGCAGGCGATCATGCGCGCATCCGCCGACAACCTGACGCGGCTCACGCTCGAGCTGGGCGGCAATGATCCCGGCATCGTGCTGCCCGACGTCGACCCGAAGGCGATCGCCGAGGGGCTCTTCTGGGGCGCCTTCATCAACACCGGCCAGACGTGCGCGGCGCTCAAGCGCCTCTACGTGCACGAGGACGTCTACGACGACGTCGTGCAGGAGCTCGCGGCGATCGCGGGCGCGATGCCGATGGGTCCGGGCACCGACGAGCAGAACGTGCTCGGCCCGCTCACGACCGAGCAGCAGTTCGGCGTCGTCGACCGGCTCGTCGAGGACGCGAAGGCGCGCGGCGGCAGGGTCGTGCTCGGCGGCGATCCCGACCGGGACGCGGCCGGCTGGTTCTACCCCGCGACGCTCATCGACGGCCTCGACGACGACGCCGACCTGGTGCGCGAGGAGCAGTTCGGACCGGCGCTGCCGATCCTCAAGTACGCCGACGTCGACGACGCGATCGAGCGCGCGAACCGCGGGGACGCGGGGCTCGGCGCGAGCGTGTGGTCGTCCGACCCCGAGCGCGCCCGCGAGGTCGCGGCGCGCATCCAGGCGGGCTCGGTCTGGATCAACTCGCACGGCACCATCCACCCGATGGCGCCGTTCGGCGGCGTGAAGGGCTCCGGCTACGGCCTCGAGTTCGGCGTCGAGGGCCTCAAGGCCATGGGCGTGCCGCAGGTCATCCACGGCTGACGGGCAGCACGGCGAAGGGCCCCCGCGGTGCGGGGGCCTTCGTCGTGGGGTCAGCGGATGGCGACGTGCTCCTCGCCGTCGTGGCCGTGGTGCCCCTCGTGGCCGCCGCGCTCATCGCCGCCGCCCTCGTGGCTGGCCTCGTGGCCGTGCGCATGGCCGCCGTGCTCGTGCGCGCACTCGTCCATCGCATCCGGCACGTCGAGCGCCGGGTTGCGGTCGAGGAACCCGTAGGGCTTCACCCAGAAGCCCGTGAGATCGACCGGCATGATCGGCCAGTCCTCGGGCCGGGGGATGTGTGTGAGCCCGAACGCGTGCCAGACGACGAGGTCGGCGCCGTCGACGTCGCCGCCGGCCGCGACCGACGCCGGCAGCCCAGCGCCGCCCGCGTGCTGGTTGGGGTAGCGACCGGCCGGGTAGAGGTCGTCGTCCTGCTGCGACGTCACCCAGAGGTGCTTCGTCGCGAAGCTCGCGCGGGCCGCGACCGTTGAGCCCGGGTCCGCCATGAGCGTCGCCCGCGCCTCGGGGATGAGCTGGTACTCGGTGGGCCGGCCGACGGCGTTCGTGCGGCTCGACGACCCGATGTGCCAGGTGCGACCGAGCGACCCGTCGCCCGAGACGCCCGACGCCTCGCGGACGCGATCTCGGCGGTGCCCGAAGGCGTTGCCCCACGGGTTCGCATCGCCCATCGGGATCCGCACGAGGTCGACCTGGTCGACGTAGTTGTCGGTGCCGTCGATGTCGAAGTCGAGCCGCGCACAGAAGATGTGCTGGTGGATCGGCGCGTAGAGCGCCGGCGCGATCTCGGTCGCGTGCGGCAGGTCGAGCCCGGGCAGGTCGGCGCCGCAGAAGACGATGCCGGTCGCCTTCGCCTCGAACTGGATCGACCCGTCGAGGTAGAGGTACCAGAAGAAGCCGTAGTCGTAGTTGCCGACGGTCGCGAAGTACGAGATGACGAGCCGGCGCGAGCGGCGCCCGTGCACGGTCTCGCCGTCGAGCTCGCGGTGCTTCCAGAGGATGCCCGCGTCCTCCTCGTGCATGCAGACGGCGCGGGGGATGGTGATCGCCTCGCCGGTGTCGGCGGCGAGGTGCGCGTCGAAGTAGTGGATCGCGCCCAGGCAGTCGCAGCCGAGCGACAGCGCGTTCGCGTTCTTGCCGAGGTTGTACTCGCCGGCGTCGAAGTAGCTGATCCAGCGCCGCGTCTCGGTCGTGTCGCCGTAGGGCACGACCATCTCCGGCACGCTCGCGCGGTGCAGCACCGGGCGCAGCTCGTCGCCGTCCTGCCAGCCGAGCTGGTGGAGCACGAGGCCCTCGCGCATCGAGAAGCCGACTCGGAACCGCCACTGCTCCCAGACCACCTCCGACCCGTCGACCGAGAAGCTCGGGCCCTCCGGCATCGTGATCTCGAGCGGCTTGAGCGATGTGCGCCGCTCGCCGACCGACGCGTCGTCGTAGTTCGCGTCGAGCACCGGCAGTGGCACCTGGCGCTCGTCGACGAGCTTCACGACCCGCTGACCGGTGACGTCGACCATGAGCACGAGGCCCTCGACCGGGAACGACCACGGGTTGTCGCCCTCGTTCGGCGGCATGAAGGTGAGCGAGCGCATCATGCGCTTGCCGACCTCGTCGACCTCGCCGAACTGGCCGGGGGCGAGCGGCACGACGAGCGCGCGATCGAGATCCCGCAGGCCGCGCGCCTCCATCGCCCGCCGCCAGCCGGCATCCGCCTTGACGACCGCGTCGACGAGCTCGTACTCCTCGAACAGGTAGGGCGGCTGGCCGTAGGGGTGCTCGGCGGTCGGCAGCACCTCGACCGACTCGACGCGGTCGTCGTCGAGCGCGACCACCGCCTCCCGCACGCGGCCGGAGGCGGTGTCGAGCAGCGTCGAGAGCACGCGACGGCCGAGCGGCGCGCCGGGGCGCCACGCGGCGACCGCCGGCTTGGGCGGGTCGAGCAGCACCTGCAGCGGGAAGCGCGTGTCGGGCAGCAGCTCGCCCGCGGCGTCGAGCGCGGCGCGCACGCGGTCGATCTCGCTCGGCGTCAGGCCGTCGAGCGGATGCGTCGCCTCGAGCACGTGCGAGTCGCGGGCGCCGTGGGTGTGGGTGGCGTCGGGCATGGGACCTCCTCGTCCAGCGTGCTCCTCACGCTAGGCGCGGCCGCGGTCCCGGCGGTTGCCCCTCAGCGCAGGCTGCTTGCGAGGCGATGCTCGTCGGCGAGCGCGGGCGCCGACGCGGGCTCGAGCGACGTCGACGCGCGGTACTCGCTCGGGCTCTGCCCGAAGGTGGTGCGGAAGAGGCGCGAGAAGTGGGCGGGGTTGACGAGCCCCCAGCGCGCGGCGATGCGGGCGATGGGCTGGTCGGCGATCGAGGCGTCGGCGAGGTCGCGCCGGATGTGCTCGAGCCGGCGCTCGCGGATCCAGCCGGCGACGGTGATGCCGTGCTCGGCGAACACGGCGTGCAGGTGCCGCGTGGAGATGTAGTGGGCCGCGGCGATCGCTGCGGGGGAGAGCGACGGGTCGTCGAGCATGCGGTCGATCGTGGCGAGCAGCTCGTGCAGCAGCTGCCGGCGCGGGTCGCGCTGCACGCCCTGCTGCAGCTGCGTCGAGACGAGCGTCATGAGCAGGTCGAGGCCCGTGCGCGCGAGGCGCTGGCCGTTCGCGCCCGGCAGCTCCGAGAGGCTGTGGGCGAGCCCGACGAGGAACGGGTTGACGACGCGGCCGAGCGGCGACTCGAGTGCGAAGGCCGTCGCGGTGACGGCCGCGAGCTCGTCGCGGGGGATGTCGAGGTAGCCGTGCGGGAAGGTGAAGACGAGCAGGCTCGTGGGCCCGTCGAACCGCAGCGCGTAGGGGCGCGAGGTGTCGTAGATGGCGAGGTCGCCGGCGTGCAGGAGCGCGACGCGGCCGTCCTGCTCGATGAGCTCCTCGCCCTCGAGCTGGAGGCTCACCTTGATGAGGTCGGACGGGCTGCGGCGCACGAGCTTCGGCGTGCGAGCCACGACGCTCGGCGCGTGCTCGATGCGGAACACCGACACCTCGCCGACGTCGATCCGGCTGCTGCGCGCCCAGAAGGGCGCGTCGCCGAGCGGATGCACGTCGAGGGGCACGAAGCTCGTCGCCACCTCGCGGCGCCACGCCGCGATGCCGTGCGTCGGACCCTCGAGCGGGGGGAAGTCGAAGTTGCCTGCCACCGTGCCTCCTGCCGCCGCGCCGGTGCGGTCGTCGCCAGGATAGCCGCCGCGGCGATCGTGCGCGGTGCGTCAAGGCGGGGGCCCTCGATCGCTACGGGCGAGGACGAGCATCGGATGCAACATCGGTGACAGCAAGGGAGCTGCCATGGCCATCGCATCTCAGGAGACCGGCGCGACGGAGCGCTCGCGCACCGCCCTCGGCGGCGGCGTCGGGCGCCTCGGCGTGCCCGCGATCGTCTTCATGATCATCGCGGCGTCCGCGCCGCTCACCGTCGTCGCGGGCGGCGTGACCACGAACTACGCCGTCTCGGGCATCACGGGTGTGCCGCTCGGCATGCTGCTGCTCGCCGCGGGGCTGCTCATCTACGCGGCAGGCTACGTCGCGATGAGCCGGCACGTGCGAAACGCGGGCGCCTTCTACGCCTACAGCGCGCGCGGCCTCGGGCCGGAGGCGGGGGTCGGCAGCGCCTGGACGGCGCTCGTGGCCTACAACGCGATGCAGATCGGCATCTACGGCATGCTCGGCTTCGCGACGTCGAGCTTCGTCGCGGCCAAGACCGGCGTCGAGGTCCCGTGGTGGGTCTTCGTGCTCGTCGCCATCGCGCTCATCGCGGTGCTCGGCGTGAACCGGGTCGACGTCTCGGTCAAGGTGGTCGGCGTGCTCGTCGCCCTCGAGTTCCTCGTCGTGATCGTCTACGACCTGCTCGCCCTCGGCACGGCTCCCGAGGGCATCTCGGCCGCCGGCTTCCTGCCGGGCGATCTCTTCGCGACGGGCATCGGCGTCGTGCTCGTCATGGGCATCGCCGCCTTCATGGGCTTCGAGTCGGGAGCCATCTACACGGAGGAGGCGCGCGACCCGGCGCGCACGGTGCCGCGCGCGACCTACGCGGCGGTCATCGTCATCGGCCTCTTCTACGCGTTCAGCGCGTGGGCGATGCAGATGAGCAGCGGGCCGAGCGCCGTCGTCGCGAACGCGCAGGCGAACGGTCCTGACCTGCTCTTCGTCGAGCTGGGTGACCGCGCCGGCACGCTCATGGCCGATGTCGGCCAGGTGCTCTTCATCTCGAGCCTGCTCGCCGCGCTCATCTCGTTCCACCACGCGGTCGCCCGCTATGCCTTCGCGCTCGGCCGCGAGCACATGCTGCCCCGCGCGTTCGGCCGCGCGAACGGCCGGGGCGCACCCGCGCTCGGCTCGATGGCGCAGTCGGTGCTCGCGGCCGTCATCGTGATCGCCTTCGCGATCGCGGGCACCGGCAGCGAGCTCGGGCCGCTGTACCCGGTGCTCACCCTCTTCACCTGGCTGACCAACCTCGGCGCGCTCGGGCTCATCGTGCTCATGGCGGTCGTCTCGGCGGCGGTCATCGGCTTCTTCGCCCGCGACCGGCGCGACACGACGACCTGGTCCCGGCTCATCGCGCCGGCGATCGCGGCCGTCTTCTTCGCGACGGTGACGGTGCTGACGCTCTCGAACTGGAACCTGCTGCTGGGCCAGGAGTCGTCGACGCCGCTCACGTTCGTGCTCCCGGGGCTGCTCGTCGTCGCCGCCGTGGTCGGAGTGGCGATCGCGCTGCACGCGCGGCACCGGCGGCCGGAGGCGTTCGAGTCGATCGGCACGGGCGTCATGCCCGCGGTGCGCACGGACGCCCGCTGACGCGGGCTCCGGCTGGCGCGGGCGCCGACTGGCGCTCCCGCCGGACGAGCCGCGTCAGCCGGCGAGGCCCATCGCGCCCGTCACGATGAGGGCGCCGCCGCCGAGCACCGACAGGCCGATGATGGCGGCACGCACGACGGTGCGGTTCACGAGGTGGGCGAGGCGGTTGCCGAGCAGCACGCCGGCCACGACCGGCACCGCGAGCACGAGCCATGCCCACAGCGGCCAGTCCGGCGAGCCGTCGGGCGCCACGAACGGCCGCACGACGACGATCGCGCCGCTCACGAGCACCCAGAACGGCTGCATCGTGGCGACGAACGTGCGGTCCTGCCAGCCGGAGACGAGCGAGTAGACGCCGACGGCGGGTGCCCCCATCCCGACGCTCGCGTTGAGCACGCCGATCGCGGTGCCGGTGGCGACGCGCAGCACGGGCCCGTCGTGGGTGCGGGCCGCGCTCGTGAACGCGACGCTGATGACGACGCCGGCGATCGCGATGACACCGACGACGACGCGCAGCAGGTCGGTGTCGAGCCCCTTCGCGAGCAGCAGCCCCGGCACCATGAGCGCGACCGCGGGGATCGCGATCCAGAGCAGCCGCCGCCAGTCGACGTCGCGCCAGACCGTCGGGAGGATCACGAGGCACGCGATCGCGCCGTAGAGGTTGACGACGAGCACGGCAGCGAGCGGTCCGGCGACCAGGGCGATCGCGGGCGTGACGACGAGCCCCCAGCCCATGCCGATCACCCGCTGCCCGACGGCGCCGATGAGCACCGCGACGAGCGCGACGACGAACGAGACGATGTCCACGCTCAGCGCAGGTCGGCCGCGATCGCGGCGGCGGTCGCCACCACGGCGCGGCCGAGCGCGTCGGTGTCCGGCTGCCCGACGGTCACGACGGCGACGGAGGCATCCGTCGACCGGCGATCGCGGATGGGGGCGCCGACCGACGTGATGCCCTGGATCACCTCGTTGGCGCTCACCGCCCAGCCGCGCGAGCGCACCGAGGCGACCTCGGGGTGCATCGGCTCGTCGTGGCCGAGCTCGCGCCAGACCGCGTCGTCGAGCATCGCCTGGATCGCGATGCCGGGCGCGCCGAGCGCGATCGGGTGGCGGTGGCCGGGGTGCTGGGCGACGGATGCGTTGACCCCGCGCGGCACGGCGGTCACGAGGGTGACGGCGTCGTCGCCGTCGCGCACCGTGAGGAACGCGGTCATGCCCAGCTCGTCGGCGAGCTGCTGCAGGTGGGGGAGGGAGGCCGACTGCAGGTCGTGCTCGACGTCGCGCGCGAGCACGACGAGCTGCGGTCCGAGCGAGAGCAGGCCGCCGGCGCGCACGACGAGCCGGTGCTCCTCGAGCGTGCGGACGAGCCGGTAGGCCACGGAGCGGTGCACGCCGAGCAGGTCGGCGAGCGACTGGATCGTCTGGCTGCCGTGATCGGCGAGCAGCGCGAGGGCGGTCAGGCCGCGGGAGAGCGTCTGCGAGCCGCTCGTGTCACCCGCGCTGCCGGCGCCCTTCGCGGGGGTCGTGCTGGGCTCGGGCATCGTCGCTCGCCTCCGTGTCGATCCCGCTCGTCATCGCACGTGCCGAGCGCGTGTCGCAAGGATAGAACAGGGCGTTCAGATAGCGGCTCGCTCACGCCGAGCGCGAGCGTGCACCCGCGGCGAGTGCGCGATCGGCTGCGGCTCCGCGGTGATGAGCTCGCGGAAGCCGGGGCACTGCGCGAAGTCGCTGTGCTCGCACGACTGGAGGTGGCGGACGACCGCGAGCGCCGCCTCGAGCTCCGCCTGCCGCTGCTCGAGCGCGGCAACCTGGTCGGCGAGCATCGCGTGCCGCTCGGCCGCGCTCGAGGTCGCGAGCACGGCGCGGATGGCTGCGAGCGACATCCCCGCGTCCTGGCCGCGCAGGATGGTGCCGATGCGCATCCGCGCCGCGTCGTCGTAGCGCCGCTTGCCGCCGACGCGCGTCGTCGGCGCCAGCACGCCCTCCGACTCCCAGTGGCGCAGCACGTGCGGCTCGAGCCCGAACTCGCGCGCGAGCTCGCCGATCGACAGCAGACTTGACCTCATGTCGACATGAAGTCACATCATGGTGCACATGGCAACTCCTGACACCGAGCTCCTCGACTGTATCGTCCTCGGCGGCGGCCCCGCCGGGCTGCAGGCCGCCCTCACCCTCGCGCGCGTGCACCGCACGGTCGCGCTCGTCGACGAGGGGCCGGGGCGCAACGCCGCCGCGGCCCACATGCAGAACGTCGTCACGCGCGACGGCACACCGCCCGCCGAGTTCCGCGCGATCGCGCGCGAGCAGCTCGGCGCCTACGGCACGGTGCGCTTCGTGGACGGCGCGGTGGTGGACGCCCGCGCGACCGACGACGAGGTGCGCGTCGAGCTCGGGGACGGCGCTCGGCTGCGGGCCCGCCACCTGATCCTCGCGACCGGCGTCGCAGACCTGCCGCTGCCGCTGCCGGGGCTGGCTCGGCACTGGGGCGGGCAGGTCGCGCACTGCCCGTTCTGCCACGGCCACGAGCTGGGCGAGCGGGTGATCGTGCTGGGCGGCGAGCCGCAGCGCGAGCACCCGCTGCGGATGATGGCGAGCGTCGCCGAGCACCTCACGTGGCTGACCGACGGTGTGCCGCTCGACCCCGAGGTCGTCGCCGGGCTCGAGCCGCTCGGCATCGCGGTCGATGCGCGGCGAGCGGTCGGCGTGGAGGAGCGGGACGGGCGGCTCGTCGGCATCCGGCTCGAGGACGGCGACGTGCTGCCGTGCGACGGCGTGCTCACGGGCGGCGCGTGGGTGCAGCGGTCGGCGCTGCCGGGGAACCTCGGATGCGCGATGCTGCCGGACGGCGCGATCGAGGTCGACGAGGTGGGCGCCACGAGCGTGCCGCGGGTCTTCGCCGCGGGCGACGCCGCGCACCGCGCGACGGCCGGCCCCGGCCACTCCGTGATCGCGAGCGCCGCCGCCGGGCAGATGGCCGCGCTCGGTGTCGTGCGGGCGCTGATCGCGTAGCGCGCTCACCGACTGACGGTCGCCGGCGCCGGGCGGCCTCGGCGCCGGCCGCCGTCAGGCGGCCGCGAGGAGCCCGGCGACGCCGCTCGCGATGACGGCGGCGCCGCCGGCGAGCGACAGCACGACGATCGTGACGCGCGCCGCGCGCTCCGGCACGAGGTGGGCGATGCGGTGCGCGAGCAGGGTGCCGAGGGCGGCGGCCGCCGACGCCCCGAGCCACGCCCACCAGGGCCACTCGGGGAAGCCCTGCGGCACGAGCAGCTCGCGCCCGGCCAGCGTCGAGAGGTTGAGCACGACCCAGAACGGCTGCATCGTCGCGGCCATCGTGCGCGGCGTCCAGCGGCTGACGAGCGCGTACGCGCCGACCGGCGTTGCGCCGACGCCCACTGCGGCGTTGAGCCCGCCGATGGCGAGCCCGGCGGTGATGCGCGTCGCCGGGCCGTCGAGCGTGTGCCGGGAGCGGGTGAAGGCGAGCGAGAGCAGCAGGCCCGTGATTGTGACGACGCCGACGGCGATGCGCAGCGCATCCGCCGGCACCGTGCGCGCGAGCAGCAGCCCGGCGACGCTCGCGGGGATCGCCGGCAGCACGAGCCAGGCGAGGCGCCGCCAGTCGACGTCGCGCCAGACGCCCGGCAGCATGAGCGCGCAGCCGACGGTGGCGAAGATGCAGTTGAGCGGCACGGCCGCGATGGGGCCGGCGACCATGACCGAGACCGGGCCCATGATGAGCCCGAACCCGAGTCCGATGACGCGCTGGGCGACGGTCGCGACGAGCAGCGCTGCCGCGTAGAGCAGCAGCGTGACGGGGTCGATCATGCCGAGGCCGCCCCGGGGAGCGGGTGCGGCACTAGACCTCGATCGAGTCGCCGGGCTCCAGCCGGTGGTGCTCGCCGCCACCCTCCTGCACGGCGCCTTCGATGCGGGCGTGCGCCATGCCGAGTCCCATCGGCGACAGCGGCGCGTCGTGCACCGCGAAGGTCGCGCGCGGGGCGACCTCGGTGACAAAGTCCATCACCTCGCCGATCTTCAGCCACGGGGCGCCCGCGGGCGTCGCGAGCACCGCGACCGGCACGTCCGGCGTCGCGTAGGAGTCGCCCGGGTAGTAGAAGCGCTCGTTCACGAGCACGCCGAGGTTGTCGACGAGCGGGATCGTACGGTGGATCTCGGCGTGCGTACCGCCGAAGAAGCGCAGCCGGAACGGGCCGGCGGTCACGCGCTCGCCCGCCTCGACGACGGTGATGTCGAAGCCCTCGGCCGCGGCGGCGACGCCGGCGGGCGCGAAGATGCGCGCCGACGGGTGGGCGGCGCGCAGCGCCTCGAGGTGCGGCACGTCCCAGTGGTCGGCGTGCTCGTGCGTGATGACGATCGCGACGAGGCCGCGGGCCACGACGGCGCCCGTCTGGTTGCCCGGGTCGATGACGAGCTGCTGCCCTTCCTCGTCGAGGATCATGCAGGCGTGCTCTCGCTTCGTCACTCGCATGCGCTCCACGATATGCGCTCGCGGCCGTCGGCGCGCACTCGCGTGGCTCCTGCCCGCCCCTAGGCTCTGTCGCGTGCGCATCGTCGTCGCCTCGAACCCCACCGCCCGCTTCGGCCGCAACGGCGCGCTCGGCGCGATCGTCGCGGCGCGCATCGCGGATCTCGGCAACGAGGTCGAGCACATCGCCGCGGCCGACTACGCGGGCCAGCTCGAGCAGACGCGCTTCGCGATGATCCGGGCGGATGCGCTCGTCGTCGTGGGCGGCGACGGCATGGTGCACCTCGGGGTCAACATCGTCGGCGGCACGTCGAAGCGCATGGTCGTGATCCCGGCGGGCAGCGGCAACGACTTCGCGGCGGGCCTCGGGATCGGGTCGTTGCAGGCGGCGCTCGACGGGCTGGAGGCCATGCTCGCGTCCGAGCCCGACCGCGTCGACCTCCTCCGCATCGAGCACCCCGACGGCGTCACCATCGCCGCGGGGGTCGTCTCGGTCGGGTTCGATGCCGACGTCAACGTGCGGTCGTTCCGGTTCACGCGCGTGCCGAGCCGCATCCGCTACCAGGCGTCGATCCTCGCGACGGTGCTGCGGCCGCAGCACCGCACCTTCCGCGTGCGGCTCGACGGGGGAGCGGAGCGGACCTGGCGCACGCTCGTCGCGGCGATCGCGAACAACCGCACCTTCGGCGGCGGCATCCCGATCGCGCCGGATGCGTCGATGCGCGACGGGCGGCTCACCGCCGTCTTCGCCGACGAGCTGCGGTACCCGGCGTTCATCGCGCTGCTCGCGCGGGTGCTGCGCGGCACGCACACGAGCGACCGGCGCGTCACGGTCGTCGACTGCGAGACGGCCGAGATCGCGAGCGACGAGACGGTGATCGTCTGCGCCGACGGCGAGATCGTCGGCCGGCTGCCGGTCCGTTGCAGCGTGATGCCGGGCGCGCTGCAGGTGCACCGCCTGCCCTAAGGCGTGGACGGTCTTCCGCTACCGGCCCTGGCGGTTGCGCTACCGAAGTGTCGCCTCCGGGCCCCGAGACGACACATCCGTACCGCAACCCGTGGCTGCCCGTCAGTTGCGGTACCGAAGTGTCGCCTGCGCGCCCCCGAGACGACACCTTCGTGCCGCAATCCGAACCCGGCTCTCGTTTGCGGTACCGAAGTGTCGCCTGCGCGGCCCTCAGACGACACTTTCGTACCGCAAACCGAGCCGGCCCGTCCTCTGGGGCACCGAAGTGCCGCCCTCCCGGCCCCACGACGACACGTTGGTACCGCAACCCGGCCCGCCCAACCGAAGCGGCACCGACTGCCGCCGTCCCGGCTCGAGGCCGGGGCAACCCCACCGCAACCCGGGCTCGGAACCCGTACCCGTACGCACGTGCGCGGACCCGCGCCGACGCGCCCGCGGAGGCACCCGGGCGGCCCGCAACCCACCCGATTTGGAACTGCGCCGATCCGTGTGGCACACTATCCAGGTTGCTTTCGCAGGACAGCGACACCGGCCCCATCGTATAGCGGCCTAGTACGCCGCCCTCTCACGGCGGTAACGCGGGTTCGAATCCCGCTGGGGTCACAGTGAGACAGCGCCCCCGGTCATCGACCGGGGGCGCTTCGCTGTTCGCGGGCGAGTGCGTCCGATGGGGCACAGCGGGCCACCGAGCGCCATGTGCGCTTCGCCCGCCGCTCAGGCCGATCGACCGCGCGGCAGGGCGCATGCGAGGGGCCCGGCCGACGTGCGACCGGGCCCCTGTATGCACCGACTACGCGGTCGCGGGCTTCAGCGCCCCGCGGAAGAACGTCGCGAGCTCGTCCGTCGCGGTGAGCGGCAGCACGTGCGCGACGTACTGGTCGGGTCGCACGACCACGACGGCGCCGTCGCGCGAGATGCCGCGAACGTCGAAGATGTCGTCGTCGGGGAGCGTCGCGTAGACGTTCTCGAGGTTCATGAGCTCGAACGGTCCGACGATCGGCTTGAACGCCTCCGGCACGTCGTTCAGGTCGATGTCGTGGTGGCCCTGCTGGTAGATCGCCCGCACGTCGAAGAGCGCGCTCGTGTCGCGGCCCGCGGGCGTGTGCACGGCGATCGGCGACTGCGGGTCGTTCGCGAGCCACTCGGCCCACTCGGCGAGCGCCGAGCCCTGACCGGGCGCAGCGCTGTCGGCGAAGGCGTAGATGCGCCAGCGGCCGTCGGCCTGGTGGAAGTGGCCGATGTGCACCGGGTTCGTGTCGCACACCTTCACGCCGCGCGCCGACTTGAAGCGCTTGCCGATCGGGAAGCCGGTCGCGAGCTCCTGGTGCTCGGGGGTGCCGACGATGATCGACGGCTCGTACTGCGTCATGAAGCCGGCCGGGAACTCCGCCGTGCGCGTGTAGAACTCGGCGACCTCCTGCGGGCTGCCGAGCTCGCTCACGGGCTTCGCCATGAGCGTCGACCACTCCTTGTCGAAGTCGATGAGCGCCTGCGCGACGACCTGCCGCTCGAGCGAGTAGGTGTCGAGCAGCGACTCGGGGGCGCGGCCGTCGAGCACGTGGCCGAGCTTCCAGCCGATGTTGAAGCCGTCCTGCATCGACACGTTCATGCCCTGGCCCGCCTTCGCGCTGTGCGTGTGGCACGCGTCGCCGGCGATGAAGACGCGCGGCGTGCGGGTGCCGCGCTCGTCGGCGAGCACGTCGTCGAAGCGGTCGGTGAGCCGGTGGCCCACCTCGTAGACGCTGCTCCACGCCACGTCGCGCACGTCGAGCGTGTACGGCGCGATGATGGCGTTCGCCTTGGCGATGATCTGCTCGACCGTGGTCTTGCGCACGGCGCCGCGGTCGTCCTCGGGCACCTCGCCGAGGTCGACGTACATGCGGAAGAGGTAGCCGCCCTCCCGGGGGATGAGCAGGATGTTGCCGCCCGACGCCGACTGGATCGCGCACTTCGTGCGGATGTCGGGGAAGTCCGTCACCGCGAGCACGTCCATGACGCCCCACGCGTGGTTCGCCGACTGGCCCGCGAGCGTGCAGCCGATCGCCGAGCGCACCGCGCTGCGGGCGCCGTCGGCGCCGACGACGTACTTGGCGCGGATGATCCGCTCCTCGTCCTTCCGGTCGCCGGCGGTCTGGGCGAGGGTCACGACGACGGGGAACTCGCCCTCGTCCGTCACCTCGAGCGTCTTGAACTCGTAGCCGTAGTCGGGCTCGACGCGGCCGGGGGCGAACCGCGCCGCCTCGGCGAAGTAGTCGAGCACGCGCGCCTGGTTGACGATGAGGTGCGGGAACTCGCTGATGCCCGCGGGGTCGTCGTC
>Ga0213837_1001014_pt1 | contig 18361 bp, 19 predicted proteins | sample SWPATP12_FD_160572 | JGI IMG/M metagenome (GOLD analysis project Ga0213837, IMG submission 160572) | Coastal seawater microbial communities from Marineland, Florida, United States - SWPA TP1 #2 | ecosystem: Environmental > Aquatic > Marine > Coastal | place: USA: Florida | collected 2016-08-06
GGTGGGCGCGGCGGTGGCGGTCCTTGCCAAGTGGTTCAGCGTGGTGATGATGGAGGACTGGGGCGGCCGGGCTGCGCTGCAGGCTTCGCTGCTCAATCCCTCGTATCCGCTGGAGAGCCTCCTGCAGGTCAACCTCGCCGGCGTGGACCAGACCGGCTCCGCCTGGTGGCTGGCCTCCAGCGCCCCGCACTCGGGCACCACGCTGGATCTGCTGCACACCTCAGGGGTGGCGGCCGCCGTCGTGGGCGTCTTCCTGCTCCTGGGCCGGCTGGTGCAGGGATCCGGGCGGGACATCCTGCTGCCGCTGCGGGGTGCAGGTGCCATGACGCTGAGCTTCTACACGGCGCACTTGTGTGTGATGGCGTCGCTGTACGGACAGCCGCTGCCGTCCGGGTGGACGGTGGAGGGAGTCTATTGGGTGCAGGCGGCGGTGATCCTGGTCTTTGGCGGAATCTTCGCGGCTTTGGCGTGGCGGGGGCCGCTGGAGTGGGTGGCGCATGCCGCCAACCAGCTCGGCCGGTATCAGCCGGCACGCGTCCGCTAGTTCCCGGGTTCGGCCGCGGAAACGGCTCAGGCCTGGCGGGATCCCGTGCGGTACAGCCGGACGGCGTCGCGCATCGAGGCGCGCGCCCGCTTGCGGTCGCCCGCGGCGTCGTAGGCGCAGCTGAGCCGGAACCAGGAACGCCAGTCGTCCGGAGCGGCTTCGGTCTCGGCACGGTACTTTTCGAATTCACGGTCCGCAGCCTCGCGGATGATCCGCCCGGCGGGGGTGCGCGGCAGGTTGTCTTCCGGCAGCCCGCCTTCGGCTTCGAGGATTCTTGCCAGCCGTTCGGTCCGGGCGCCGAAGAGCAGTTCGCGGACCAGGGCCCAGGCGCCGATCACCGGCAGGAGCAGGTACGCAACGCCGATGGCCTTGGCCACCGGATTGGGGTCCGTCATCAGCAACACCGCGCGCTGGAAGGACACCACAAGGTAGAAGACCAGCAGGAGCGTGACGGCACCGACCCAGATCTTGGTGCGGTTGGCTTTGAAAGCGGTCAGGACGTTGGCCACGGCGCTCAGAGCCCCAGGTCCAGGTAGCCGTCCAGGCCGACGGTGAGGCCCGGGTTGGCCGCAACGTTGCGCACTCCCAGCAGCACGCCGGGCATGAACGAGGCCCGGTCGAAGGAGTCGTGCCGGAAGGTCAGCTGCTCCCCCGGCCCGCCCAGCAGGACTTCCTGGTGCGCCACCAGCCCGCGGAGCCGGACGCTGTGGACGCGGACGCCGCCGACGTCGCAGCCGCGTGCCCCGGGGAGCCCGCTCGTGGTGGCATCGGGACTCGCGGGAAGGCCGGCGGCGGCCCGCTCGGCGGAGATCAGCTGGGCGGTCCGCACGGCAGTTCCGGACGGGGCGTCCACCTTCTCCGGGTGGTGCAGTTCGATGATTTCGACCGATTCGAAGTAGCGCGAGGCTTTGGCCGCGAAAGCGGAGGCAAGGACCGAGCCGAGCGCGAAGTTCGGCGCGATCAGGACTCCCACGCCGGGCCGGGCGGCGAGGAGCCCCTCGATCCGGCCCAGCCTCTCCGCATCCCAGCCGGTGGTGCCCACAACGGCGTGCATGCCGTGTTCGACGGCGAAGCGGACGTTCGCTTCGGTGCTCTCGGGGACCGTCAGGTCCACGACAATCCGGGCTCCGGCGTCGACGAGGGTGTCCAGGGAATCGTTCCGGCCCAGCGCGGCGACAAGTTTCAGGTCCGGGGCGGCCTCGACGGCGGTCACCGCTTCGGCGCCCATGCGCCCGTTGGCGCCCAGCACGGCGACTGCGAGTTGTTCGGTCATGCCATCAACCCTACCGCCGGGGCGGGTACCGCCTTGAACCGGGGCCGCGCGTTACAGGCCCCGGCGCGCGGCGCGGGCGCCGCGCTGTGGGAGGGTCTATTCCCCCGCGCCCACCCACTCGACCGTGCCGTCGGTGAAGAACTGTTCCTTCCAGATCGGAACCTGGGCCTTGATCCGGTCCACGAGTTCCGAGCAGACGTCAAAGGCCTGGCCCCGGTGCGCGGCGGAGACGGCGCAGACCAGGGCGGGGTCACCGATTTCCAGCATTCCGATCCGGTGCGCCACCCAGATCCGCACCAGCTGGGCCGTGCCGCTGCCGGTCCCAGCGCCGGTTCCGGAGGCCGTCCCGCGGGGTTCGCCCGGGGCCGCCTGTTCGGCGACGAGTTGCGCGACGACGTCGGCCATCACCTGGTGCGCGGTCGGGTGCGCGCTGTAGCTGAGCCGCCGGACGGGTTTGCCGCCGTCGTGGTTCCGGACCACGCCGCTGAAGCTGACCACCGCGCCCGCGGTGTCCGATTCGACGGCGGCGATGGCCTGGTCCACGGAGATGGGCTCGGCGCTCAGCACCGCGTGGACCACGTCAAAGGCTGGTTCAACGGCCGGTTCGAAGGCTTGTTCAGTGGCCATGGCTGCCTTCCAGTTGGTCGCAGAGGTGTCCGAGGATGGGGTCCAGCACGCTGAGTCCGTCCATAACACCCTTCGGGGATCCGGGGAGATTGACGATGAACGTCTGGCCGGCTGCGCCGGCGTGGCCCCGGCTGAGCATCGCCAGCGGGGTCTTGGTGATCCCGGCGCCGCGGATGCCTTCCATGATGCCGGGAATCTCGCGGTCCAGCAGGGGCAGCGTCTGTTCCGGGGTGGCGTCGGTGGGGCTGAGGCCGGTGCCGCCGCTGGTGATGATGACGGCCGGCGCCTGGGTCAGGAGCGCGCGCAGGGCCGCGCCCACGGCTTCGCCGTCCGGGACCACCATGGCCGGATACGGTTCGAAGCCGTGCTCGGTGAGCCAGTCGATGATGACCGGTCCGGTCAGGTCCTCATAGATACCGGCCGCGGCCCGGGTGGAGGCGATCACGACGCCGGCCTTCCGGCCGGTGGCTTCGCCGTGCCGGTGTGGTTCGGGCATGCTCATAGTGTCCAGTCCCCGCTCTTGCCGCCGCTTTTGGCCAGCACTTTGATGTCGGTCAGCACCGCGTGCTTGTCCACGGCCTTGATCATGTCGTACACGCTGAGCGCGGCCACCGAGGCTGCGGTCAGCGCTTCCATCTCGACGCCGGTCAGCCCGCGGGTCTTGACCGTGGCGAAGACGGTGACCGTGTCGGTGTCGAGCTCGAAGTCGACCGTGACCTTCGCGATCGGCAGCGGGTGGCACAGCGGGATCAGCTCCGCGGTCCTCTTGGCGGCCAGGATGCCGGCGACCCGGGCGACGGCGAGGGCATCACCTTTGGGCAGGTCTCCGGCGCCCAGCAGGGCCAGGACCTCGGCGGTGCTGCGGACGGTGGCGGTGGCCGTGGCCTCGCGGGTGCTCTCCGCCTTGTTGGACACGTCCACCATGTGGGCCGTGCCGTCCTGCCGGAGGTGGGTCAGGCCCGGGTGCTCGTCCAGGCTCAAGAGGTCCGGGGCTCGGGGGTCCGTGTTCTGTGGGTCTGCTGCTTCGTTCACAGCATCCATACTTCCACCTCAGCGCCCTCGGCGAGCGCGGCAATTCCTTCCGGCACCTGGATCAGGGCGTTGGAGTGCGCCAGGGCACTGACCAGGTGCGAGCCGGCTCCGCCTTCCAGCCGGACGGTGCCGTCCGGAAGGGCCGTGCCGCGCCGCACCTGGTGCTTGCCCGGCGGGGACGTCAGCTCCCCGGCCAGCCGGGCCCTGACCACCGGACGCGGTGCGGGTGAGCCGAAGAGGTCTCCGAGCGCGGGCCGGAGGAACATTTCGAAGGAGACGAGGCAGCTCACGGGGTTCCCGGGGAAGCCGAGGACGGGGACGCCGTCGAAGGTTCCGATGCCCTGCGGGCCGCCGGGCTGCATCGCGACGCCGAAGAAGGCGACGTCGTGGCCCTCCATCGCCTGCCGGACCACCTCGTACGCACCCTTGCTGACGCCGCCGGTGGTGACGATCAGGTCCACGTCGGCCGTGTGCCGGCGCAGCAGGTCAGCGAGTTCCTCCGGACGGTCCGTGGAGATCCCGGTCCGGGTGACGTCGAGGCCGGCCTGGCGCATGGACGATTCCAGCAAGGTGGCGTTGGAGTCGTAGATCTTGCCGGGGCCCAAGGGGCTGCCCGGTTCCACCACCTCGTCCCCGGTGGTGACAAGCAGGATCCGCAGCGCGCGGTAGACGGGCACGTCGGTGAATCCCAGGGCGGCGAGGAGCCCCAGTTGTCCGGGTCCGAGGAAGGTCCCGGCGCCGAGGGCAGGCTCCCCCGTGCGGATGTCGCTGCCCGCGTCGCGGACGAAGTTTCTTTCCGGGACGGCGGGCAGCCGGACCGTGGCCGGCACGCCGGGGGCGGGGAAGGAATCGGGAACGGCCTGTTCGATCGGGACGACGGCGTCAGCCCCGGGCGGCATCATGGCGCCGGTCATGATCGGGGCGGCCGTCCCGGGGGCCAGTTCGGGCGGCGCGGCACCGGCCGGAACCGGAGCGACCACGCGCAGTTCAGTGCCGCCGTCAGGCACGTCGGCGCTACGGATGGCAAAGCCGTCCATCTGCGAATTCGCGAAAGGCGGCAGGTCCAGCGGAGCCACCACGTCCGCCGCGAGTCCCCGCCCCAGGGCCGCGAGGAGCGGGAGCCGTTCAATCCGGTCCGGGGTGCGGAGCGGGGAGAGGAGCTCCCGGACCGATTCGCGGTGCGCTTCCACGGTGACGTGCCGTGCCTGGGTGCGGTGCATGCGTTGGTGACCCCTCGTCTTGAGCCTGTGGCTCGGTTCGCCGGTCCGGCTCCCTGGCCCGGCTCCCTGGCAGGGCGTGGTGGCCCGGCTTGTTAGGACTTCACGTCAACTCTAACCGTGTGGAAGCCGGTGGCCCCGCTGGGTGCCACCGGCGCGCGGTCCTCCACCTGCGGGACGCCGTTGAGGTCCGTGGCGCGGACCTGGACCTCGTACTGGCCGGGGGTGAGCGGCAGTGCCAGCCTCCACTGGTACCAGGTGTCCTTGGAGATGCCGGGGGCCAGCTCCGCCTGCTGCCACGCGCCGCGGTTGACTCTGAGCTCCACCCGGCCGATCCCGGTGTGCTGGGCCCAGGCGACCCCGCCGAAAGCCACCGTGCCCGCGGGGACGGAACGGCCGTCCCGGGGCACATCGATGCGGGAGGAGGTCTTGATGGGTCCCCGTTCGCTCCAGCCGCGGGGCGTCCAGTACCCGGCGTCGTCCGCGAAGCGCGTCACTTTGAGCTCGGTGACCCACTTGGTGGCCGAGACGTAGCCATAGAGGCCGGGGACGACGAGCCGGGCCGGGAAGCCGTGCTCCAGCGGCAGCGGTTCGCCGTTCATCCCGACGGCCAGGAGCGCGTCCCGGGTGTCGGTCAGCACCTCCAGCGGTGTGCCGGCAGTCCAGCCGTCGGAGCTGCGGGACAGGACCATGTCCGCGCCGGCCGTCGGCCCGGCAAGGGCCAGCAGTTCCCGGACCGGCCAGCCGAGCCAGCGGGCGTTGCCGATCAGGTCCCCGCCCACCTCATTGGAGACGCAGGCGATGGTGACGTGCCGTTCGACCAGGGGTTTGGCCAGCAGCGTGGCGAAGTCCAGCGAGACCTCCCGCTCCACAAGCCCGGTGACCTTCAGGGTCCACTGGCCCGGATCCAGCACCGGGACGCGCAGTGCGGTGTCGATCCGGTAGAAGTCCTTGTTGGGGGTCACCAGCGGGCCCACCCCGTCCAGCCGGACCTCTGCTCCGGCCGGGATCAGCGGTGCAGGGGACGCCGGTGCCGGGAGCGCCAGTTTGCTGCGCAGTTCACTCACGACGGCGGCGGCACCCCGGAACGTCGCGGCGAGCACGCCGGCGAGCGCGGCCACCGCGGCGGTTCCGCCGAGCACCTGGAAGAAGCGGCGGCGGGAAGGGGCCGGCGTCTTGGGGGCGGAGCCCGCGTGGGCGGTATCTTCCGGGGCGGAGCCTTCTTGCGCAGTTCGTTCCAGGGCACCGGCCTCCGCGCCGGGACCCGCAGCCTGCAGTCCGGCTCCGGCCTGCCACTCCTCCAGCCGCCTGATCAGCCACCTGAGCAGGATCATGCCCACAACGGCGGCGAGCAACGGGACGGGGACCGCGTTCGGGGTCAGTTCGCTCCGGCCCAGCACGGCGGCCAGGCCCGCCACGCCGAAGACGCCAATGATGGCAACCCCGGCGAAGCGGCGCCGCAGCTCCACCACTCCGGACAGGGCCGCCAGCGCGGCAATGACGAGCCCCATGCCGCCGAGCAGTGCGACCTTGTCCGCCGTGCCGAAGAGCGCAACAGCCCAGTCCTTGACGCCGGGCGGGACCACATCGATGACCGCGCCGCCCACAGCCGTTATCGGGGACAGCGAGGGGCTCACAAGTCCTGCCGCGAGCTCCCCCAGGGCAAGACCCGTTCCGACGGCCACGACCCCGGCCGCCGCCGCCCAGGCGGTCGCATGCTGAGAGGTGTTCACCCCTCCAGCATAGGTTCGCGCCGGCGCGGCAGCACCCGGCCGCGGGCGATGCACAAGCCGCAGCACGAACCTCTGCACAAGCCGCTGCACAATACAGTGCGCAATACGGGGCCCAACAGGAGTGATGCCGGCGCCGAGGTGGCGTAGCCTGACTTTATGAGTGTTCAGCTTGGTATGCCCCAGCCCCGCGCGGAGGACGGTTCCGGCGCGGGCACTTCCGGCGCGCAGCTTCCCGGCCGCCCTGCCGGCATGCCCGCCGGCCTCGTGGACCGCTACGGCCGCCGCGCCACCGACATGCGGCTTTCCCTGACGGATAAGTGCAATCTGCGCTGCACCTACTGCATGCCCGCCGAGGGCCTGGAGTGGCTGTCCAAGCAGGCCGTGATGTCGGCGGAGGAAATCGTCCGGATCGTGCGGATCGGCGTCGACATGTTGGGAGTGCGGGAACTGCGGCTCACCGGCGGTGAACCGCTGGTCCGGGCCGATCTGATGGACATCATTTCAGCCCTCCGCCATGCCCACCCTGACCTTCCGATCTCCATGACCACGAACGCCGTCGGGCTGGACAAGAAAGCCGCCGGGCTCAAGGCCGCCGGGCTGTCCCGGATCAACGTGTCCCTGGACTCGCTCCATGAGGAAACGTTCACCCAGCTGACCCGCCGCCCCTTCCTGAACAAAGTGCTGGCCGGCGTCGACGCCGCGTGGGCCGCCGGGCTGGGCCCCGTGAAGCTCAACGCCGTGCTGATGCGCGGCATCAACGACGCCGAGTCCCCCGCCCTGCTGGCCTGGGCGCTGGACCGCGGCTACGAGCTGCGCTTCATCGAGCAGATGCCGCTCGACGCCGACCACGGCTGGACGCGCCGGAACATGATCACCGCCGCGGAGATCCGTGAGCTGCTCTCCGTCGACTACGTGCTCAGCGCCGATCCGCGGGACCGCGACGGCGCCCCGGCCGAACGCTTCGAGGTCCGGGCCCGCGTGCCCGGCACGGCCGAGGCCACCGGACCCGTGCTGGGAACCGTGGGGATCATCGCCTCCGTGACCGAACCGTTCTGCTCCGATTGCCGCCGCACCCGCATCACGGCCGAGGGCAAGATCATGAGCTGCCTGTTCTCCCGCGAGGAAGTGGACCTGCTGGGGCTGCTCCGCGAGGGCGCCACCGACGAACAACTCGCCGAACGCTGGCAGGACGCCATGTGGATCAAGCCCAAGGCCCACGGCATGGACCACGTCGGACTGGACGCCCCGGACTTCGTCCAGCCGGACCGCAGCATGAGCGCCATCGGAGGCTGAACCACCTGTGAACGTACGTTACTTCGCTGCCGCGCGCGCTGCCGCCGGCGTCGACGAGGAACGCTTTAACCTCCCCGCGGACGCCACCGTCGACACGCTTCTGGAGGCGATCCTCGCCGTCGAGCGCCCGGAACCCCCGGCCGGAACGCCGCCGCTGGCGCGGCTCCTGTCCCGGAGCAGCTTCCTGCTCAACGAAGTCGCGGTGCGGAACCGCGCCGCCACGGTGCGGCCGGACGACGTCGTCGACGTGCTGCCGCCGTTCGCCGGCGGCTAAGCAGCCCGCCGGAACCGGCCACGCCCCCACCAGGTTTTTTGGGATACCGCACACTCCCTGCCGCGCGTAGCGTGGAAGCATCCCCCGCAACCCCGGGATCAGCAGCCGGAAGGACTGATGGCGATGTACACCTTGCAGATAGAACACGAAATCACGGACTTCGGCGTGTGGAAGGCCGCATTCGACCGTGATCCGGTGAACCGTGCGGCGTCGGGGGTCACCGCACACCGGATCAGCCGCCCGGTGGACGATGCGCACTCCGTGGTGGTGGAACTCGACTTTGAGCGTCGTGACCAGGCGGAGGCGCTCCTCGCCAAGCTGCACGCGAACGTCTGGAATTCCTCCGACGCGGCCCCCGCCCTCCTGGGTGCCCCGAAATCCCGGATCCTGGAGTCGGCCCCCTGACGGTGGCCGGGCGCCCAGGCGGACGCCCGGCTGCTACGCCACGGCCAGCGCCTCACGCACGGTGTCCGCGACGGCGGCGGCGCCCGCGGCGCCCATGATGATCGTGTAGTGGTTGACGTCCGGGATCTCGCGGACCGAGAGTGCGGGCAGTTTCTCCGCCCAGGCGTCCAAATAACCGGGCGCGTACAGGCCGCCGGGTTCGTTGAGCAGGCCGCGCGGCGCGCGCAGCACCAGGGTCTCCACCGCGAGCTCATCGAGGGCTTTCAGGAGTGAGGCGCCGCGGTGCAGCTCGGCGGTGTCGTCCGCCATCGCCTGGTAGCGTGTGGCCGGCCGGAGCACCGGTTCCTCGCCGGTGAGGTCGTAGTCCACGTACTCCTCCACGAGCGGGCTCCAGTCCGAGCTGAAGGCCGGATGCTGCTTCCAGAAGCTGCGGTAGACCTCCCGGCTGGGGAAGGTGGCGTTCAGCCGCTCGGCCGCGGGCCCCAGCACGGCGACGACGATCTGCTCGTCGCTGAGTCCCGACGGGACCTGCAGCGGCATGCCGCCGTCGACCAGCACGAGTGACCGCACCCGCTCCGGGAACAGGTTCGCCAGCACCACGGCGGCGAAGGCGCCCATCGAATGGCCGACGACCACCACCGGGCCGGTGCTGAGCGCGGCCAGCACGGCCGCGAGGTCCTCGGCGTGGGACGGCATGCCGTACGGTGCCGGCAGCGCGTTGCTGCGGCCCCGGCCCCGCAGGTCGGGGGCGATGATCCTGACGTCCGGCAGGGCTTCGGCCAGCTCCGGCCAGGCCTTGTGGGACGCGGTCACACCGTGCACCGCCAGGATGGTCGGGGCGGCCGGGTCCTCGGGACCCCAGAGGGCGGTGTGCAGGGTGCCGCCACGGACCGGGACCCCGGTGGTCCGGTAACTCGGGGTGCCGGCGGCCTGGTTCATAGCTCGTTGGTTCATGGCTGCCTGCTTCGCTGCTGGATGGTTCACTGGGCTGTCCCTTCCTGGGCCTGGATGGTGGTGGCGGCGCCTGGCGCGGTCCTGGCGGCGGGGCCGGGCGCCGCGCCGTGCGCGGGGGCGAGTGCGCGTTCGATGAACTGCATCATTTCCTCGAAGACTTCCTCCGGGACATCCGGGCGGGCGCCCTGGGCGGGTTCGGCGCCTTCTTCGTCCCACAGCACCCAGCGCATGCCGATCAGCTCACCGATACCCATCAGCGCCCAGGCCGCAACGGTGGGATCCATCTCCCGGACTTCGCCGCTGAGCTGGGCGGCCTTGAGCCCTTCGATGTAACCGTTGACGATCCGGGTGTAGTGCAGCCGCAGCGCCCCGGGCGAGACGAACTCGGCCTGCCGGATGATCCGGTACAGCGCGGGGTGCTCCGCGGTGAACTTGAAGAAGGCCCGGAACCCGGCGCGTTCGGCCTCGAGCCTCGTCCCGGCGGAGCGGGCCGCGTCCGTCATGGCGTGCCGGACCCGCCGGTTCAGGTCCTCGACCACCTCGTCGAAGATGGCCTGTTTTCCCTCGAAATACAGGTAGAAGGTGCCGAGGCCGACGCCGGCCTCCTCCGTGATCTTCACGATCGAGGCCTCGTGGTAGCCCACGGAGGCGAACACCGTCTCGGCGGCCTGCAGCAGCTTGGCCCGGGTGCGGGTGCCCCGCGCCGTGCGCGGCGCGGCGCTCACCGCCGGCTCCGGTCCGCGGGCGGGGCGGCCGCCACGCGGTCGAGGGGGCCTGCCGGCCCCCGCTCGTCCAACTGCTGCCGCAGGCGGGCCCGCAGCACCTTGTTCAGCGCCGTGCGGGGCAGCGCCGTGACCGTCTCGATCCGCGAGGGCACCTTGAAGTGCGCCAGGTGCGCGGCGCAGTGGTCCAGCAGCTCCTGCTCGTCCGTGGCGAGGCCGGGGCGGACCACCACGAAGGCGATGCCCGTTTCGCCCCAGCGTTCGTCCTCCACCCCGACGACGGCGGCCTGCGCCACCGCCGGATGGGTCAGCAGCGCCGCCTCGACCTCGGCCGGGGCCACGTTCTCGCCGCCGGAAATGTAGATGTCCTTGAGCCGGTCCACGACTTTGATGTAGCCCTCGGCGTCGCGCTCCACCAGGTCCCCGGTGCGCAGCCAGCCGCCGGACAGGACGGCCGCGGTGGCTGCGGGATCGCGGAAGTAGCCGGCGAAAACCCCCGGGCCACCCACCAGCAGCTCACCCGATGCGGCGCCGTCCAGGATCTCCCCAGTCACCGGATCGGCCACCGCGACGGCGACATGCGGGTACGGTTTGCCCGAGTATCCGACCATCCGGGCGGCATCCTCGTTGGCCAGGCAGAGCACGTTGGGCGACGCCTCGGTCAGCCCGTAGCCCTGGCTCAACGCCACTCCCCTGCGGTGCCAGATCCGCAGCAGCGGTGCAGGCATGGGGGCACCGCCCACCACGGCGTGCCGCAGGCTGCCGAGCTCGGCGGAGGCGAAGTCGGGGTGTTCGGCGAGCATCAGGTACTGCGTGGGGACGCCCATCAGCATGGTGACCCGGCGTTCCGCGATCAGCTGCAGGACCCGCCCCGGTTCGAAGCCGCGTTCCAGCACGACGGTGGCGCCCGTCCACCAGGCCAGCAGCGGCTGGATGTTCCAGCCGCCGACGTGGAACTGCGGCAGCACGGCCAGCACGACGTCGGTGCTGCCCAGGTCCATCGTCCGGGACAGCGAGAGGTTGGTCCAGAAGCAGTTGGCGTGGGTCAGCACGGCGGCTTTGCTGGCCCCCTCGGTGCCGGACGTGAAGATCATCAGGAGGGGGTCGTCGTCGCGCACTTCCCGGCGGACTTCAAGCCCTCGGACGTCCTGCCGGCCGGCGCCCGGAGCGGGCGCCTGCCGGATCCGGGAAGGCGGGGGCACGGACTTTTCGACGCCGCCCGGGCCGAGCGCGGCGGTCCGGGGCCGGTGCGGCAGTAGCGCGCACGCGCCCGCGGCGAGCGAATCGAGTTCGTCCTCGACAAGCAGGAGCTGGGGGTCGGCGAGTTCAAGCTGGACGGCGAGTTCCCGGGGTGAAAGCCGCCAGGACAGCGGCACCAGGACGAGCCCTGCCTTGGCACAGGCGAAGAACACCACCACGTGGTCCGAGCTGTTCCCGGTCAGGGTCGCGATCCGGTCCCCCGTGGCATAGCCGGCGTTTTTGAGTCCGGCGGCGAGGCCGGCCGCCCGGCGTTCCAGTTCGCCGTAGCTCAGCGTGCAGCCGCGGTCGTCGACGGCGATCCGGTGCGGGGTGGCGAGGCTGCGGTCCGTGGTCCAGCGGCCCAGCGTGTGGAGTCCGTCCGCCGGACCGGGACCGGTTGTGCTGTTCATGCGGATTCCTCCAGGATCTCGCGAGACGTCGCTGTCCTGTCCATGCCGGTACTGTCGTCTCCGGTGCCCCGGACCCGCCGGTTGCGCCGCTGCGCCAGCCGCTGCGCGGTGCCCGTCAGGCCGCCGGGCAGGAAGAGCACGACGAGGATGAACAGGGTGCCCAGGATGAAGAGAGGCTCAGACAACGGTACCCGCAGGATGTCCGGCAGCGCGTCGATGGCGTCCGAGTTCGCGAGGGTCGTGAGGCGCTGGTCCAGGATGGTGTAGAAGACGCCGCCGATCACGGCGCCCCAGCGGGAGCCGACGCCGCCCAGGACCACCATGACGAGCAGGGTGATGGTGAGGTCCGCGGACATGGCGCGCGGAACGGCGCCGCTCTGCAGGAGCAGGAACACCATGCCGATGATGCTGACCAGGATGGCGGAGACCACGAAGATCAGCAGCTTCACGAGGTACGGCTGCAGGCCCAGGACGCGGACGCGGAGTTCGTTCTCGCGGACCGCGGCGGCGACGTGTCCCGCGCGGGAGGACTGCACCCACGTGACCACGATGAAGACGGCCACGAGCACCGCCAGCGCCAGCCAGTAGAGGTTGCGGGTGTTGACCACGCCGACCAGGAAATCGGGCAGGTTGTCGGTGCGCAGCGTCAGGCCTTCATCGCCGCCGGTGGTGCCGTCGGGGTTGCGGCCCACGATCACCGAGCCGGCCTGGGCGAACGCGAGCGTGACCATGGCGAAGGGGATGCCGCTGACCCGCAGGCTGATGCTGCCCACCACGTGGGCCAGTACGATCACGACCAGCAGGGTCAGGCCCATTGCGGGCAGCAGCGGGATGTCCAGGTTCTGCAGGATGATCGCGAGCCCGTAGACGCCCGCGCCGAAGTACAGGGCATGACCGAAGGACAGCAGACCGGCGACGCCGAGCAGCAGGTGGTAGGTCAGTGCTGCCGCGGCCATCAGCATGCACATGGCCAGCAGCTGCAGGGACCCGGGCGTGTACGTCGGCCCGGGCAGCACCCCGGGCAGGGACAGGTTGAGCAGTGGAAGCAGGACCAGGAGCACCATTCCGGCGAGCCCGGCGGCCGCGCCGGCGATCGTCCGGCGGGTCGGGCGGGAACGGCCGGGCGGGGTGGGGCGGCCGGCGGTTTCCGTTCCGCGGGTGTCCGCGGGGCCCCGGGCGGTGTCTTTGGTATCGGTGCCGGTGGCGCTGGCATTGCCGGCGGTGCCGGCGGCGTCGGTATCGGTGGTCATGAGGTTCTCCCGAGCAGGCCGGAGGGACGGAACAGCAGCACGAGCGCCAGGGCCAGCACCACAACGAAGTCGCCGGTGCCGCCGAGGTAGAAGTTGGCGAACTGCTGCAGGACGGCGACGGCGACCGCGGCGATGGCCGCGCCGGTCAGCGAGCCGAGTCCGCCGATCACGGTGACGATGAACGCGAAGATCAGCAGCGAGCCGCCCAGCATCGGCGAGACGTAGCCGAAGTAGTGCGAGGCCAGGACCCCGCCCAGTCCGGCCGCGGCACCGCCGATCGTGAAGACGAGGGTGAAGGCCTTCCGGACGTCGATGCCGAGGGCCGTCACCATGGAGCGGTTCTCGACGCCGGCCCGGATGATCATGCCGTAGCGGGTGTTCTTCAGGAAGAACACCATGGCCAGCAGCACCAGGACGGCGGCGATGATGCAGACGAACCGGTCATTGGGGACGCGGGCGCCTAGGATCTCGGTGGTCTCCTTGAACCAGGCCGGTCCCTGGATGAACACCGGGTCGGTGCCCCAGATGCCGTCGAAGAGGGCCACGGCGGCGAGCGAGAGGCCCACCGTGATGAGGACCTGTTCGATGTGCCGCTGGTAGAGCCTGCGGATCAGGACGAACTCGGTGAACGCGGCAAAGGCGGCCCCGGCAGCGGCCCCGACCAGCAGGGAGAGCAGGAACGTCCACCAGTTGTCCGAGCCGGTCCGGCGGGCGATTTCCCAGCCGGTAAAGGCGCCGAGGGTCAGGAAGGCGCCGTGCGCGAAGTTGAGCACACCCATCAGGCCGTAGATCAGGGACAGCCCGGCGGCCACGAGGAAGTAGAGGGCGCCGAGGCCCAGGCCGGTGAAGAGCAGGAGGACGACGGTACTCACAGGGCGGCGCCTTTCCTGGCTGGTTCGAGGCCTGTTTTCCCGGCTGTCTCCCCGGAAGGTCCGGGGTCGGCGGAGACACCCAGATGCCGCTGGGTCAGCTCGGCGTCGTCGAGGAACTCCAGCGCACTGCCGGTGTGGACCACCCGGCCGCCGGAGAGGACGACGGCGCCCCCGGCGAGCTGGCGGACGACGTGGAGGTTTTGTTCGACCAGGAGGATGGGGACGGACCTGGCCGCTTCGGCGAGGGTCTCGGCGACCTCGGCGACGATTTTCGGGGCCAGGCCCTTGGTGGGTTCGTCGACGAGGAGGATCTTGTTGGTGTTCAGCAGCGCGCGGGCCAGCGAAACCATCTGCTGCTGCCCGCCGGAGAGGGTGCCGGCCATCTGGGCGGACCTGGCCAGCAGGTCCGGGAACAGCTCCTCGACCAGCTGGCGCCGGGGTGCGGCGTCGCGCTCGGCGAGCCGGAGGTTTTCCGCCACGGTGAGCTTGGAGAACACTTCGCGGTCCTCGGGCACGTAGCCCACCCCGCTGCGGATGATCTTGAACGTGGGCTCTTTCTCGATCCGCACGCCGTCGAGCTCCACGGCTCCGGTCCGGTCGATGAGGCCGATGATGGCCTTGATGGTGCTGGTCTTGCCGACGCCGTTGCGGCCCAGCAATGCGGTGATGCCGGTGGCCGGCACGGTGAACGAGACGTCCTCCACGACCTGCTGGCCGGCGATGTGGGCGGTGAGTCCCGTCAGCGTGAGGATCGGGCGGGTTTCCGCTGCGGCGCTCATACGGGTTCTCCCAGGTAGGCACTTTGTACGGTCGGGTCCGACATGACGGCCTCCGGGGAGTCCAGGGCGAGCAGGCTGCCGTGGTGCATCACGGCCACCCGGTCAACGAGGCCCAGGACCACGTCCATGTGGTGCTCCACCATCATCACGGTGCAGCCGCGGTCCCGGTGCATGCCACGGATGATCGCGGTGAGGGACGGGACGTCCCCCGACGCCACCCCGGCCATCGGCTCGTCCAGGAGCACGACGGCGGGATCCGTCGCCAGCAGCACGGCGATCTCCACCTTGCGCTTCTCGCCATGGGAGAGGTCCCCCGCCGCCGTCGAGAGCTGGGCCGTGAGCCCGACCTCCCCGATGGTGCCACGGGCGATCCGGGTGGCCTCGTCGGAGGCGGCGGGGAAACGCAGGAGGCTGAAGCTGCCCCCGAGTTTCGCCTGGGCGGCCAGCCGGACGTTCTCCAGCACGCTGAGCCGGGGAAACAGGTTGGAGGTCTGGAAGGTCCGGCCTAGTCCCGCCTTGGCCCTGCGGTGGACGGGCGCGGCCGTGATCTCCCTGCCGTTCAGCGTCACGCTGCCCGCGGTGGGGCGCATCACGCCGGAGATCAGGTTGAACAAGGTGGTCTTGCCGGCGCCGTTGGGGCCGATCACTCCGACCATTTCGCCGGTGCCGACGGAGAAGCTCACATCCTGGAGGATGCGGGCACCGCCGATCTGCAGACCAAGGCCGTCCACCGCAAGGGCGGGCAGGGCTGGGGAATTCATTCGGATCCTTTGTCTCTCGCTGGGCCGTAAGGGTGGTGTGCGGCGCTGTGCCTTGTCTCTGCAGTCACTTTGCAGTGTGGTCCGGCACAGCGCCGCGGGCAGCATCCGTCGGCCGGATTACTTCTTTTCCGGCGGGGCGACGGTATCGCCCGGAACCACCTTGATGAGCTCGGGTGCCCAGCTGCCGCCCGCCTGGACGAGCTTGACCTGGTACATGTCCTGGACCAGGGCGTGGTCCGAGGCGCGGACGGTTTCCTTGCCCTTGGGCCCGTCGAAGCTGAAGCCCTCGAGTGCCTTGACCATGGCGTCGGCGTCGGAGCCGCCTTCCTTGATGGCCTGGACAATCATCTGGCCGGCAACGAAACCGTCGGGGGTGAAGAGGTCGGCCTTCTTGCCGGCCTTCTCGACCGCGGCGATCATCTTCTTCTCCACGTCGCTGCCCGAGGCGCCCGGGAAATAGTGGTTCAGGAAGCTGATCTTGGACGTGGCCTCACCGTAGGCGCCGAAGGTGGCGGCGTCGCCGAGCCCGGTGACGATCGGAGCGGCGTCGAAGGCGCCCTGCTGGCTCAGCGTCTGCCACATCGTGCCCGACGTTGCACCGGCCCAGGCCACGAAGACCATGTCCGGCTTCGCGTCGATGAGCTGGCGGGCGAAGGGGGTGAGCTCCTGTCCGTCCGGAACAAGGACTGCCTCCACGGTGGCGCCCTTGGCGCCGAGGACGGCCTTGACGGCGGCGACATTGCCCTGGCCGAAGGCGTTGTCCTGCGCGAAGACGACCACCTTCTTGCCCTTGGTGTCAATGAAGGAGCCGGCCGTGGCCACGTCCTGCAGGCTCTGGCGGCCCGAGCGGAACGTGTACTTGTTGATGCCCTGAATGGCGTCGGTGGCGGCCGGTCCGGAGATGTAGAGGACCTTGTTCTGCGCGGCCTGTTCCGCCAGCTTGAGCGCGATGCCGGAGACGACCGTGCCGCCGATGATCTTGTAGCCCTTGCCGATCAGGTCCTTGGCGGCCGTCACGGCCTTGTCCGGATCGCCGCCGTCGTCGGCGTAGGTCAGGTTGATCTTGGCGCCGTTGACGGCGCCGGTCCCGCCGGTGGCGTGGTCGATGCCCGCCTGCAGGCCTTCGTAGTACGTGGCGCCGTAGGCGGCCAGGGGTCCGGTCTTGGAGTAGATGATGCCGACGTTGACCGGCTCGGCGGCCTTGGTGCTGCCCGACTCGGCCGGTGCTGCGGTGCCGGCAGAGGGCGCACAGGCGCTGAGCGCGAGCCCAGTGGCCATCACGGCGGCCATCAGGAACTTCTTTGTATCCTTCACGGGATGCCTTTCGTTGAAACTCCCGCGGAAGCTGGGCAGGAGATCTGAGCAGGAGATGACTGGAAACTGCGCTGAACCTGAAAGGTGATTCAGATTACGGCAAATCTATGGCGCAGCTCACATCGTGTCAACGGATTTCAAGGGCGGCTTTGCAACGTTATGGCAACGGTTTGGCACGGCGGCGGGTGCAGCCGGCATCTGCGACGCTCCCTCAGATCAGGAGCGGAAACAACCGACGCTCCCTCAGATCAGCAGCGGAAATAACCGACGCCCCATCAGACCAGGAGCGGGAAGCGTCAGGCGGGGACGGCTGCGTCCGCTGCTGCGCGCCGGCAGGTTGAGGTCATGAAGGGCGTAAATTCGCTCGCGGGCTCCAACCGGAGCCCGGCGCTGTGCGTCAGCACGCCGTCGTCCACCCGGAAGGTGTGCCGGGACGTGCCCCGGTCGCTGCGCCGTTCCATGGTGAGGGTGCCTTCCAGCCAGCTGGCGCGCGCGGGCGCTTCCGGGGGCAGCCCCATGCTGTTGACGTGGTACCAGAGCGTGTCGGGGCGGTCGGGGTCCACGGTGAACACCCCGTGGCCCTCGGAGCGCGTACCGTCGACCTCGGTGTGCCGGTAGCTGTAAGTGACAGCCAGCCCCGCGGCCGCCCGGGCGAAAGTCAGTTCGACGGTGGCAACCCGCGCCGGGCCCCACGGCGTGGACTCCCACTGCGTGGTTCCGGTCCAGTGCCCCAGGAACGCCTCGAGCGCCTCGTGTGCACTGCCTGGCAGCGGCCGGTCCATGTCTTCCTTCCAGGGGTTCCTTCCGGGGGTTCCTTCCGGGGGTTCCTTCCAGGGGTTCCTTCCAGGGACCTCCCGAGTGAGCCCGTCCCCATCATCACGCGGCGCCGCCTGCCGTGTCTAGGTGCGGGCCCGGCATCCCCGGCCGGACGTCAGAGGCCGAACGTCTCGGTTTCCTCGAAGGGGCCCACCACGGTGACGGTCCGCGGCGCGGCGGCAAGTTCGCGGGCGAGTTCCTGGACTTCCGCCGCGGTCACGGCCTTGATCTGGCGCAGCGTCTCGTCGATGTCCTGGTATTCGCCGGAGACCAGTTCGGCGCGGCCCAGCCGGGACATCCGGGAGCCGGTGTCCTCGAGCGCCAGCACGATCCCGCCGCACAGCTGCCCGACGGCCTTGCGGAGTTCCTCGTCGGAGATGCCGCCCTCGGCCAGCTTGTCGAGTTCGGCGCCGAGCAGCTCAAGGACCTGGCGGACCTTCGTCGGCGTGCAGCCGGCGTACATGCCGAAGTAGCCGGCATCGGCGTAGGAAGACGCGAAGGAGTACGTCGAGTACACCAGTCCGCGCTTTTCGCGGACTTCCTGGAACAGCCGTGAGGACATGCCACCGCCGAGCACCGCGTTGAGCACGCTCATAACGAAGCGGCGGTCGTCGGTCGCGACGATGGTGGGGCAGCCCATGATGATGTTGGCCTGTTCCACGGGACGCTTGACCACGTGCAGGCCGGCGGTGCCGGTGATGTCGGCCCGGTCGGTGGAGCGGCGCTGGACGGGGGCGGCGTCGGGCTCAAGGCTCCAGCCGGCGGAGTGCAGAGCATCCACCACCAGTCCGCAGACGACGTCGTGGTCCAGTCCCCCGGCGGCGGTGATGACGAGCTCGTCCGGGC
>Ga0213837_1001016_pt1 | contig 18293 bp, 16 predicted proteins | sample SWPATP12_FD_160572 | JGI IMG/M metagenome (GOLD analysis project Ga0213837, IMG submission 160572) | Coastal seawater microbial communities from Marineland, Florida, United States - SWPA TP1 #2 | ecosystem: Environmental > Aquatic > Marine > Coastal | place: USA: Florida | collected 2016-08-06
TGTTCCTGTGGTGGCATTAAACGAAGCAACTTTTTGCTCATCTACAGAGTTATGTTCTAGGTTCCATTCACCACGTGTTGTGCTGTCTGTTGGTACTCGGCTATCAACTACGTTGACGACACCACCAATTGCACCGCTGCCATAAAATAGAGTTGCTGGGCCACGTAATACTTCAATTTGCTGCGCTGTTGATGCTTCCGATGCCACTGAGTGATCAGGACCAACACGTGATACATCACTCACATCTAAGCCATTTTGCGTAATTAAAACACGTGGGCCGCTTAAACCTCGGATCACAGGTGTACTGGCAACCTTGGCATGGAAGTTTGTGTTAACGCCGGGTAGTTTTTCAAGGCTATCACCAAGCGTTGATGCTTGTTGGCGTCTTAATTGCTCGCCAGATAACACACTAACTGGTGAAGCAGATTCCATTGCCGACATATGAATCGGTGTTGCTTCAATATCAATAACTTCAATGGGTGAACGTTTTAGATTAAAAGTTGTACTGTGGTCTTGGTCATTGGCAAGTGTGATATCTCGGTGCAAGTGAGCGTAACCTGGGGCTGAAATATGCAGCTCTTTTAAGCCGTTATTTAACCCGCTGATTTCAAACTCACCTTTGTCATTAGTTGTTACTTTTTGATCAGAGCCTTCAAGGTCAACTGTCGCATTAGCAACCGCTTTACCTTGGTTATTTAAAACAACGCCTTTGATTGATTGCGCCAAAACACTGGCTGGTAATAACGCTGCTATGACGACAGCCACTCTTGAGATGTTATTCATTATTCACCATTGTAGATATGTTATAATGTATCAATTGTGCTTTAATTGTTATAATGTATCAAGTGTGAATCGACGAATGAGTTTTATTCTTTTTTGTAACAGTATGTTTAAAGTGAGGTAAATGGAGTGATTGGGGTTATGAAAGCAGCGAAATTAGCAGTGATATGCTTTATGGTTGGATGTATCTTTTCAGCTCAAGGGCATCAACACCATCATCATTCACATGGTGAGGGAGTGCTATTTGTGGTTCATGATCAAGACAAGTGGCAGGTTAAGTTCATTTTACCGGCTGGAGATATTTTTGGCTTTGAGCATCAGCCCGAAACAGCTGAACAAAAGCAAACCATAAAACAAACGTTAGCCCAATTAGCAAATTCACAGCAGTTAGTGACATTTAACGGCGAATGTAAGCTTACTCAAGCAAATTTTGAAAACCCATTTGAGCATCACACTCATCATGCACATCAAGACTTAGAAGTTGAATACTCGTTTAGCTGTGATAAGCCCGTTTCTAAAGTCACAGTTACTTTATTTGCATGGGCTGAAGCAATATCTGTTATCGAAGCACAGTGGATCACAGAGCAAGCGCAAGGTATAGCAGAGCTGACAGCAACAAAACCTTATATTGAGTGGCCGCTATGAATAAACAGCGATTAACCAGCACACTTAATAAAGCAAAGCAGGTTTGCCTTGAGCATGGCAGAAAATTCACCATTCAGCGCAAGCAAATACTGCAAATATTGCTAACCACAGATGTGCCGCTATCGGCCTACGAATTGGCCAGTTGCTACAAGCTGCGCACAAGTTCAAGTGTATCTGTTATGTCTGTTTATCGAATCTTGAGCTTTTTGGAGTCGGTAAACCTTGTTCGCAGGCTTAATAGTGCTAACAAATATATCGCTTACGCTACAGACAGTGAGGTTTTTAAGCGTGAGACTTCTTTGTTTTTAATTTGCCGTCATTGCCAAAAAGTTGAGACTTTAGCGGTTTCACACAGTGATGTTGCAAAGCTTTTCCCTCATTTTGATGATGCAGGTTTTACCTCACAAACAAAGCAATTTGAAATGTTGGGAGTATGCAATGAGTGCCAAGCAAAACTTGCTTGATGCACTTTCTATAATTCATGTGTTCAATTTTGTAGGAATTTTTCAGTGAAATTACAAGAAATAATAGACAAATTTGCCATCGGGTTATCAGCTATGTGTGCTATTCACTGCTTAGCTGTGCCTGTGTTATTGATTTTATTACCAAGTGCTGCAGCACTTGGTTTAGGTAACGAGCAATTTCATTTTTGGATGCTGGTTGCGGTGCTGCCAAGTAGCTTATTAGCACTATTTTTAGGGTGTAAAAAACATAAGCGTTATCGATTATTGATGCTAGGTGGTGCAGGGTTGGTGTTGTTGTCAGCAGCGGTGCTGCTTGGTGAAAATGTGATTGGTGAGGCTGGGGAAAAAGTGCTGACCTTATTAGGTTCATTTTTTGTGATTGTTGGGCATTGGTTTAACTTTCGTTTATGTAATACAAAAATAGATGAACACTGCCCTTGTCCTAGCGAGCAACGATAGGTTGCAGAATAAAATTGAGTGCTAATAATCAGTTCTTAGCTGCAATTACAACCAATGTGAACACTGCACAGTTGCCTGAATCAGGATATATTTAAGTCGAGAGTAGTGGTGAGGGCCTCCAAAGTATTGGTTGGCGGTTCAGTAAGCGTTATGCATTCGACCGCAAAAGCTCAATAATTTTTTATTAGGATTTACTGTGAAGCGCATTAAAGCGATGATGCTAACAAATGAGGGTGTTTTAGCTTTTAACTTTAGTGATGGTTGTTTAACAGGGTCGGTATTATTAGAGTGTGAGCAAAGTTGCATTGAAATTATTGCTCGCACACTCCCTGATAATTTACATGAGCAACTTATGGCTCTTCATATGGGTTGATATCATTCAGATGTAGGCTATATGCTGAGCTACCCATGCTATTTTCGACTGTTTCAATCATTAAAATTCCCGTAAACCAAAACGGTTCGTACAAGCTTTTTAATTCGATGCCTTGTTTATATTTAACATAGATTATTTGGTTCGGTGGTGGTGGCGGCATATGCAAGCAGGCACCAAAGTAAGGAACAATAAAAAACTCTGTTATTTTACGTTGACCTTCTGAGGATAAAGGAACGACAAAGCCCGGAATCTTTATTGACTTTTTTTTATACTTCTCAACGATTCGGCTTGAAGAGAGAGCATTTAGATATCGTTCAACTTCTTCATCTTGTTTACTATTACTCGCTGCTGTAATGGAATCTTGTGTTGAGCCATCTTCTATCTCTAATAGTTGCGCTGGTGGGTTTAATAGTAAATCGAGATCGTCTTTTGGGATTAAGTCTGTCCATTCAATTTCTTGATATTCTGTCGTTGCAGAGATCGCCATGGGTGAGGTTAGCATGAGCACAAGCAAGGTTATTTTAACTAAATAAAAAATCGGCATCACGTTTTATACTGCTAAGAATGCGTGGAATTGTTATAACATAACATGTATGGTTTTGCATTTCAGTTTTTCCTAAATTTGGAGTCGCTATTGTGAGTGTTCATTTATCGGAGTCCCCTCCAGCAATTGAACTTAGAGATGTCTATTTTCACTATGATAAACGTGATCAAGAGCCTGTTTTAGTGATAAAAAAATTAGTAGTTCAGACAGCTGAACAGGTTTTTCTGTATGGTGATTCAGGCTCAGGAAAAACCACTTTATTGAATTTGCTATCCGGTGTTGCAGTGCCCTCCAAGGGGGAAATACTGTTATTTGGGCAGCCCTTTTCTAAATTATCATCACGTAAGCGAGATAAATTTAGATCGCGACATATTGGCGTGGTATTTCAGCAGTTTAATCTTATCCCTTATTTGAGTGTGTTAAAGAATATTCAGCTTGCTAGTTATTTCGCTAAAAAGCATAGAAACGATATGGAGAACAGGGCAACCGATATTCTTCTCGGCTTAAAGCTTCCGCTTGAGGTGCTTCATAAGCCTGCAAGGGCTTTAAGTGTTGGTCAGCAGCAAAGAGTGGCTATTGCTCGGGCATTGATCAATCAGCCTGAAATTCTAATCGTTGATGAGCCAACTTCTGCTTTAGACATGAGTGCAAGAGATGCATTTATAACCCTGCTCACTGAAATATGTCAGCAATTAAAGACGACGCTAATTTTTGTCAGTCATGACATTAGCCTTAAGCGTTATTTTAAAACCGCTATTGATATATCCGAGCTAAAAACGACAGGATTTCATCATGTTAATTGAGCTTGCAGTAAAGAGTCTTGCCAGCCGTAGAAAGTCTGTCTTATTAACTTTCATGTCGTTAGTGATCAGTATTAGTGTTTTGATAAGTGTTGAGCATATTCGCTCACAAGCAAAAGACAGTTTTAATCGCACAATTGCAGGGGTAGATCTCATTGTAGGCGCACCGAGCGGGCAGCTTAATTTATTATTATATTCAGTGTTTAGAATGGGCAGCGCCACAAGTAATATTGATTATGAGAGCTATCAAAAGCTAAAAAACAATGATCAAGTTGAATGGGCAATTCCTATGTCGTTAGGCGACTCGCATCGTGGTTTTCGGGTTTTGGGCACCGATGAAAATTATTTTAAACATTATAAATATGGCAATAAACAAACATTAGCTTTATCACAAGGCGAGGCTTTTAGTTCATTGTTTGAGGTGGTTATTGGGGCTGATGTGGCTCAAAGGTTAAAATATAAAGTTGGCGATAGCGTCGTAATTGCTCACGGTATCGGCTCAACAAGTTTTAGCAAGCATGATAATACCCCTTTTAAGATTTCAGGTGTACTAGCACCAACGGGCACGCCAGTTGATAAAACTCTGCATGTAAGCCTTAACGCCATTGAGGCGATTCATTTACCGTTATCAAAACAAAATTTGCTATTGAAAAACCCGGCTGCAGTTACACTTAAACCAGCTTCGGTCACTGCGGTGATGTTAGGTCTTAAGTCTAAGTTTATGACTTTTAAGATTCAACGAGATATCAACAATGATCAAAACGATCGATTAAGTGCAATTTTGCCTGGTGTGGCATTAACCGAGCTTTGGCAAATTCTAAGTACAGTTGAAAATATACTAACTGGGATCAGTATACTAGTGCTTATTTCGTCATTATTTGGTTTATCGACCATGTTGCTGATGACGATGCAACAACGCAGTAATGAGATTGCTGTTTTAAGGGTTTTAGGTGCAGGGCCAATGATATTATTTGGTTTAGTTCTAATCGAAAGCTTAGTCGTTATACTGCTGGCTAATCTGACTGCTTTAACATTACTTAGTGGTGCATTGGTTTATTTAAGTGATTGGCTAGCAGTAAATTATGGTCTGTTCTTGAGTGGTGGTTTATTGAATTGGCGGATACTTGAATTAGTGTTGATGATAACGATTGCTGCGGTGATAACTGCCTTTATTCCCGCAATAGAAGCTTATAAGCAGGCCCTACATACAAGCTTGTCGGCCAATAGTTGATTGACCGACATTCTTGCTCAGCAAAACTGAATTACTTGTAGAATACTTCTACAGTACCTTTTACTTTTAATAGTAAAGGTTGGCCGCGGCGATCAAGCGCTTTTGGAGAAGCGACTTTGATCCAGCCTTCGCTGATATTATATTCTTCAACGTCAAAACGCTCTTTGCCGTTAAGTTTTACACCAATTTCATGCTCGAATACTTCTTCCACATAAAATTTACTACGTGGGTTGATAGAAAGTTGGTTTGGTAATTCTGGTTTTTGTGTATCAGTCATAGTTGCGATCTGCATTGAATAAATTGTGCGCCATTGTAGGCAATAGCTGGCATTGGCTCAAGTATCTACATGGCAAATTTATTGTTTACTCGCAGGCTTGTTCTGAATGTTCGACGCACATGGCAACGGCTTCACTCTTTTTGTCGAAGTCGTGTGTTAAGCAGTAGTCAAAACGCATGGTTAACTCAATCACTTTTTCATCGGTGCGCTCTGGCCATTGCCAGTCTCTCACTATTTGCCTTGCTGCCTTTCTAACATCTTTACTAAAGCGCTTAGGTGCTGAATTTTCTATATTTAGATTTTTCACATCACCTTGTGGTGTTACCTGAAAGTTGACAATTGCGCAGCCACTGCCTTGTCGATTCAACAGCCCTGTCGGGTATTGTACATGAGACATTGGTGGGAGTCGTTGCCAGCTAGGCTTATTCGTAGTGGTATCGAGTACCTGTGCTTGAATATCAACAAATGGAAATTTACGTGATAAGTCAGGGTTTGCGAATGAGCTGATTGATGCGCATACGAGCGTTAATGCTAAAAGTGATTTATACATAGTTTTCCCTAACTTGTTTGTTTTTTAATCTAGCTCAAATTTAGCGTTAAAAATTGTCTTTGTAAACTAGAAGCTTGGCTAAAAATTAAGGATGAAATGCATTGTTATACTATAACCTATTTTTTATTTATGTTATTTTATAACAAATCATTTCCCTTAACTTTTACAATCAGGCCTTATGAAGTACTCAACTCTTAGTTTAGCCTTAGCTGCGGCGTTTGCAGCGAATACACATGCAGCTGATAACAGCGATATCGAAACGATCACTATTGAGCATAAACAAGCGTTTCGTGGTGATATTCCAACAAAAGATTTACCGCAATCGATCACCACATTAAGTAAAGACATGATGACTGATAACGGTATAACTAAGTTTCGTGATGCACTCGATTTTTCTGCCAGTATTACTCGTAAGAATAATGGTGGAGCACTGTGGGATAGCTATTCAATTCGTGGCTTGTCGGGTAACGAAAATATGCCATCAGGCTACTTAATTAATGGTTTTAGTGGCGGCAAAGGGTTTGCTGGCCCTCGTGATGTATCCAATATTGAATATATCGAAGTGTTAAAAGGGCCGGGCTCAGCACTCTATGGTCGCTCAGAGCCGGGTGGTACAATTAACATCATCACTAAAAAACCGCAGTTTTATCAGCAAGGCCAACTTCAAGCCGAATTTGGCAGTGATGACCACAAGCGTATTCAAGGTGATTACACTAATGGCCTGACCGATGATTTAGCATTTAGAATCAACGGTGCATGGCAAGATAGCGACAGCTTTAGAGACTATGTACACCACGACAAATTCGTCATTACGCCTTCTCTTTATTACCAGATTAACGACAAGTCATCGCTTACTTATGAATTTGAATATGTTGACCAACAGCAAATGTATGATCGCGGTATTGTGGTACTTAATGATGATTTTGATACCGTTCCTGAGTCACGCTTTTTAGGTAACCCAAATGATGCGCCAACTAAAGTTCACTCTAGAGGCCATCAGATTAATTATAATTATGATTTTAATAGTCAGTGGTCATTACTAGCAGGGGCTAACTATCGTGCTGCAACGCTAACAGGGCAGTCTTCAGATGCTGAGTTATCACCTTCTCGTCAGTCATTATTTGATGATGGCAGAACTTTAACTCGCCAACACCGATACCGTGATTATGAGTCTGAAGATTTATCGCTGCGCTTTGAATTAAGTGGTCATTTTGATTTTGCAGGTATTACGAACCATGTACTCGTTGGTGCTGATGCGTATGATTATGAATTACGCACGGGGTTATATCGCTATCGTGGTGGTAATGGTACCTACACTATTGATATTTATGAGCCAGATTACAGCACTGGCAAAGGCCCTGAAATGGGCATGCAATACGAGAATAACGAAGAGCAAAATGCTTATGGTATCTATTTGCAAGACCAGCTTGATTTAACCGATAACCTAAAAGTGATGCTAGGTCTGCGTTTTGATGAAATTGAACAAGACATTTTTGAAACTAAGTCTGGTGTTGCATCAAACAGCAAAGAAAACCGCATTAGTCCACGTTTTGGTGTGGTTTACGCACTTAATGACGACATTAACCTTTACTCAAGCTATTCAGAAGGCTTTTTACCACTGAGCGGCACTGATGCTGAAGGTAATCCATTCGGTTTTGAAGAAAGTGACTCGTTTGAAGTGGGTGTTAAATTTAGCTACGCCAATATCAGCGGTACGCTTGCTTATTTTGATGCGAGCAAGAGCAACATGCTGGTGGCAGATCCAGTAAATGTGGGTTATTCAACACCTGTAGGTAAAGCAAATAGCACAGGTTTTGAGTTAGATTTAACAGGTTCATTGGGTGACAATACCGAGTACACCCTATCTTATGCCTATGTGGATGCCGAGACTGCAACAGACAGTCTAAATGTTGATTGGTTAGTGCCAATTCCTAAGGGCAGTCCACTTGTGAACGTACCAAAGAATAACCTTTCGGTTGGCTTAAACCATGACCTAAATCTATTCGCACAAGAAATAAAGATTGGTGGTCATTATCAATATGTGTCTGACCGCTTAGGTGACCCAGCTGATCTCACTTTCCGTTTACCAAGCTACCAAACTGTTGGTTTATTTGCTAAATGGCGAGCGACTGAACGTACAACGGTATCATTGAATGTTGATAACGTGTTTGATGAACAGTATATTGCCAGTTCTTACAATGCATTGTGGGCCTACCCGGGTGCGCCGACGCAATTTAAACTTGGCGTGAGTTATGACTTCTGAGCAAGTTAAAAGCCGTATTCACAGTATCGACATCATGCGTGGTGTCGTTATTCTGCTGATGCTACTTGATCATGTGCGAGAGCGATTTTTCTTGCACATGCAGGTGGCCGATCCCATGGTGGTTGATACAACTACGCCAGGGCTTTTTTGGAGCCGCTTTGCTGCGCACTTTTGTGCGCCAACCTTTATCTTTTTAACCGGTTTGTCGGCGTGGCTTTATAGTCATCCAGCAAGTGGAATAGCGCGCTCAGCACGAAGCTTTTTAATCAAGCGAGGGCTTTTTTTAATCGCCCTCGAAGTGACCCTAATTTGTTTTTCGTGGATGGGTTACTACCACACCATTTGGCTACAAGTGATGTGGGCGATTGGTCTTTGTATGCTGGCATTAGCGTTATTGATTAAGCTGCCACGCAACCTATTGCTGGTGCTTGGTTTAGTTATTGTATTTGGCCATAACTTACTGACCCCAATCAGCTTCACGCCTGATGAGTTTGGCTACTCGCTGTGGACGATTTTGCATGACCGAGGCTATCTATCACAAGGTGGTTTAATCGACGTCAAAATTAGCTACCCATTGCTGCCTTGGATTGGCGTTATCTTATTGGGTTACTGTGCAGGTCCTTTATATGCGCACACTCAAACGGCGGATTCGCGTAAACGAGCATTGCTGCTGTTAGCGCTGTTATGTGTGGGATTATTTGCGCTGCTGCGTGGTTTTAATATTTATGGTGAAACCCTGCCCTGGCAAATATTTAGCACCACAACAGAAACTATGATGTCGGTGTTTAACGTGACTAAGTACCCTCCATCACTAAGCTTCTTGCTTATCACTTTAGCAGGCATGTTTGTTGGTTTATGGTTCTTTGAAAGGCCGCTTAATCGCTTTACCAATGCACTACGTGTATATGGATCTGTGCCTATGTTCTTTTATATTTTCCACCTCTATGTGCTTTTAATTATGTATCAAATTGGTATGTTGATATGGGGTGCAAATCAAGGACAATATTTAGGAGTCAGTGATATCTCAGGTATTTGGTTTATTACTTTGCTACTGGCAATAGGGCTTTATTGGCCAACCAAGAAGTTTAGTGAATACAAGCGTAAGGCTAACAAGCCTTGGTTAAAGTATTTATAACGAAAAATGCCGATATGCTAAGCATATCGGCATTACTTACTATCCTAATTAACTAATCCTTAGTTAATTCGAGGTTTTTTACGACGAAGTGCCATCAGTGGTGCAACTGCTAGTAGTAACCAGCCGAATGAACCGCTTGATGATTTCTTGTCTTTTTCAATCTCTGTCTCTGGAGTCACTGCCTCAGGGAAAGTACAGCTACCATCGTCAGTATTGGCGTTTTCATCATAGTTAGTTGCTGAGCTATCAGTACAGCCAAGCTCTTCACCATCAGACATCACCGATAATACAAATGAACTCATTGCTGCATCAGTTGGGTTAACGCTGTCGCTAACTTTTACTGTTACATCAATATCACCATGGAAGTGCGCAGTTGGTGTGATAGTCACCGTGCTACCTGATGTATGACCAGATACTTCATAGGCAAAGTTCTCACCTAACACTTCGATTTGGTTGCTCACTTGGTTTTCGTCAGCATAAAGCACGTCAAAACTAATCGTTTCGTTCTCTGCCACCGACATATCAGTTAAGGCTGCCATTTCTAGGTTACCAATAACTTCTAGGTCAAGGGTGATGGTTTCATCATCTGCGCCAACTAAACCATTTGTAAGTGATAGTTGGTGAGTTTGATTCGCTGCTTGTTCACCAATGTAAGCTTGGAATTTCACATCAAACTTAGAAACTTCAGGGCCTGTGTAGTCAAGACAAACAACCAGTTTGTCGTGAAGTACTTCGTCCATATTATTGAAGCCGTACTTGTTACCGATGTTTAAGTCGATAGGAATATCACCACTAATGAAACCTCGGCCATCAGCGGCTTTCAAGCCGATAGAACCTTGAGCATCAACTAAGCTTAGGTTGTCATAAGCAAATAGGAGTTCGTATTCACCTGGCTCATAATCAATGCCCATGCGCATGAACATTTCGACGTCAACAGATTGGCCTTCAGTTCTTGAACGTTGGATATTATCCCACTCGAGTACTAACCACTCACGCGATACTGTGTAAGTTGGTGTGATACCGGCGTTGGCATCATAATTACCGTTAGTAGAGTCTACACGCTCTGGGATCATATTGTCACCAACCCAGAATGGTGCAATGAGATATGGCGGCGGTGGCGGCTGAGTGTTGCCCTGTGGTAGCTCAACGTGGAATGGCGTTGTACGGCCTTGCGAGCCAAATGTGACTAAGCCAGCTGGATTCAGTTTAATTGAGTCAAAGTGATACTTGTTAAAGAATGGGAATGACACATCTAGATTAGTGTTCATGATTTCTTTAAATGTATATTCGAACTCGTTGTAGTACTGACCTTGAACACCTTCAAGTGTGCGCCAGCCCAATTCACGTAATTCTAGGTAGTAAGGATCCGGAGAATGTGCCGATGTTAATGAACACATTTCATCAGTGATGTTAGTCGTAATGTTGTAATTACGCTCAACATTTTTAGTCGTCTCTTGAACGCCAACCAATGCAAGTGCATTACTATCTAACATTGGCGTTACTGGCGTTGAGTTAGATGCGACAATGCTGTCAGGAACAATGTCTACGCCAACAGGGAACTCAGTGTTTAGTGCAAACTGACGCGCTTCATCTTCGTTATTAGCAATAACGCTGATTTCGAAGTCAACGAGGTCACCAACAAATGCTTTGTCTTTGTTAGCTGTAAAGGTCACGTCTTTATCAACTTGCTCGATGATCACTGGTACAAAACCAAGGTTACCCGCATCTTCAGGGTTACTGCCAATATCAAAGCCACCGAAGTAGATATCGCCTACTTCCATATCAGGAAGGTTATAAGCAAGATCAAGTTCAAGCTCGTCATAACCTGGCACGCTGCTTGGGCCTGTTACGGTTAATGAACCATTGTCTTCAGTAGTTACAGCTGTTGCAAACGATACCTCGATACCTTGATCAACTTCACCATACGATAAAGTCTGTAGGCTCATGTATAACGTGAAGTACTCACCCGCTTCTGGATCTACAATGTTACAGAAGTTAGTTAGGGTGTAGCTAGTTGACATACAAAGTGTTTCTTCGAATGAAGCGATGCCATCACCGTTACTATCTTTACCCATGAAGACAAGCACACGTGAAGTGTCGTTCATTACGCTTGCACTAAGCATTTTTGCGTCTTCTGGCACTGTCGTCCACTGAATGTGGTTATTGTTTATGGCGTCGCCTTCACCTTCAACATCTACGCTATCGAATGGGTCGCCTGGTGTAGTGTCGTTGAATAGATGTACTGTTTCAACCTGACCTTTTGTTAAGCCGTAAGATTGTGTGGTTAGGTTGCTGATTTCATCAGTATTAAATGGGCCCACTTTCATCGTCGCAGAGCGGCGGTGTGCATCAATTTGAATATACTCAGGTAAACCAGTATCACCAGCGAAAGTCCATACAGGCATTTCTAGAATTGGTGATTCAGGATTGCTAGAGGTCATTACTATTTGACCTTGGTTACCTGTGTAATCAACAATTTCTTGTGGTGTTGCTTGTTGCCTTGCTTCAACAGTAACCACAATGCTTTGTGTCTCACCTGCTTTGATATCAAAACTGCTTGGCTCAACACTAATTTTGCTATTACCAATCCAGTTTTCTGTATGAAGTGTCCAGCTTGCGTCTTCTGTCGCTGTAAAGGTTCTGATAAACGTACACTTAAAGCCACAGTCATTATCAACCATGTAAGCCGTGTTTAGTACTTTTTCGCGGCCACCTAGGCTTGGGTTGGCAGCATTCATGTTCGCAATGCTTTCATCAAGAAGTAGGCCTGCTTTGTCAGCACGCTCAACTTGCATTTTACCTGAACCCATTTCAGCAAGAGCTGCATCAAAGCCATCATCGGTATAGTTGTTTAAGTATTGTGCTAAAGCTACTTGATTGTTTGCAGTTAACATCAATGCTGATTGAATTTGCATTGGGGTCCAATCAGGATGAGACTGTTTTAACAATGCTGCAGCACCTGCAACATGAGGACTTGCCATTGATGTCCCAGACATCGTTTGCCAGTCAGAGGTGGCTGGATTGCTTGTAAATGGCTGATCGTCTGATGACGGCGCGTAGATATCAACACCTGGTGCCGCTACATCTACAAGCAAGGTGTCAAAGCCAAAGTATGATGGACCACGACCAGAGAAGAAAGCAATACGGTCTTTATCAACCGCTTCAACGGTGCCTTCGGTTGATTCAATCGTCCCCATGTGGCTGTCGCCTGTGCTTAGCCAATCAAGCAAGCTTACACCATCCACGTTTTTAATGTGAACAGTAGGGATTGGGTACGTAACTGATGGAATTGTATAACGATCGTAGAATGATACGTGGTTATAAATAATTAAACCTTCTGCACCACCTGCCTCTACGTTTAACGATTTAGAGTATAGTGGGTAAGAACTACGCTTACAAACCACAATAACATTTTGCGTGCTTTCATCGATAGCTGTAGCTGGATCATCAACTAAATCAAATGTGCCTTCAGGGAATGGCTTGTCACAGTTAGCCAGAGCATAGCTTGAGCTTTCATTCGGGTTTTCAAAATCAGTCGCAGCAACGATTAAGCCTGATAGCTCGTTAAAGTTAACACCTGCACCTGTAAATGGACCCGGTGCTGATGTATCGCCACCAGTTAAGTCCTTAAGTTGCTTGTTACCAAAGTTTACTGTAGTTGACGGAGTATGTGCTGCAACTGTGGTTACCCAAGGTGATGAGTGATCAGCCGTCGAATATTCTGGACCATTATTACCAGCAGCTACTGCAACAAAAACACCTGTTTCGGCTGCATTCATAAATGCTTGTTCAATTGGGTCGCTCCAAGGATCTTCTTCAAGACCACCTAATGAAGCATTTAATACATCAACGTTATCAATTGCTGCTTGCTCAACAGCGGCTAAGATTGCGCTAGTTGGACAGCCTGCATATGGATCGCCTGAACCACCTGGCCAACATACTTGGTATGAGATGATATTGGCATGGGGTGCCATACCTGAAACTTGTGGGAAAATCACATTGGTTTCTAAACCAGAAGATTGGTTTTCATACTCAGTCAGCTTGTAAGGAATATCGTAAAGGATATTACCTGCAGCGGTACCTGCAACGTGTGAGCCATGACTATGATAGTCTTCACCATTTTCTGGGCGAGTCTCTTCAAATACAGAGTCGACATAAGCTGCGGTGATCTCAGGGTAAGAGTACACACCAATTAGCTTGTCGTTACAAAGGTCAGCAAATTCAGCAGTTGCACAGTCACCTAAGTATTTTTCGCCTAAAGGATTCGTGTGAGTGTAACCATCGCCGCCTACTGCCGCGAATGATGGGTGATCGGTGTTGATACCTGTATCTATGATACCCACAACCGTACCTTCACCTTTGTTGCTGCTAGGGTTGCTAGAACTGGCGCTCCATAGTGCAGAAGCACCTGTTTGCTCAATAGTATTAAAGGTATTTAGGCTGTAGATTTTTGAGCGGGTGATTTTCTTAACACCTGCAACTTTGGCAAGTCGCTTCGCTTCATCTTGTGTCATTTTGGTGGTGAAACCGTTTAATGCCACACTGAATGTACGCTCAACGTTCAGATTTAAGCCTTGCTGACTCATCGCTGTGTTTAGCACTGACTGACGTTTATTTGCTAGGTGATTAGCGTAAGTTGCAATGGCAGGTTGTGCCATATTCAAGGTCGAGCGCACTGCTGCTTGTTGACTTTGCATCACAACGTCTTTTGTGCTCGCAAGCCCCTTAACACCGCCTTGATAAGTCGAAATTGGTGCATCGTCTAGTTGCACGATGTAAGTTTGAATACCACTAATATCTTTCTCTGGTGTGAAAACTCGGCTTTGTTTTTTAACTGTGTTATTAACCTTGTCTTCCCACACAAATTCATTTGTAACTGTTTGCTTTGGCGCATAACCAGCTGGCTGTTCTGGCCATGCTTGATCATTTAGCGCTGCAGCAGACGTACCTACACCTAAGTAAAGTGCAGATGCGACCATCACTGATACTTTTTTCATATTGAACATGTGATCTAACTTCCCTCGAAGGATTATAATTATGAGCTCACGCTAGACGCGAACGGTTGTAATCAGTAGGGATAGTGTTGAGTTGTGACTATAACATCAATGAAATGTAAACAATTGGCACACACTGTTACAGCTTGGTACATTTTTACCGAAAAACTGCTTATCGAAACAAGATGCTTGCTCTTGCACCACTTAAGGTCTGTGCGTTATCTAAGCTAAACTTTGCGTTATTCCACAGGCACAGTTGCTTAACGATTGATAAGCCAAGACCAACACCTTGATAGCCTGTTTGGTGCACTGAAGCTGTTTTAGAAAATGGCTGCATAAGGCTGGCACGCATTTTTTCTGGGATCCCCGGACCATCATCTTCAATTGCTAACAACGTGCCGTCTTTGCATTGCGAAACCCTGATATGAATTTGCGTATTAGCAAAGCGAACCGCGTTTCCGAGTAAGTTTTGTAATAAGCGTTGAAAGCTTTGCTTATCAACGCTAATAGTTTTTAATTCGCAGTCAAGACGAATAGCCAAAGGGCTATAGCTTTGAAACTTAGTAATGCAGGGCTGTAATAGCTCGTCTGGGCAGTAGTCTTTCACCAACAAGGTGGGCTCGCATTGTTCGAGCTCGGCATAGGTTAAGAATTCTTCAACTAATAGCTCAAGTTCAATTATGTCTTGCAAAACACTGTGGCGATAACTGTTGTTATCAACAACCGCTTCTAGGGCGAATTTAGCTCGTGAAATAGGCGTCAAAAAGTCATGGGAGACAGCATTGATCAATTCGCGCTGGCTTTGATTTCGGTTATGAAGCGCCAATGCCATGTTATCAAAGGTATCACCAATACTTTTTAGTAAGCTAAAGCGTGTGAAGTGCACTTGTGCAGTAAAGTCGGCATTTGAAATTTTACTACTGGCCTTGCGCAGTTTATTTAAGTCAAACAGCAGTGGGCCAGTAAAAATTACCACCGCTAAGGCAAGGCTAGAGTAAAACAGAAGGCTCACTAAAGACTGATAACCCTGATCAGCTGGTTGGCTGTATGGGCCAATGCTTAATAAGGTCTGTCTATCATCAGCAAGCTTATGAAAGTATAGCTTGTTATTGGCATCGTTAACACTAATTACCTGACCTGCTAAAAGAGATGCCTGTAATTGTTCACCAAGGTAAAAGTTCGCCAGAGGTGTTTGTTTAATATTAGGGTTATTGAGCGCAAGACTTAAGATGCTTTCTGCTAATTGCTGCTCTGTACTGTAACTCGGTGGGCTTGGAAAATAGGTTTCTAGTAACCAAGCGGCGCTCCCCAGACAAACTGCTAGGGTTAAATACAAATAGCAAAACAGGCGTAGCAAACTGCATTAACCCCAAGCTTGTGGAGAAAAAATATATCCTTTGCCCCAAACAGTGACGATTTTTTGTGCCGGCACCGCTTCGTCACCAAGCTTTTTGCGTAAACGGCTAATGCGGCCATCGATTGTGCGGCTTTGACCATCATATTTACGGCCAATAGTGCCATCAAATAATTGGTCTCGACTGACCAACTGACCCGCTGATTGAGCTAGTTGGATCAGTATTTCGAACTCTGCACTGGTCAATTCAAGTGGCTGGCTATGCAGGTAAGCCTCGCGCTGAATTGTATTAATACTCAACGAGCCAAAGCGAATATTATGCGCGTTGTGAGTGGTGCTTGTTGGTTTAACAGCTTGGCTGCGACGAATCGTGTTATTTATTCGCGCTAATAAAATGGACGGGGAAACAGGTTTGGTTAGGTAATCATCGGCGCCTAGCTCAAGGCCAGTGATATGATCGACTTGGCTCTGCCTTGCGGTCATAAAAATAATTGGTGTATCTTGGTATTGTTTTAGTTCTTTAAATACCTCAAAGCCATCTTCTGATCCTAATCCGATATCAAGCAAAATTAGGTCGTACTTTTTGCAGCTTGCTTGATAACAGGCATGGCAACCACTTTCAAAGTGCTCAATGGTATAGCCATGTTCAGTTAAATAATTAGAGACTAGCTGGGCAAGTTTTAAATCATCTTCAATGTACAAAATAGTATGTTGGCTCATCAAAAAATACTCCATGCGATATCACGTCGGCGTTTTTTAACATGCTGGTGGAATAAACTAATTTCAGTGCTTTCTAATGGCTCTAGTTGCTCGCTCAGTAGCTCTAATACAATGTTGCGATTGTTTTGCACTGTGATAGCAAAGTTTTGCCCTTGATTTGGCTTTTGGCAGAACAGCCTAATTTGTTGATCAGTAACACGAATGCACACCGTTTCGCTGACTTCGGTATACCAATTAATCGATACATCCATCACACAGTCTCGCTCTACCGTTACACAGTTTTCTGGTGTTGCCTCGATATAACCGGCTTGTGCGAATGTACTGCCAACAAACGCGAGGCTACAAATGAATAAGAGTGAAAAAAGCTTCGTACGCAACATCATCAGTAATTCCATGCAAAGCCAGCATAAAAAGACAGTAAGTTGCTGTCATCGATAAGCGGGCTATCGGCTATACCCGATGATAAACGTTGGTATTTTATATCGCTGATAAATTGCCATTGTTGATTAAACTGATATTGGTAACTGGCTTTTAGATTGTACTTTTGACTAGAGTGACCTAAAAAAGGGCTAAATCCGGCTCGTATCTCTTGTTGTGCGCTGCCATAGTAGTAATCCACTAAACCAGCACTTAGATGTTGTATTTCTGCGCCGAGCAAAACTAGATGCTGATCAAACAAAAACAAGCGCTGTGCAGATAATGCGCCTTGTAACCCTTTGTGATAGTTGGTGAGCTCCATTGACCAATACGCACTAAATCGCCAGCTTTGCCAGTCAACAATCGCTTCAATACCGCTCATGGCAGACAGTTTACGTTTAGATATTTTAGTAATATCACCGCGGCGTTTTATCACCGCTTGTGTTTCAATACTTGAACCGGGTGGTGGCGGTGTCATTGAGGGGCGGCCGCCGGTTGTTCTAATCGCGGTCAGTGCTGCCGAGTGTTTAGCAAAATACAGCCCATCTTCATTAAGTTGAGTGAATAACGACACTTGATAGTTATCGCCCCACACGGGTGTCCAAGCAAACTGAGTATTTGCAAATGAAAAGTCACCGGCAAATACCTCAATGCGCGGTAGGGCATAAAGAGGAATGTCGTCTTTTTTATAAACCGGGTTGTCGAGTTGGCCATAACCTAAGCTTAAACCAAGGCTTATTCCTTCATCTGCTAAATACGCAGAGTCAGTGCTGCTTGCCATTGGTGAAAGGCAAAATGCACTAATTAGAAATAGAACTCGCAGCCCCAGTGAGCAACTACCTAGAACAGTCACAAATAAACAACCTTAATGAAAAACCCTGTTAACATTAAGTTGTTATTAATGACTTGAACAATGAAATAATGTACCAAATTGTAGCAAGGTCTGGTTTTTGTAACCTAAATTAGTTAAGGAAATTGCTTGATAAATAAGTATATTTCACTAATTTGGTTTGGTTATTTTGAGCGGTGTCGTCATTTCTTTAGTTAGAAAAAGTTATTAACAATAAAATGGTGTTAAAACCTGCGCTTAGCGGTACAAAATGGGCCTAAATACACGTCATTACTGGCATGGCGCTTTATTAAGTTGCTATTTGGGTGAGTTTTTGCGATATTATTTATATTATAATATTAACAGGAAGCTAATAAGATGACTCTGCCTAGTTCTCAATCTGCAAATGCTATTCGCATACTTGCTGTCGATGCCGTTCAACAAGCTAACTCTGGCCA